>PPYE01030073.1_pt1 | contig 54879 bp, 48 predicted proteins | sample 1559881 | NCBI WGS metagenome assembly PPYE01 (sample SAMN08240022, study PRJNA423297) | Human gut metagenome, whole genome shotgun sequencing project.
TCTGCTCTGTAGTCGCTGTATTTAAGATGCTCGTCCGCATCTTAAATACGCTCCGAAGCCGCATCTGGGATATGGTATTGTTTCTTTTTTCTGACTATCTAAATCCACAGTTGATGAGAATGGGCATTTTCCAGAATCCCCTTGTTTTTTGACCGATTTGCAGAATGAGGTTAGACAGCCACTGTAATAGAACTTTTTGTTGAATTGCAAGAGAAATATGGTAAAGAAAAGATAAAACACTTTACGATAATAGATAATATCTTTATGCGAAATGTATTAAAAGGAACAGAGGAGGGAGTAAAACAAATGTGTAAGGAATTAGAAGAAATGAGTCAATTCTTCCGAATTTAGTTTCTTGGGAAACCACAACCTTCTGGAGAATCCCATTTTCACCAACTGTAGATTTAGAATAGCCAGAAAAAAGAAAAAAATAATACATCCCAGATGCGGCTTGGGAGCGAGTTTAAGATGCGGATGAGCATTTTAAACACAGCGACTACAGAGCAGATGGGATGTATTATTTGTTTCTTTTTTCGTCTCTTACTAAATCTACGAATCAGAGTTTGTCAGCAGCAACATTTCCATTAACTTCCCGTAGACAGCATCGCTTTTCTTCTCCCAGCTATCGCAGATCGCGATGGCCTGTTCTTTGGAGACGACGTTGATACTTAGTTCTAAGAGCAGGGAACCCTTTTCTTTAATCTGTGTTTTTACCATATATTCTCCCCGTTTCTTTTTGAGGGGGTAATAGTCGGCAGTGATATCCACTTCTTTTCGGAGCTGGTATTTTTTTTCGGCAAAATAATCAAGAATATCCTTTTTGATCGGTTCAGAAATCTGGGTGTGGAACATTGAAAGTGCTTCTTTTCCGGATTCCATGAGATGATAGTTTGTTGTGTTGCGGATAGTTTCTGTACGTACAAATTCAGATTCTACCAATTCGCTGATTGCCTGTTGTAAATGAAAATAGGATGTATATCCATGATTTACAAAAAATTCGCTTAGCTGGGAATTGGTCAGTGGAAAATCCAGATTATCCAACATAAACAGTATCATTAATTTATATAATGTTAAAGATTCTTCTGACATAGGCTTCCTCCCTGCATAAAGTTTCGTTGTTTCATTTCTTTATGAATCGTATTTAATACAAGACGTTTGTGTCCGATCCATTTTGGAGTGATCAGGAGATCTTTTGGGCCGTCACCGGTAATTCGTTCCACAACGATATCTTTTCGAAGCCAGCTAAGACAGCCAATCAGGTGATCAATATATTCCTCCATTGTGAGGATATGAAATGGATGTTGTTTATAATATTCAGCCAAAATCGTGTTTTTTAATACATAGAGCATGGAAATCTTAATGCCGTTTATTGGAAGAGAATTCAGATAACGTATCGTTTCGATTTCCATATCAGCTGTTTCACCGGGAAGACCGAGAATGATGTGAGCGGTGACCCGGATTCCTGCATTTGAAAGAGCATGACAGGCAGCGGTAAAGGTTTCTGTTGGATAAGCACGATTTAAAAAGGCAGCAGTATGATCATGTGCTGTCTGTAGTCCCATTTCAATAAATACAGGCTTTCTTTTATTTAATTCCTTTAGTAAAGAAAGAACTTCAGGAGAAAGACAGTCAGGTCTTGTGCCAATCGATAATGCAACAATTTCCGGAGCCTCTATCGCCTCTTCGTAAAGAGCCCGGAGACGTTCTATTGGTGCATAAGTGTTTGTAAATGCCTGAAAATAAGCAATATAATGTTCCCCATGGTATTTTTCAGCGGTCTGTGCTTTTCCAAGACGAATCTGTTCAGATACAGAGAGGGAAGCGTTCTCTGTAAATTCTCCGCTTCCCCCTTCACTGCAAAAGATACATCCGCCGGTTGCAAGTGTCCCGTCACGATTTGGACAGGTAAAACCACCATCCAGACAGATCTTGTATAGTTTTTCTCCAAAATATTCTTTAATAAAACGACTGTAGGTATAATAGCGTTCCATAAAAACTAGTCAATATATTCTTTGACAGCAGCGCTTACAACATCAGCAATCTGTGGGTCGAATGCATGTGGAAGAATATTGTTATCGCTTAATTCTTCCTGGGGAACCAGACCAGCAATCGCATGAGCAGCAGCAAGCTTCATTTCAGAAGTAATATGTGTAGCGTGACCTTCTAAGGCACCTTTAAAGATACCAGGGAAAACAAGTACATTATTTACCTGATTTGGAAAATCAGAGCGACCGGTACCGACAACCTTTGCACCAGCTTCTTTTGCAAGGTGAGGAAGGATTTCCGGATCTGGATTTGCCATAGTAAATAAGATGGAATCCTTTGCCATAGAACGAACCATATCCTGATTTATAATACCAGGAGCGGATACTCCGACAAAAATATCAGCACCTTTCATCGCATCGGCAAGAGTTCCTGTTTTATGAGAAAGATTTGTAACCTGAGTCATCTTTTCCTGCATCCAGTTTAAAGAAGGATCACCAGAACACAGTATTCCCTGACGATCACAAAGTGTAAGATCATGAAAACCGTAAGCTAAGAGCATCTTTGCGATAGCAATTCCGGCAGAACCGGCACCATTTACGACAACTTTACAATCTTCTTTTTGTTTGTTTACAACTTTTAATGCATTAATGATTCCTGCAAGAACAACGATAGCTGTACCATGCTGGTCGTCGTGGAAAACAGGAATGTCAAGCATCTGATCAAGGCGTTCTTCTATTTCAAAACAGCGTGGAGCTGCAATATCTTCTAAGTTAATGCCACCAAAAGCAGGGGCGATTCTGACAACAGTTTCAATAATTTCTTCTGTATCCTGTGTATCGAGACAGATAGGGAAGGCATTAACACCGCCAAAATCTTTAAAAAGGGCAGCTTTTCCTTCCATAACAGGCATAGCAGCAAGAGCACCGATATTGCCAAGGCCGAGTACGGCACTTCCATCAGATACCACTGCTACGGTGTTTGACTTGATCGTGTAAGTATAGGCTTCTTTAGGATTTTCTGCGATAGCGCGGCATGGCTCAGCAACACCGGGTGTATATGCAATCGCAAGATCTTCTGCGGAAGCTACCGGACATTTGGCTTCTACAGAAAGTTTACCGTTCCATTGTTTGTGCATTTCTAAAGCTTTTTCTTTATTTGTCATAATTATTTCCGTCCTTTCCCAGAATATATTCTAGCATCGCTTTTCTTATTGTGCAATCAAATATTTCACAAAAACAGGTTGTTTTCTTCCTAATCTGTGGTATTATAAAAAAGATAATTCTAATTCGTCTTAATAATCTGATGTGAAAAGATGTTTTTTCTTGGTATCACATCATGTTTTTAGTTATAATCTTTTGATTTCCCAAATGATTTAATTGTTATTTTTTTTATCTCAGTCGAGAAGACTCCCACCTCTTTCAGGTGGCTGCTCGACTTGAATAGTATGTGAAAATATCCCTGTCAGTGAAGTTGACAGGTGATATTGAAATGAACATATAAGACAGATTTTTTGTGGAGCCGGCAGAAAAATGCAGAGACATTCTTGAAGTCGGTTGTGAAAACGTATACAAAACGTATTTAAAAATATTTTAGAGAAATTTTGGAGGCAGGAATGGATTTTAAAGAAATGACACTTCTTCAATTGAAGGCATATGCGAAAGAAAAAGGAATTCGTGGGATAAGTACGCTGAAAAAGGAACAGTTGGTGGAAAAGCTTATGAAAAGCGAAAAATATGAAGAAAAGAGAGAAGAGAAAAAAGAAGAGAACATAGAAGTAAAGAGAGAAGAAAACAGGAAAGAGAATAAAAGAGCAAACAAAGAAGAAAAGCGAAAAGAACATAGAAAAGAACATACAGAAGAAAGTAAAAAAGAAAACAGAGAAGAAGAAAAAGCAGAGGAAAAAGCAGGGGATACAGAAGAAAAAAAATCAGAGGCAGAAGGTAAAAAGAATGACATATCCAGCTTAGACAGTGGAAATATGGCAAACGGTATCCTTGAAGTCATGCCGGATGGTTATGGATTTATTCGTTGCGAGAATTATCTTCCGGGAGAGAATGATGTCTATGTTTCACCGTCTCAGATACGTCGTTTTAATTTAAAAACCGGGGATATTTTAGTGGGAAATATTCGTATTAAAACGCAGAATGAAAAGTACAGCGCTTTACTATATGTACAGTCAGTTAATGGATATAAACCATTTGATGCAGCAAAAAGAAAGAACTTTGAGGATCTTACACCGATTTTTCCAAATGAGAGAATTAATCTTGAAACAGAGAATGCACCATTATCCATGCGTATGGTAGACCTTCTTTCCCCGATTGGAAAGGGACAGCGTGGAATGATCGTTTCTCAGCCAAAGACAGGAAAGACCACATTATTAAAACAGATTGCAAGAAGTATTACGGCAACAAGACCCAATATGAAGGTTATCGTTCTTCTAATTGATGAACGTCCGGAAGAGGTAACGGATATCAGAGAATCCATTGAAGGACCAAATGCAGAAGTTATTTACTCTACGTTTGATGAATTACCAGAACATCATAAAAGAGTATCCGAAATGGTATTAGAGAGAGCAAAACGTCTTGTAGAGCATAAACAGGACGTCGTGATTTTATTAGATAGTATCACTCGACTGGCAAGAGCATATAATCTGCTGGTTCCTCCAAGTGGACGAACACTTTCCGGTGGTCTTGATCCGGCAGCACTCTACATGCCAAAGAAGTTTTTTGGAGCAGCAAGAAATATGCGTGAAGGAGGAAGTCTTACAATTCTTGCGACAGCACTCGTTGAGACAGGAAGTAAGATGGATGACGTTGTATTTGAAGAATTTAAAGGAACCGGTAATATGGAACTTGTGTTAGATCGTAAACTGGCAGAAAAGAGAATTTTTCCGGCAATCAATATCCAGCGTTCCGGAACACGAAGAGAAGATCTGCTGTTAACAAAAGAAGAGCAGGAAATCGTATATGCACTTCACAGAGAATTATCCGGCAATCGTGCAGACGAAAATATGGAGCAGATACTGAATTTCTTTAAAAGAACAAAGAATAATAAAGAGTTTATCCAGCTCATGAAACAGTCATTACTTAAAAAATAACAGAGAATCACGTAATACCGACATAATTCGTAAACGACAGTGATTGACGGACAGAATAATGTGTAGTATTATTTGGAGCGAAACATTTATAAAAACAAATGTCTATAAAACAAATCAAATTGAAAAGGAAGATAAGATGATTAAACATTATTTAACAGTATTTTTAATTTCCATGGTTCCAATCGCAGAATTGAGGGCAGCCATTCCTTACTCACAGGCAGTAGGACTTCCATTGATTCCTTCTTATATCATTGCGATTATCGGAAATATGATTCCGGTACCCTTCATCTATTTATTTGCAAGAAAGGTACTTGAAATTGGAAACGATATGCCGGGAATCATCGGTAAGTTCTGTCGCTGGTGTACGGCAAAGGGCGAGAAAGGCGGAGAGAAACTTCAGGCAACAGCAGGAAAGGGACTTTTTGTTGCGTTACTTTTATTCGTAGGAATTCCACTTCCGGGAACAGGAGCATGGACAGGAACGTTAGCAGCCAGTTTCTTAAAGATGGATTTTAAATCCAGTGCGATTGCAGCCATGTGCGGTGTTTTACTTGCAGGAGTCATCATGATGACATTAAGCGCAGGATTTTTTACATTGATTCGCTAGATAAAAGGAGTAATGTTGGGGATGAAACGGTTAGGAAGTTTTTTAGATGGAATATACGGTTTTGACGGAATGTCCTGTTTCTTACTGGCAGTCAGTGTCATTTTGAACTTGCTTACAGGACTGTGGCCGTCACAGGCGGTGAATAACGTTAACTTAATCAGTTATCTGCCATTACTCTGGTGCATCTTCCGGGTATTTTCTCATAACTACGAAAAAAGAGAACAGGAGAATGAGAAGTTTTTGCATATGATCCGCCCAATTTGTGAAAATGTCATTGAAAAACGAGAAGAAAAAGCCGAAGCAAAATTATTCCGCTTTTTTAAATGTCCGCTGTGTAAGCAGAAACTTCGTGTCCCGAAAGGAAAGGGAAAAGTAGAAATAACCTGCCCAAAATGCGGAAATAAATTTATTAAAAAAGCTTAGAATTTCTGATTTTGCCGCAGGCAAAGGAGACGCCCACTGAAAGGGTTGGTTAAAACAGACGAACTTATAAAACAGAATCGTATAGAAATGCTCAGTAGTCGCTGCGAGCAAAATGCCTCAGTCGGCATTTTCACGCGCTCCGAGTCGCATTTTCTATACGATTCTGTTTTATAAGTTCTGTTTGCTGACTGAATTTTTCGGTGGGATGTGCTACGGCTGGAGGAGCTTTATATGAATAAGAATAATAATACAAATGGTATGCAGAAGATAAATTATCAGAAGTTGCTTGATAAGATTACAGATAGAATTGGGATGGAATGCGCGGAAGGAAACAACCGTCCATCCCTTTTCCTTCATGCCTGTTGTGCGCCTTGCAGCAGTTATGTACTTGAATATTTAGTAAAGTATTTTAAAATTACGATATTTTATTATAATCCCAATATCACACCGGAAACAGAATACATAAAAAGAGTAAAGGAACTGAAACGCTTTATTCGTGAAGTCGGATATGAGAATGATGTTACTTTTGTAGAAGGTACTTATGATCCGCAGGTATTCTTTGACATGGCAAAAGGAATGGAAGATCTGCCAGAAAGAGGACTCCGCTGTTATCACTGCTATGCACTTCGTATGGAAGAAGCTGCTAAGAAAGCTGCGGAAACTGGAGCAGATTATTTTACAACAACACTTTCAATCAGTCCGCATAAGAATGCACAGTGGATTAACGAAATCGGAGAAAAACTCGCTGATCAATATGGGGTGAAACATCTGCCATCTGACTTTAAGAAAAAGGGAGGATATCTGCGCTCCATCGCACTTTCTGAGGAGTATCATCTGTATCGCCAGAATTATTGTGGCTGTGTGTTTTCAAAGAAAAATCCTGATTTGTAGATTTGGTAATAGACGAAAAAAGAAAGAATACCCTATCCCATCTGCTCTGTAGTCGCTGTATTTAAGATGCTCATTCGCATCTTAAACACGCTCCCAAGCCGCATCCGAGATATGGTATTTTTTCTTTTTTCTGACTATGCTAAATCCACAGTTAGTGAGAATGGGGATTCTCCAGAAGGTTATGTATTATCGGGGAGCCACTGTTCATTTATGGTTGGAAAATGCGGTAGTGCAGCATTTTCTTTTTGCTTTTGTTTGCTTTTTAAAGTAGAATATAGACAAGATATTTAACTGTGAATTATGGATAGAATAAGTGAGAGGGGGCATGAGATGAGCAAATATATTTTAATGCATAAAGACAATCCCGTAGCTGCCTTAGAAATTGATGAAGCTTCCGGTGTGATTTCTGCAATTGGAGAAGTTTATGCAGAGGAACATATCCCTTTAGGAATCACAGTGAAACGGGGAAGGATTGAGCGTTCAGAATTAAATGACTGGTGGAAAGGCAGAGCGATTCCGGCAAGTCGTTCGGGGATAAAAACAGTATTAGAAGACTTGCAGATTGCAACGACACAGAGACTCTTGGAGAAATGTCTGGGACTTAGTTTATCTGACCAGTATTGGATATGTCCTCAGAGCAGAAATTTAAAGTGGTCAGAGATTAATTTTTTTGAAAATAATTTTTCAGATGATATGGGAAATATCTTATTTGGAAAAGTATCATCAGGTGAGATGATACTAAACGATGAAATAAGCTTAATGTCACCGGATAATACTTCTGATGGATGGCTCAAAAAGAAATGGAAGATTATAAATGGAAAAAGATGCCTGATAAAAGGTGGAAGTGGAGCGATACAACAAGAACCATATAATGAAGTGATTGCAAGTAAGATTATGGAGAGGTTAGACATTCCTCATGTAAAATATTCTTTAATCATGGAAGAAGAATATCCATATAGTATATGCGAGGACTTTATCACTCCGCAGACAGAACTTATTTCAGCATGGTATGTAATGCAGACAGAAAAAAAGCCAAATCATATTTCTGTATATCAGCATTATGTGAATTGCTGTGAAAAACTTGGTATTCCAAAGATAAAAGAATCTTTAGATCAGATGATGGTAGTAGACTATCTTATTGCAAATGAAGACCGCCATCAAAATAACTTTGGTGTAATTCGCGACGTAAAAAAACTTAATTTTATTGGCTCCGCTCCTCTTTTTGATAGCGGGACATCGCTTTGGTTTGATAAACCAACACCGATGATTGGAAGAACAGCAAAATTGCAATGCAAACCATTTAAAAATACACATGAAGAACAGATAAAACTTGTAAGCTCCTTTGAATGGTTAGATATTTCAAAATTAAATGGAATAGAAGAAGAATTCCGAGAACTGGTACGGGCCTCAATTTTCATTGATAATATTCGTTGCGATGCAATATGCAAAGCAATGAAAGAACGAGTAAATTCATTGAAAAAAGTTATAGATAACAGTGGAAATAAAGAATATTATAGTGTGGCAGATGTAAAGGGAGATGTTAAGAAAGATATTTCTTATAGTGGGAAATAGACTTCATGTAATAAAATTCTATTTTTCAAACACACTTTGGCTGTCAAAGTCAGACTAATCTAAATAGATAAAAAAACCGACAACGGGATCGTGTCAAAAGAAGACCGTTAGGTTTGACAAATCATATAAAAGGGAGTGTCAAATCTAACGGTCGTTATTATTTCAACATATACAACCTTAACTGTCTGCGATTATCAATATTTAGCTTATCAAATACGGAAGAAAGAAAAAGCAGATGGTTCACGAAAAAGCATACCGTTACTATACAGATAACAGTAACGTAGCAAAGGTATCGAAAAAAAGTGTGATTACAGCAAAAGCGAAAGGAAGATGTCTCGTCTATGTACTCACAAACAATGGAGTTTATCGGAAGATAAAAGTTACAGTAAAATAATGTTGCATAAAACAACTTCCGATTTGTATTTCTGTTTGTTTTAAAAATGGGCAACTCCTATTGGAATTGCCTACTCATTGCACTAATTATGCGATTTTTTCTTGCTTGCACCGATTTCTGCATCAATTGATGTAAGTTTGATGTAAATCGCTGTTTTTTTAGTTTTTTATCAAATGAAGTACGTCCCGTCTATTTGGTGAAACGGTACATCTTTAGTTTTTTGATAAATGCTTGACTGTAAACCTTGTTTATAGCTTATTATTAAGTAAAATAGAGTTGCTCGAAAGGAGGGCATAATATGACTATAAAAGACGTAGAAGAGCGAACAGGTTTATCCCGTTCTAATATCCGTTTTTATGAAAAGGAAAAACTTATTGAGCCTTCGAGAAATGAAAGTAATGGTTATAGAGATTATTCTGAAAATGATGTGGAAAATATAAAGAAGATTGCATATCTACGTACATTGGGAATTTCTATTGAAGATATACGAAGTATTATATCCGAAAAAGTAACATTGCAGGAAATGCTTGAGAAGCAAAAGGAAGTATTAAAAAATCAGATTACTGATTTGAATAAGGCGAAACTCATGTGCGAAAAAATGCCGGATGAAGAAAGTATTAGTTATGAAAAATTACAGGTAGAACAATATGTAACAGATTTGCATGACTATTGGAAAGATAATCGAACTGTTTTCAAACTGGATTCCGTCAGCTTTTTGTATATATGGGGAAGTATGCTTACCTGGACTATGATTACCGCACTATGCTTGATTATTGGGGCTTTGTCTTATTCTAAGTTGCCGACAGAAATTCCAGTACAATGGAGTAAAGGAGTGGCAACATCCCTAGTTAATAAAAACTGGATTTTTATTTGTCCTGTTATATGTATCATAATCCGTTATTTATTAAAACCTTTTATCTATGCGAAATTGCAGATGAACAATTATTATGGAGAAATTATAACAGAGTATTTAACAAATTATATGTGTTTTATTGTGTTGTCAGTGGAAATCTTCTCCATACTTTTTACTTTCGGAGTGGTAAAAAGTGTTGTTGTACTGTTATTTGTGGACACGGCAATTTTTATTGGATTGTTAGTAGTTGGTTTGGTAAAAATGGATTTGAGAGGGAAAGAAGTTTTATGATTCAAATTTTATATTTCAGAAATAACAATAAGATACTATTTTTCCCACGCCTACTATGAGAACGGCGGCTATGAGATAGAAATTGCATATACTGGCGAATAAAAGAACCGCTGTTGCATGGTTTATTGGCTTCCATGTAGCTGGTATTCGGCTGAGGTATTGAAAGAGCTGGGATTGAAATGAGGGAAGTGGATAAATGTTTTGATTGACGAAATAACCTATACATGATAGTATAAATCCAAAGATGATGGTCTATCAGAGAGACTGTTATATATCTTCAAGTTTAAAAAGATAATTTTCAATAATTTTTCAAAAATCAGAATCGACAATTCATGACAAATCACCCCTGAATCGGGGAACGTTTCTCATAGAAAAGAACTACAAAAAATAAGAAAATAAAAACGGAAAACCATTGTCTGTAGTATAAGTATTTGTTATTATGAAGTAAATAGAGGATATTTTACAAAGTAAAGCTTAATCTAGAGAATCTGCCAGTGGCAGGCCTCTGTAGATACCAAGGTATACAAAAGGAGAATGAAAAAATGAAAAAAGGAGACATGTCCTGTATCGACTGCGCAGTAAAAAACTGCAGCAAAATGGATAAAACCTATCCGGATTTCTGTCTGACAACACACATGGATGAAGAAGTTCTAAATGAAGCTATGGAATGCTACAATGAAGACGAGAACCGCAAAGTAACAATCGCTGCAGCTGAAGTAGAGTATGAGAATTACTGCAAACATACCCGTGTCGAAGAAATCATGGATTTTGCAAAGAAGATTAATGCGAAAAAGATTGGGATCGCAACCTGTGTCGGATTGTTGAAAGAAAGCCGTATCCTGGCAGATATCCTGCGCAGACATGGCTTTGAGGTGTATGGTGTCGGCTGTAAAGCCGGAACACAGAAGAAGACATCGGTCGGCATCCCGGAATGCTGCGAAGGTGTCGGTGTGAATATGTGTAATCCGATCCTGCAGGCAAAGCTTCTGAACAAGGCGAAGACGGACCTGAATGTTGTGGTCGGACTTTGTGTGGGGCATGACAGTCTGTTTTACAAATATTCCGAGGCACTGACTACGACAGCAGTGACGAAAGACCGTGTATTGGGGCATAATCCGGTGGCGGCGCTTTATACTGCGGATAGTTATTATTCGAAGTTGAAGAAGTGTGAAGAAGAGTAATATTTCTAATTTGGGCGTTTAAAGATACATAAAGATATCCCATTCAAGCATTTCTCTTTTTATCCAACGAAAAAAAGAACACACAACACTCTGTATGTTCTCTTTCTGTATGTGAAGTCCAATATTATACTTTGAAGTAGCTATCCAATCCTTTGAACTCTTCCGCTTTCATTTCTTTTGTAACATCAGCATAGATGTTCAGTGTAGTTGAAATATCTGAATGTCCGAGTGCGTCTTGAATGACCTTTATATTTACTCCAGCTTCACACATTCTTGTTGTAAATGTATGTCTAAGCGAGTGGCAGCTAAAATGAGGAAGTAACACATCAGGTTCATCACTGTGCAAAAACTGCTCATCATTGCAATCACGGATAATTCTTCGGATTGCTTTGTTGAGTGTGGCTTGGTGCTGTGCCTGACCAAAACGATTGATGAAAATAAAATCTGTATATCCGTCAATCGTGACCTCGCAATGAAGTCCTAAATCTTCCTGCTTCTGTTTCTCATGTTCAAATGCTTCTTTCACAAAGCCGAGCATTGGAACCTGCCTCATACTCGCCGGAGTCTTCGTTGTATTTACATTGAAATAACAGCCACTTTTACTTCCCTCGGTTCTGTGGTCATAATATACAAGAGTATGATTAACATCAATCATTCCACTTTCCATATCAATATCACACCATCTCAATCCAGTTACTTCCCCCACACGAAGTCCAGTTCCTATCATTACTGCAAAGACCGGATACCAGTGTTCATATACAGGGTGGGTTTTCAGGAAATTCAGAAATAGCTCCTGCTCCGGTTTCGTCAACGCTCTACGCTTTTCCGACTGAAAACAATGTGCTTTTTTCAATTCTCTCAACACATTATCTGACGGGTTATTTCTGATAAAGTCATCATCGACAGCAATCTGTAAAACCTGATGAAGAACCGTATCATCTACTGCGTCGGTGTATCGTCCCTGGGCTGCTAAATTGTTCTTCAGTTCAATGAGCGATTGTATCACTCGGCTTCGTTCTTCTTCATTTAAGTATAGATGATAGGTTTTCTCTCTCATTGGCTGTCCCTCCATCTTTCAAATGTATTTTTGATTATCTCCACATCTTCCTCGGTATCGGAAGAAATAAATATATGTACGCTCTGAAAAGCTTTCTTTAAATTATTGGCATAATCCAGTTCTGTGCCTTTCATCGGCAGCTTAATCAGCCTTATTCCTCTTTGCTTGCACATATATGCTTTCATTATTTCTAAATTCTCATCGGCACTTCCTGACTCAATAGCCAACTTTTCTGAATTTCAGGATGTGTTGTCTGCAAATCATTAAACCCTTTCGAGAATATGTACCCACTGCAATACGGGCATTTACTCCCACCGGAACGGGTAGAAATAAGGGTGTTCCACTCTCTGCCGCAATCCTTACACTTCCACCACGCCTTACGATTGGCAAAGACCGTAACCTGAGTTGGAAGTAACGGATAATTTCTGTCCGACCACTCGGCAGCTATATCCGGCAGAAGCGTTGCAAAGTCATTAAATCCTGCCAACACTTTATTATGGGAGCAATACGGGCAACCTGTTTTATTTATTGTCCTGCTCTTAACGGCAGCTTCCCACTCGTGTCCTTTTTTACATCTCCAAATTACTTTCTTATGAGAACCAATAGAAACCTCTGTCGGTTTTATCTTATTCTTTTTCGACCACTGCTTTACCAGTAGCGGCTCTAATGTCGCCAAATCGTTAATACCTGCAATCACTCTCGCACCGGAACATATCGGGCATTTTTCTCCATTTGAACGAGCCTTAACGCTTGTCTGCCATTCGTGACCACAAGTACCTTTCCACCATACTTTTTTATTTGAACCGAAAGTAATGTCATCGGGTGTAAGCGGTAAGTTTTTCTCCGACCACTCCGAAACAAGTTCCGGATGTACTTCTGCTAAACTGTTATTCATAGCCAAACCTCAACCTCCTTGTGCTTAGAGTATATGAAGTTTTAGCTTTGTCTTGTAGTTTGCGAATATCCGTATAAATAGAAAAAGCCCTTTGAGAAAAGGATTTCTCCCCTCTCAAAGGACAACCAGACAAACTGAAAGTTGCCGCTTTCCTGTACTTACCATTTTTCATTAAAGCGGCTGCATCATCTCAAGAATGATTCCATCCGGGTCTCTAAAATAAAAAGCTCTACTTTCCCCAAATCCATCTGCTCTAAAATCGAAATACTGCGGTTCAGACAAGCACTCCACATTATTATCTACGAGATGTTTGTAAGCAGAATCAATATCATCTGTGTAGAAACATACTTCCGAGATAGATGTTGTAAACAAATCAGAGGGAACTTTCTTTACTTCGTTGTTTACAAACTGAATCAGCTCAACTGGCGGTGCTTCAACAGCCTTGGAGCCATTCAAATAAGCGACCCTTGCTTTGCAATTTACTCTACGAAACATTTTATCTGTTTCTTCGCCTTCCATAAAAATCTCTCCTTGAAACTCAAGCCCAAGGACATCTCTGTAGAATGCAATTGAGCGTTCCAAATCAGAAACCGTTAGTCCTACATGATAAATTCTTCCAACCATATATATTTCTCCTGTAAATTTCGATTTATCAGTTACCAAAACTGGAAGTTGTCACAGTCTTCTCCCGCCGGAATATTATAATAAAAAACGCAGGTGTATCATTATGCCAGATGTAGGAACCTTACAGGTATCTCTTGTTTCCAACCGGGGGAAACGTCCGATTACGGATGCTGCAGTGGAAATTTCTTCTGCGGGGGAACCGGATAAAATATTAGAAGTATTAAAAACAGATTTGTCGGGACAGACAGAAGTGATTGAGTTAGAGACCCCTCCGTTAGAATATTCAATGGAACCAGGACTGAATCAGCCATACTCAGAGTATAATTTAAAAGTGACAGCTCCGGGTTTTGAGCCGGTAGAGGTTTCAGGGAGTCAGATGCTTTCCGGGCAGCTTGCTTTGCAGAATCTTTCTTTGGAACCGACAATTACAGAAACGGCTTCGTATGAAGTTCTTGCAATCGGCCCGCATACATTATATGGAGATTATCCACCCAAAATCGCAGAGAGTGAGGTTAAGGATATTCGGGCAACAGGCGAGGTTGTACTGAGCAGAGTGGTAATCCCGGAGTATGTTATAGTACATGATGGAGCTGTTTCTGATAATACGGCAAAGAATTATTATGTACTATATAAAGATTATATTAAAAATGTAGCTTCCTGTGAAATTTATTCTACATGGCCAAAAGAAACATTGAAAGCAAATATATTGGCGATTATGTCATTTACGTTAAACAGAGTATATACGGAGTGGTACAGAGGCAAAGGCAAAGATTTTACTATCACATCCTCCACTGCATTTGATCAGAAGTGGATCAATGGAAAGAATACGTATCATTCGATTAGTAATGTAGTAGACGAGATTTTTAATTCTTATCTGTCAAGACCAGAAGTGACACAGCCAATCCTTACCCAGTATTGCGATGGAAAGAAAGTAAGCTGTCCTGAGTTTATGAGCCAGTGGGGTTCTAAAGCGTTAGGGGATGATGGACTTTCGGCGATTGAGATTTTACGGTATTATTATGGGGAAGATATGTATATTAATGAGGCAGAGACTATTTCGGGGGTTCCGGCTTCCTATCCGGGATATGAGTTGACGAATGGAACCTCAGGACCAAAAGTGCGGCAGATACAGGAACAGCTTAATGTGATCGCAGGAGATTATCCGTTGATTCCTAAAATAAAGGTGGATGGAATTTATGGACCAGCGACGGCAAATTCCGTAAAGGTTTTCCAGAAGATTTTTCATTTGCCGCAAACAGGTGTTGTAGACTTTGCAACGTGGTATAAGATCAGCCAGATTTATGTTGCAGTGAGCCGAATTGCGGAGCTGACATAATTTCTTTCAACCAGAAAAATTGTTATCGGAATTATGCACAAAGTGATATGGGAGAAAGGGGGGAAAGAAGCGGCGAAAGATAGAAATTATAGTTTTTCGCCCTTCTCTCTTGTAATTGTAGTCGATGTATGCTAGAATTTGTACAATTTAAGTATTTATGCAAAGAGCGGCAACGTGAGAGTCAGTTTTCTTCGCAAGTCTGAAAAGACACGTTCCCGGCCGATTTGTTTGATCAGTGTATTTTCGCACAACGGAGCCGGGGGAACCCGTCTTTTTTTTTGCAAAGAGTTACAAAAAGAGTTACAATTAGTAGTAACTTACTCTCTTGCTTTTTTGCATTTTCCTTAATATGCAGTTGCAAATGATTGAATATAGAAAGGAACGTGAATCATGAAGGCATTTCTAATCTTAGAAGATGGGACTGTGCTGACTGGCGAAAGCTTTGGAGCAGCAAAAGAAGTAATCAGTGAGGTTGTTTTTAACACTTCTATGACAGGATATCTGGAAATATTAACAGATCCATCTTATGCAGGACAGTCTGTTGTTATGACCTACCCGTTAATTGGTAACTATGGAATTTGTATGGAAGATATGGAGTCTGTACATCCATGGCCAAAGGCACTTATTGTGCGAGAGTGTGCAAAACTGGCAAGTAACTTCCGTAATGAGATGACATTGGATGAATTCTTAAAGAAATACGATGTTCCTGGTATTTCAGGAATTGATACCAGACATCTAACACGTATTTTAAGAGAGTACGGTGTAATGAACGGAATGATTACTACAAGAGAAGATTTCGATCTGGACGAAGTAGTAAAGCAGTTGAAAGAATACAGAGTAAGTGGAGTTGTACGTGAAGTAAGCTGCAAGGAAAAGAGAGTGCTTCCGGGAGATGGCTTTAAAGTTGCCCTCATGGATTTTGGAGCAAAGAAGAATATTGAGAAGTCTTTAAACAAGCGTGGCTGTGAGGTTACAGTATATCCGGCATATACAAAGGCTGAAGAGATTATCGCAGCAAAACCGGACGGAATCATGCTTTCTAATGGTCCTGGAGATCCAAAGGAATGTGTGGAGATTATTGAGGAACTGAAGAAGTTATTTGCTACGAATATTCCTATTTTTGGTATCTGTCTTGGACATCAGCTGATGGCTCTTGCGAACGGAGCAGATACAAAGAAGATGAAGTACGGACATCGTGGAGCAAACCATCCGGTAAAAGATTTAAAAACAGGAAAGGTTTACATTTCTTCGCAGAATCATGGATATATGGTAATGGAAGATTCTCTGAACAGAGATATCGCAGAAGTAAGCTTCATTAATGTAAATGATGGTACATTAGAGGGAGTTCATTATCTTGGAAAGAATGTTATGACAGTACAGTTCCATCCGGAAGCCTGCCCTGGACCAAACGATTCCGAGTTTTTATTTGAAGAGTTTATTAATATGATGGAGGTTGCAAAAGATGCCTAAGAATACCAGTATTAAAAAAGTCCTTGTAATTGGTTCCGGTCCTATTGTTATCGGACAGGCTGCAGAGTTTGACTATGCGGGAACACAGGCATGCCGTTCCCTGAAAGAAGAGGGAATTCACGTTGTTCTTGTTAACTCCAACCCTGCAACAATTATGACAGATAAAGATATCGCAGATGAAGTATATATTGAGCCGTTAACACCAGAAGTTATCAAGAAGCTCATCTTAAAAGTTTCTCCGGACAGTCTTCTTCCAACATTAGGTGGACAGGCAGCGTTAAATATCGCTATGGAGTTAGATGAGTGTGGTTTCTTAAAAGAGCATAAAGTAAAGCTGATCGGTACAACAGGTAAAACGATCCGTAAGGCAGAGGATAGAGAAGAATTTAAAGAAACAATGGAAAAGATTGGTGAGCCGATCGCACCAAGCCAGATTGTTACGAATGTAGAAGATGGTCTGGAATATGCGCAGAAGATTGGATATCCGGTTGTTCTTCGTCCTGCATACACTCTTGGAGGAAGCGGTGGTGGAATCGCAGATAATGAAGAAGAGTTTGTGGAAATCATTCAGAATGGTCTTCGTCTTAGTCGTGTAGGACAGGTATTAGTAGAGAAATCTATCGCTGGCTGGAAGGAAATCGAATACGAAGTAATGCGTGATGGTAACGGAACATGTATTACGGTATGTAATATGGAGAACCTTGACCCGGTTGGTGTTCATACTGGAGACAGTATCGTTGTTGCACCTTCTCAGACATTAGGAGATAAAGAGTACCAGATGCTCCGTAATTCTGCATTAAATATCATTGATGAACTTGGTGTAGAAGGTGGATGTAACGTACAGTTTGCATTAAATCCAGATACATTTGATTATTGTGTAATTGAGGTTAACCCTCGTGTAAGCCGTTCTTCTGCATTAGCTTCTAAGGCAACAGGATATCCGATCGCCAAAGTTACTGCAAAGATCGCACTTGGTTACCACTTAGATGAAATCAAGAATGCTGTAACAGGTAAGACATTTGCAAGTTTTGAGCCGGCGCTTGATTACTGTGTAGTAAAGGTTCCAAGACTTCCATTTGATAAGTTTATTTCTGCCTCCCGTCATTTGACAACACAGATGAAGGCAACCGGAGAGGTTATGAGTATCTGTACTAACTTTGAAGGTGGTCTTATGAAGGCTCTCCGTTCTTTAGAGCAGCATGTAGACAGCCTGATGCATGGCGATTTTGATAAGTTAAGTGATAAAGAATTAGAAGAACATCTTCATATCGTAGATGACCTTCGTATTTACTGTATCGCAGAGGCACTTCGTCGTAAAGTAGACCCACAGAAGATTCATGATATCACAAAGATTGATCTGTGGTTCATTGATAAATTAAATAACATCGTTGAGATGGAAGCGAAACTTAAAAATGCGGAAGAATTAGATCGTGATCTTTTACTGAAGGCAAAAGAGATGGAGTTCCCGGATAAAGTGATCGGAGAGCTTATCGGTCAGAATGAGGAGTATGTAAAGAACTTAAGACGTCAGATGGATATCGTTCCGGCATACAAGGTTGTTGATACCTGTGCGGCAGAGTTTGCAGCAGAAACTCCATATTACTATTCTTGTTTTGGAAGCTTCAATGAAGTAGAAGAAACTTCTGATAAGAAGAAGATTATGGTACTTGGTTCCGGTCCAATCCGTATTGGACAGGGTATTGAGTTTGATTACTGTTCTGTACACAGTGTATGGGCATTTAAAGAGATGGGTTACGAAACAATCATCGTAAATAATAACCCTGAAACAGTAAGTACAGACTTTGATATCGCAGATAAGCTTTATTTTGAGCCTTTAACAGAGGAAGATGTAGAGCATATCGTAGAATTAGAGAAGCCGGATGGAGCGGTAGTACAGTTCGGTGGACAGACAGCGATCAAGTTAACAGAGAAGTTAAATAAGATTGGTGTACCGATTCTTGGTACAAGTGCTGAGAACGTAGATGCAGCAGAAGATAGAGAGCTTTTCGATGAGATTCTTGAGAAATGCTGTATTCCACGTCCAAAGGGAGGCACAGTATTTACAAAAGAAGAAGCTATTAAGACAGCGAATGAGATTGGATACCCTGTACTGATTCGTCCATCTTATGTACTTGGTGGACAGGGTATGCAGATTGCGATTTCTGATGAAGATATTTCCGAATTTATGGATGTTATTCAGAGATATGCACAGGAACATCCAATTCTTATCGATAAATACCTGATGGGTGTTGAAGTCGAGGTTGATGCGGTATGTGATGGAGAAGAGATTGTTATTCCAGGTATCATGCAGCATGTAGAGAGAGCCGGAATCCATTCCGGAGACAGTATTTCCGTATATCCTGCAAGAGACCTTTCTCCTAAGATTAAAAAGGTGATCGGCCATTATACAAAGTTACTGGCAAAGGCTTTACACGTAATCGGTCTTATCAACATCCAGTTTATCGTATATCAGGATGAAGTATATGTAATCGAGGTAAATCCTCGTTCTTCAAGAACGGTTCCTTATATTAGTAAGGTAACAGGTATTCCTATTGTTGACCTTGCAACAAAGGTTATGACAGGAATGAAGTTAAAAGAGTTAGGTTATGAGCCTGGACTTCAGCCAGAATCTCCATACTGGGCAATCAAGATGCCAGTATTCTCTTTTGAGAAGATTCGTGGGGCAGATATCAGCCTTGGACCAGAAATGAAGTCCACAGGAGAATGTCTTGGTATTTCTAAGAACTACGAAGAAGCATTATTTAAAGCATTCTTAGGTTCTGGTGTTGATTTACCAAAACACAAGAAGATGATCATGACTGTAAAGGATTCTGATAAGTTAGATGCAGTAGAAGTTGGTAAGAGATTTGCAGCACTTGGCTACGAAATCTATGCGACAAGAAATACATGCAAGACATTACAGGAAAGCGGTGTGCCAGCGAAGAGAGTAAATAAAATCGAAGAGACACATCCAAACCTGCTGGATCTGATCTTAGGACATCAGATTGATCTTATCATCGATACACCTTCACAGGGTATTGAGAGAAGCAAAGATGGTTTTGTTATCCGTCGTCATGCAGTAGAAACAGGTGTGAACTGTCTGACTTCTCTTGATACAGCAAACGCCTTACTTACCAGCTTAGAGTCTTCCTGCAGAGAAGATTTATCTTTAGTGGATATCGCAGAAATTGATAAAGAGATTGAGAGCAAGATTAACGAGGCATAAAAAGGGGAGTGAATCCCTGATATAAATAATATGTACTCATGGAGTCTTTTGTGCATTTATCCTTGCAAAAGATTTCGTGGGTATATAGCATAATTGGGAGGATACCGATGGGAAATTATACAAAGCAGGATATTATTCAGCTTGTGGAAGAAAAAGACGTACAGTTTATAAGACTTCAGTTTACGGATGTATCGGGAAACTTAAAAAATGTAGCGATTACAGCCAGCCAGCTTGAAAGAGCATTAGATAATAAATGTATGTTTGACGGCTCTGCAATCGAAGGTTTCGTCCGTATTGAGGAATCTGATATGTATCTGTATCCGGATCTTAACACATTTGAGATTCTTCCATGGCGTCCGCAGCATGGAAAGGTTGCCCGCTTTATGTGTGATGTGTATCGTCCGGATGGGGTACCTTTTGAGGGAGATAGCCGGTATGTCCTGAAAAATGTATTAAAAAGAGCGGCAAAGATGGGATATACTTTTGATGTCGGACCGGAGTGTGAATTCTTCCTTTTTCATACCGATGACAATGGACAGCCAACAAACATTACACATGAAAAGGCAAGTTATTTTGACGTAACTCCGTTAGATTTGGGTGAGAATGCAAGAAGAGATATCGTTCTTACATTAGAGAGTATGGGTTTTGAAATTGAAGCATCCCATCATGAAGTTGCTCCGGCACAGCACGAAATTGATTTCAAATATGATAATGCTCTGATAACTGCTGACAATATCATGACATTTAAAATGGTAGTAAAGACAATTGCAAAGAGACATGGATTATATGCAACATTTATGCCAAAGCCGATTACCGATATTGATGGTTCTGGAATGCATATCAATATGTCGCTTGAAAAGGATGGAAAGAACCTTTTCTTTGATAAGAAAGATCCACTGGGACTAAGCAAAGACTGTTATCATTTTATTGCAGGGCTTATTAAGCATGCCAGAGGAATGTCCTGTATTTGTAATCCCCTTGTAAACTCCTACAAGAGACTCGTTCCCGGTTACGAAGCGCCGGTAGCAATTTGCTGGTCTTCTATTAACAGAAGTCCGCTGATTCGTATACCGGCTTCAAGAGGAGCCGGCACAAGAATTGAATTCAGAAGTCCAGATCCCGCAGCAAATCCATATCTTGTCATGGCACTTTGTCTTGCAGCAGGACTGGATGGAATCGAGAATCAGTTAGAAGCGCCAGAACCGATTGGTAAAAATATGTATTTACTGACAGAAGAGCAAATCGCAGATATGAATATTGATGTTTTGCCAGCTACGCTTGGCGAAGCATGTGACGCTTTTGAACAGGATACGTATATTCAGGAGGTCCTTGGAGAGCATATAAGTAAAAAATATCTGGAAGCAAAGAGAAAAGAATGGCATGAATATTGTAGACATGTTTCTGACTGGGAAACGGAATCATATCTTTATAAATACTAAACTACAGTCTTTTAATATACCGACTGTAGATGGAAACGACTGGATGGCTTATGAGGATGAGTGAGAATTGTTGAATATCGTTGTTGTATTTCCGAAAAAGGAAATTGTATTAAAAATGAAAAACGTCCTGATAAAGAATGGATATGATGTATCGGCCGTCTGTGTTACCGGGGCCCAGGCTATTCAGGCAGTGGAAAGACTAGAGGCGGGTGTTGTTGTATGCGGCATCCGCTTTGCTGATATGATTTATTACGAATTAAAAGATTGTATTCCGGATACTTTTGAAATGGTAGTCATCGCAAGTAATGCACAGTGGCAGCAATATGGAGATGATGATGTTATTTATCTGCCATTACCGTTAAAAGCCTATGATCTGGTCGATACAGTGTCTGATCTGCTGACAGATATACATAGAAAGTTAAAGCAGGAAAAAGAAAAGCCGGATAAGCGTTCTGCAGATGAACAGGGAGTTATTAATCAGGCTAAGTCCTTACTAATAGAAAAAAACGGAATGACAGAGGAAGAAGCACATAGTTATCTTCAGAAAAGAAGTATGGATAATGGAACAAATATGGTAGAAACATCGTATATGGTTTTACAGGTTTTTGATTTGAAATGATTTTTATATTTCGCGGGTCCCAAAGTCAAAAACTTTATGGTGTAAGGACGAACGGAGTTTTGAGCTGTTAATCCTGAAACATCATTTAATTTAATAAATAAAACAGATATCGTAGATATAATTTTGCAAAGTAATTCTGAAGAATCACAGAAATTTTATTAAAAATAGCGAGAACCCTTGTTAATTAAGAAAGAGTATCGTATATTTTAAATGTTGTATCAGATGTGAAATGCGACAGAAGGGAGAAGCCTATGAAGTTTACAAAGATGCACGGAATAGGAAATGACTACGTTTATGTGAATTGTTTTGAGGAGTCTGTAAAGAATCCGGCAGAAGTATCCAAGTTTGTAAGTGATCGTCATTTCGGAATCGGTTCAGATGGATTAATTCTTATTAGTCCGTCAGCAATAGCGGATTTTCGTATGAATATTTACAATGCCGATGGTTCTCAGGCAGAAATGTGTGGAAACGGTATTCGCTGCGTAGCAAAATATGTGTATGATTATGGTCTGACAGATAAGACAGAGATTTCAGTAGAAACATTAGCAGGAATCAAATATCTTCGGTTGCAGGTAGAGAATGGAAAGGTCGCAAGTGTTGAGGTAAATATGGGTGCGCCTATTCTTGAACCAAAAGAAATTCCGGTTGCAGTAGAAGAAAGTCCTGTTGTCAACGTACCTGTTGAGGTAAAAGGAAAAATCTATCATATGACCTGTGTATCTATGGGAAACCCGCATGCCATTATTTTTATGAACAATGTAAAAGATTTGGATATTGCAGCAATTGGTCCATATTTTGAAAATCATACGGTATTTCCTAAAAGAACAAATACAGAATTTGTAGAAGTACTTGATCGAAATACTGTGAATATGAGAGTATGGGAGAGAGGTAGTGATGAAACACTTGCCTGTGGAACCGGTGCCTGTGCAACAACAGTGGCCTGCATATTAAATGATAAGACAGAAAATGAAGTTACAGTACATTTGCTCGGAGGAGATTTGAAAATCCGCTGGGATCGAGAAGCCAACCAGGTTTATATGACTGGCCCGGCAACCGTTGTATTTGACGGAGAGATTACCCTTCCGGATGGTATTGCATAATATTTTTGAGCAATGAATTGTAAGAGACGTAAAGAGGCAAAAGCCAGATTGGAGTAACTATGTTTAAAGTAAATGAGAACTATTTAAAACTGCCGGGAAGTTATCTTTTTTCTACAATTGGAAAGAAAGTAGCTGCATACAAAGAGGCAAATCCAGATAAATCTATCATCAGTTTAGGTATTGGTGATGTAACACAGCCATTAGCACCAAAGATTATCGAAAGTCTTCATAGTGCGGTAGACGAGATGGGAAAGGCAGAAACTTTTCATGGATACGCTCCAGATTTAGGATATGAATTTTTAAGAAATGCAATTGCAGAGAGTGACTATAAGAGCCATGGCTGCGATATTCATGCAGATGAGATTTTTGTCAGCGATGGAGCAAAATGTGACTCGGGAAATATTCAGGAAATATTCAGTATAGATAACAAAATTGCAGTATGCGACCCAGTATATCCGGTTTATGTTGATACGAATGTTATGGCAGGAAGAACAGGAACATACGACCCTTCCACAGAAACCTGGAGTGATGTCATCTATATGCCATGCACCGCAGAGAATGATTTTGTACCAGACTTTCCAAAAGAAGAGCCGGACATTATCTATCTTTGCTTCCCAAATAATCCTACCGGAACAACGATTACAAAAGCGCAGCTTCAGGACTGGGTTGATTATGCTAATAAAATAGGCGCAGTAATTATTTATGATGCTGCTTATGAAGCATATATCAGCGAAGATGATGTCGCACACAGTATTTATGAATGTGAAGGAGCAAGAACCTGTGCGATCGAACTTCGAAGCTTTTCAAAGAATGCAGGATTTACAGGAACAAGACTTGGCTTTACTGTAGTTCCTAAAGACTTAAAAGTCGGAGATGTTACTTTACATTCCTTATGGGCAAGAAGACATGGAACAAAGTACAACGGTGCTCCATACATCATTCAGAGAGCAGGAGAAGCCTGCTACAGTGCAGAAGGAAAAGCACAGTTAAAAGAGCAGGTTGCTTTCTATATGAATAATGCGAAAATTATCAAAGAAGGCTTAAAAGATGCAGGATACACCGTATTTGGTGGAGTAAACGCACCATATATCTGGTTACAGACTCCAGATAAAATGCCATCCTGGGACTTCTTTGACTTCCTGTTAAAGAATGCAAACGTAGTAGGAACACCAGGCTCAGGATTTGGACCAAGCGGAGAAGGATATTTCCGACTCACAGCATTCGGTTCCCATGAAAATACACTAAAAGCCATCGAAAGAATCAAAGCACTTTAATATTAATTTGCTGAGCAAAAGAAACGAAAACCAGAAATAAATATAAAATAAAATGTGAAGATAGTCGCGGCGCAGAAAATGCCTGACCGGCATTTTTACTTGCTCCGACATCACATTTTATTTTATATTTATTTCTGGTTTTCTGTTTATTGGTGCCAGATAGAAATTAATATTTTAATCTGGAGAAAAAGGAGCTTGTCAAGAAGGCTGTGAGTCTACGACTTTTGTATTTTAAACACGCTCCGAAGCCGCAGGTGGATATGGTATTTTTTCTTTTTTCTGACTATCCTAAATTTACAGTTGGTGAGAATGGGAATTCTCCAGAAGGCTTTGACTTTCACTGCTATTTTCTTATGGAGAATTTTTCTCTGGTTAACTCTCATAATCTTCTGGGCAATCCCCTTATCCACATCCAAAATTTAAATACTAATTTCCATCTGGAGTCAAAGCACAGAAAAGCAGAAATTTAATAGAGAAGAAAATGTGATGTCGGAGCGAGTAAAAATGCCGGTCAGGCATTTTCTGCACCGCGACTATCTTCACATTTTCTTCTCTATTAAATTTCTGCTTTTCGTCTCTTTAATCCATCAAATTAGTATTTAAACCGTAATGCTTCTTCGCTGGTCTGGGAGAGGATTTTCATCGCTTCTTCCGGATAAGCGCCAATAGCAGTTTCTCCTGTCAGCATTAATGAGGAGGCTCCGTCTAAAATGGCCTGAAAGATGTCTGTTACTTCAGCTCTGGTTGGTACAGGGTTTTCTTCCATGGAGGCGAGCATCTGTGTGACGACCATAAAAGGTTTTTTTGCATGGAGGCACGTTGTGGAGATCCTTTTTTGCACAGCAGGAAGTTTTGGCAGTGGAATAGCATTTCCAAGATCGCCTCGTGCAATTACAATCTCGTCGCAGAAAGGAAGAAGAGAAGGCAGGTGTTCAACACCTTCTATGGATTCTATCTTGGCAAAGATGCGAATATAGTCCATATTATCTGCCATCAGTTCTTTTCGGAGTGTGATCAGATCATCTGCGTTTCTTACAAAAGGAAGCATGACACCGGTAACGTGGTATTTCCGAAGTAGTTTAAGATTTTCCTTGTCGGTTTTTGTAAGAACAGGGAGTGGAACAGTAAGATCTTTGATTGCGATACTTTTTCTGGAAGTTAATTCGCCGCCCTTGATTACTTCTGCGCAAAAAATATCTGATTCTAGAGGAGCGGATATTTTTAAAACAATTTTTCCATCATTAAGGCGGACTTCCTGCTCTTCATCAAAATAAGAGAAGAGAATTTCCGGACATGGGATAATAAAAAATTCATCTTTGCCATTAAGAATACGGGAAAAAATATCTGAATTTTCTTTTTTTTCCTGGAAGGACTTTTCTGATATAAGGAAAACGATATCTCCAGAAGAAAGTGATAGAGGAGTATCTAATGTTCCTATACGAAGTTCCGGACCCTGGAGATCAACCAGAAGTTCCGGAATGATATGCATACGTTCGGAAACTTCGTGATACTGCTGTAGCCAGTCTTCGCAGTCATCAAGATTACTGTGAGAAAGATTGAGCCGCATTCCGGTCATCCCCGCTAAAAACATTGCCTGTATTTTTTCTTTTGAAGCGCAGGCAGGACCGAGTGTTCCGTATAAGTGAAGAGAATGTTTCATGATAAAAGCCTCCTGTCATGACATATTAACTATTTAAATCCAGTTTATTTTTTAAACTTCTCAAAACTATGAATTTATTGTATCATATTTTATAAGAGATGGAGGCGTTTTTATGGAATGGAAATTAACAACATTGATTGAAAATCATGAAGATACAGAAGAAAAATATGTATGTGAGCATGGCTTTTCTATTTTAATTGAAAAATTGGATTCCAAACCACCGATTCGGCTATTGATGGATACAGGACAAAGCGGGGCATTTTTTGATAATGCAGAAAAAATGGGTGTTTCTTTAGATAAGCTGGATGCGCTATTGCTTAGTCATGCACACTATGACCATGTGGGTGGTGTGGAAAGATTATTGGAAAATATTCCGATAGAAAAAATGTATGTGGGGAAGAGTTTTTTTCAGGAAAAATATCATGAGAAAAAAGATGGAACAATAAAAAATATAGGAATTTCATTTTCCAGGAACGATGTGGAAAGGTATGGAGTAAAAATCTGTGAAATAGAAGAAGATAGTCGGGAAATTTTTCCGGGAATAACGATTCATCGAAATTTTGAACGTATTACAGACTATGAGCAGGGAAATCCTCATTTTTTTGTAAAAGAGAAAGGCGTATATAAAAAAGATAATTTTACGGATGAGATTGCAGCAGCTCTTGAGATAAAAGACGGAATTGTTGTAATTACAGGCTGTTCGCATCCTGGAATTATGAATATAATTTATACGATTCAAAAAAGAAGTAAAAAAAAGATTTGTGGTATTGTTGGCGGAACGCATTTAGTAGAAGCAGATGAGAGCCGGCTTAAAAAGACAATAGCGGCGCTAAAAGAAATCAATATAGAGTTTATTGCAGTTTCGCATTGTACTGGAGATGAAAATTTAGAAATTATAAAAAATGCATTTGGGAAAAAATTTATTTTTAATTGTACAGGGAATGTGATTAAAATTTTGTAATAAAGATATATCAGCTTTAGAAAAGTGTAAAATTAAAAAATACCTATTGACAATTGAGTACCTGTTCAACTATAATGATAACAGTTGAACGGATATTCAATTATCTGTTTGATGAAGGAGGAAGTTATGGGAACGAAAAAGAGCGATTGTGTGGCAATGTTTCCTGAAAGTATTGAGAAAGTACAAAAGAGTATGCCTAAGGAGACCGAACTTGATAAGGTAGTATCTTTTTTTAAGGTTTTAGCAGATGATACAAGGATACGGATTTTGTACGCATTAAAAGAACAGGAGATGTGTGCCGGTGATATTGCCGTTTTCCTTGACATGACTAAGTCTGCAGTTTCTCATCAGCTTGCTGTGATGCGTAAGATGCATCAGGTGCGGGCAAGAAGAGAAGGGAAGAATGTTTTTTATTCACTGGATGACCAGCATATTGTAGATATTATGGAAGAGGCATTGATTCATATGACACATACCGATTCCTGATATCGAGAAGAGAGGTATCACAATGCAGAGAAAGGTATATATTCTGGAGAATCTTGATTGTGCGAACTGTGCAGCCAAGATTGAAAGAAAGTTAAGCAAGCTGCCAGAGTTAAACGATGTATCAGTTACATTTGCAACAAAGCAGCTTCGATTTGAAGCAGAAGACCCAGAGGCAGTTTTGCCAAAAATCAGAGAGACAATTCAGTCTATGGAACCAGATGTTGAGGTTGTAGAAAGAACTCGCGGTAAGCGCAAAACAGCAGAGCATCACCATGAGCACCACGAGCATGGCCATGAAGAAGGCTGTGGATGTGGTCATGACCATCATCATGAACATCATGATCACGAGCATGGCCATGAAGAAGGCTGTGGATGTGGTCATGACCATCATCATGAACATCATGATCACGAGCATGGTCACGAAGAGAGCTGTGGATGTGGCCACGACCATCACCATGAACACCATGAGCATCATGATCACGAGCATGGTCACGAAGAGAGCTGTGGATGTGGACACGAGCATCATCATGACCATGGTCATGAAGACGGCTGCGGCTGCGGGCATGATCATCATCATGAACCATCCAAACCACAGGCAACGCGATCACATACGCATTTTGAAGTAGAATTTCATCATGTAGCCGGACATCCGGATCACTGTGATTGCAGTCAGTGTAATTCTTATGTAGAATACTGTGATGTATGTGGAGAAAGTCTTGCAAAGTGTACTTGCCATATGCCGGATGAAGATTTAGAGAAAAAGGTATATATTTTAGAAGGAATTGATTGTGCGAATTGTGCGGCTAAGATTGAGGCAAAAATCCGTCAGATGCCGGAAGTAGGATTTGCTTCGGTAGCATTTGCAACAAAGCAGCTTCGTGTTTCAGCAAATAATCAGGCAGAGTTATTGCCTAAAATGCAGGCAGTCGTAGATTCTATTGAAGATGGAGTGACAATTGTTCCACGACAGAGAAAGAGACCAACAGGTATCTCTAATACAAAGATTTATATTTTGGAAGGCCTTGACTGTGCAAACTGTGCAGCTAAGATTGAGGCAAAGTTAAGAACACTCAATGGTGTAGATGATCTGACAATTACTTATGCGACAAAGCAGATGAAACTTTCTGCAAAGAATCCGGATCAGATGATTCCGTTGATTAAAGAAACAATTGATTCTATGGAAGATGGAATTACAATTGTGCCAAAAGATAATAAAGTAGTAAAATCAACAGAAAAAGAAGAGAAGAAATTCTCATTTAATAATCCATTAGTAAGTATCGGTATTGGCGCAGTAATATTTATTATTGGTGAGGTACTTGAACATATTGGAAATGTACCGACGATTCCGATGTTTGCCCTGTTCTTGATTGCATATTTAGTTCTCGGCGGCAAAGTATTAGTTACAGCTGGGAAGAATATCATGAAAGGCCAGGTATTTGATGAAAACTTCCTGATGTGTATCGCAACAATTGGTGCGTTCTGTATTCAGGAATTTCCGGAAGCAGTAGGTGTAATGCTTTTCTATCGTATCGGTGAATATTTTGAAGAAAAAGCAACGGAGCAGAGTCGTACACAGATTATGGAAGCAGTTGACTTAAGACCGGAAGTTGTTAATCTTATTGTTGGAGAAGATATTCGTGTCATTGATGCAGAAGAAGCTAATGTAGGAGATATCCTTTTAGTACGTCCCGGTGACCGTATTCCATTAGATGGTGTTATCATTGATGGAGAGAGCCGTATTGATACTTCACCTGTCACCGGTGAACCAGTACCGGTTATGGCAAAAACAGGAGATAATATTGTTTCCGGATGTGTCAATACATCAGGACAGTTAAAAATTCGTGTTGAGAAGATTCTTGAGGAATCTATGGTAACAAGAATTCTTGATTCGGTGGAAAATGCAGCAGCAAGTAAGCCGAATATTGACAAGTTTATTACTCGTTTTGCAAGAGTGTATACACCGTTTGTTGTATTTTTTGCATTATTTGTAGCGATTGTTCTTCCATTTATTTTACCTGATTCTCTGAACTGGCATCTTTTTGTAGATAGTGCATACACAGGAACAGTAAATACCATTCATGGAACAAGCGGAACAGCATCAATTTATACAGCATTGACATTCCTTGTTATCAGTTGCCCTTGTGCATTAGTATTAAGTGTTCCTCTGGCATTCTTTTCAGGAATTGGAGCAGGCTCTAAAAAAGGTATCCTCTTTAAAGGAGGAATTGCTATTGAAGGGCTTAAAAATGTCAAAGCAATTGTAATGGATAAAACAGGAACAATCACAAAAGGTAACTTTGTAGTTCAGAAAGCAAATCCGGCAGGAAATGCGATGACTGCAAATGATTTATTAGCAATTAGTGCAAGTTGTGAATTGTCTTCTACACATCCGATCGGAAATAGTATTGTAGATGCAGCAAAAGAAAAGGGACTTTCCATTGAGCGGCCTTCTAAAGTAGAAGAAATCGCAGGACATGGTATACGTGCAGAACTTAGTAAAGGTGTGGTTCTTTGTGGTAACAGAAAGCTTATGGATGAACAGAATGTTGATCTTAGCTCCTATCAGAAAGAAGACTTTGGCACAGAAGTCCTCGTTGCATTAAACGGTAAATTTGTTGGAAACATTGTTATTTCTGATACAGTAAAGGAAGATGCGAAAGAAGCAATCGCTGCGGTAAAGAAGCAGGGAATCATTACTGCAATGCTTACAGGCGATGCGCAGGAGAGCGCAGATGCTGTTGCAAAAGAAACAGGAATCGACGAAGTACATGCAAAATTGCTTCCACAGGATAAGTTATCCGAGTTGAAGAAAATCAGAGAAAGTCATGGAGCAGTTATGTTTGTCGGAGATGGTATCAACGATGCACCGGTACTCGCTGGCGCAGATGTTGGTGCGGCAATGGGAAGTGGCGCAGATGCAGCAATTGAAGCAGCAGATGTCGTATTTATGAATTCTGAAATGAAAGCGATTCCGGAAGCAGTCAGCATTGCAAAGATGACAAACAGCATTTCATGGCAAAACGTTGTATTTGCACTTGCGATTAAAATTATTGTTATGATCATGGGACTTTTCGGATTTGCAAATATGTGGATCGCAGTATTTGCAGATACAGGAGTATCCGTACTCTGCCTTCTGAATTCCATTAGGATTCTTCATAGAAAATAATAGTTTGTAGATTTTGTAGAGACGAAAAAAGAGAAACTGCCCTATCCCATCTGCTCTGTAGTCGCTGTGTTTAAAATGCTTGTCCGCATCTTAAACACGCTCCGAAGCCGCATCTGGGATAGGGCAGTATTTCTTTTTTCTGACTATCTAAATCCACAATCGGTGAGAATGAGGGGATTGTCCAGAAGGCTATGGTTTTCATCCAAATAAAGGCTCCAGACAAGGAATATTTTCTTATGGAGAAATAGTTATTTGATTAAAAATCATAATTTTCCAAAGAATCCCCTTCTCTTTCCAACACAAATCAATAGTTTGCTATTTGCTATCAAAACTGCCAGCCGCTGAAACACATTTTCATACTGAATTGTAAGAAAACTACGATAAAGAAAAAATGTGATAAGTATTGCATTTTGTGACTTTGCGCTGTGGAATTTTGATTCTGAAAACTTCGGACTCGTTTTTCCGAAGTTTTTGTTTTTTGAGACAAAATGAAGCGTTTAGCGCAACGGAACAAAATCAAACTTATCACAATTCTTTTTTTATCATAGTTCTCAAAGAAGACATTCTCATCTGGAGATTTTCATTCCAAATAAAAACCATAGACTTCTGGACAATCCCTTTATTCCTAGCCAAGATTTAAATACTAATTTTCATCTGGAACCAAAGAGCAGAAAACCAGAAATTTAATATAGAAGAAAATGTGATGTCGGAGCGAGTAAAAATGCCGGTCAGGCATTTTCTGCGAAGCGACTATCTTCACATTTTCTTCTATATTAAATTTCTGGTTTTCGTTTCTTTAATCTCTCAAATTAGTAGTTAATCTGCTCTGTATTCTTCTGGAATATCTTCTTCATCCCATACGATAACATTAAAGTTTTTCTGGCATCCCATCTTGATTCCAAAGCCAAGTACATTATCTGTGGAACGGTCTAAAGCAACTTTGATAAAATCAACGGCTTCCTTATGTTTAGTTCCTACAACATATACATTAAAGTTTTTGGAATATTCTCCATTTAAAACGGTGAATTCTCCTTTTTTTAAATGTTCATCTCGTTCTGGTGCTAACTTTCTCTTTTCAAGTATTGTCATGATATCTCCTCCTAAAAATCTTCACAATAAACCATTATAACATTTATTGCGAATACTTCAAGGTGTCTTGGAGAAAGAATTATTGTGGAAGTTCTTGTGTAGAACCTGTCATTAAAAAGTTTTTACAAAGATATCCCTCACGCACACCGTAGCGGGATACCCATATCTTCTCACAGTGAAGTCTTTCTATAATTTCTTTTACAACAAGCATACCGGGGATGATCGTATGGACACGATCTGGGCATAGTTTTAAAATATAATTACGGGAAGCAGCATCACGTTTTAATAGTATTTTTAAAATTTTATTGAATTCTTCTTTTGTAATGATTCGATTATTTTCCTCTTTGTTAAAATGGTAATTGACAATATTTAAGATGGCACGACATGTACCGCCGACACAACAGACTTTTTCTGGTGCTTTTTTTGGAAAATCAACAGCATCAAGTCGTTTTGAAATACGTTTTGCAATCGCTTTTTGTTCTTTTTTATCTGGCCATAAACCGGAAACGTGATTGTGGAAAAGATTTAAAGAACCGATAGAAATACTTTGGGATTTTTTTACTTTTCCATTTTTTACACGAACGAATTCGGTACTTCCACCACCAATATCGAACATAATACCGTTCTTTAAATCGGTTGTGTACAGGGCACCATAGTAGCCTAAGATACCTTCTTCGCTGCCGGCAATGACATCAACACAAAGACCAGTTCTGCGCTTGATTGTTTCAAGTGCTTTTTCTGTATTCTTGATATTACGTAAAGAAGCGGTAGCAAACACATGCATTTCATTCACACCAAGCTGCTGTAAAAGGACTTTGAAATCAAGCAGTACGGCACATGCTTGATTGATACCATCATTAGACATAATTCCATGGGAGACATATCCGGCAAGACCGGCCATATATTTTTTTGAGAATAAGGTTTCAAAACTCCCATTCTCTAATGTATTGTAAAGAGAAAGACGAATTGTATTGGAACCTAAATCGACAATAGCACATTTCATAAATATTAACCTCCTGATAAAATCGCTATAGTTTATAATAACAAGTATTGGTAAGAAAGGAAAGAAATATAAGTTAAATTTATGTAAAAAAGAATATGAAAAATAATATTGAAATAAAAAAAAGATTGTGATAAAATAAATGTAATATTTTTACAATAAAGGAGTTAGTTATGACAAGTCAATGTGATTTATGTGCATATTACTGGATTGATGAAGAAGATGGGACAGGAGAATGCCAGGTGAATCTGGATGAGGATGATCTGGCGAGAATGTTGTCTGGTTCTGCAGATAGTTGTCCGTATTTTCAGATGTATGATGAGTATAAGATTGTGCGGAAACAGATCTAGAAGATAAGATGTAGAATAGAAGATATAATCGGGGATTAAATCTGGGGGGAATGGAAGGTGATTAACAATCAGCTTATCAAAGTATTAGATAAACTGATTTCGCTCTTTATTGTATTCAAAGCCTGCAGAAGATAGTTTTTCTTTAAGAGTATTCTTATCAATATTCATATCTTCGCATAAAGCCTCTAATGAAGAGTAGAAGTCGCGTAGCTTTGTGTTAATGACACTGTAAAGCATAATTGGATCTTTGGGTAATCGTTCCATATTTGTATCCTTTCTTAGAAATTAATCATAAATACACTGGGGAATTCTTGGATGTTTAATAGCATAAGTTTTATCGAAATCCTCTTGGAGATAAATGAACACAAAAAAAGAGATGTCGACACATAAATATATAAAATAAATATTTAAGAACCAGTATAGTAGTGACATCTCTTTAAAATTAGAATAATATGTCTAATTTATATTTAAATTATATATGAAATTTTAGAAAAAAGCAAGAGAAATTTCAAAGAAACTTCTTCATAAATTAAATCTTTTGTTTATGAAGTTTTCGTTACAGTGTTTTGATATCGCTAATTTACAGAACATCCAATTATTCTAAGATTTTTCCGTCAATACTTATCGTTACAACCTGCCATGGGATGAATTTTCCACTATTTTGAAGTGCTTTTTTTGCTGCCATTTCAAGACCGCCGCAGCATGGAACTTCCATTCTTACAATCGTCACACTTTGAATATTGTTATTTTGAATGATCGCAGTCAGTTTCTCACTATAATCTACCTGATCTAATTTAGGGCAGCCAATTAATGTTATCTTGTTTCGGATAAAATCCTGATGGAAACTTGCGTAAGCGTAAGCAGTACAATCGGCTGCAATCAGAAGTTTTGCATCGTTAAAATATGGTGCATTGACAGGTGCAAGTTTAATCTGTACCGGCCAGTTATGAAGGCTTGATACCTGGTCTGCGTTTGAAGATAATTTTTTTGTTTCAGATGTTTCCTTCCGTTGAATCTGCATACTTTTAGATCCGGGACAGCCGACATGTGTAGCCATTGTCTGATTTTTTGCTAATATTTTTTTCTGAGCTTCTTTTACAGCTTTTTCATCGTATTCTGGTGCTTCTCTTTCTTCAAAGGAAATGGCTCCTGTGGGACATTCCGGGAGACAATCGCCTAGTCCGTCACAGAAATGCTCTCTTACCAATTCGGCTTTTCCATGAATGATATCAATAGCACCTTCATGGCAGGCATCTGCACAGGCACCGCAGCCATTACATTTTTCTTTATCAATTCGAATAATCTTTCGTATCATTTTTATCCTCCATCAATAATATTTAACTTTTGTTTCTATTAGGATTATAATATTATAAATTCATCTTGTATGTTTGATTTCCAACAGAAGGGATGATTTTGAAAAGTTATTTATTACATAATAAAACCATGATTGGTAAATTAAATTGTGGAAAGGAATAATATGCAGCAAAAAAATTTAAATCAAGTGAATCATATTTTAAAAAGAATACGCTGTTTCTGTTTTAGCATATTTGTAGTATATCTGACTTTATCGGTTTGTGTTCCTGTAAATGCAGCGACAGCAACAGAACAATCGGTAGTGGATGATACAACGCAACAGGAAACAAAAAAAGCAGACACGCAGATGAAGGAGCAGAGGACCATACGTGTCGGTTCATTGGCTCAATGACAAGTTGGAGATTGCTCTGAAAAAAGCAGAGGATGCCAGTCTTGCAAAGACTCGTTTTCTTAACAATATGTCGCATGATATTCGCCCCCCCTATGAATGCAGTTCTGGGCTATGCACAGCTTATGAAGGATGAACTAAAAGAAAATGAACTATCTGAAACTTCAGAACATTTAGAAAAACTGCAGCAGTCCGGGAATCTTCTTTTGTCAATCATAAATAATGTACTTGACATGGCCCGGATTGAGAGCGGAAGGATGGAGATTGATGAGAACTATATTCAGGTTGAGGATATCTGGCAGGATTTATTTGAAGTATTTGATGATGAAGCGAAGAAAAAGAAGATCGCATTTCATCTAATGGATATCCAGATGCCAAATATGGATGGCTATAAGGCAGCACAGGTGATCAGGCATTTGCCAGATAAGGATAAGGCAAGTATACCTGTCATTGCAATGACGGCAAATGCATTTGAAGAAGATAAGAGAGATGCTATTGCAGCCGGAATGGATGGTCATATCGCAAAGCCAATCCAAGTCGATAAGCTGTTGTCGATGTTAGCAGAAATGATCAGGCAACAAGAAACTCACTGATCGTGAGTTGAATAATGCAGAAAAGTGTAGACATAATAAAAAATGAAATGTTATAATAAAAACAGCATTTTTTGGCAAAACAAACAAAAGTCTGCGATGCAAAGCTGCAGAAAAAGTATGCGCTGTCTATCTGGCAGTGCTATTTTATTTAACAATTCATTTTATGAAAAGTAATCAAAATTATTAAAAATTAAGGAACTGGATATGAGAAAAAATCGAAAGAATAACTCCCGTACCTGGGGAAACAGAATTTGTATTGCTGCATTTCTTCTGACTTGCAGTCTTATGCTGGGAGGATGTGGAGTAAAGAAAGAGAAAGAGGCTGACAGTGAACTGCCGAAGATTGTTATTGGAATGGATTATTTTGAACCTTACAGTTATCAGGCAAGTGATGGCGAATATAAAGGTATTGATGTGGAACTTGCTAAGGAAGCATTTCGGAGGCTGGGATATCGGCCAAAGTTTGAGAATATAGTCTGGGAAGATAAGGATGAACTTTTGGCAGATGGAACAGTAGACTGTCTGTGGAGCAGCTATTCCATGAATGGAAGAGAAGACAAATATCAGTGGGCAGGTCCATACCTGTACAGCCGCCAGATGGTAGTTGTAAAAAATGAGAGCGAAATCCAAACACTTTCGGATCTGAAAGGAAAGAGGATTGCAGTGCAGGCAACTACAAAGGCAGAGGATCTTTTTCTTCATAATATTAAGTCAGATCTTCCACAGATGCAGCAGGTGAACTGTTTTTCTACAACGAATGAAATTTATGCGGCACTTAGAAAAAGTTATGTGGATGCGATTGCCGGGCATGAGGCAATGCTTGGCAGTCTGGTGAAAGAAGGTAAGGATGCTTACCGAATGTTGGATGAAAGTATTTATAAATCAGAACTTGGAGTGGCTTTTAAAAAAGGAACGCACGAGGAAGTTGCAGCAGATCTTACAGAAACACTTAAAAAATTGCAGAGGGAAGGAATTACAGAAAAAATAGTTACAAAATATGGATTGGATGCGGACGAAATTTTGCCGGAAGGAGAACAAAATGAGTAGACAGATGAGGTCGCAGATGCCTCAGGTACAGAAAAAAAAGTTTGATAGAAATGCATGTTTACTAGTGTTTACGCTGATTTTTGTCGGAATCCTAATCTTTTCTCTGCTGACAGCAAGTGATAATAAGAAGCTAAATCGTACACTGAATGAGACATTTGACTTTGTAAAAACGCGGATCGAAAGTTATGAGATTTATAATACGAATGATCAGGTGAAGAGTCTGGTACGTCTTATGGATAAAACAACAGAATTGAGCCGTGTCATAGCGCAGGAAGGAAATTTCAGAGCAGAAATGCTAGATAAGTATGCAAAAGAACAGCGTCTGACAGGAATACTTGTGCTAGATAAGAAGCTGAAGGTGATAGAACAGACTACGAGAGATGGAGATGCGATGCCGTTGTGGCAGAAGCTGATTGAAAGTGATTATGTACGTGATATTGTCGAACATCCGGAAAAAACGTATACGACCCGTCTGAGAAATGAAGGAAAACTCTATGATTTTGTAGCGGTGGCAAGGCAGGATGCGTCAGGTATCTTAATTGCATATGAGCAGAAAGAGGAAGTAAATGAGATAAACGGAGACCTGACGATGGCATCGTTGTTTTCAAATTTTCCTTTTGAAATGAATGGATGTGTTGCAATCTGTGATGAGGATAAGATTGTCAGTACAAATAAACAGAACCTTGTTTCTAGTTCTGTAGAGGGCGCAAAGTCTTTGTATGAAAATGAATTTAAGTCAGGTGGAAATGGAATCGTCCATCTTCGTTCAAAGAATGGAAATTGGTACGGGCGCCAGGAGAAGATAAAAGACTATAATGCATACGTTTTTTTTCCGAAACATCAGGTATACATTACACGCAATACAATATGCGTGATCTATGCGCTGCTTGCACTGCTTATTTTCTTATTTTATCGAGTGCTAAGGAACAGAACAGAAAAGAGAAGTATCCTTCAGGATCAAAAGAGACTTCGCGTGATCAATGCACTTGGTCATGCCTATTCCTCTATTTCTCTTGTAAATTTAAAAACAGAGGAAATAGAAATCGTAAAATCTTCAAAAGATATGAAGCCGGATCAGCAAGGGGACATACTCTCTAAAGCACATCTGGAAGAACTGATACAGCAGGTTATTGCAGAACCATTTCAGAAAGCCTATTGGGAATTTGTTGATATGAGTACGGTGGCAAAGCGTCTGGAAGAACACGAAACGTTGAGTTTTACAGCGCAGACAGTAGATGAAAGATGGCTGACGATAATCATTGTACCGCAAGGATATGATAAAGATGGAAAATTGAATACTGTTCTGGTTGCGAACCGTGATATGACAGAAGAAAAAGAACATGAGATAGAACAGGATAAGAATCTGAGAAATGCACTTGCAGCCGCTGAACATGCGAACCGGGCGAAGACAGCGTTTTTAAATAATATGTCTCATGATATCCGCACGCCGATGAATGCGATTATTGGATTTACTGCACTTGCAACAACACATATTGGCAGTACAGAGCTTGTTTTGGATTATCTGAAAAAAATTCAAACATCCAGTCAACATCTGCTTAGTCTGATCAATGATGTGCTGGATATGAGCAGAATTGAGAGTGGCTCTGTCAGGATTGAATATACAACGGTACATTTGCCAGATATTCTGCATGATTTAAGAACAATCATTCAGGGATCTGTTTATTCTAAGCAGCAGGATCTTTATATTGATACACAGGATGTATTTCATGAAGATATTATTATCGACAAGCTGCGTTTGACGCAGGTACTTCTGAATATTATCAGTAATGCTGTGAAGTTCACACCAGTCGGCGGGATGATTAACATTCGCGTTTCGGAGAAACCGTGCAGAAGAGAGGGATATACAACAGTAATCTTTAGTGTGAAAGATAACGGAATTGGAATGTCACCGGAGTTTTGTAAGCAAGTGTTTGACTCATTTTCAAGAGAACATACTGTTACGGAGAATGGAATCGGAGGAACCGGTCTTGGGATGGCGATTACCAAAAATATCGTGGATATGATGGGAGGTACGATTCAGGTTGAAAGTGAAGTTGGAAAAGGAACAGAGTTTACAGTTATACTTGAATGCGAAACATCAGGAGTAACGGTAAAAAGGGAACCTATTCCGGAACTGAAAGGTGCCAGAGCACTTGTGGTGGACGATGATGCGGAAACATGCATGAGTGTAAGCAAGATGCTGCGTGAGATCGAGATGACAGCAGATTGGACTACTTCCGGAAAAGAGGCAGTACTTCGTGCGAGAGAAGCTTATGAACAGAATCAGGAATTTAAAGTTTATATCATTGACTGGTTGATGCCGGATATGAATGGAATCGAAACTGTCCGAAGAATCCGCATGGTAGTCGGACCGGAGAGTCCGATTATTATTTTGACTGCTTATGACTGGTCAGATGTTGAACAAGAGGCAAGGGAAGCGGGAGTTACTGCGTTCGTATCAAAACCACTGTTTCTTTCCGAATTGCGGGAAGTGCTGATGAGTCCGGAACAAAGAAAACTCATTCAGAATGAGAATCAGAAGATTCAGGCAGCGAGTCAGACAAGCTATGCAGGGAAGAAAGTTCTTCTTGTAGAGGATAATGAACTGAATCGTGAAATCGCAACAGCAATCATGGAGGAAATTGGTCTGGATGTGGATGTTGCTGAGGATGGTACGGATGCTGTGAATATCATGTCATCTGAAAGAGGCAACAACTATGATCTGATCTTCATGGATATTCAGATGCCAAAGATGGATGGATATACTGCAACTAGGGAGATACGTACATTGAATAATTCCAAATGTGCGAATATACCGATTATCGCGATGACGGCAAATGCTTTTGAGGAGGATCGTAAAAAGGCGATCAAAGCAGGTATGAATGGTCATATTGCAAAACCAATCAGTTCGGATGTAATTCTGGAGAATCTGGATCAGATTTTTGGAAGATAAAATGAGAGGAAGAAAGTATGGAAATCAAAAAAATAAGAAGGGTATGTCTCGTTCTGCTCTGTATAGCAGTAACTGGGATTGTGGGATCTGGGAAAAAAGATGTGAATTCAAAGAAACATGAACCTATTACCTTCATGGCCCCTTATATGGATGTTGATAGCTTTATAAAAGAAGTGCATAAAACATATCCAGAGGTTAATCTTAAAGTAGTCCCATACAGTGGGGCAAATACAACGGTATACCTAAATACAATCATGGAGGAAAATGATCTGCCGGATATCTGTACGCTTACGCTCTATGACCCGGAACAGCAGGACCTCAGTGACAAGATGCTTGATCTTTCAGGATATGCTTTTACGGATAATTATGTAGAGTCTCGTCTCAAAGAGGTATCAGATGACGGGGCAATCTATATGCTTCCGTCTGCGTATAACTGTTTCGGTATTACTTATAACAAAACATTGTTAAAGAAACATGGATGGACACTTCCGCAGTCTTTTGGGGAACTTAAACAGCTTGCAAAAGAGGCAGAGAAAGCAGGGGTTCAGTTATGCCTGCCCCAGATTCAGTATCCGGGATATGGTTTTCAGTATTTATGCAATATTGCAGACACAGGATTTTTAAGTTCTCTAGATGGAAGACAGTGGCAGAAGGATTATTTGTCAGGAAAAGCAAATGTCAGTACGACAAAGGGCATGATGGACAGCATGGAATATATCGAGAAATGGAAAGATCTTGGTATGCTCGACGGCAGTAACAGTGATCCAATTGATGATGCAGTAACAAGAGAGGATTTTATCAAGGGAAATACTCTGTTCATGCTTGGCTCACAAAATAGTATTACAGACTCAGATGCGACTACAGATGAATTCGGGCTGATGCCGTATCTTTCAGAAGATGGAAGTAAAAATGTCTACATATTATCGGTGGGTCGTTATTATGGACTGAATAAACAGCTTGAGAACGATTCACAGAAGCTTGAAGATGCGTTAAAGGTGATGGAAGTGTTGTCTACGGTGGAAGGAACCTCTTCTCTTTATCCAGAGGCATCACTAAAAGCAAGCCTTCTGCCATTTAAGGATGCAAAAGCAGACGATACCTATTATGGTGATATTGCAGAGGCGATCAATGCAGGAAATACAGCACCGCTTATTTACACAGGCTGGGAAAATACACTGGTTACTACAGGAACAAAGATGCTGGAATATATGCAGAACAAAGCAACAATAAAAGATGTAGTAAAGCAGCTTGAAGATGACCAGGAAAGTGTGGTAAATAATAAACCGGAAGTTATTACTACGACAACGGAAGATATTTCGCAGAAAAACTGTGCGAAATTGGTAGGCAGATGCTTTGCACAGGCAACGAACAGTGATCTGGCGCTTGTGTCTCTCGGAACATGGATCAGTGGAAATGGATTGGACCAGAATAATGACGGTGTCAGTGGAAAATTGTATACAAAAGATATTACTATTGATGATCTCAGTACTATTATTCCTACAGGCTGGTCGCGGACAATCCAGACGGTCAGATTAACAGGAAAACAGATTCAAGATTTATATAAAGAGGGATACGATGCAGTTGGCACAGGAAATAATTACTCTTATATATTAGTAAGTCCGATAAAACTGGAAGAAGATAAGACCTATCAGGTTGCTATTTCCGGAATCAGTGATAAACTAAAATCAGAAATGGAAGTAACAGACAGTGGTATTGTAGGTATAGATGCCGCAAAAGAGTTTTTTGGAAAGTTTAAGACTTTAAGTGAAGCGGACGCTGAATGGAAATGATTGGAGGAAAAGAATGCAGAAGGAAAACGATTACCGGAACTTAATATTGGGTTGTTGTATGACTGGTATAGTGATGCTTCTGGCATTCTTTTTCTTGTATCAAACTTATATTCAGAATATTATCTATGAGGAACGATTGAATCAGATGGAAGAGGTTACTCATCAGATGTTTCAAAATCTGGAGGAGGTGATCGATTCCCACTGGAACCGGGTAAGGGAAGAAGGTAATTATCTGCGAGAAGCAAATGTACAGACGATAGATGAACTCTGTAAATATATGAAAAAGAAGTATGAATTATCAGCATATGAAGAGCAGAAGATTACATTGATAGCAGTGGATTCAGAAGGCGGATATTATACAGAACGTGGAAACAGAGGACTTTTTCGTGATTTCGATTATTTTGAAGATAATCCTAAGCAGATTAGTTTCGTTTTTGATTCTATGACAGATAATCAGTCAGAGATGGTGTTTCTAAAACGTCTGTCAAAACCGATACAGCTTCAAAATGGAAAAAAGAAAACAACGATTCGTTATTTTGGAATTGCTCAGAATATGGAACAGTTAAATCCTTATTTTAACTGCGATGCATATGACAGGAACAATAGTGTATATGTTTTAGATGATAATGGATTTAAACTGTTCAACAGTAATAAAGTAGAACTGATTAAGGGGCATAATGTATTTTCTGTTTTGCAAAAGATGAAATATCTCCATAATTCTTCTTTTGCAAAAACAAAGACGGAACTGGAAGAAAAAGGCTGTAGTTATTCTAATGCAGTGCTGGATGGAACAGAATATTTTTATGCACTAAAAAGAATGGAAAATGCCGAATGGACACTGATTTTTCTTGTTCCGGCAGAGTATGTTGCTACGAATACATTAGAACTTGTCAATTTTATCATGCTATTTATCGTTATATTTACGGTTATCGTAGCTGTCTGTGTTATACTGGGAATTTCTTTTGTTATGCGTAGAAATCAGCAGGAAGCAATCCTTGTGGAACGAGAAAATAATATCAAACTGGAAAATGTAAATACAGAACTGAGGAAGGCGAACTTGGCGGCAGAAGAGGCTTTTCAGGTGGCACAGGAAGCGAACAGATCAAAGAGCAGTTTCCTTGCGAATATGTCACATGATATTCGTACACCGATGAATGCGATTATTGGTATTACTTCATTGCTAAGACATGATGCGGGTGATAAGGCAAAGGTAATAGAGTATGCAGATAAAATAGATACATCATCACAGCATCTGCTGGGAATCATTAATGATGTTTTGGATATGAGCAAGATTGAGGCAGGAAAAACTATTTTTAAGTACACTGATTTTTCTATTTTGGATTTTATGGAGGAACTTAATACAATATTTCATTCACAGATAGATGAAAAAAATCAGACGCTTACGTTTATGAAAGAAAACATCCGGCACGAGTGGGTGAATAGTGATCAGGTTCATCTAATGCAGATTTTCAGTAACCTGCTTTCCAATGCAGTAAAGTATACACAGGAAGGGGGAGCAATCCAGTTTTTAGTAGAAGAATGTGAGACGAATTCTTTTGTCTATGCAAAGTACCGCTTCTTAGTCAGTGATAATGGCATGGGAATGTCATCTGATTTCAAAGACAAGATTTTTGATGCTTTTACCCGCGCGGAAAACTCTCTTACAAATAAGATACAGGGAACTGGTCTTGGCATGGCCATCACCAGAAATCTGGTTGAAGCGATGGGAGGTACCATTGATGTAGAGAGTGAGCCGGGACAGGGAAGCTGTTTTGAAGTGCTTATGGATTTGAAAATCGCAGAAGAAAGGTCTGTTTTACTAGCATCTCAGGTAGAAAAAGAGGAGCCGGATGTCAATGTTCTAAAAGGAATGAGGTTCCTTTGTGCTGAGGATAATGAGTTAAATGCAGAAATCCTTATGGAGCTGTTAAAGATTGAGGATGCCGAGTGTACGATTTGTGAAAACGGCGAAAAGGTTCTGAAGACATTTGAACAGTCTGCTCCGGGGGATTATGACATGATTTTGATGGATGTGCAGATGCCTGTTATGAACGGCTATGAAGCAACAAAAGCAATCCGCAGAAGTTCACATGAACTGGCAAAGACAATTCCGATCATTGCCATGACCGCCAATGCGTTCTCAGAAGATATACAACATTCTCTGGCAGCCGGTATGACTGCACATATTTCAAAACCAGTGGAGATGAAGGCTTTGAAAAAGACAATAAGAAATATAAAATCTGGCGGGGGGGGGCGGAAACATACGTGTATGATTGAAAAATATGGCAAGTAAAATTCCAACAGGGAGGAGCAATCTTGAAAAAATATTTACCTATTTTAAAAAACAGTCCTTTCTTTAAAGGTCTTTCAGATAGAGAGATCTTATCTATACTTCAATGTGTAAATGCCACAACAATTTCCAGAAAACGAGATTCTTATATTTTCAGAGCAGGAGACTCTACTGAAGTAATGGGACTTGTAGTGTCTGGCGGTGTTCTTATTATTCAGGAAGATCTCTGGGGACATCGGAATATTTTGTCGAAATGCCATGCTGGTGATTTTTTTGGTGAACCATATGCAGCAAGTCCGGGGGCTGTTCTGAATATCAGTGTGGTAGCGGATGAGGATTGTGAGATTATTCTTTTACATGTCCAAAGACTTCTGACTTCTTGTCCAACTGCATGTGAACATCATCAGAAGCTGATTCGTAATCTGGTCAGTGTCCTCGCAAACAAGATACTGATTCTTAACGACAAGATTACGCATGTAGGTAAGCGGTCTACCAGGGATAAATTGTTATCTTATCTGTCAGCAGAATCAATTAGACAGTCTTCTTTATCCTTTGATATTCCTTTTGATCGGCAGCAGTTAGCAGATTACCTTTGCATTGATCGTGCAGCAATGTCTACAGAGATATCAAAATTACAAAAAGAAGGGGTTATAAAAACAAATAGAAAACATTTTGAATTGACAGTATGTAATATGAAGAATCTTTAGAAGAAATTTTGAGTGGAAAAATAATGGAAAAAACGTTGATTTTCTGGACTTCATTTTTAATTTGTAGTATTCTAATAAATAGAAATTTTATTGGAGGTAATATTTATGAATAAAGTATGGAAATTCCATAATGACGTGGATACCGACCAGATCATTGCATCACAGTATCTACTTTTACCAGATATTGAAGCAATGAAACAATATACATTTGAATCTTTAGATCCTGATTTTTCAAAAAAAGCGCAGCCAGGTGATTTGATCGTTGCCGGAGAGAATTTTGGCTGTGGTTCATCGAGAGAACAGGCACCGAGTGTTTTAAAAGCTCTTGGAATTAAAGCGGTAATTGCCAAGTCATTTGCCAGAATCTTTTATCGTAATTCTATTAATATCGGACTCCCGGTTATTGTATGTAAGGAATTGTACGATCATGTAGAAGACGGTGGAGAGGCAGATCTTGATCTTTCTGCAGGTACAGTCACTGTTAACGGACAGGTATTTTCCTGTACAAAGCTTCCGGAATATATGCAGAATATTTTGAATGCCGGAGGATTGATTGCATCTTTAAATAAGGAGGAAGCGTAGATTATGGGAATGACTTTAGGAGAAAAGATTATCGCTCGTGCTGCCGGTGTTGATTTTGTAAAACCGAATGATATCCATACAGTGACACTTGACCGTATGATGAGTAATGATGGTACAACACATCTTACGGTGGATATGTATCATAATCAATTAAAACATCCTCAAATTGCGGATAAAGATAAAGTAGTATTCATCATGGATCACAATGTTCCAGCTGAGAACCCGAAGACAGCAGAGGCACATAAAAAGATGCGTGATTTTGCAATAGAGAATGATATTAAGTTATATGAAGGACAGGGAGTTTGTCACCAGATTATGATGGAAGATTATGTCTGCCCTGGAGAGTTGATTTTTGGCGCAGATTCACATACCACTTCTTACGGAGCATTAGGAGCGTTTGGTACAGGGGTTGGATGTACAGATTTTTTATATGCGATGACAACAGGAACATCCTGGGTTATGGTTCCTGAAACAATCCGTTTTAATCTGCATGGAGAATTAAAAGAAGGGGTTTACCCAAGAGATTTAATTCTTACGATTATTGGAGATATCGGAGCGAATGGAGCGAATTATAAGATTATGGAGTTTGCGGGAGAGGGAGCGCACAAGCTTTCTGTTGATGACCGTATGGTTCTTTGTAATCTCACTGTAGAGGCTGGTGCAAAGGCTGGTATTGTTGAGCCGGATGAAAAGGTTGTAGAATATTGTAAAGCGCATGGTCGTGAGGCTGTACATATGTTTAAAAGTGATGAGGATGCACATTTTTGTGAAGTGTATGATTATGACTTGAGTAAGATTGAACCAGTTGTTGTACGCCCGGATTTTGTAGATAATTTTGCTCTGCTTAAAGATGTAAAAGAAGAGCGAATCGCTATTGACGAAGCTTTCTTAGGTTCTTGTAATAATGGACGTATTGATGACCTTCGTGTGGCTGCCGAGATTGTTAAAGGAAAACAGGTTGATCCTAAGGTTCGATTCATCGTTGCACCGGCTTCAAAAGCTGTTTACATTCAGGCGTTAGAAGAAGGAATTATCACTACTTTAATGGAAGCAGGGGCGATGGTTATGAATTGTAACTGTTCCGTATGCTGGGGAAGCTGTCAGGGTGTAATCGGTGAGAATGAAGTACTGATTTCCACAGGAACGAGAAACTTTAAAGGTCGTGCAGGTGCGCCAAGTTCCAAAGTATATCTGGCAAGTGCTGCAACAGTAGCAGCTTCTGTTCTTGCAGGATACATTACGGAACCGGAAGCGTAAAGCATTTTATTATAGAAAGAGGTAGTATATCATGGAACAGTTTACTGGAAAAGTATGGATACTCGGTGATGATATTGATACAGATATTATTATTCCGACAGAGTATCTGGCACTTCCTACCGTTGAAGATATGAAGCAGTATGGATTTTCTCCGCTAAGACCAGAACTTGCAGGGCAGATTCAGGAAGGAGATATCATTGTTGCTGGAAAGAATTTTGGCTGTGGCTCCTCCAGAGAACAGGCACCGGAAATTATCAAGGCATTAAAGGTCAAGTGTGTCATTGCAAAGTCTTACGCCCGTATTTTCTTTAGAAACTCTATTAATAACGGACTTTTGCTTATTGAGAACAGTGATATTCAGGATGTGATTAAAGAAGGTGATACTCTGACAGTGCATATGGGGGAATCTTTAGAATTTGATGGAAAGACATATCCGATTCATCCACTGCCAGATAATCTGATGGACATTATTAATGCAGGTGGTCTTGTAAAAGCGATGCAGAAACGTAACGGAATTATTTAGGAGGCAGTCATGGGAAGTACATTAATTGAGAAAATTATCGAAAAAAATACTGGCCTTTCTAAAGTAACTCCTGGCCAGATTGTTACAGTAAATGTTGACAGAGTAATGATTCATGATATTTTCATTCCTTTTGTTGCAGAAAAGTTCGAAGAAATGGGATTTACAAAGCTCTGGGATCCGGATAAAGTGGTATTGATCTATGATCATCTTGTTCCGACAAGTGCAGTAGAAGATGTTCGCCATTTTAAGATTGGAGATGCTTTTGCGGATAAATACGGCTTAACACATGTACACAGACGTGACGGTATCTGTCATCAGCTTATGACAGAAGCGGGTTATGCAAAGCCGGGTAATATTGTTTTTGGTACAGATTCTCATACAACAACGTATGGATGTGTCGGCTGTTTTTCTTCTGGTATCGGTTACACAGAGATGGCTTCGATACTTGGTACAGGAGAAATGTGGATTCGTGTTCCAGAAACAATCAAAGTAGTTATTAATGGAACATTACCGGCAAATGTAACAGCGAAAGATGTTGTTTTACGTTTAATTGGAGATTTACGTGCTGATGGGGCGACATATAAAGCACTTGAGATTACAGGTTCAGCAGTAGATGCCATGTCTGTTGCTTCTAGAATGACGATTTCTAATATGGCGATTGAAGCAGGAGCAAAGTGCTGCCTGTTCCGTCCAGATGAGAAAACCTGTGAGTATTCAGAAGTAAAGATGGAAGATGTCGATTGGTTATATGGTGATGAAGATGCTGCATATTGCCGGACGATCACGTATCAGGCGGAAGAACTCGTACCGGTGTGTGCCTGCCCTTCACAGGTAGATAATATCCATCCTGTGAGCGAACTTGTCGGAACAGATATTGATCAGGTATTTATTGGTTCCTGTACAAATGGACGATTAGAAGATTTAGCAGTAGCAGCAAAAATTCTTGAAGGAAAGACGGTGGCATGTCGTACCATCATAACTCCGGCAAGCCGTAAGATTTACATTGAGGCAATAAAAGCAGGTTATATGGAAACCTTAGCAAAAGCAGGAGCAATTATTACTCAGCCAGGCTGTGGATTATGCTGTGGACGTGCGGGCGGAATCCTTTGTGATGGAGAAAAAGTACTTGCAACGAATAATCGAAATTTCCTGGGACGTATGGGAACGTCTAAAGTAGGAATTTATCTGGGCTCCCCTGCAACTGCGGCAACATCTGCAGTTTATGGAAAGATTACATTACCAAAGTAATTAAAAAATAAAAAACAGCCCCCTGATAACTAACGTATACAGTTGTCAGGGGGCTGTGACGTTAGAATGATACATACATATTAAAAATAGTGGAATTGTATAAATATATGTACATAAGAGCGGCTGTATGGTATAATGAAAAAGATACATTGGGGATGCAAAATGTACTCTTAGAAAAGACTCTGTGACTACATGAAAGAGGAAGGGAGAAGGTCTATGCAGAAATATGTTGTATTACAGGTTACATTAAAGGAGAAGTTAATTGGGACATCATCTAAGAATTTAAGTGAGTTGGAAGATGTAATTAACAAACAGGCAGATAAGGGATATCGGTTACATACAATCAGTACCACATCAGGCGGAAGTAAGGGACTTGGAGGCGGAGACCGTATTCAGGCTACGATGGTATTTGAAAGAATTGAATAAGAAAAATTGAATAAAAAAGAATCGAATAAACGTATACATTCATTTCTTGTAAAGTGAATATATAAGTTAAAAAGCGAATCCCCCAGATGAGGAACCTTCTGGGGGATTCTTTATATTAAGTAATGAAGATATGATAAAAAATATGGAAAGGATTAGTTGTTGTTTAAAACGTCTTTCACTGTATCTTCTACCATTTTTTTAGTAACGATCTCAACTGTGTCGCGGCAGATAGCAAGCTCTTCGTTTGTTGGGATACAGATAACTTTTACTTTGGAATCTGGAGTAGAGATGATACGTTCTTCTCCATGCATCTTGTTTGCTTTCTGGTCTAATGTTGTATCAAGATAATCGAAGTGTTCGATAATTCTTGAACGGATGATATCGTCGTTCTCACCGATACCAGCTGTAAATACGATAGCATCAACACCGTTCATAACGGCAATGAAACTTCCGATATATTTAACTACAGAGTGAGCAAATACTCTTAAGGCTAAATCAGCACGTTTGTTACCTGCTTTTGCAGCTTCATCAAGATCACGGAAGTCAGAAGAAACACCAGAAATACCAAGAACACCAGATTTCTTATTTACGATATCCATAACCTGCTCGAGAGAAAGGTTTTCTTTATGAGCGATGAATTCGATACAAGTAGGATCGATATCACCGGAACGTGTACCCATTACAAGCCCCTCTAATGGAGTAAGACCCATAGATGTATCTACACACTTTCCACCGTCAACTGCGGAAATAGAAGAACCATTACCAAGGTGGCATACAACGATTTTTAAATCTTCTGGTTTTTTACCAAGGATTTCAGCTGCTCTTAAAGAAACATATTTGTGAGAGGTTCCATGGAAACCGTAACGACGAACAGCATATTTTTCATAATACTCGTATGGAAGACCATAAATATAAGCTTCTGGTGGCATCGTCTGATGGAATGCTGTATCAAATACACCAACCATAGGAGTTGTAGGAAGGAGCTCTCTACAAGCAGCAACACCAACTAATGTAGGAGGGTTGTGAAGTGGAGCTAAGTCATTACAGGATTCAACAGTCTTTAATACATCATCTGTAAGAAGTGTGGAACAAGCAAACTTCTCACCACCATGTACCATACGGTGTCCAACAGCATCAATTTCATCGATAGATTTTAAAATACCATTTTCAGGGTTTGTTAACTGTTTTAATACAAGTTCAACAGCCTGACGATGTGCAGGCATAGCAGCTTCATATTTAATCTTATCCTGACCAGCAGGCTGGTAAGTTAACACACCATCAATACCAATTCTTTCACATAAACCCTTTGCAAGAACGTGTTCTGTCTCAGAATCGATAACCTGATATTTGAGAGAAGAGCTACCGCAGTTAATTACTAATACCTTCATTTTGTATCTCCTTTTGTATAATAATTTATTACGAAACGCCAAATTTCGCTTATTTTATTCTGTTAGGCATATTATAGAACTTTTTTTTTACGTTGGAAATGTACTTATTCAACTTGTGATGGAGTTTTTTTGTTATTTCGGTACTTTTTTTTAAGTTTTGATAGGTAATTGTATTTCATAATAAACAATAAATGTTTTTGTTTGAAAGTTAACATGATTAGACAAAAAGATAAAAATGTCAAAAATACGCGATTATACAAGTATAAAAATGTAAGAAATTACAAGAAACAGAAAAGTTGCTGTTTTGTTTGTTTTCGGGTATACTATAGGCGGTTGCTCGACTTGAAAACCGTAAAGAGTAAATAATAGAAAAGGAATTCGTTATGAAGGTAGCAGGAATCATTGCAGAATATAATCCGTTTCACAAAGGACATCAATATCATATAGAAGAAACAAGAAAGCAGACAGGGGCAGATTACGTTATTGCAGTAATGAGCGGAGATTATGTACAAAGAGGAGAACCAGCAATTGCAGATAAATATATGAGAACCCGGATGGCTCTGTCAGGAGGGGCAGATCTCGTCATTGAAATGCCGGTAATATATGCGACAGCCAGTGCAGAATATTTTGCAACTGCAGGTATCGGTATACTTGACCGCTTAGGTTGTGTTGATTATCTTTCTTTTGGAAGTGAATGGGCAGATGTTGAAGATTACTCTTCCTATGCGACGTTGTTTCTTGAAGAACCGGAAGAATATAGGCAGATTTTACAAGAACAATTAAAGCGAGGAAAAAGTTTTCCGGAAGCAAGAGCTTTCACAGCAGGAAAGCTGCTTTTTGATTCGAAACCAGAAACAGCTGTAGAATTTTTGAAAGAGCCGAATCACATATTAGGTTTAGAATATATTAAGGCACTGCGTCGGAGAAATTCTTCCATTCAACCAATTACCGTTAAAAGAAAAGGAAACCATTATCATGAAAAAATACTTGCCGAAGAGTATTCTTCTGCAACATCCATCAGAAGGGAACTGTATCAATATTATAGTAGGAATAAGGAAAATAAAATATTTTCTAATAAAAATAATACAAATAATGAAAAAATGTTTGTAAATAGAGAGTACCCTGTGGGTAAAGAAAACTATACCACTAAAAAATATGAAAAGAGTGCATTTGTAAATGCACTTTGCGGAGAATATTCTCCTTTTATAGAAGGGTTTTTACAGGGAAACTTTATTACATGGGAAGATATGATGCCATATCTTGAATATACTTTTCTTTTGAAAAACAGGGTGATCGGAAAATACTTTGGAATGAACCTTGATCTGGCAAGAAGATTTCAAAATATATTTGAACCAGGACTTTCTTTTGAAACTTTAATAGAAAGACTTCACGCAAAGCAGCTTACGGATGCCGCATTAAGGAGAGTACTTTTGCATATCGTACTCCATATAAAATATTATCCATTTTTAGAAGAAGCGAAAAACATTCCGGTACCGTATGCAAGAATTTTAGGTTTTTCTAAAAAAGCCTCCCCGCTTTTGCGGGAAATACGAAAGAAATCCAGTATAGATATTATTCAGCGCCCAATCGAAGGTAAAAAGTTATATGCTGCTAGTTCCCCACAGGCTCAGATTTATAATGTAGATATTCGCAGTGCGGATTTTTATGAGCAGATTGCAGCAAGAAAAGCCGGAAGAAAACCAGTTAGAGAATATACACGTCAGCAAATAGTAAAATAAATTTGTGCGTTTTTTATGGCTTTCTCATTATTCGAGAGTACCTTACTAGTGCCAAAGACAGAATTTAAAATAGATATGGAGAATTTTTTTGAATCGCGTTATACTAATTTACGTATCCAATGTGAGGGAACTCACCACCTGAAAGAGGTGGGAGTCTTCTCGACTGAGATAAAGTAGACAGCAAGGAGAATACAAAATAAAAAGAGATAGAAAGAGAGGTCGATTTATGTATAATGCAGGATTGATTTTAGAAGGAGGAGGAATGCGCGGGGTGTATACCGCCGGCGTATTAGATGCCTTTTTAGATGCAGGAATTGAATTTTCAAGTGTATATGGCGTATCAGCAGGAAGCTGTCATGCATGCAGCTATCTTTCAAAGCAAAGGGGAAGAGCCTTTCGGGTGAATGTGGATTATCTGGATGATCCAAATTATTGTGGAGCAAAAACATTTTTAAAAACAGGGAATGTTTTTGGACCGGAGATGCTTTATGAACAGATTCCAGATGTATTAGATCCATTTGATCATCAGACTTTTTTAAATTATCCGGGTAAGTTTTATGCTGTTGTTACGGATGTAGATACTGGAGCCGCAAGGTATTTAAGGGTACGAGATCTGAGAAAGCAGATGTGGATGATCCGCGCATCAAGCTCTCTCCCGTTAGTATCTAAGACACTCGTTGTAAAAGGTCATAAACTTCTTGATGGAGGAATCGCAGACAGCATTCCGATTCGAAAATCAATAGAAGACGGCAATGAGAAGAATGTAGTTATTCTTACAAGAGACAAAGGATATCGCAAAGAGCCAAATAAACTAATGCCACTCATGCACCTTCGTTATCCAAAGTACAAAGCATTTCTTCATGCAATGGAAACGAGACATATCCGTTACAATGAAACACTGGACTTTTTAGAAGAACAGGAAAAGGAAGGGAAAATATTGATCATTCGTCCGCAGGTGAAGGTTGATGTCGGAAGAATTGAGAAAGATAAAGCGAAACTTACCGTTCTTTATAAACAAGGTTTTCATGATGGTGGGCAAATGATAGAAACAATGAAAGAATACCTTGAGAAATAGTAGAAATTCTTCTCATTTTCTGATAGACTAAAAGACAAGTAATAAGTAGAAAGGATTGGAAAACATGAGCAAGAAAAAAGTAGTAGTAGCTCTTGGACACAGAGCACTCGGAACAACAATGCCAGAACAGTACAAAGCAACAAGAAAGACAGCAAAAGCGATTGCTGATTTAGTAGAAGCAGGAGCAGATGTTGTCATTTCTCATAGTAATGCACCACAGGTTGGAATGATTCATACAGCCATGAATGAATTTAGTAAGGAGAGAGAAGACTATACACAGGCACCGATGTCTGTCTGCTCTGCGATGAGTCAGGGGTATGTCGGATATGATTTACAGAATGCTATTCGTGCGGAACTTTTAAAAAGAGGTGTATATCGTCCTGTATGTACAATCATTACACAGGTAATGGTAGATCCTTACGATGATGCATTCACAGAACCGGTAAAGGTGATCGGAAGACTCCTTTCCAAAGAGGAAGCAGAACAGGAAGAGAAACATGGTAACTATGTAACAGAAGTAGAAGGCGGATATCGAAGAATCGTAGCAGCGCCAAAGCCACAGGGAATTATTGAGATAGATTCAATCAAAGCTTTATCTGATCAGGGTCAGGTAGTGATTGCCTGCGGCGGTGGTGGAATTCCTGTATTAGCACAGGGAGTAGAGCTTCATGGTGCAAGTGCAGTAATTGAAAAAGACTATGCGAGCGGAAGAATGGCAGAACTTTTGAATGCAGATGCTCTTATGATCTTAACAAGCGTAGAGCATGTATGTGTAGGTTATAATACAGATCAGGAAGTTCCATTAGAACATATTTCTGTAGAAGACGCACAGCAGTATATTAATTCAGGACAGTTTGAGCCAAATACAATGCTTCCAAAGATTGAAGCTGGAGTATCCTTCCTTGAAAAAGGCAATGGAAGAAAGGTAATCATCACATCTATTGATAAAGCCCTAGAAGGATATTTAGGTAAAACAGGTACAATAATAGAATAAGTTTTCAAATTCACAAGTTAAATCTTTTTGCTTATATTGCACATCTGCATTTTTACTGAATATATTGTTGTAGAATCAAACAGGAGTATTATCAGGTATGATGAGAAGATATCTTGTAATATTAATGATGCCATGTTTCGTGATGCTGTTTGGTATCTGTTGTCTGGCAGGCTGTGAGGGAAGCAAACATCATTTGAAAAAAGTACGTTTAAATGAAGTGGCTCATTCTATTTTTTATGCCCCACAATATGTGGCGATAGAAAAAGGTTATTTTGAGAAAGAGGGCATTGAGCTGGAACTCACAACCGGGTTTGGCGCAGATAAAACGGCGACGGCAGTCATCAGTGGAGATGCAGATATTGCTTTTATGGGACCGGAGGCAACGATTTATCAATTTAATCAGGGGAATGCAGATTATCTTATCAATTTTGCCCAGCTTACTCAAAGAGCAGGCAATTTTGTTGTAAGCCGGAACAAAGAAGATTTTCAATGGGAGAACTTAAAAGGAAAGAAAGTTATTGGCGGAAGGCCAGGCGGCATGCCGGAAATGGTATTTGAGTATGTTTTGAAAAAACATGGGATGAATCCACAAAAAGATATTGATCTTGTACAAAATATTGATTTTGCGAATACATCCGGAGCATTTGTTTCAGGAAAAGCAGATTATACTATTGAATTTGAACCGTCAGCTACATTGATTGAAGAACAGGGGGCAGGTTATGTAGTTGCCTCTGTAGGAAAAGAGAGCGGATATGTGCCATATACAGCTTACAGCGTAAAGAAAAGCTATCTTGAATCACATAAAGAATTACTGGAAGCATTTACCCGGGCAATCGAAAAAGGACAGCAATATGTTAATACACATACACCGAAAGAAGTTGCAAAGGTAATTGCACCGCAATTTAAAGATACAGATAGAAAAACAATAGAAAAAATAGTAAAAAGATATGCGGAACAAGATAGTTATAAAGAAAATACAAAATTTGAAAAAGAAAGCTTTGTATTAATTCAGGATATCTTAGAAGAAGCAGGAGAACTAGAAAAACGCGTAGAATATGAAACATTAGTTACAACAGAATTTTCAGAAAAATATTAATTTGTAGATTTTGTATAGACGAAAAAAGAAATAATGCCATATCCCAGATGCTCTGTAGTCGCTGTGTTTAAAATGCTTGCCTGCATCTTAAACACGCTCCGAAGCCGCATCTGGGATATGGCATTATTTCTTTTTTCTGATTATTCCAAATCCACAGTTGAGAGAATATGGGATTAAATACGAATTTGATAGACTAAAGAGACAAAAACCAGAAATTTGATAGAAATTAGTATTTTCGTTTTAGGAAAAAGGGGATTGCCCAGAAGTTTATGGTTTTCTATTTGTTGTTAAACTATCAGTCGCTAGAACGAAATTTTATGCTGAATTGTAAGAAAAATATGGTAAAGAAAAAAGAATTGTTATAAGTATTGCATTTTGTGACTTTGCGCTATGGAATTCTGACCATAGGAACTTGGGACTCG
>PPYE01661703.1_pt1 | contig 54837 bp, 55 predicted proteins | sample 1559881 | NCBI WGS metagenome assembly PPYE01 (sample SAMN08240022, study PRJNA423297) | Human gut metagenome, whole genome shotgun sequencing project.
ATGTGGTATAATAAAAAAGAATGTATGATTCTTAAGATATATTAAATTATTTTAATTTAATATATCTTAAAGAGAAAATATTAACTACGGGAAGGAAGTTTACAGATGAAAACATTGTCTCAAAAAGGGAAAATACTGATGGTTCTAACCTGTATCCTTTACGCGTTAGAGTCGGTAATCATAGCGGTAATGGCCTATACAAATGGTAAGATCATTGAGTTTGCCACAAACGGTGATCTGCACAAAATGGGGTGGGCAGTGGCTGCGGCTTTCGGATTGGCATTGTTGTGCTATCTGGAAGTTGCAGTTTCCACCTACACAAGATTTGCCTACCTCTCTAATGGTGAAATGACCATGAAAAGCGAGATCATAAAAAATATCCTGAAACGTCCCTTGCAAAGCTTTCGTGGTGAGAATGATGCATTTTATTTAAACCTCATGTCGACAGACATGACAATGTATAAAAACGATTATCTGGGAGTATTCCCCTATTTGTTTTCATCCGTTTTTGCGATTATTTCCTCAGCTTACGTGTTGTGGACATTACATATTTGGCTGTTGGTGGCAGCTCTTGCAATGGCTATCATTCCAATGGTAGCGATCAAACCTTTTGCAACCATAGAGAAAAAGCTGAGAGGGGAGTATTCCGCTGCTACGGAACAATACACCAATGTTTTAAAGGAAACAATCGAGGGTTATGAGGTGATTCGTACAGGAAACGGTGCGGATGACTTTCAAGCCAGACATGATCATGCCAGCGAAAATCGTCAGAAATATTTCTGTAAGTTTGGTTTTGTAAGTACGATGAGCTTCCAGACCCTTATGTCCGTAGCCGGACTTTCCAATATCGTATGCTTGGGTGTTGGCGGCTATTTGGCAGTACAGGGACTTGTTGCAGCCGGTATGCTGTTTTCAGCCTCCAACTACTTTACAAGCCTTTCCAATGCCTTTACCAATATCACGGATTATGTTATTACCATTCGTTCCAGCAAAGATGTCGTTGAGAAACTGCAAAAACAAAGAAATCTGCCGATCCCGGATGATAGCGGTATTCCATTAGCTGAACCAACGGATATTTCCTATGAGAATGTATCCTTTTCCTTTGGCGAAAAGAAACTTTACGATAGATTCAGGCACACATTTCGTCAAGGCGGATGTTATGTTGTGGTCGGTGAAAGCGGAAGCGGAAAGTCCACCATGTTTAAGCTGCTGCTAAGATATTTCGACAACTATGAGGGCGATATTTTATTGGGTGGTCAAAATATCAAAAAACTCTCCGAAAATGAGATCTACTCAAAGATTGGAATTATCACGCAAACGCCATACCTGTTCAATGCCACCTTCTATGACAATATCACCATGTTCAGCGGTAATCCAAAGGAAGATTCCGACGAGTACAAAAACTTGCTGAGTGATCTAAACTTAACAGCCTTAGCTAAACAAGTTGGGGATGTTCCTCTTGGGGATTTTGGCGATAATATTTCCGGTGGTGAACGCCAGCGTATCAACATTGCCCGTACCATGCTTAGAAAACCTGAGATTTTGATTTTCGACGAACCAACCACAGGTCTTGACCCTGAGAATGCAGCTTTGATCGACAACTTTATCTTTAACCACAAGGGAATCACCCGCATTGTGATATCCCATAACTGGGCAGAGGATTACCTTAACCGTTTTGATGAAATTATAAAACTGTAAATAAAAGAGATATAAAAAAGTCCTGCTGGCTAATTGCTTGGCAGGACTTTTTTATTGACAGAAGAAGATTCTTTTGGAATTTGTCGTTTTAAAAAGAAAGATTTCATGATATAATAAAACCAAAACAATTTTCATTTTTGCGAGGGAAAAAAAGATGATTAAATTTACCTTTAAACAACAGATTATCACGACAGCAATTGTTCTGCTCGGCACCTTTCTGCTTTCAATCCTGTTAAAGCAGGGAATTTTCTTTAACTTAGGATGGATTGTGTCCGGACTTATGTTTGTGGTTAATCCGGTTTATCCAGATCTTTCGGTCAATGCAAATCTGGATAATATCGAAAAAAGCATTCGTGTTGTCGGTATTGTTCTTGTGGCAATTGGACTGAGTGGATTTTTAGGTGCATAAAACAGCATCAGCTAAAGGATGGAGGGAAATCATGCTGGAATCAAAACGCCTTATTTTTCGAAAAGTAGAAGATGATGATTTTGATGTCATTGCGAAGATGATGCGGGATGAAGGAGTTCGCAGAATCTGGGGACATTATTTTTCGGATGATGATGTCCGGGCATGGATTGAGAGACGAAAAAAAGGGTACCAGGATCACGGTATCGATTATCTTCTGGCAATCCAGAAGGAGACCGGTGCAGTGGTCGGACAGATTGGCATTTTAAGAGAAAACATAGAAGGAAAGGACGTTTGGGGAATCGGTTATATCTTAAACGGTGATGCGCGCGGATGCGGATATGCAACCGAAGGAGCAAAAGCAATGGCAGAGTATGCGTTTGAGACAATGGGGGTAGAGAAACTGATCTGCGACATTCGCCCGATGAACACAGAGTCCATTGCAGTTGCAAAACGAATTGGGATGAAGGAAACAGGATCTTTTGTCAAGATCTATCATGGAGAGGAAATGCCGCATCTGGTTTTTGAACTTGACAGAGAAGATCGATAACAAATATTACCCATTGAAAAAGCCGGCAGACGCCGGCTTTTTTCGTTACAAGATAGATTTAAAAATTTCACCATCGATTGCAAGAATATCATCCAGAGGAATCACAGTGTGGTCAGTAAGAACCAATTCCTGTTTATACTCATCCACTCTTTTAAAATGACCCTGCACCGTAAGATAACATCCGCTTTGATTGGAAGGCCCCTGCTGAAAATAGGTTACTTCGATCAGGGGATGCTGTTCCTGCTGTTCTATCAGAATAAATTGTTTCTGCTGAAGCCTCATCAGGGAATCTTCATCCAGTTCCGGTTTTTGAATCACCGGTTTTCCGGCATTTTGGATGGCAGTGTCGTATCCTCTTAGTGCGGCAAAGGGAGCAAACTGTGCTGCACGGTCATGAATGGACATCCTGGGATGTTTTTTTGAGGTTGGATGCGGAAGATGGATAATATCTTCGTATGGATGCTTCATGCCCGGTGTCCTCCAATCTTCTGATTTCGGTCTTTGGCTGTTGCGCCATCCTTGAGATTAGTCCCCTTGAGGATGGCATTTTTTCCAAATTTTTTCTGGATAGAGAGCATGGTTTTTTGAATCTTCTTTTCCTGTTCTAGCTGTTCTTTTTCCTCTTGCTGCTGCTTTTCGATAGCAGCGTAGTCGGTAAAGAGATCAAGCTGCTCACAGATCTGTTTGGAAGGAATATCGGTTTCACTGATTACATGATTGGCAGTGAGACTCAGACGACGGACAGTTAGCTCTGAATCCATGATGCGGCCGTATAGAGTCAGCGCAGCGTCTACAATTTTTCTGGCAGAAGAAGAAAAGGCATCAAGATTGATGGTGCCGTGTGCATGTTTGGGGATTGGACGACCATATCGATCAATCGTAACATCGCCGCGATATCCTTTTTTGAGATTTTCCGAATCATAGCCGATGGTAAGGACAAGCTGATTGGTAACACAGGCCTTGTCCACCAGTCCCAGCGCCATGGAATCTGCCATTTCTCGAACGACCAGCCTGGTTTTTTCATAGTCATAAGGACATGGCAAAACCTGTCCGGAGCAGATGCTGTTATTCTCCGGACGATATGCCTTGATGTCTGAAATGGTACACGATTCCCATCCCCAAGCGTGGTCAATGAGCAGCTCAGCATTGATGCCAAAGAGCTTATATAGCAGCTCTTCATTTCGGTAGTCAGTAACCTTTCCGATGGAGCAGCGGGCCACATCTCCCATAGTGTACATTCCATATTCGGCAAGACGTTTGGCATATCCGCGTCCGACCCGCCAGAAGTCGGTGATAGGCTGATGGGTCCACAGAGATTGGCGGTAGCTCATCTCGTCAAGTTCTGCAATTCGGACCCCGTTTTTGTCCGGCTTGATGTGCTTTGCTCCGATGTCCAGCGCGACCTTGCACAAATAAAGATTTGGTCCAATACCGGCAGTGGCAGTGATGCCAGTGGTTTCCAGCACGTCCAGAATGATTTTCATGGCAAGTTGCCGGGCAGAAAGCTGATACATCGAAAGATAATTTGTGACATCCATAAACACCTCATCGATGGAGTAAACATGGATGTCCTCCGCAGCGATATATTTGAGATAAATCTTGTAGATTTGTGCGCTGATTTTGATATAATGCGCCATCTGCGGTGGGGCGATATGATAGTCAATCGCCAGTTCCGGATGAGATTTCAGCTCTTTGTCATCGCAGGAAGAGCCGGTAAACTGTTGGTGCGGAGCTTTTGCTTTTCGTTTTTCATTTGCTTCCTGAACCTTCTGAATTACCTCAAACAGGCGGGCACGTCCCGGAATCCCATAAGCTTTCAGGGAAGGAGAGACAGCAAGGCAGATGGTTTTTTCAGTACGGCTGGCGTCTGCAACCACAAGATTGGTGGTCATCGGGTCAAAATTTCGTTCTCTGCACTCCACGGATGCATAGAATGATTTTAAATCAATTGCAATGTATATTTTTTTGCCCAATTGTTTCTCCTCCTTTCTTTTCTTATTGTAACATTTATTGTTTGCTCAGACAAGAAAAAGAATACACAGCAAAATGTCGGAAAGCATCATGCAAGATATTGATATTCCCAAGTAATACAAACAGCAGATATTTCTTCCAAAATTATCTTACGGGAAAAATAACTGTATTTTTGACAAAACTTATTGATTTTTTAAAGTGAACGTGCTGAAATAATAAAAAGAGATATTTGTAAGAAATTTGATTTGTAATGGAAAGGAGGGTGACAGGATGAAAAACACCATCAGGAAAATGGTCATTTTGACTTTAGCAGCCACCATTTTTCTGTCAGCCTGCCACAGACAAGGGATCGACTCTGAAAATGAAGTGATAACCGAAGATACCATGATCGCGGAAAGCAACCAGGAAACGGAAAATAATGCAGAAACTCAGCAGGAAATTCATCCATTGGATGTTGGTGTGCTGGGACACACCGAGGGAAATGGGGCACTGACAGCAAAAGCTCTGGAAGAAGATTATGATACTCAAAATGAATCTTTTTTTCCGGAGGGAAATGTCCCAAACGAATGGAAAGTTTGTGTCTACGATGCTCAAAGGCGGGGGTATACGGTTCATTATTATGAGGTAAGCTCGCAGGATACCCTGGGACAGCTCATACGAACTGCAATCGGTTATTTGTATCAACCAGAAGATGGTCTCAATCTTGCTGATGTAAAAATCGAAAAAGGTTTTGCCATTATAAATTTAAGTCTGACACCTGATAGTAGTGCAGAATCTTCTTTAACCGATCAAGAATCGGTAGAGGCATTGCTTAACAGCGTAGCGGCAACAGTTTGTAATAATGGACTTTATGAGGCTGGCTTTTTGCTGAATGGTGGACAGTTTTCTCTGGGAGGAGTAACGCTGGAAGAGGATGGATATGGCCATTATGAAGCGCCTGATCTTTATAACCAGCCGATTACGGAAGAAGAATTTACAGCACTGCGCAGTCTGATGACCTATCCGGGAGAAAAGCAGGTTGGCACCGTGTTGGAATCAAACCAAACCGTGATAGAAGAATATCCCGAACTTTATTCCCTGATTGTTTTTGCCGGAGATACCGGAGAATATACATCGCCGCAGGAACTGGATAATCAGGTAAAGCTTGATGCAGGATTTAACATGGTACCAGATACTTATACCTGTAATTCTCAGCCGGAATTGTATCCGGATTATCCAGAGAATGATGAGTTTCTTGTGCCACTGATTTTTAGCATTATGGACGATTCCCTTACGCCTAAGGAATGGATTGAAACAGCAATCCAGAAAATCTGGGGAGAAGGGGTTTCTTGTACTCATGAAAATACAATCATTTATACCTACCATGAGGAGCAGGGAGTTTATACGCCGCCGCATCGTGGTGGAGCGATTGTGACAGAACCATATTTCCACCAGATCGAACAGACCGAGGACGGTTATACTGCGCAGGTAAGCTATGTAAAATTGGGCGCAGGCGGTGTACTGGATGAGAAGGATGAATGGATTCCAGTATATGAAAATTATGAGCAGGACGCAGCAGTGCAGGAATTAATCGAACAAAAACTTCCCCGTTATCAGATAAAGTCAGAGTATGATAAAGCGGGAAATCTGCACTTAATTTCCTCTCAATTGATTACGGAATAAGAAAAAGCCACTGGGAATACCAGTGGCTTTTTGCTGTCGGACTATTTAAGAATGCTGGAAAGTTGATTGGATGGACTGTGTCCCATATATCTCCGGTATGTTTTGGAGAAGTAGGAAAGATTTTGGAAGCCGCACTGTTCTGCACATTCGCTAACGTTGCAGCTGCCGGATAAAAGAAGGCTTTGGGCATGGCTGCATCGAGTCAGATTCAGATAATCGATCACCGTTCTTCCGGTAATCTCCTTAAAGGAGCGGCAGAAGTAATATTTACTGAATCCTGCCTCGGTACTGATAGAATCGATGGTCAGCGGTTTATCGTAATGTTTTTGAATATAGGATATGGCAGATTTTACCATGGCAAGGCGGCGATCCTGAGAAAAAGGTTCGGTTGTCGGGCAGGAATAATTTCGGCTTAATCTGGCAGCGATAGAAAGTACAGCTGATTTTACTTCGGATTTATAAAAGGGAAGCTTTTGAGACATTTCGGTACAGATTGTTTGGAATTTTTCCCGAAGCACAGGATCATCAATCTGGAAAGAGAATGCCAGTTCACTGATGGGGATTCCCTGCTGTTCCAGATAGTTTTGCCCTACAATCAGACAGTAATAGGAACAGGATTGGTTGATAGCTTTAACTGAATGGAGGCAGGTGCAGTTGATAACAGCAATCTGTCCCGGAGAAAAAGTACAGCGCTGGTGGTCGGAGGTGATTTCAGCGTCTCCATCCACCAGGTAAAGAAGTTCCAGGTCATTCTGCCAGTGGATCATGAAGTCCTCGTCATGTTTTAGATGGTCAAAATGAAAGATGACAGGAAAGCTACTGTCAGTAAATTGAATATTTTCATAGGAGGTCTGTCGTTTCGTAAAAAACCTTCTTTCCTGAAAAAAGCAAGATTGTGTTAATTTATGGCAGATTATTTTCTTTACTTGTAATTTGTGCCCATTATATAATAAAGATATAAATTTTGTCAATCCAGTGATCAAACAGCTGAAAGGAGCATTTGTCATGTACGATTTTTCCATTGGTGTGCTGCTGGAATCCTTCCGGAGTGATATCCCTACCGCATTAAAGAAGGCATCTTCCCTTGGTGTGCAGGGAATTCAGGTATATGCCACAAAAGGAGAACTTTCTCCGGAAAAGATGAGCCATGCAAAACGGCGGGAATTTTTGCAGATGGTCAAGGATCATGGTCTGGTGATTTCGGCTTTGTGCGGCGATCTGGGTCATGGCTTTGGTGATAAAGAAAAAAATCCGGAGCTTATCGAAAGATCTAAACGAATTCTGGAGCTTGCAAAAGATCTGGAAACCAATATTGTGACAACACACATCGGTGTTGTACCGGCAGATCCCAATCATCCGCGTTATGGGGTGATGCAGCAGGCATGTTTTGAACTGGCACAGTATGCGGATTCTCTGGATGCGCATTTTGCCATTGAAACCGGTCCGGAAACCGCAGCTACCTTAAAACATTTCCTGGATGAACTTCATTCCACCGGTGTAGCGGTCAATCTGGACCCGGCAAACCTTGTTATGGTGACAGGGGATGATCCGGTTCAAGCGGTCTATACCCTGAAAGATTATATTGTACATACACACGCAAAGGATGGACGCCGAAATTTCTATCGTGATCCGGAAATTATCTACGGACTGGTTGAAGCGGAGATGCTGGAAAGTGAGTCTTTCACGGAACTGCCTTTGGGAGAAGGAAAAGTACCATTCCCAGGATATTTAAAAGCGCTGGATGAAATCGGTTATCATGGATTTTTGACCATTGAGAGGGAAGTTGGAGAAGATCCACAGGCAGACATCCAGAAAGCAGCAGATTATCTGAAAAATCTCATTCGATAAGCAAAAGGGGGAAAAGTCATGGAGAAAAAACTGAAGATCGGCATTATTGGAACGGGAAGTATTTCAGAAAGCCATATCCATGCCTATCGGAAAAATCCAAATGTGGAGGTTTATGCGTTTTGTGATATCCGGAAGGATCGCCTGAAAGAGATGGGCGAAAAGTACGGTGTTACCCGACTTTATACTGATAAAGATATCATGCTTCGCAAACTGCCTGAGCTGGATGCAGTTAGTGTCTGCACCTGGAACAGCCAGCATGCACCCTGCACAATTGCAGCGCTGAAAGCAGGAAAACATGTTCTCTGCGAAAAACCGATGGCAACCTCCGCCAAGGAAGCAGAGGAGATGAAAAAAGCTGCCGAAGAAAGCGGAAAACTTTTAATGGTGGGTTTTGTTCGACGTTTTGGAAATGACTGCGCAATCGTCAAAGATTTTATTGACCACGATTATTTTGGTGAACTGTATTATGCGAAGGCAACCTATCTGCGCCGAAATGGAAGTCCTGGCGGATGGTTTGGTGACAAAAAAATGTCGGCAGGCGGACCACTGATCGATTTGGGCGTCCATGTTATTGACCTCACTCGTTATTTGCTGGGTAATCCAAAACCGATTTCGGTCTATGGTGCAGTATTCCATAAACTGGGAGATCGCCGTGAGCTGAAGGATAAGAAAGGCTATACAGCATCTTCCGCTACCGGAAAGGAAGAGTTTAACGTAGAAGATCTTGCAACAGCCATGATCCGTTACGATAATGGTGCAGTAGTTTCAGTTGAGGCTTCCTTCTCGTTGAATATCAAGCAGGATGAAGGCAAGATTGAATTGTTTGGAACCAAAGCAGGAGCTAAACTGGATCCGGAACTGGAATTATACAGCCAGCAAAACGGTTATATGAACAATGTACAGCTGTGTATGCCGACAGCGTTGAGCTTTGATGGACTGTTTGAACAGGAGATTAATCATTATATTGACTGCCTGGTGCATGGTACTCCATGTAAAGCACCTGCAGAGGACGGTATTACCTTGATGAAGATTCTGGATGCAATTTATGAGTCTGCAAGCACAGGTCATGAGGTCGTCATTGATTAAAATTGACAGCTTGAATCAGAGCTTGGAAAGGAGAAAGAGAACAGTGAAATTTGCCGTAAGTTCTTACAGCTTTCAGCAATATCTTCGTGATGGAAGAATGACACAGCTGGATTGCGTTTTAAAAGCAAAAGAAATGGGATTTGATGCAATCGAATTTACTGATTTGCAGCCGCCAGAAGGAGTAAGTGAAGAGGAGTATGCACAGCAGATTGCGCAGGAGTGCAAAAAGGTTGGCTTGACAGTATCCAATTATACTGTATTTGCAGATTTCCTTGCAAACGATCCGAAAACAGAAGCACAGCGCCTGATGAAAAAGGTGGATGTTGCACAGATCCTTGGAAGCACCAGTATGCGACATGATGCCGCATGGGGCTTTGGTCCAGATAGAGCAAACAGAGGTTTGCAAAATGTGGTGGAGCGCTTAGCAGATGGATGTCGGATGGTTACGGAATATGCAGCACAGAAAGGTATTCGTATCATGGTAGAGAACCACGGATTCTTTTTACAGGATGCGGATCGGGTGGAAAAGCTGATCAACACAGTTAATCATCCAAATTTCGGATGGCTTTGTGATATGGGAAACTTCCTTTGTGCAGATGAAGACCCAGCCAAATCCTGTGGAAAAGCTGCACCTTATGTGTTCTATGTTCATGCAAAGGATTTTATTGTCAAAAGCGGTAACGAGCCAAATCCGGGAGAAGGATTCTTTTCTTCCCGTGCCGGAAATTATCTGAGAGGTACCATTATTGGTCATGGAATGGTGCCGGTAAAACAGTGTCTGCGTGTGCTGAAACGGGAAGGCTATGACGGCTATCTGGGATTGGAATTTGAAGGAATCGAGGACAGCCTGCTCGGTATCCGAATCGGTTTAGATAACCTCAAGCGTTTTCTGGAAGAATTACAGTAAAACGGCTTTTTCCTTACATCAAAAACACCCCGACTGCTCTCAATTTTATGAGAACAGTCGGGGTGTTTTGTCAGTTCATATTATTTGTCTGGGTTTTCCAGTGTCCAGCCACAATCGTTGTGGTAGATCATTTGATGGGTCATGCCGCCATCAACACAGATATTTTCACCGGTGATAAATCCTGCCTTGTCCGAGCAGAGATAGAGCACCATATTGGCAATGTCCAAAGGATTGCCAACTCGGCCGGATGGATGCTGAATAGCATCCGGACCGTCGTAGACAGTATAATTGGTGTCAATCCAGCCGGGAGAAATGGAGTTGACTCTCACTCTGCCAGTAAGACTTACTGCCAAAGCATGGGTCAGGGCAGAAATGCCGCCTTTGGCTGCGGTGTAGCTTTCAGTCTGGGGCTGGCTCATCCGATCGCGGGAAGAGGAGATATTCACAATGGCTGCACCGGGAGCAAAGTGAGGTGCAAACAGCTTGGTGAGGTAAAAAGGAGCGGTGACGCCGACCCGGAGGGCATAGTTAAATTCTTCATAACTGCACTGGTCGATACCTTTCATCAGAGGCAGGGCATTGTTGATCAGATAATCTACATGTCCAAAGTCAGCAATTACCTTTTGGGCAAAATCTTCCAGCACCTGCTGATCAGCCAAATCACCGATATAATAGTCGTTTTCCAGAAGGTCGATGACACATACCTGCGCACCTGCCTTACGGAATTCTTCTGTGATGGCTTTGCCGATTCCTCTGGCTCCACCCGTAACGACAACAACCTTATTTTTAAACATGGCAATACTCCTTAGTCAGCATCTTCATCCATTGTTTCTACCAGAAAGCTTACCGGACGGAATCCATCATTGCAGGAAAGCATAGCAGAACGGGGATTTTTCATCCAGCCGTCGTAAAAATTCTCTGCACCATGGCTCAAAGCAAGGATGAAAGGGGAGAGGGTGTCCCATGCACTCTGGCAAAAACCATCCGGCTTTTCCCAGCCGTTGGCAATGAAAACCTGTCCCACTTTCATATCGCAGGCATGTTCGATGGGATTTTCATATTGTGCTATCAAATCTTCGTAGCGGGTAATGCGCATAACGGTAATTTTACATTTTTTCATATGATGATTCCCTCACAGTGATCAATTTCATGTTGGATAATCTGTGCAGTCCAGCCGGTGAAGGTTTTCAGACGCTGCTGAAACTTTTCGTTCTGCCAGGAAACCTTAATGGATTTCCAGCGCTTGGTTGGCCGAATTCCGCTGAGAGAAAGGCAACCTTCCTCAGTATCGTAAGGTTCCGCTTTTTTGATGATCTGAGGATTGAACATGACCATATAGCTTCCATCATTGTCAAAGGCAATGATGCGCTTGTTTACACCGATCATGTTGGCAGCAAGTCCAACACAGCCTTCCTTGTGGTGTATCAGGGTATCAAGCAGATCTGCGGCAACTTGCAGATCTGCCGGTGTGGCCAGTTCTGCTTTTTGAGCCAGAAAAGCCTCGTCTTTGCAAATTTCACGAATCATAATGGGGTTCTCCTTGTGCTGTCAAATAATCGCTGCAATAGAAAATATCACGAGCAATCAGTCGGTCAATCTAGGGATATTTTCCTATTTATCTGAATTATACATGCTGGGAGAAAGAGGGTCAAGTCCTATGTTTTGCTAACCGTTTTTAGCGTTTGAGCAGAGATTTCAGGATTTTTGCAGGCTTGAAGGATGTTCTCTTCAGAGGTTTGCTCTGCTGTGGATGTATTCTGTTCAGAAGTTTTAGCCGTACAGGCATTTAAGGAAATAAGCATAGAAAGTGTTAGGAAGACAGCAATGCTTTTTGTCAGTTTCATAAAAATCCCCCTCTAAATAAAAATTAAAGTATAGTAAATCGGCGAGAATCGCAGTTATTCTTACTATAATAGTAACTGAATGAAACATAAAATACTACATCTTTTTTACATCATTTTAAGCTTGTCAATTTTATCATTGACAGGTTTCGGAATTTGCGGTAGAGTGCATATAAGAAAATGTTAGTCTAAAAAGAAAGCGGGGGAGAGAAGAGTGCTGCTTTTCATGACATACAGTGAGGAGGAACAGGAAAAATTCACATCGATTTTTCGTCAGCACTATCGGGTGCTGATTGGAAAAGCGTATGATATCCTGCATTCCCATCATCTGGCAGAAGATGCGGTAGAAGAAGCGTTTATTCGTGCACTCAAACATTTGGATAGATTGTCGGAGACATACGGCATGCGGACAAGGCGTTTTTTGCTGGTAACAGTAGAGAGGATCGCCATTACGATGTATCACAAAAATCAAAAGATCGTACCAATCGATTTTGAGGGTCAGGATGAGGAGAGTATAGAAATTGACCCCAATTGGGAGAGGTTTTCCAGTGAAGAAACGGTGCAGGAAATCAAAAATATTTTGTACGGATTGAAAACAGAAGACAGAAGACAGGGAGGTGTTGATCTACAAAGTTGTCTATCAATGGAGCTATGAAGAAATTGCAGATGTGATGGGAATTTCGACCAAAAATGTTTCGGTGCGTTTGAGCCGAATCCGCCGCAGAATCATGAAGGAATATGTCAGAAGAAGGGATGGGGTCAGATGAGCAGGGAAAAGCTGAATGAGGAACTGTTTGACGTATTTCTTATAGAGGCACTGCGACAGGTTGAGGAGGAAGAACTGCAAAAATCAGAACAATTCTTCGAAGAACACAAGATGGAGGATTACGTTCCGTCTAAGTGCTTTGTCAGAAGGATTAAATGGGCTTATCGGATGCATTGTATCCGGCACGCTTGGAACAGTAAAGGATTGCGGCGGGCAGCGAGTGTTTTGCTGACGGCGGGAATTGTATCCGGAAGTTTGATTTTTTTAGCAGATGCAAATGGTTTTTCTCTTTATGAAACGGTCTTTTTAAGAAAAGAACGCTACACATCCATCGAAATATATAAACAGATTGTATCGGAAGATTATGAGGGTTCATTGGAATATTTTTACTTTCCTAAATACATTCCAGAAGGGTTTAAGGTTGCAGATGAGTTATCGACACAATATTCTTATTATATTAACTTAAAGAATGGGGAGAAGTATTTTTGTATCTCACAAGAAATAATGAATGAAAAAAGTGAGGTGTGTTTGGACACAGAAGGATCGAAGATACAAGAAATAGATATCGATGGTAAAAAAGGGATATATATAGAAAAAGAGGATATAAAGATTATCCATTTGAATACGGAAGGGTATGCAATTGATATTTATGGAAATATTGGAAAAAAATATCTGTTCAGAATAGCAGAAAATCTGGAACTCCTGGCAAGATAGAATGGAAAGGTGGGGAGAATAATGAAAAAGACAAATGTTCTCTGCATGATAATCGTGACTGTAATGCTGATGGACCTTTTTTCGGGATGTGCACAAAAGAAAACAGAGATTTCAACAGAATTTGCAGATCAAACCTATCTTCAGCCGTTGATTCCAACCGGGCGTCTGTTTCGTTACAACTGGGATTCCCCATCAAAAATAAAACCGGATGATCTGGTAAATTTTGCAGCTTACAATAATCTGTTGGAGCTTCCGACTGAACCAGCAGGGCAGAAAATCTGTGACGGAGCATCCTATATAGATAATATGGCGCCGGCAGAGCAGCTGGAAGAGGCAGTTTTGCAGTATTTTTCAGTGGATGCACAGCAGCTGCATCAGTCCTCCTTTTATGATGTAGGGGCAGAATGTTATACCCTTTTTTCCGGCTGGGGAGGAGAATACGGAGCTTCAGTCACTGATGTATCACAGGAAGGTGATATCCTTACCTTGAAAATTGGGGAAGGAAATTTTGACCAGCCGCAAAAGGAACCACTGGGAGAACTGAAGGTGCGGATGATTTCGGAGGAAAAGTGGGAGTATCTTAGCTATCGCTTTGAAAAGGAAATAAAAATGGGAAACTTAAACGAACAGGAGCGTCTGGAATGGCAGCAGAAATATCTGTTTCCACTGATCCCGACTGGTCACATGTATACATACGGCTGGGACTCGGTACAGGAAATCCTGCCGGATGATTTGGTCAACTTTTGTGCGTACAACAATCTTTTGAATTTACCGGTCACGCCGGAAGACCTGACGATTGTAGGCGGGGCAGAGTATGTCCAGAAGGAAGCTCAGGCAGAAGCGGTGGAGGAGGCTATCATGCAGTACTTTGATGTCGATGCAAAACAGCTGCGCCAGTCCCAGTTTTATCACCCCGACAGAAACACCTATACTATGTTGTGTGGATTTGGCGGCGGTTATGGGATGCAGATGATGGGAGGATATACAGAAGGGGATATGATGTATCTTCAGGTCGGCGAAGGTGGAGCGGATGAACAACCAGTCTATACTGGAACATTGAAGATTAAACAAAACGATGAAAGTAACTGGAAATATGTAAGCTATCAAAAGGAAAACTGGAGTTATGTTGGAGAGACGTTATCAATGAGAGAATAAAGATATTGGAATGAAGAAGTTATAAACAAGTTATAAACTATAAGATCTTGAGTATCTAAATAAATCCTGTCAGCAAATGAGAGGATTTATTTTTTATCAAAGCAGAAAGTGTATGAAAATTTAGAGCTTAGGAAAGTTGTTTTTCAGAAACATAGAGTTTTTGTGAAGTAGGAAAATTAAAATAACATGAAAATGGACAGCAAGGAGAGTAGGCTTGCTGTCCGTTTATTTGCCATAGGTAGCTGATCTGGAAAGTCTAATTGATCAATATTCAGGCAAAAATAGCTGAAGGTAAATCAGCAGGCTATGAGCACTGGGCAAAGAAATATAATAGAAAGGAAGCAGCACGGACAGTTTGTCTATTGAGGGAGAGGGGAATAGATAACTATGAGGAATTGAAAGCACTGACAGAGAAGCTTTCCGGTCGCTTCAATGAGTTGTCTGACGAGATGCGGAAATCAGAAAAACGAATGGTTGAGATTGGAGCATTGCTAACACATATCAACAATTATTCCAGAACAAGAAAGGTTTATGAGGCTTATCGAAAATCTGGATACAGCAGAAAATTCTTTGAAGAACATCGAGAAGAGATTCAGATTCATAAAGCTGCAAAGCAAGCATTTGACCAGCTGCCGGAAAGAAAAGTCCCAAGTAGGCAGGCTCTGAACGAAGAATTCCATAGATGCTTATCAGAAAAGAAAAAAGCCTATACAGAGTACCGCCAGGTAAAAAAAGAGATGCAGGAATACCTGACGGCAAAACAAACTGTTGAGAATATCCTTGGTATTGATCGGAAGAAACAAGAGGAGCAAAGGAAGAAAAATATAGAATATAGGAATAGATAAGATAATTCAGAGAGAAGTGAATCATCTGAGAAAACAGAGACAGCCGCCCATTTGATTTGGGCGGCTGTACTTGAGTTATAGAGTGTGATAAGACAAACAGGTTATAAATGGACTTGTGTTTCTGCGTCAAAGAGATGCACTTTTTGTTTGTCCAGGTAAACCGTCATCTTTTCTCCAACCTTTGCACGAACGTGGATAGGTGCAGAAATACACAGGGAAATTCCCTGAAAGTCTGCATAAAGCAGGATCTGACTTCCCAGATGTTCATAACGGGTCAGGGTGCAGCAGATAAAGTGCATGTGCTCGCTGACAGGAGTAAAATGAATATCTTCTGGACGAATTCCAAGGATACAGTCCTTTTGTTTGTCGGCTAAGAGAATCTCATTGTACTGCGGAAGGGAGAGTTCCTCCTCTCCATAGCGGACAAGTGCTTTCTGATCGCCGGAGATAGCGGCAGTTACAGGAATAAAATTCATTTTAGGAGAACCGACAAATTCCGCGACAAACATATTGGCAGGATGGTGATAGATTTCTTCCGGAGAAGCCAGCTGTTGAATTTCTCCCTGATTCATCACTGCAATTTTGGTTCCCATGGTCATGGCGTCCACCTGATCGTGGGTTACATAAACAAAAGGAACGTGTAATTGATGAAACAGATGAAGAATTTCCGGACGCAATTTTGTGCGGAGTTCTTCATCCAGATTGGATAAAGGTTCATCAAAGAGATAAAGCTGAGATTTCATGACCATCGCTCGTCCCATAGCAACACGCTGCCGTTCACCGCCGGAGAGCATGTGAGGTTTTTTGGTCAGATGATTTTGGATATTGAGAATGCAGGAAACTCGCTCTACTTCTTTTTCTCGTTGTTCCTTCTTCATCCGGGCAATTTCCAGAGCAAAGGTGAGATTCTTTTTGATGCTCATGTGTGGATAAAGAGCATAATTTTGAAACACCATGCCGATTCCTCGGTTTTGAGGCGGTAAATCGGTTATATTACGATCTCCAATCCCGATTTCACCTTCGGTTGGTGCAATCAAACCGGCAATCATACGGAGCAGGGTGGTTTTTCCACAGCCGGAAGGGCCAAGCAGTACCAAAAAGTCGTCGTCTGTAACGGTCAGGTCGATGCTGCGGAGTGTTGCATGGTCATCATTTTTATATTGTTTGCTGATGTTTTTTAAAGTTAAGGTTGCCATGCTGTCCTCCTTATATTTTTAATTTTTTTACTGTCTGAACATCTTCCTGACTGCATCCGGACTGGGAGTAACGAGCCTTTTCATAGAGCGCATGCAGTTGCTGATATGCCATTTCTTCCGGAACAGATACCAGCTGTTCTACTTCTTTTGGAGACATCCATTGTGGAATAGACTGGTTTTTGCGACGTCGCTGATTGATACAGCGGCGATAGGCTCGCCTGATTTTGGCAACAGGGGAAAAATCAAGCAGTTTTTCTTTGGAAGAAGCTGTCCTACGAAGCTGTTTTTCCTGGTCGATAGTATCTTTGCGCACCACCTGCTTTATTTGCAAATGTGCTTTTGCAGCAATGCGGCGAACAAAGCTGACGACAGCAAAGATGCACAGAACAATCAGGAGTAAAATTCCAAGCAGAATCAGAATGGTCTGGATTTGATTGATCAGGTTTTCCCAGGCGGAATCCGGTTTTGCAGAAATTTGATTCATAGCTCCAAAAAGTGTGTTCTCCTGAGAAATCATCTCTCCTTTTCCAAGGCCATCGCTTTGAAACGCTTGACCCAAAAGACTCTGGAACAGGTAAAGAAACAGGGATTTTATTTTTTCCAGAAGGGTGCCGGAATAAATCTCTCTGACAATAGCCATTCCAATACAGATACAGGTCAGGAATAACAGCAGAAAAAGAGAACCGGTTCTAGCAATTTTCTTCTTGGGCAGAGAGTAGACACGCATGTTGTCGCTCAGAAATTTTTGCTGACGATAAAAATAGCCATGAAGAAAAAAATGTAGGATTGTAAACAATGCAATGATTTCGCCAAAGGAACTGATGTTTTGATTACCAGAGACAGCACCTATGATCTGAGAGCATATAGCAACAACGGAAAGAACAACATGGAAGTCCCGCAGAGAACGGCTTACCCAAAATTGAAAGAAGAAATTATTTTCCATACGCAACCTCCCAGTAGATAATATCTGGATCAAACTGCATTTCTTCTGGAAGCTCACTGCGTGAGTATGCTGGGAAAATCCAGTAGGATTTCACAGCTCGCTGACGCAGTTCTTTCCAGGCAGCAATAACCTGTTGATTCGTCTGTGTGGAGATCAGTACCCAAGAAAGCTTTCGATTCGGCTGTGCATCCATTCGTTCTGTCTGTTCCTGAAGCAGTGCAGGAAGGGATGGTACAGCAACCTCATTTTGAATTTTGAGACGGGCAAGAGCGTATTGAATCGAATGACTGTGCTGACTGTGTGCTCCGGCAGGAATCTGAATGATTTGATCGCTGATGCAGTCGCGGCCGTTGGTGAGCAGGGAGGTCATGATTCCTTTACCAATAAGTTCGTCCGAGATGGATGCAGCAATACGGATGCTTTCTTCCAGAAGGGAGTCCGGTTTTAATAAGGCATCCCATTCGCTGTCCAGCAGAATAACAACCTCCTGATCGGCAGTAAAGTCATGGATATTTACCCTGAGATCACCAGTTTTGGCAGACGCTTTCCAGTTGATGTCCCGAATAGAATCAAAATTTTGGTATTGGCGAATACCGCGGAAGGTAAATGGATCATCACAATCGGATCTCGGAACAACCGTTTCACCGGTCATTTTTTGTGTGGCAACCATGAGCTGTTTGGCATTTGCTTTTCCGGGCAAAACACAGATGCTACTGTTTACCTGCTGAGAACTGAGAAAACGTTTGGTGTAAAACAGGTCATTCCCAATAAAATCGATCTGGTCAATGGAATAATAACCTCGTTTGGCACAGAAAAGAGGGATTTCTCGTTTTACTTCCTCATTTCCTCGCAGAGAGAATATCTCACTGCGATAGTTTTTGTCAGAAACAGCAAGATTGTTCTGATCCAGAAATTCCAAGCCGCGATCCAGTGCGGCATTTACCTTGACGGTAATGATAGGAATTGTTTTCTGGTTTTGGACGGTAGCAACCAGCTGGATGGTATCTCCTTCACGGGCTTCTTTTTCTGAAAAAAAGACTGTACCACTCAGTTTATAGTTCCAGAAAAGCTTGCATAAGCCCATTTGAATCAGATAGACAGGCACTGCACCTAAAACAAATAAAATAATGTTCACGTTATCGTCCCCAATTTTCGGTTGGAACCGGAATTTGATTCATGATTTTTTGATCATATGCAGGCCTGCGATTCTGCCCTGACTGCCTCTTGGAAATACCAGACGATGGGCCAGTACAGGAGAACAGAGGAGCTTGATGTCTTCCGGAACAACGTAGTCTCTTCCTTTAATAAAGGCATAGGCACGAACCGCTTTCAATAAAGCAAGGGTACCACGGGGGCTTACACCGGAAACAATCTCTGCACTGGTTCGGGTTGCCTGAATAATCTGTACCATGTAATTCATCAGCTCAGGATGAATATAAACATTTTTATATTCCTGCTGCATAGCAGTAATGTCATCAATGGAACAGACGGGAGTCAGCTCTTCCAACGGAGTATCCAGCAGGAAACGATTCATGATCTGCAGTTCCTCTTCAGGAGTTGGCAATCCCATGGAAAGCTGCATCAGGAAGCGGTCCAGCTGAGCTTCAGGTAATGGATAAGTACCGGCTGTTTCTACTGGGTTCTGGGTTGCGATAACAAAGAAAGGCTGTTTTAATGGAAGGGTTTCACCATCAATCGTAATCTGGCGTTCTTCCATACATTCCAGTAAGCTGGACTGGGTGCGTGGAGTTGCACGGTTGATTTCATCGGCTAACAGAATATTACAGAATGCAGGACCTTTTCTTAAAACAAAGGTACTTTCTTTCTGATTATAGTAATTCATACCGGTTACATCAGATGGAAGCAGGTCTGGAGTAAACTGAATTCTGTTAAATTCTGCATCAATCGATTTTGCAAGAGATTTAGAAAGGACAGTTTTTCCGGTGCCAGGAACGTCATCCAGCAGAACATGACCGCCGGCAAGGAGTGCAGTCAGGATCAGGTCAATATTTTCACTTTTACCGATAATAACTTTTTCAATATTCTTTCGAATTTCAATCAGCTTTTGATTGTTCATAGAAAAACACCTCTTTATTTATCTCCGGATTTAAAGACATACGCTTTGATCATTACCTTTTGTCCTAAGAAGTAGACAAGCAGAGTTGGAATAGCCGAGAGGACGCCGCCGGCCATAATGCTTGGTAATGTACTTGCGTTACTATATGAGGAATTCATATAGGATAAAAGGACAGGGAACGTTCGTTCTTTTTCGCTAAGAATATAAATTAATGGTCCAAATAGATCTGACCAGACACTGACAAAGGTGTTGAGCACCATAATGATGAAAACAGGTTTTGCCATTGGCATAACAATTTGCCACAGCATACGGAAGTGTCCGCATCCGCATACTCTGGCTGCATCCAGAATTGGCTGCGGGATGGTCAGATAATATTGTCGTAGAAGAAAAATATAGTACGCGTTTCCCAAAAAGGCAGGAACCCATAGTGGCAACAGGGTGCCATACCATCCCAATTTGACATAGACTAAAAATTGAGGGAAAAAGGTTACAGTACCCGGCATCATCATCGTAATCAGAAGCAATGCCATGATGACCTTTTTGTGTCGGAATTTCAGGAAAGCAATCGCATAAGCAACAATACCGTTGGAAAGAACAACACCGACAATATTAATGGCTGCCAGTTTGACAGTATTCCATATGTAGCGCCATGCGTTGTATTTAGTAAAAAATTGAGTATAGTTCGAAAAATCAAAGGAATCTACCCACCAGGTAATTGGTCGAGAAAACACCTTAATAGGATCCTTAAATGAGGTAATAATCATCCAGAAAAAAGGAACAAGAAATAGGATGCTAAACAGAAGGATGACAGCATATCTCGAAAAAAGAACAATGTATTTCTTCCTCATTACTCATCATCTCCATCATTTTCGTAATAAACCATCGGAGCAGAAACCTTCATGACCAGTGCGGACAGAATCATAATAATGATGAATAAAATCCATGCCATGGCGCAGGCTTTTCCTATTTTATGGTATTTGAAGGCATTGTTGTAGAGATACAACGCATAAAACATAGTGGAGTAGTTTGGACCTCCGCTTGTCATCAAGTACGAAGAGGTGAAGGTCTGCAGTCCACCAATGATATTAGTAAGCAACGAAAAAAGAAGGATGGGGCTCATGGAAGGTAGGGTAATAGTAAACAGTCTTCTCCACCACCCAGCCCCTGCTATTTTTGCAGCTTCATGCAGATGCCGGGGAACAGTTTGCAAGCCGGCAAGATAAAAAATAATGCCACCACCCAACCCCCATAGGCTCATAATCGAAAGAGAAATCAATGCCCAGCGTTCATCACCAATCCAATCAGGACCTTCTATTCCTAGAGAAGATAAAAATTGATTAATGGCACCGAATCGATAATTAAAAATCCAACTCCACAAAAGGGAGGAAGCGACACTGGAAATTACGCAGGGAAGGTAATAAATAGTGCGAAGAAGGCTGGCATAAGGGAGATCGCTGTTTAACAACATGGCCAGAGAAAAACTCAGGATCATAGAGATAGGAATGGTGAAAGCGCAGTATGTGAAAGTTACTTTGAGTGATTTTAGAAAAATCGGGTCGGAGAATAAATCCTTGTAGTTATCCAAACCGACCCAAATGGGATCACTGATAATTTTCCATTCTGTGAAGCTGATGTACAGAGAACCGAGCAGAGGAAGAAGTGTCAGCATTACAAAACCAATCATCCAAGGACTGATCCACAAAAAAACGCATTTGTTCTTTTCTACTGCTTTTTAAGAAAAAAAGGGTCGTTTCGGATTTATAGATTTTCTTTGTTTCATAAAAATCTCCTATAAAAGTGAAGGCGCTCCTGTGACAGAAGCGCCTTATTAGGTATTGATTACTTATTAGCTAACTCTTCATCTAACAGTTTTTGACATTCTGTCTGAATAGCAGTTGCACACTCAGCAGGAGTAATGCTCATATCTTTCAATTGAGACATATAGCTACTGTAAACATCCATCATTTCATTCCAAGACAAACACTGTCCCTGAAGATTTTGACCATAAGGCAGATTTTCTACTCTAACAGAATGATGCTCTGGTGCACCTTCAATATTAATGACTTCATCAGATAATGCAACATCTTTTCTAAGAGGTGTAATTAATCCTGTTTCTGCCATGATTTCCTGATCTTCATAAGTTGTCATGAAGTATGCAAATTCTTTTGCAAGTTCTGGATTTTCCGATTGACTGCTTACAGAATAACCAGCGTAGAGAACAGCAGTATCTCCTTCTTCTTTCATGGTTTGAGGAAGGGGTGCAATATCCCATTCAAAATCAGTAATTCCAGTCATGTAAACGATATCATACACACCAGAAATATAGAAAGTGTAATCTCCATCAGAAAAGCCACCTGTAATATAAGTGCTATCTTCTCCGTTTGGAGCAAATCCCCACTCATTTGCCGCATTCTGAAGCCAGGTCAGAGCTTCAGCGGTTTCTGGAGAATCAAAAGTAACCTTGCTAGGTTCATTCATATTATCCAGCATTGATCCTCCATGTGCATAGATAATTGGAAGAGAATGGTAGTAATAAAAAGAACTAGCAATTCCCAAAGATTGAGGAACACCATTTTCATCACGAATAGAAGTTGCTTTTGCCATCTCAGCTAATTCTTCCCACGTAGTATCTGCATCCGGATATTCCATACCAGCTTCATCCAGCTTTGTTTTGTTGTAGAACAAAACAAAAGTATCAGCACCAACGGGAGTAGCATAGTACTCACCGTCCATTTTGTAGGCATCATATAAGTTCGTTTGATAAATTTCTTCATCCCATAATTCTTCGTGTTTTTCATAAACGTCGGTGATTGGCTGAAGCATGCCTTCTTTCATCCATTTGAGAAGAGTAGAAGGATGACCATAGATAACATCAGGAGCCTGACCGCCAAGGAACCTTGTTTCTACGGTTGTAGCATAATCTTCATTAAACACTTCAAGATTTACGGTTGTACCGGGATGAGAAGCCATAAAAGCATCACAAGCTTTCTGGTCACAATCAATTTCAGAGGCAGATCCCCAAGTACAGAAGGTAATTTCACCAGTAGGACCGGTATATTCTTCGGTGCTTTCTGTACCTTCTTCAGAAGATTCAGTGCTTTCTGTTTTTTCAGCAGTAGCAGTTTCATTTCCAGAAGAGCTTCCGCAGGCAGCTGTGCTCATCATCATGATGCTGGCAAGCAGCAGAGCTAAAAACTTTTTCATTACTTTTCTCCTTCTTCGTCTAAAAACTTTCCCAATAGGATGTAAGGGGGTATTTATGCAACCTCAATGCATTTCCCGGCATATTATGACAAAAAACAACAAAAATGTAAATAGATTTATAATAATATTTGTATTTTAAATGAATATTTGTATTTTAAATGAATATTAATACTTTTATTGAAAAATACAATAGTCTGGAATAAAAAAGGGCTCCGTTCATTGAACGGAGCCTGAGTATACAGTTTTTAGTGAACAATAGCCAGCTGTGTTTCGGAATCAAAGAGATGGATCTGATTGACAGCAATTTTAAGCAATACAGAATCACCAATTTGTACTGGAGCATAGGTGCGAACTAACGCATCTATAGTTGCATCTCCAATGGAAAGATGTAATTTTTTGTCACTTCCCAAAACATCGACAGCTTTGATAGTTGCCTCCATCTCAGCCAGTTCTATTTCCGGAAGAGCAGTACCTTCACAAACTGGGTAGATATCTTCGGCACGGATTCCTACAATAACCTCTTTATCCACATAACCTTTTTCCTGCAGAATCTGTTTTTTCCAGTCTGGCAGGGTGATTTGGGTGTTTCCAATCAGCAGTACTGGGACGCCGCCATTCTGTATGATTTTTGCGGGAAGAAGATTCATGGTAGAGGTTCCGATAAAGCGTGCGACAAAGGTGTTTTGTGGTTTGCAGTAAATGTTCTGTGGAGTGTCGACCTGTTGAATTTCACCCTGATTCATGACGACCACGCGGGAAGCAAGGGTCATTGCTTCGGTCAGGTCGTGTGTGACATAAAGGGTTGTAATGCCCAGTTCTTTTTGCAGTTGAGCAATTTCGGTGCGAAGTTCGCTACGCATCGAAGCGTCCAGATTACTCAATGGTTCATCCATCAGGAAAACCTGCGGCTGACATATAAGAGCTCTACCAATAGCGATTCTCTGACACTGTCCTCCGGATAAGCCTTTGGCTTTGTGCTTGAGCAATTCTTCGATGCCAAGGATTTTTGCCATGTCGGCAACTTTTTGACGGCGTTCCTTTTTGGGAACACGCTGCATTTTCAGTGCAAACTCCATATTTTCCTCGACTGTCAGATTAGGGAAGAGTGCATAGTTTTGAAAAACCATAGCGACATTCCGCTTTTTAGGTTCCAGTTCATTGACAACCTTTCCGTTGATTTTAAGCTCTCCGGAAGTAATTTCTTCCAATCCGGCTACCATGCGCAGAACGGTAGACTTGCCGCAGCCGGAGGAACCGACAATGACCAGAAATTCTCCGTCTGAAACATCGAGGTTAAAGTTTTTGACAGCATCTGTGCCAGCAGAAAATGATTTGCTGATATGAGAAAATTGAATCGTTGCCATGGATTCCTCCTGTGAACAATAAATTTATGCCAGAATTTCTTTTACCTTTTCTGCAGCTTCTGCAGCATTGCTGGTGTAATAATCCGCACCGATCTCATCGGCATATTTCTGGGAAACAGGTCCACCGCCGATCATAACTTTGACCTGATCACGGATTCCAGACTGTTCGAGCAGATCAATTACAGCCTTCATTCGATCCATTGTGGTTGCCATCAGGGTAGAGAGACCGATGATTTTTGCCTGAACCTCTTTTGCCTTCTCAACAAATGCCTGTGCAGAAACATCTTTTCCCAGATCATAAACATCGTATCCGGTTGCTTCCAGCATGGTTTTCACAACATTTTTGCCGATATCGTGGGTATCTCCCTCCACGACTCCGATGACGATGGCTGCTTTTTTGTCTGTTTGATCCAGATTGATATGTGGACGCAGAACTTCCATGCCAGCATACATGGCATCGGAGCAGCCAATGATTTCGGGAATAAAATATTCGCCCTCCTCATACAGCTGACCGGCTTTTTCCATTCCACGGCAGAGACCATCCATGATCCCTTCGTATGCAGAATATCCGGCAGCAACATATTCTTGGGCAACTGCTGCAGCGGTATCATCTTCCATTTCCAGGACACAGTCCTCCAACTGCTGCAGCAGTTCTTGCTTTTTGGTATCCGACATGCTATTCTCCTCAGTTTTTGATCAATATGTTTTGAAAATGCCTGACAGACAGTACTGCCAGGCTGAAATTGTTTTTAATATAATACTTCTTAAAATCTTTGTCAAATAGTATTTTTCTTAAAATCCAGTTGACGGACAGAAAAGAATCGAGTATTTTAATAAAAGCAGCAAATGAAATTTGTGTCTAGGGAGAGATGGAAAAATGAAAAAATTGATTGATTATTTATATCAATTTCAGCGTCGACCAGTTTATGCTGTCTATGATATCAAAACAGATTTTGGATTTGCCTGTATGGACAAAGCATCCATTGCGATAGATCTGGGATTTCACGTAGAAAAAACAGGTTCCGTTTATAATGTTGTACCACATCTATTTGCTTCAGTGGAGGAAGTGCATGATTTTCCCTGGAATATTTCTCTGCAGGGCAGTCGGGCGCAGAGAGAGCTTGGCTGGGTAAAGGAATGGATTGAACAAGCATCTGTTCATCAGGGGGGAGGATGCTTTGGACCTCTGACAGTAGCAGCGTGTATTTTGGGAGTAGAAAACTGCACCCGAATGGTTCGTAAAAAGCCGGATGTTTTTCATGCAGTGCTGGAATATGTGACAGAGTATATGGTGCAGCTGGCACAGGAAGAAGAAAAAATGGGGGCAGATTCCTTTTGGATTGCAGAACCAGTTGCATCATTGTTTTCACCGAAAAACTGCAGAGATTTTTGCACACCTTATCTGAAGAAAATCTTTGATTCGATTCAGGTTCCGGGCATACTTCATGTGTGTGTGAATACAGATCCCCATTTGTGGGCATTATTGGAAACTGGTGCACAGGGTCTTAGCATTGACTGGTGTACCGACCTGGTGAAATATATCCAGGCAGCTCCGGAAGATGTAGTAATCATGGGAAACATTGATCCGATGCTGCTCTGGAAAGGAACAAAGGAAGAAATCGCTGTAAAGACCAGAGAATTGCTGGAACAGACCCGCGATTACAAGAATTTTGTTCTGGCTTCCGGATGTCAGATTCCATCCATGGCCCCAAGAGAGAACGTTGAGCTGATGGTGAATCTGGGCAAAGAGTTCCCGGTGTGGAGCAATGAGGAGTACCAACTGATCCATGGATTGTGCAGAACCTACTGCAACTCGGGCAGGGAGGCATTTGAAACTTTGTGCAGCGAAAAGCAGGTTTCGGCGGAGATCATGTCTGCTGCAAAACGGATGGCAGAAAATCATCTGGAAATGATTCAAAACAAAAAATAGAATGCAAAAAGGGGTCAGCTTCTACTTGAGAAGCTGACCCCTTTTTTGTGGATTTTTGATTCTATTGTGGAAACTGTAAGGATTCCAGAAAAATTTCTTGGTAATTTGGCATTTGAGACAATTCCAGATATTCCATTTCGTGGGCCAAAGTTTCCATCTCTGTCCTTTTTGAGGAAGATAACAGTGCAAGATAAGCACCTGTTTTGGAGGTATTTCCGACATATCGGATTTTATCTTCTAGTTCCTGAGGGAGGAGTCCGGTACCGGTTAGGGAGCTGGCAGGAAGGTGAGAGCCAAACTGTCCGGCAACGATGACTTCATCTAGTTTATCCGGAGAGATGCCGGCATAGTTTAGCAACGAAGTGACACCGGAAAGGATAGCACCTTTGGCAAGCTGCACCTGACGGATATCATTTTGCGTTATAACGATTTCAGGATCATGGCATAGAACGACTTCTTTTTTCTTTTGGATGAAATGGAGGATCTTTCTGCGGGGGTCCTGATCTGGGAGTGCTTCCGGCGAGAGAAAAGCTCCGTTCTTCTTAATATAATGATTTCGGTTTAGCTCTCTCACAGCAGCCAGAATACCGCTGCCGCACAATCCGACGGGTGAGGAATTCTGAATAGTTTGCAGAGATACCTCTCCTTGCTGAATTTGAATATCTTCGATAGCACCTTCTGCAGCACGCATACCGCATTGAATATTCATTCCTTCCAAAGCAGGGCCAGCGGCACAGGAACAACTGATCAATTTTCCATTACAGGAAAGGACAAGCTCTCCGTTGGTACCAATATCGAGAAAGAGACGATTTCCAGCAGATTGTTTTAATTGGCAGGCACAAATACCGGCAACAATATCTCCTCCAATATAGGAAGAAACCTGCGGCAGGCAATAGAGGATGGTGTTTTCACCCGTGTTCAGGCCAATTTGATGAGCGTTTCGGGTTTGGGAGGAAAGAAAGATAGGCTGGTAAGGAGCTTTTCCGATCCCTCGGGCATCTTCTCCCAACAACATATGGGTCATCGTACAGTTTGCGGATATCACGATTTCATTTATTTGTGTTTTGAGAATATTAAATTGTTGGTACAGGTCTTCGAGCATATGATTGATAGAATCAATCACGGCAGATTGCAATTCATAGATACCCTCTTCTCCATGCATACACTCCCAGTTGATTCGGCTTAGTACATCCAGACCATAACGATGCTGTCCGTTGATGGCAGAAGCGTGACCGATTTCTCTGCCAGAATGCAGGTCAACCAAAGACATCGCAATTGTCGTTGTTCCAAGATCTACAGCGATACCAAATCCATCCGAGAGACGGTCTGGATAAAAATCAGGGAGATAACCGTCCGTTAATACCGGGGTTGTTTTTGAATGTGTTTGCAGTTTAACGCTCATATCGTTCATCACCTGAACCATACAGGAAAGCCGAATTCCACGGGCAAGGTCATCTGCAGATAGATGTCGTTTTTCATCCGGTGCGGGATCGGGAATTTTTCCAGAAACAACCTGCACTCTGCATTTTCCACAGGTGCCAAGTCCACTGCAAGGAGCTTCCAAAAAAACACCAGCATCACGCAAAATTTTCATCAAATTGCTTCCAGTAGGACACGGGATGATTCGATTTTGATTGATAACAGTAATAACAGGCATAAAAACATTCCTTTATGTATGGTTAATCAGAGGATTCATTGGTCAGCTTTATTTCCAGGAAACGTTGGAGAGAAGGGTTCTGATTGATGCAGGTTTGTCCGCAGAAACGGATCTGTTTCTGTAAAGAAAACAGAGCTTCCGTATATGTTGTCATTTGAGGCAGAGGATGTTCTTTCCAACCAGCCAGTTCAGATGCGATCAAGGCCAGGGCAGTTTTAGGGCAGAGAACCACAACGTCTTGGGAATTTAGATGAGCGTCTAACTGTTTGAGTAATGGAAACATAAATGTGGATGTCAGTATTTTCAGGCGTTTAGGGCCTAAAATGGTGACTCCTGCACAAGGATCTGCATAACTAAAGATTTGGATTCCGTAGCTTTCAGCTAATTTAGCAAGCAATACAATGTCATTTCCTAACTTGGAAAAAGCATCCAAAACTAATTGAGGATGTTTGATCATTTCCAGAAATACAATCTCCAGAGGGAGAAGCTGATTCAGAATTGTTAATGGATCGGATAGTTGAAAAACAATCTTTTCTCCTTGGGAAAGCAGCAGGGAAGAGGCATGGAGTACAGCAGTGATCTCAGGAGCATCAAGATCGATTGCAGGAAGAGAAAGAATTTCCTGTAAATTATGAAATTTGATATTCGTATGATTTAAAGAGGAAGCAGATCCAGTCAAGGCAGCAGCTTCTAAAGTATGCTCAAATGGAAGCATACAAAAGGATATATGATTTTTTTGCTTTAAATCTCTTGCAGATTGAGCAATTTCTTCAGGAGAAAGCACATTGCTCTGTGGATTTAGAAAATTTGTGGATATATTATGCTTGCAGGGATAATCAGGAATTTTCATTATAGGTATGCCTCTTTTTTGGTTAATAGAAACAGATACGTTAAATTTTTTTTATTATATCATGAGTCAAGTCGCAGGTTCAAGAAGGGAAAGTAAACAGAGGGGATTTTATGAATAAAATTTGCAGTGAAGATCAAGGTTTCAATAAGAAATTTGAGATAAGCGAGAAAATGATCAGATGATAAACCTCATTTACGTTCAAACAATAACAATGCAGTAAAATCATCGAAACGGATAATGTATTGGTTGGTAAACAGTTGGATATTGCAACTCCCAATATTACCTCCGGCCTGATGAATCCTGTCATCATCGCAGCAGGTGACGGTATAAGTACTTATGAACATGATTCAAATATTGAAGTTTTTGAATCTTCAGAGTATAATTTTCTGCATGAGGCATTTTTTAAATAAAAATCTATTTGGGGATTTTATGTAACAAAACAAGGCAAAGTCTGAAAAATGAGGTGAAACATATGGAGAAAGTATGGAGAAAGTATGGAAGGGTAACTTTATCTGGCTGCCCAAAAGAAAGTATCCCCAACTGCAGGAAACCTATCAAACTGTTTTTTGCGACAAAACAGGATATCACTATACTGTAGCACTGTTTAGAAAAATATTTTCTGTACAGATACCTGTCAAACATATGACACTTAAAGTCAGTGCGAGCGTCAAATACCGCCTCTACCTAAATGGGAAACTACTGGGAAGGGGTCCGATTATTCAGGGAGGGGACTACAATAATTGTGATGTACTGGATTACTGGTTTTATGATATCTACACGGATATCAGTCCCCTCTTTTTGGGAGAAAATTGTCTTGCAGCACAGGTAAGCTTGCAAACAGGAATCATGTCGGATTATTCTCTGGGACGGGGTGGATTTGCTTTTGAAATGACATTGGAACTCCAAGATGGTACCACCGTTACTTATACCTCCGATGAAACAGTGGCTTGTTTGCCGGATAAGGGTGCAGTTTCACCCAAACTACAAAATGGTGAAAATAGCCCGCCAAAGAGTTGGAAGCTTGCCGGATTTACGGATAATGACTGGGATACGGCAGAATCACAGTTTATGAAGGAGTTGCTAGAACGACCGATTCCATTGCTAGATGAACAGCCTGTTCTGGCAAAAGAGGTAAAAGTGCCCAATCAATCCTTTGCGGCAAGACTGACCTCCTCTGCGTCACTGATGCAAATGAATTCAGTTACCAAAGTTGCATTTGGAAGTCCGCTGACCTTTGTTCTGGATTTTGGAAGAATCCATGCCGGACGCATTCATCTGGAATGTACTGGCAGTCCCGGTACCCGTGTCACCATGCATATCAGCGAAATTGAAGGAAAGATTGACAGTACTGTTTCGTTTATCATGGGGAAAGGGGCTCAGGAGTATCAGTCTTGGAATCTTCAAAGTATCCGCTATCTCACCGTAACCATTTCCAATATCAGTTCTTCGGTGGAAATTAATAATCTGTACTTGGTGTCAAGCTACTACCCGGTAAGTCAGGAGGGCACATTCTGTTGTTCGGATTCTCTGCTTAATGATATTTATCAGGCAGGAAAAAATACGCTGCAATTTTGTCGCCAGGACTATCATCTGGATTCTCCTGTTCATCAGGAAGCTTTAGGCTGTACAGGGGATTATATGATTGAAAGTCTGATGGAATACTACACCTTTGGAGATCCGGGATTAACTCGATTGGATATCTGGCGAACGGCCCAACTGCTGAGAGCACATGATGGGGTAATGTTTCATACCAGCTACAGTCTGCTGTATATTCAAATGATTTCGGACTACTACCTGTTTACCGGAGATTTGGAGTGTGTTGTTCAAACATCCGATACAGTAGAGCAGTTGCTTAGCCGATTTGACGGCTATCTGGGAGAAACTGGCATCATCGAATACGCTCCCAATTATATGTTTATGGACTGGGTACCTGTCGGAAAATATAACCTTCATCACCCGCCAAAAGCGATGGGTCAGGCTTATCTGACGGCTATGTATTACAATGCTCTGTTGCAGGGAGAACAACTGCTCAGGCTATGTGGAAAAGAGACACAAAGTTCCTATTGGAAACAAAAAGCAGTACAGTTAAAGGAAGCCTTCCACCGAAATTTCTGGCGGGAAGAACGGGGGCTTTACTGTGATGGTTTACCCGGAAACGAAACCTCTGATGATATCTGGCTGCCGGATAACCTGTCGAAAACTTTCTTCAGCCAGCACACCAACACACTTGCAGTACTGTATGACTTAGCGCCAAAGGAGTATCATCAGGCACTGATGACACAGGTCATCTCCGATGATACCCTAATTCAGGCACAGCCATATTTTATGCACTTTGTCCTTAATGCTCTGGCAGAGTTCGGGCTGTTTGAAAAGTACGGACTGGAACAAATCCGACGTTGGAGAGCATTGTTGGAGGAGTGTCCCGGCAGTTTAAAAGAGGTGTGGTATGGTTTTGACTGTGACTATTCCCACGCATGGAGTGGTACCCCTACTTACCAGCTTCCTGCCAGAGTACTGGGTGTAAGACCCACAAAACCGGGCATGACCCAAATCGAAATTGATCCTTGGCTGGGAGATTTAACATGGGCAAAAGGGTCTGTTCCGACTCCATATGGCATGGTGAAAGTTTCTGTGGAAAAACAACACGATGGTATCGTTCTGTCCTTGTATGTTCCAAATGAGATTCAGTGGATTTTACCAAACAAAGAGTCTTTTACCTGCATCACTGTAAATGATGCAATTGTTTCCGATTCTTGTGTAACTTGCCAATAAAATATCTATTCTATGATAAGCTTATGGTAAAGGTAGTCTACAATATCTTGTAGGATATTTTATACAAGTCTCATAAATTGTTTGTGACAATGGAGTTGTGGATGTGGTATAATAAAAAAGCTGATTCAAAGGGGAACATTTTTATGATAAATACAAACAAAAAGGCAATTGTAGCAATGATGGAAGAAGGTATGATGAAATAATAATCGGAAACCTCTTTCCATTTGAAAACATAAAACTGGAGGTATTGAACAATGAATTTGGAATTTTTGCATGAAAATATGATGGGACCCAATGCATGGCTTATTGCAGAAGAACTGACTGCAAATTTGCCACTGAGAAAAGGAATGAAGGTTCTGGATTTGGGTTGCGGACGAGGACTCACATCTGTCTTTTTGGCTGAAAAGTTTGGCGTAGAGGTCTTTGCGTTGGATTTGTGGACATCAGCTACAGAAAATTATAATCGTTTTCAACAGGCGGGTGTATCTCATCTGACAATTCCCCTGCAACTTGATGCATTGCAGCTTCCGTTTGCAGAGGATTTTTTGATGCAGTAATCAGTATAGATTCCTACCACTATTTTGGAAATAATGATACTTATTTTACTCGGGTCTTGAGGTCTGTTTTGAAAAAAGATGCTATTGTTGCCATAGCTTTTCCTGGTATGAAATATGAATTATATCAGAATATCCCTGAAGAAATGAAAACATTATGGGACGATGAAGCATTGGAGATGTGGCATTCGATTGAATGGTGGAAACCGAAATTTGAGCCATATTTGAAAGACTTTCAAATTGGCGAAATGGAATGCTTTGATCAGGCATGGCAGGATTGGCTTTCCTGTGACAATCCTTATGCAGTTGAGGACCGGGTCATGATAGCAACAGATAATGGGCATTACATGAATTTAATTAAGCTCTCTGATATGATCAAATAACTGGACTATAGTCGATAAAGTGGACACAGTTTATAAAGAAAAATTTGGATATGGTACAATAAAGTAGACACAAGGTTGAGAGAATTTCGTGAAAGCTGGTCTACTTTATGGCATGCAGAAGTTATGATAAACAGTTTAAGATTGCTGTTGTAAAATTAGTTCTTGAAGATAAAATGACTGTTTCAGAAGTTTCTAAAGAACTGACTATTCATTACAATACTTTAATATCGCTGGATAAGTGAATATGAAGAATATAAATAAAGTGCGGTCCCGGGTCATGGGACCGCACTTTATTTATATCAGTATGAAATTAAAAGAGGAAGAAAGAAAATCTAGAACTTAGAAAAGAGCTAGAACTATTAAAAAATCCCGGATTTTCTTGAAGAAAAAATACATAAGATTTCAATACATAAAAGAACATCAGAAATCTTTAAATATCAAGGAGGTGTGTAAACTTTGAGGTGATATTACCTACATTCCCACAATAAAACATATCTTATGACGATGCTTTCATGGAGCCTTTCTGTAAAACGATAAAGAGAGAGCTTATTCAGGATACCCATTACGAAATATCTGAATAAGCTCAAAAAGGAACCTTTCAATATATTGGACAATATTACAATACTAACCGTATGTATTCAGCACCTGGATATCTTTCTCAGTCCAAGTTGAAAAAGAAAATTCATAAAATCCACTATCAAATATCAAAAAGGAGCATGATGCAGTTATCATAGTTGCTACCCTACTCCTGATAATTTAATTGTTTTTGTTAAAAGATTAGGAGTATGTAGATGTAAAATTTAGCTCAGTTTTTGATGAAGTTGGAGATATAGTGTTTTATATAGTGTCAATGGATTTCCCTGAAGTTGTAAATTCTTTTCGGAACTGATTCGGAGAATATCCTGTATTTTTCTTAAATACAGTAGAGAAATAAGAAGCGGTGTTGTACCCGCACTGTAGGGAAATTTCCTCTAAAGGCTGCTTGGAGTAAACAAGCAGCCTTTTTGCATAATTGATACGGCTTTCGGTGAGATATTCTGAAAAACTTTGTTGAAGATGTTCCTGAAAAAGTTGGCACAGATAACACCGACTGACGAAAATATTCCGGGAAACAGTTTCCAGTGTCAGCGATTCGGAAAGATGTTCCTGAATATACTGGCAGGCTTGGCGGACATGCGGATTGATGCATACGGAAGAAATATAGGCACGATGATAGGCATGGCAGATTTTGCAGGCAACACAAACCAGATCGCTGTGGGAGTGCTGGGGGTGTGCCTGCGAAAAGTTTTGGTAGCATACCTGGCTGAATGAAAGTCCGAATACGTTCAAATAGTAATAATATAGAGATTTGTTTAGTGAGGACAGAAAAAGGCGCTGGTATAGTAAAGGCTTCTCCCCGTACAGATCATGCAACTGGAGATCTTTCTCTCGAATCAGCTGCTGAAGTTGATCGAAATTTTCCTGATGTAGTGCTTTACAAATCTCCGTTTGGTTATAAAACAACTCCAATGTTTCTAAATTCATGCTTTACACTTCCTTCTGAAACACAATATTTTGAAAATATAGCAAAAGATATTGAAAGTTTTTTCAAATAAAGCGTGCTATAATAGGCTAAGTCAAGAGTTTGCATATGCTAACTCTCAAATATTATAATCCAACACAAGATCCTTGTCAATCATGGAAAAAAAGGAAGGGTAAGGCAGAAATGCGAAAGATAGCAATTTACGGCAAAGGTGGAATTGGAAAATCCACAACAACATCAAATCTCTCCGCGGCACTGTCGGGGATGGGATATAAAGTCATGCAGATTGGATGTGACCCGAAGGCGGATTCGACCAAGACCATCATGGGCGGCAGAAGAATCCCGACGGTGCTGGAACAGCTGAAAGCAAAAGGCGATGAGCTGAAGCTGGAGGACATCGTGTTTGAAGGGTTCGGAGGTGTTTTGTGCGTCGAGTCAGGAGGGCCGACACCGGGAATCGGATGTGCAGGGCGGGGAATTATCTCCGCATTTGAGAAGCTGGAGGAGTTGAATGCATTTGGAGTATATCAGCCCGATGTGGTCATCTATGACGTTCTGGGAGATGTGGTCTGCGGTGGTTTTGCCATGCCAATCCGGGAGGGATATGCCCGGGAGGTATTCATTGTTTCATCCGGAGAGATGATGGCACTGTATGCAGCAAACAATATTGCGCAGGCAATCCGAAATTTTGGAAAAAGAGGTTATGCAAAACTTAGTGGGCTGATTCTTAATGCAAAAAATATAGAACGGGAACAGGAAATTGTTCAGCAGGCGGTGGAGGAAATCGGAACACAGGTGGTTGCCTATATTCCGCGCAGTGCGGATATTCAAACGGCAGAAGCCGGAGGAGGAACCGTTTTTGAACAGCTTTCCTCCTCTCCTATGCATGGGGTGTATCGAAAGCTGGCTGACTGTGTTTTGAGCATGAGCCAGGATATTGTTGAGGAATCCCCGGAAGAATATGTATTTTAATCAGTTAGGAAAGGAAACAGAATCATGAAAAAAAGATGTTCCATATTGTTGACAGCCTGCCTGATGATAGCAGCCTTGACAGGATGTAGTCAAACGCAAACAGTCGAACAGACCTCTGCACAGACAACAGAGGTACAGCAAACCGAGGAAACACTGCAGGAGAAAGAAGCGCAGACTTTCTCGATTGGCTATCCGAGCTATCTGCAGGAATCGCAGGGGGAAGCCCTGGTACTGGAAGAAAAACCAGAGGATATTGTGGTGCTTTCCAATTCAGCTCTGCAGATTCTGGTCGCATGCGGAATAGAGCCGGTAGCGGTGACATCACCGCATGTGCAGATCGATTATCCGGACTGGGTGAGAGAACTACCGGTCATCTCTACTGGGATGAGTGATCTGGACAGCGAATCGGTGATTTCGATGCAGCCGGATCTGGTAATTATGGGAGTACACTTAAAAGAAGATTATGGCCAGCAGTTTCAGGATGCAGGTATCCCGGTCTATTATACCAGTGAAGGGCCATCAATCACTTATCAAGAGGTAAAAGAAGAGGCAATTACTCTGACAGAATCTTTTGGTACGAAAGAACAGCTGGAAAAAATGAAATCAGATTTTGCTGAGGTAGAACAAAGAGCGGCGGACTTCCGGGAAAAATGGGATAGCAAGCAGATGATGATCTTGTTTGGAGCACCACCATCCTATCAGCAAACATCTAAAGGCTATCTGGGCAGTATTTTAGCAATGCTCCCATTTGAAAATATGGCAGATCAGGTACTTTCTGAGGATAGTAGAACAGCACCTTTGGATCTGGAAAGCCTGCTGGAAGTGAATCCGGAGATTTTGTTTGCGATTTCGCCGACTGCACAGAGTGCGGAAGATTTGCAAGCGGTGTATGCAGAGGAATTTGAAAAGAATCCAAAAATCTGGAGCGGTCTGCAGGCGGTAAAAAACGATCAGGTAATCTGGCTCTCAAACGAGTACGTTACCTCCAAAGGAGTTCATATTATCCAAAGTATTCATAGTTTGATTGATATGCTGGAAGAGAAATTTGCTGTAAATTGAGAGGAGAATCAGAATGAATAGAAAAATCATAGGTTTATTGACAATGTGCATGGCAGTCTGTGTTCTGGGCGGATGCAGCCGTCAGGAAACATCCAGTCAGAGCGCTGCTGCGCCTGTACGGCAGGAAACGCAGGTTCAGGAAGAACAGGTACAGGAAGCACAGGGAGTTACCATCGAATATCCGCAAAATATGCAGGAAAAAGGATATACCCAGCCACTGCAACTGGAACAGATGCCGCAGCGTGTGGTGGTGATGACCAAGGCACCGGTGCTTGCTTTGCATGAGTTGGGGGTTAAGATGATCGCGATTCCGGAGGGCGGTGTGACAAGCTGGCCGGAAGAGTTGGATGCGGCAACCGAAAAATTAAATACTGCCATGAATTCCAATTTTGATATTGAGACTGTGATTGCACTGGAACCAGATCTTGTTGTGATGGGATATACATCACAGGAAGCATATGGACAGGCACTGGATGATGCGGGTATTCCGGTCTACTATGTCGATGCCGGACATACCGTACCTTATGAGTCGGTGAAGGCGCAGACACAGGTACTGGCAGATGCATTTGCGGCCGATCAGCAGGCGGCAGATAGCCTGATGCAGGGTTTTGTCAAGCTGGAAGAAAGACTTGAGGAGGTTCAGGCTGATTGTAAGGGCAAGCAGGTAATGGTACTGCAGTCCTCCCCGCCAAACCACTATATTCAGACCGAGAGCGGCACACTTGCTTCGATGGCAGCGATGATGGGATTTGGAAATGTGTATGAGAATAGTGAAACATCCATGGCACAGCTGGATCTGGAAACGGCTCTTTCCTATCATCCGGATTTGGTGTTGTGCGTGGGTGCAAGCACACAGGCAGAAGAACATCAAAAGTTGATGGAGGAAGATTTTGCAAAGAATTCGGAATACTGGAACAGCATTTCGGCGATTGCAAATGGAGATATTCTGTATTTCCCGTCCAGCTATATTGCCAGCACAGGAATTGGAATGCTGGACAATATGAACGAATTTATTGATCTTATTTTAGAACATCAAGCGGAGAAGTAATCATGAAGACAAAACAGAAAATATCGCTGCTGCGTGTCAGCAGTGTGATGCTGGTTCTGTTGATTCTGTTGGGACTGTGCAGCGTTCTATCATTGGCAGTGGGCAGCGCAGGATATTCGATACAGGAAATTCTGAAGGCGTTGTTTTCACAGGAGGATTCTCCTGTGAAAACAATCGTCCTCAATCTCCGTTTGCCCCGCATTATTCTGGCAATTTTGATTGGTTCCTCCCTTTCGGCAGCAGGAGCATTGCTGCAGTCGGTAATGAGAAACCCACTGGCAGACCCGGGTACAATCGGTGTTTCGGCAGGTGCAGGAACAGCAGCTACCACCATACTCCTGATTTTTCCACAATTGAGTGCTTCGGTTCCACTGTTTGCCTTTGGAGGAGCGGCTTTGGCGTGCGTCCTGATTTATACGATGGCATGGAAGGGCGGCGTGGACCCGACGCGGATTATTCTGTCCGGTGTTGCGATCAACTCGGTTTTGGGAGCGTATAACTCTCTGCTCCAGCTGATGAATTCAGACAGTTTGGAGGGAGTTTTGGCATTTATGAACGGAAGCCTTTCCGGCAGAGGCTGGCATCAAGTACAGATTGCGGCCTGCTATGCTTCGGTAGGATTAGTGATGGCTTTTTTATGCATCAAAAGTGCCAATGCTCTGCAGCTTGGAGAGGAAATGGCAAAGAGTTTGGGTGTCAAGGTGAGTCTGAACCGGGTGCTGCTGTCTGCAGTGGCAGCATTTTTGGCGGCAGCGACCGTTTCTGTAGCCGGAATGATTGGTTTTGTCGGATTGGTTGTCCCACATATTGCAAGATTACTGGTAGGTTCGGATTACAAGGTGATGATGCCAGTTAGCGTTGTTTTGGGAGCTGTGGTTTTGCTGGCTGCCGATACCGTAGGACGAACGGTCGTTCCAGGTATGGAGATTCCGGTGGGAATTGTAATGGCGGTCTGCGGTGGCCCGTTCTTCCTGTATTTGCTGAGAAAGAAGGGAAAGGTCAGTGGAAATTAGAGCAGAACAGTTACAGATTGGGTACGGCGATTATATTGCTGTTCGAGACATGGATATTCAGGTCAAAAAGGGGGAAATCACCACCATTGTGGGCCCTAACGGTTCGGGGAAATCCACCGTTTTGAAGGCATTGACCCGTTTACTCAAATATCAGAAAGGGGCAGTTTGGCTCAATCAGCAGGATCTAAACCGCTTTGAATCCAAACAGCTGGCACAACATGTGGGTGTCCTGCCGCAGAAACATTCCGCACCTCCTGATTTTAAGGTGAGGGATCTGGTGGGATATGGCAGGATGCCGTATCAAAAGTGGTACAGCAAGAACAGCGGAGAAGATGAAAAGGTTATCGACTGGGCACTGGAAGTGACCGGCACAGCTTCCCTTCAGGACAAACTGATTCAGGAATGTTCCGGCGGAGAATCGCAGCGGGTCTGGATTGCAACAGTGCTCAGCCAACAGCCGGAAATTCTTTTTCTAGACGAACCAACCACTTACCTGGATATTTCACATCAGCTGGAAACTATGCATCTGGTGCGTAAGCTTAACCGTGAGTCTGGCATAGGAGTTGTGATGGTCCTGCATGACTTGGGACAGGCATTGGAGGTCAGCGATAGAATTGTTGTGATGAAAAATGGCAGAAAATACTGCGAGGGAACTCCGCAAGAAGTTATTACCCAAAAGATGATGAAGGATGTGTACGATGTGGACTGTCAGATCGTCCGCATTCCGGGCAGAGAAAAGCCATTGATCGCTTATCGGGAAATTATATAAGAAAGGCAGAAGAAAATGATGATACAGGCACAACAGATGATGTCAGATCTGAAAAAGCTGGGGAGTATCACCTCCTCCAGAGATATTCAGCAGCTGACTTATGCGATGTTTCCGGGAACACACTGTCCCCTGATGGGGGCAGCGATGGCGGTCAGAGGAATTCAGAAAGCAGTGCTTCTGGTAATTGGTACCGACGAATGTGCTTACTATACCAAACATATGACCTTGCATTCGGAAGAATTTGGCGGAGTGCAGGGACGGTGTGTTTCAGCGGTACTGGACACACGTGATGTGACATTTGGCTGCAAGGAAAAGCTGGATGCCGCAGTGGCAGAACTGATGGAGGAGTACCAGCCACCGGCAGTATTTCTTGTGACAACCTGCGTGGTGGAAATTATCGGGGATGATATGGATGCCATGGCGCAGATGTATACCAAACAATATGGGATTCCATTTTTGTCGGTGCATACCGAACATTTTAAATGTGAAAATCATCTGCCGGGTATAGAACGGACGATGAGCGCCTGCTTTGAGATGATGCGACCACAGGAGAAAAACAATACGGTTAATATTCTGGGACAGCGGATGGGACGCTTCGAAACAACAGAGCTGTACCGCATTTTAACAGAAAGCGGAATAAAGATTGGAATGCAGCTTCCGTGTGGATGCAGTGTGGAGGAGATTATTCAGGCCCCCAGCGCCGGAGTCAATTTGGTACTGGATGAGACCGCACTGCCGCTGGCACGAAAGATGAAAGAAGCGTTTGGAACCCCTTATATTCGCTTTGAACGCTTTATCGATCCGCAAAGGATATGGGAAGCTTATCAGATGCTGTTTGATGCCTTGCAGAGAGAATTACCTCCGCAGCTGGAAGAAAACTACAAAAAAGCACAGAAGTGCGTGGAACAAGTTAAAGAAAAATTATTTGGAATCGGCTATATTTACGGAAACACTCCGTTTCACTGTCTGGAATTGAATGCATTTCTGTGCAGGATCGGTATGATTCCGCAGTTGATTCAGACTGCACAGATTGAGCCCGAACAGGAAAAAGATTATCTGCAGGAAATCTTGTCCAAAACCAATCCTTATGTGACAAAAAGTGCCAATATAGCTCCTCTGCAGTCATTATATGATGTACTGCATCCGCATTTGTATTTGGGACATGAGTATCCAGCCAAACTGCGGAAAAAGGGAATGGCAGTGGTGCGCTGTGACGCAGCATCTTCCATGCTTGGATTTGAGGTGACCGAGTTTATGCTTTCTCAGCTGGCGAATGCCACAGAGGAAGCCCATCAATATCGAAAAGAGGTGGGACTGAGATGAGTCTGACACGATTTTTACCGACTCCATCTGATCGGATGGGGATTCTGTGGAGTTTGCTGGCACTGGAAAACTGTGTTATACTGGAATATGGACCGGCAGGGACCACACACTTCAGCATCGGGCTGTTTCATGAACTGGGTGAAAATCAGCAAAACCGGCTGTTTACGACCCATATGAGTGAAGATGATGTTGTCATGGGGGATGTCACCCGACTGGAAAAAGCAATTCTGGAGATTGACCAGAATTTTGCTCCAAAAGTGATTTTTGTGGTTGCTTCCTCGGTTGCTGCGGTAATCGGTACCGATATAAAAGGGGTATGCAGCTATATGCAGGAGCGTGTCCGGGCAAGGCTGATTGCCTTTGATCAGGGTGGATTCCGGGGAGATTACTGTGCCGGAGTTATGGAAACGGGAAAACTGCTGGCGCAGGAGGTTGCGCTGGAGAACCCGGAGGTGCAGGAAAATAAGGTGAATCTGCTTGGATTTTCGATGGGATCGTATCGTGCAGCTTCCGATTACCGGCAGCTCACATACTTGCTGGAACGGGCATTTGGTTTTCAGATTGGAGCCTGTCTGTGCGGTGAGAGCAGCATTGATGCAGTGGAGAAAATGGGAGGAGCAAGACTCAATTTGGTACTGCGCGAGGAGGGCCTTGCCGCAGCCAAAATCCTGAAAAGTCGCTTCGGTACACCGATTGTGACAGGGTGTCCATATGGTTATCAGGGGACTTTGGACTGGCTGGAGAAAATTGCGGAAAAAACTGGCTGCCCGATTGAACCTGCCTTCCGATCGGAGCTGGTCGAGAAGATACAGGGCGCAGCACAGTATCCAATGTATGTTCGGATGCTCAAACAGGATCAGGCGAGGGCAGTGCTGGTGGGCGAATACCACACGATATGCGGAATTGGACGGTTTTTGCAGGAGCTGGGGATTTCTGTGGAAGTCAGCCTGTGCACACACAGTTCCAAACTGATCGGAAAGCCATCGGAACAGGTCGTTTTTTCTTCCAGAGAAAAAGAGCGTTTGGATATACTGCAGCAAAAACATCGATGCCTGATTCTGGCTGATGATGCTTCTAGATGTGTCTGTCCAGCGGATAATACGATTTTTCGCATCAGTATGCCGGTTATTCGAGGGGCACAGATTGCATCGCATCTGCCGCTGATGGGAATAGAAGGAGCAGATCAGATGCTGGAGTGGGTGGAAGAATATCTTCAGACCCTGAGATAAGGAGAGATATAATGAAAGTTCAGATTATTTATTCAAGTTTGAGCGGGTGCACCCGCAAAGTAGCAGAAGGGATTTACCATTCTCTCACTGGAGTGGATAAATCGATCCATGACCTGAAAGATGGAGAACCGGTACTGGATGGAGATATTCTTCTGTTAGGCTACTGGGTAAATAAAGGCGGGCCGAATGAACAGATGCACGCTTTTCTGGAAAAACTGAAGGGAAAGACTGTGGGTATTTTCTGTACATTGGCCTTTTATGCAGATTCCGAGCATGGCTATCAATCGCTGAAAAAAGGTGTTGATCTGGCAGCCCAGAAAAATACGGTGATCGGTAGCTATGTCTGCAACGGAGCTTTGTCCGAGCAGATGCTTGCCCGCTTTCGTACAGGCAAGGATGGAGGACATCATGCAGCATCCCCGGAAAAAGAGCTTCGTTGGAAGATGATGAACACCCATCCTACTCAGGCAGAGATTTCTCTGGCAGCAGAGCGCTTTGGAGAGCGGATTCAGCTGTACCGAGAGTTTACCGAGAATGGATTGAAGTTTGTATCAATTCAGTAAAAGATAGCGTAAGTGTGTTCTGTAGTGGCAATTTCTGAATTTGACTAAATAAACTTAATATTTGTTTCTGTGGAGGGGAGGCTGTGTTGCGGTATAGCCTCCCGTTCTGTTTATCCTGAAATAAAGCTATCCGTAGGTAAAAGATAAACCATCTGATTCTGCGTACTGATAAGAATGGTTGGAAATAGAATAGATGATCCTCGGGTTCTGACTTTTCAAGTTTTTTATCTGGAAAAAGAAGAAAATGAATGATCAACGATTTAATGATGGAATGGGGATAGAATAACACCTCCCAATAGATTCTAAATTGAATCTATTGGGAGGTGTTTGCTCTACCTTATTATATTTAAGATTGAATTGATTTTTTCTTTTGTGGAAGGGTGCTCATGCTCCGCAGGCTGACGCCTAGTGTGGAAAGATTATGCAGTGTCGCAGAGGTGGCTGGTGGAATTATTCCAAGCATACCCAAAGTAATCAGGGCACCATTAAAGCCTAGAATAAAGCGATAGTTAGACTGGATGCGTGCCATCAATGCCGTAGCAATCCGACGAAGCTCCACCAACTCCCAAAGGCTATCAGCCGCGATAGTAATGTCAGCGATTTCTCGAGCAATGGCAGCACCGTCACTGATGGCAATACCAGCATCAGCTTCAGACAGAGCTGGTGAATCATTGATGCCATCTCCCACCATCATAACGGTATGACCTTCTCGACGGAGCTGTGATACAAACTGAGCTTTATCCGCGGGCAGAACTTCAGCTTGAAACTCGTCAACGCCTAACTGCATTGCAATTGCTGCAGCAGTGCGTTGACTGTCACCAGTGAGCATTACAGTCTTAGAAACACCCATGCTTCGCAGAGTGGAAAGAACAGCGGCAGCTTCTTCCCGCAGAGGATCAGAGATGCAGATAACAGCTGCCAGTTGTTTGCCTACCGCCAGATACAGATGGGAATATTCTGCTGGAAGAGCATCAAATATAGATTGATCTGTGAAGGAAATAGTACATTTCTCATCCTCAAAGACAAAGTGTGCACTGCCAATAAGTACCCGTTCTCCATTGACAGTGCTGGCAATGCCATGAGCCACCAAATATTCCACCTTAGAATGACATTCCTCGTGGGTTAGACCGCGGCGCCTTGCTTCTTCCACCACAGCATTGGCCATGGAATGGGGGAAATGCTCTTCCAAACAGGCAGCCAGACGGAGCATTTCACACTCGTCCTTTCCACCGAAAGGAATAACCTTTGCGACTTTGGGACAGGCATGTGTCAGCGTACCAGTTTTGTCAAATACAATGGTATCAGCAGCAGCCACTGCCTCAAGGAATTTACCGCCCTTAACGGTGATATGGGCTCTTCCGGCCTCCCGCATGGCAGAGAGAACGGCCAACGGCATGGCCAGTTTCAAGGCACAGGAAAAGTCCACCATCAATACCGATAGGGAGCGGACAAGATTACGAGTCAAGACGAAACTCAAGAAACTTCCTGCAAAGGTGTAGGGAACCAGCTTATCTGCAAGATTGGCCGCCTTACTTTCTGCAGCAGATTTCATTTGTTCTGATTGTTCTATCATATGAACAATTTGGTCGTAGCGGCTCTTTCCAGAGGCTTGCCTGACCTCCATCACGCATTCACCTTCCTCAACTACAGTTCCGGCATACACGGTACTGCCGGAATGCTTGGAAACGGGAATAGATTCCCCGGTGAGGGATGACTGATTAACAGTTACTTCTCCTTCCAACACTTGACCGTCCAATGGAATGATCGCACCGGCACGCAGTACGACGTTATCCCCAGGTTGTATCTGAGAGACGGGGACCAGAACCTCGCCCTGGGCTGTTCGCAGCCAGACTCGGTCTACATTCAGAGACATACACTGAGCCAGATCAGCCACAGACTTTTTCCGAGTCCACTCCTCCAGCAGTTCACCCACTTCCAGCAGAAACATGACTGCACCTGCTGTCCCAAAGTCTTTTCGGCAGGCAGAAATAGAGATAGATAGGGCATCCAATAGTTCAACCTTGATTTGGCGGTGGAACAGGCAACGTAGTCCGCGCCAAACAAAAGGGATCATATGGCAAAAAATACGGGCAATCCGTAATGGAGGAGGTAAAAATAGCGTGCAGGCCGCCTTCATAAGTACCTTACCTACCAGTTTTTCCTCAAATTCCTGATTGAGCGCCCGACTGCTGTGAGCGGGCAGAGATATCTTTTTTTCTGCGTCCTGCCAGGAAAAACGACGAATATCATCCAGTACTGTCTGTCTGCTGCCATCGTAATATAAGATAATACAGCAGGTACGTTCATGAATTGACACCTGGCGTGCCCAAGTTCTGTTTTGCAGCCACTCTTCTAATAGATCAGCCTGTTGCAAGGTCATCCGTTTTTGCTGTAACTTGATCCGGATACGTCCTTGGCTTTCGTGTAGGATCGTAGCATTCATAGTCTGTCCTCCTCATGAAAAGAGGGAGCCGCCATGCGGCTCCCTCTGCTGATATTAGGCTTCAATATCCTCATCTTCTATTTTAGAAGCGGTAACTTCTTCCGCTTCTTTAGCAGCCCTCTCATCGTTCAGATCCTTAGCCGAGGCAAGAATGTCAGCAGCGTTCTCTTGTACAGTAGTAACCGTTTCCATCACGCAATCCTTCATACGGAGACCAGCAGCGGCAACATGAACATACGCATTCTTTGCATCCTTGCTGGACAGCAACTTAATTCCAAACGAACCGAACAGTGTACCGCCGACGAAGCAAGCCAGTTTTGAATAAACACTCATTGTGATACTTCCTTTCCCTTATTTCCTCTTGTAACCCGTAACCATGACCATGATCATACAGATTACCGCACTCCAGGCCCAGAAACGATGCTGTTTCATTGCAATCACTCCTTTTAATTCGGGATACATTTTTATGTTCAAACATCATAACAAATCAAGCCATCTTTGTCATCATGGAATCGGACACTCTGTTTCGGTTTTCGACATTTTTTTATATTCGCCTGGTGTTACACCGTACTGTCTTTTAAATGCCGAGCTGAACTGACTCATACTTTCATAACCTACTTTCTGCGCAATTTTATAGATTGGGAGTTTGGTATCACTTATGAGTTCAGCCGCCCGGTGTATGCGTAATTCAACAAACCAGCGGTGAATGGATTTGCCACAAGCACGATGAAACTCTGTTTTCAGGTACGTGGGGGATAGTGAGACGACCCGACACAGATCAGTTATTGTGACTTTTTCTGATAAATGCTTTTTCATGTATGCTTGTGCAGCCAACACGTTACGGTTACAGCAAGTACGGTTTTGGGAGGCTGCTGTAAGTTCCATATTTTCTTTTTGAGCATCAAGTACCAGTAAAAACTCCAACATCTTCAGGAAATAGCATTGCCCGAAAACGTTTTCCGGCAAATATGCCATTTGATCAAAAATATCCTTGTTCCAATTATGATCGGGCAATAACAGCAAGCCATGCTCTGTCTCCAGTTTTCTTAACAAATCCATCAATTTTAAGTCCATACCCAATGCTGTACAGGCTGTATCCTGTACTCGCTTGAGATTCAGCGATGCAAGAATGCCGCTTAATTTCATTTGAACTTCTAAAGAGAACGCCTTACATGAATCTGAGAGTATCAGGATACGACCTTTTTGAGCTGTATGTGACAAATTATCTGATCCACATACAGTCATTCGTCCTTCCATGCAGAAAAGCAGCTCCAAGCTGGATGTCGAATGATTCTCTGGAAGAAACAAACAAACCTTTTCCGCTGATGCCGGTAATATAAATTGGCAGATGCTGATACCAATATCAGCGTTATTCCATTGTCTTTTCACCAGATTTTCTTTTCTGATATAAACATCAAACATATTGAACACCCATGCTTGAACCTTCCTACAACACAGTTAAATCGACTTGAGCGTTATGTTACCATATCTACCAAATGAAATAGGTTTGTTCTTCTGCAGATTCCGACTGGGATTGTTTCTGTAAGAATCACAGATATTATTTCATTCGATCAAAGATCTCAAAGCGTTAAAACTTTTATCACCAATCGTATGTTCCATCTTACAGGCATCTTCTGATGCAATTTTTTTCATCAACCCCCAGATTAATCAACAACTCACGCAAAACCTGATATTTCACCGCTACTGCTCGTGCAATTTCAATGCCCTGTTTTGTCAAATGTAGATTTTTTTGTTCGTCCATATAGACTAATCCTTCTTTAATAAGAGCCTGAACACTTACTGAAACTGTTGGACGAGATACGGATAAACTCTCAGCTAGCTGGCAACAGCGTACCTCTCCTCTATACGATAAAACATAGATTGTTTTTAAATAGTCTTCTGTTGTTCGTTTTGATTTCATGAAGCAACGCCATCCTTCTGCTTTGATCTTCTAAATTTCGAAATGCAGCAATACATACATAAATTAGCAAATGCTAACCACTGGAGTAAAATAGATTAGCTCTTTCCTATGCAGAATGGAGCAGGTAACAGCGATAGTTGGCAGCTGCCAACTAAGGACTCCTACAATAGGTAACAATAGATAAGCAAAAGCGTAAACAATAAAGATCAAAATAGAACGGTTGCCAGTTTTACTCCAATTGAAGCTCTGTATAATTGGCACAGCAATGTTACACAGCGGGATGATAGTGGAAGTTTTTACAATACAGGAAGAGTCACGAGCACACATGGCTTTAAAAGCGAATCCGAGGGAAGGAAGTTTCTAGTTTGATCTTCTAGGGCATTTTTTAACATCATTGCATTTCTCTATTTTCCTGTTTTACAATCAGAGTTAGCGATGGATAACTTTTCGATATAAAAATAAGTTAGCAAACGCTAACTATAACGCTATTAGTATACCTCAATCCGTTAGGTTTGTCAAGATCTCATTGAATAAACAAAGAGATTTTTCAGGTCGGTACAAAGATACAGAAGATGCTTCTTTGTACATTGCTTTTTTTTAACTACTGGTATATAATGATATAAATTAGCTGCAGGTAACTGATATATGGCTATTATCTTGTTACTGTTTTTGTAAGCACAGATTCCAGAAAGAACACGACCATATCTTTGGAGCTGGTGTATGATGAGGGGTATAGTTAGATAGGAGGGTGGAATATCATGTCAAGATTAGGGATTGTAGAAGATACTTTGTTTATCCCTATGCTGGGCAGAATCTATGCCAGCGAGAATTTTCCACAGATTGTATACGACAAAAAGGCACTGGAATTGAAGGAAAAATTACCATCTGGACTGCTTCGACAGAGTCATCATAATCAGTATACCCTACTTGCTTCCGCAGCCCGATCAGCTAACATGGATCGCTGTATACAGTCCTTTCTAAAGTGTAAGCCGAACGGTGCAATTATCCAAATTGGTTGTGGGCTAGAGACAACCTATTATCGTTGTGATAACAGCAAGACACGTTGGTACGCTGTAGACCTACCTCACGTGATGGAATATCGGCAAACACTTCTCCCACAGCCGGAACGGGAAATCTACCTTTCTGGGGATGTTTTCAGTGAAAACTGGATCAGGCAGATCCACGCGGATATGCCCAATACACCTCTTTTTATAACTGCAGGCGGACTGTTCCACTATTTTGAGGAAAGAAAGGTTGTCAAACTTTTGCGGATGCTCAAGGAGTTTGGGAATACTGAAATTATTTTTGATAGTGTGAGTAAGAGCGGTATGGCTATGATGAGGAAGAAGTATATGAAGCAGATGGGTCATGCTGATGCGCAGATGTTCTTCTATGTGGATTCAGCAGAAGAGTTGGCTCAAAAGATTGGCGCTGGAACCAGAGTTCTTATGGAGGAGCCCTACTATCGCTATATACCAAGAAATGGTTTGAAACTCTCCACGAAAGTCAGCATGGCGGTCTCTGATAGACTCCGTATGGTGAAGATGGTGTGTTTTCAGTTATAATATAGGGTCAGTACCTTTATTTTTCACTCTGGATTGGCTCAGTAAGAAGCGGTATTTATATTTCAAATATTGCAATATCGTCTTTGAGGAAATTACGATTTTGGAGAGTTTGTAAAATTTGATATTGATAGAATTTGTATAAACTAAGTGAGCGCTTAGTTTAGATTTTACTTTTTAGTCAAATATGATTTGATTTAGATTTCGATCATGCTAATAGCATAAGTGGTTAGAATAACCACATAACCAACATCGCAGATGTTGTTCAATGGGGGGGGTGGGGCTGCTGCACCAACAAGCAATTTTTGAAAATGAAGCTAAAGGAGACATTGAGAAAATGAGTAAACAGGGACCTGTTTGCACTGCTTGCCACAGTATGTTTGACTCAAAATGCTGTGCATGTTGGATATGGAGATTATCCGATATCTTCATATATTTATGTACGTAAATGGATAATAAATTGAGGTGAGCGTGTCAATCATAAAATCCTAACAGTAATATAGTGGGAAAGGAAATCTACTTTCTCTTAAGAAGAGTAAGTAGTCGTAACAGAGATTTAAAAAAAGTAGAAGCCAGCATCTAAATGATACTGGCTTTCGTCACAACGTTTAGTTATATCTTTGAGATTTTTTTTTATACTCTACAATCAGTTCTTCCGTCAGGTACTCATCGCTCATACAATGTAAATCAGATACACCTTCACTGATTAAGCGGTAAATTTCTGAATGGTAGAAGAAATTCAATGCATCATCTAAAGACAGATTTTCTTTTTTTGAAAATTGCTCGATAATTCGGGCATATTTTTTTTGCAGTAAAATAGGATTTGCGGTCAAATCTGTTCACTCCCTTCATAGTATAAATACTCATCAAGAGCTTTCTGCGTCCGGAAACATATCTGTAAATTGGGCTTTTCATAACGAAGTCGGCGGATCGCTTCTTTTTTGTCAATCAAATTGTCAAAGTAAAGCTCAACGGTATTAAATACCTTGTCGTTTGCGACACCGCCAATTACAATATCATAATCTGTTGTATCATTTCCGGTTCTACATTTTAAAATGAAGTCGAGCCATTCTTCGGAATAGCTGTCAAACGTCAGAACCTTTAGTTTTTGGTAAGCTGCTTCGTCAAAGCTGTAGCGGGAAACAATTGCGCTTTTACCTCGACGCTTAAATTTCTCGCACCATTTTACTGCCTGCTTATAAAGAGGGGTAGTGTAAAAGCCGCGTCCAAAATCAACATTATCTCTGGAATGCACTAAATCCGGAGTTTGAATCTCCAGATAAGAACCATGATATAAAATCATAACTGGACACCTCTTTCTTCCATCAAACTGATGATATCATCTACAATATAGTCCTTGCTCTGGGTATGCAGGATCTCGTATTCAGGGATAATATAGCTGTTTAAGATATCACTTTTCTCGGTCAACGCCTGGTATATTTCTTCAGCATTTTTTCCGAGCTTGATCGCGATATTTTCTATACAGAAAACAGCAAATTCCAGTTCATCTGTAGTTTTTATTTTTACATGATTTAACATGGCTAGAGAACCTCCTGTCAATGATATTCAAAATGACTTGTATCATCATAAGCATAAAAGTTTTTTAAAAAAGAGAGTCTTTCGAATTGTTCGTAGGTATAAAGGGAACACCCAGAGATATCGGCCAGTTGGGCAAATTTAGCCTGGGAAAGGGTGCATCGCTAAACGAACTTCTTTAGTTTTTCACTAAACATCCTTTTTGCTCTTTTCTATAAAAATATTCTTATGATTTTCGGTTAATAAATGACAAATTTCTGAAAATAAACATAATAGGGATTGCATGAACAACTTTAACCTTTATTTAATTATGTATTGGAAGCTACTATAAGTCAATAAGTTCCTAATGTAACTTATAAAATTTGATTTTATAATAATAGAACCAGGGGAGAATATATAGAAAAACAAAGGTTGACTTTTTCGATGTAACCTGATATAATCCTTACAGTTAGCTGAGTCTAACCTTGGTGAGAGGTTGCTCAGCTTCTTTTCAAAGAGATAGTTAGCCTCAGCTAACAAATGAAATGGATAGGTGGTCAGGAATATGATGATAAATAGGCGCTTGATTGATGCTGTTGGAGAGAGCAGAAAATATATTGCCGGAAATGTTGTAGCGCAGTGGTTCTCACTAGTTGCCAATATTATTATGATGGGGACGATGGCGCATTTTCTTCAATGTTTGTATGAAAATACTTTGAGAAAACAGGACGTTTTGTTTCATATTTTTCTGATTATTTTATCCTTGGCAGTACGTTTTGTGTGTACTCTTTTTTCCAGCAGGATGGGATACCTAAGTGCTAAATCTGTGAAACGGACATTGCGAGAAAAGATTTATCGGAAACTTCTGCGCCTAGGTAATTCTTATCGGGAGCAGGTGCAGACCAGCGAGGTTGTACAGATTGCAGTAGAGGGAGTGGATCAGCTAGAGACCTATTTCGGAGCATATCTGCCACAGCTCTTCTATGCAATGCTAGCTCCACTGACACTGTTTGTTGTTATGAGTACCATTAGTATGCCGGCGGCAATCATTCTTCTTGTCTGTGTTCCCCTGATTCCGGTTACAATCATAGCAGTACAGCGTTGGGCTAAAAAACTGCTTGCAAAATACTGGGGAGAGTATACTGCTTTAGGCGATACATTTCTGGAAAATTTGCAGGGACTGACCATAACGAAGATTTATCAGTCTGATGAATTTAAACATCGGGAAATGAATGAGCAATCAGAGCATTTTCGTAAAATAACGATGAAAGTTCTTTCCATGCAGCTAAACTCCATCACGGTGATGGATCTGATTGCCTATGGGGGAGCAGCATTGGGTGTTATTCTTGCAGTCAACCAATTTCGTTCTGGAGCCATTGAACTTGCAGGATGTCTGATGATTATTTTGCTGGCGGCGGACTTCTTTCTTCCCATGCGAATGTTGGGAAGCTTTTTTCATATTGCGATGAATGGTATGGCAGCATCGGATAAGATATTCCGGTTATTGGATCTTCCCGAAGTTACCCAAAAGGCAAGTCTTGTTCCGACAGACTCTTCTATCAAAATGTCTGATCTGGGTTTTTCCTACGAAGCAGATCGGGAAATTCTACAAGATATTACGATGGATTTTCCACAGGGAAGTTTTACTGCTATTGTAGGGGAAAGTGGCAGCGGAAAATCGACAGTAGCTTCTATCTTAATGGGACGGAACAAGGGATATAGAGGAACACTGACAGTTGGAGGAATACCACTGAGCGATATTTCGGAACAAAGTCTGCTGAAGCACTTTACTTACATCAGTCACCAAAGTTATTTGTTTAAAGGTACTGTACGGGATAATCTGTTGATGGCAAAAGCAGATGCTGATGATAGACAACTGTGGAAAGTACTTGAGCAGGTTAGGTTGGCGGATTTCCTTAGGCAGGAAAATGGTCTGGATACTGAATTGAAGGAAACAGCGTCCAATTTTTCCGGAGGTCAGTGTCAGCGACTGGCACTTGCACGAGCTTTACTGCATGACAGTTCGGTTTATATTTTCGATGAGGCAACCTCCAATATAGACGTGGAGAGTGAAAACGATATAATGGAGCAAATTTATCAACTGTCAAAGAACAAAACAGTGATTTTGATTTCTCATAGGTTGGCTAATGTCGTGAAAGCGGATAAAATCTATGTGTTGAGAAATGGTTATTTGGAGGAAAGTGGAACCCATAAAACACTGCTTATGCAGGAGGGATATTATTCCAGACTGTGGAATGCTCAGCAGGAATTGGAAAATTATACTAGGGGAGGATGCAACAGATGAAACGAAATGGATTTCAGGTGATGTCTCGTCTGATTGGTTTGGTGAAACCCTTGACCGGATATATGTTTCTGGCAATCAGTATGGGATTAATGGGACATCTGGCTGCAAGTTGGATCACTGTACTGGGAGGGTTTGCAGTACTGGAAGCTCTGTATCCCCAAATCCCTTCGGGATTAGGTGTGATTTTTGTGGCAGTACTTGTTTTAGCGTTTGTACGAGGTTTCCTGCGCTATGCAGAACAGGCGTGCAATCACTTTATTGCTTTTAAGTTGCTGGCTCTGATTCGGGATAAGGTGTTTTTGTCCCTGCGCCGTCTTTGTCCGGCAAAATTGGAGGGAAAAGATAAGGGGGATTTAATCAGTCTCATCACTTCTGATATTGAACTTCTGGAGGTCTTCTATGCCCATACGGTTTCTCCTATCTGTATCGCTATCTTGTTTTCTGGTATGATGACAACGTTTATCGGAAGCTACAATATCATACTGGGTATGTGGGCAGCAGCGGCATATTTTGTGGTGGGAGTTGTAATTCCAATGATAACATCACGGCTGTCCGGAGATGACGGGATAAACTTTCGCTCCAGATCGGGAAAACTGTCCGGTTTTGTACTGGATTCTCTGCGTGGACTTTCTGAGATATTACAGTATGGACAGGGAGAGCAGCGTATGGCGCAAATGAATGCGATGACAGATGCGCTTTCCAAAGATGATGAGAGAATGAAACGTAGAGCAGGGAAAAATACTGCTGTTACAAATTTAGTTATCCTGTTGTTTGACTTTGGAATGTTGTTTTTATCTGCTGTTTTGTGTGATTTTTCAGAAACACTGATCTGTACACTGGCTTTGATGAGTTCCTTTGGACCCTGTGTTGCACTGGCAGCACTTGGCTCCACACTGCAAAACACCTTTGCAGCAGGAAACAGAGTGTTGGATCTTCTGGAAGAAAGTCCGGTAGTTGAGGAAGTGAGCGGTAAAACAGAGGTGGAATTTCATGGTGCAATGGCAGATAAGCTCACCTTTTCCTATCAGCAGGAAACAGTTTTGAAAGATGTATCCATAGTGATTCCTGAGAATAAAATCATTGGTATCACGGGACGCAGTGGCTCTGGAAAATCCACTCTGTTAAAACTGTTTATGAGATTCTGGCAGGTACAGCAGGGAACAGTCAGTATTTCGGGAAAGAAGATAGATGAAATCAACACGACAAATCTTCGGAATATGGAGAGTTTTGTAACGCAGGAAACATACCTGTTTCATGACAGCATCCGAAACAATCTTCGGGTCGCAAAACTGGATGCAAGTGAAGATGAGATTATTGCAGCTTGTAAAAAGGCTTCTATCCATGACTTTATTATGAGTCTTCCGCAGGGATACGAGACCAATATTGGGGAACTGGGTGACACACTTTCAGGAGGTGAGCGCCAAAGATTGGGGCTTGCAAGAGCCTTTCTTCACAATGCACCATTCTTGCTGTTGGATGAACCAACCTCTAATCTGGATAGTCTCAACGAAGCAGTAATTCTCCAATCTCTTCATCGGGAACGAAAAGGAAAAACGGTTATGCTGGTCTCCCATCGCAGTTCTACTATGGGCATTGTAGATGAATTTTACTCGGTTGAGCATGGGAGGATGAGCTGATGAATATAACAGATAAACGTAATAGAGAAAAGGAACTGGTTTCTTTTATGATTGCGCTGTACTGTCGAAAAAAACATGGCGGGAAGTCTCTGTGCCTGGATTGTGCAAAGCTGAACGAGTATGCAGAACAACGGGTTGATCATTGCCCATTTATGGAAGAAAAAACCTTTTGCTCCAACTGTAAGGTACACTGTTATAAACCACAAATGAGGGAAAAAATACGGGAAGTGATGCGCTTTTCCGGTCCTCGGATGTTATTTTATCATCCAACTGTTGCTATTCGCCACATTATTGAATCTGTAAAAGAAAAGAAACAAATGGAGAAAACGTTATGAAAATAAAAAAGGCATTGTATGTTGTTTTAGGGTGTATCGGTGTTGTTTTGGGTGCGGTAGGAGCGGTTATGCCGATATTGCCGGCGTTTCCATTTTTGATGCTTGCGGCTTTCTGCTTTGCCAGAAGCTCCGATCGATTGGATCAATGGTTCAAAGGAACCAGATTGTATAAGAACAATCTGGAGGATTACATTGCCGGCAGAGGAATGACATGGAGAACAAAAATCCGTATTATGCTGATGGTAACATTCCTGATGAGCATTGGATTTTTTATGATGGGAAGAAAAGGCATTGTTATCGGATGTGTTGTGCTGGGATGTGTTTGGGTATTTCATATTTTGTATTTCTGCTTTGGTGTTAGAACAATCCCTGCTGTAAAACAAGAAAGTTGTTCCTCAAGTAGAGGATAACATTTACTTTAACCTGTTTTTGAGGCTAAAGAAAAACTTAAAGTGGGTTTTTATGTATGTACTTTTATAATTTTGTTTTCTATGAGAGAAGAAATCAAAAATAAAACGATAGAAAAATCAAATATCAGGTATGGACATTTTTAATATGGAGTGATATACTGAAAAAAATAAATATCGTAAACAGGACTATAGGTGTGCATAGCACATAAAAGGAATCAGGTGTAAATCCTGAACAAGGCCGTTGCCGTGTTTAGCTAAACTATACGCAAGATAGAGATATCAGCCACTGGATTATCTGGGAAGGCGTGTATATGCTGGTATTCAGCAGCTATCAGTCGGAATACTTGCCTAGGGTTCACTCGTTACCAACGAGTATTGCTTAGAATCTACGGAATTCTGGAAACTAAGTGACAGTGTAGAAATGTGAAAAGGAAGAAATTTTTTATCCTTGGAACACAATAAAAAAACACCGTTTGGTAACACCAAACGGTGTTTTTTTACTACTATATGGTAGAAAAAGGGAGAAGAGGTATTAATATGAGAGAAAAAAATATTTCTAGATGGGCTATACTTTTTTTGGTTGGATTAATATCGCTTGTGATTGTATTTTTCTTAAATATTATGCAAAAAAGATCAACTGTATCATCGTAAAAGACCTTTCCCGTTTTGGGCGTGATTATCTGGAAGTCGGCGATTATCTGGAGCATATCTTCCCGTTTCTGGGAGTACGGATGATCTCCATCAATGACCATTGTATGGAAAAAAACGTTTCTGCCATCATAAAAAGGATGGAGAGAGATTTATATTTTTCTGTGTTAGTTTAGTAATAAAA
>PPYE01106282.1_pt1 | contig 54750 bp, 40 predicted proteins | sample 1559881 | NCBI WGS metagenome assembly PPYE01 (sample SAMN08240022, study PRJNA423297) | Human gut metagenome, whole genome shotgun sequencing project.
CCAACTGCGGCATGGAAGAAATACGTGAATTTTGCTTCAAAGAATTTGCCGTCGCATGTTTATTCTGGAACTTTTTTGTGCTCTACTATTCTAATAATATTACTTATCACCCCAAAGAGGTCTATGCTTATCGCGGCAGCCCCATAAAAAACTCCGGCAGACTCTTACGAATCCGCCGGAGTTACTCTCTTTGAGGTTTTACAGTTCTTTTTCAAAGAATGCCTTCATTGCTGCAACAGCCGCATCCTCATCCGCGCCGTCCACGTTGACGGTCACTGTCTCGCCCTGCTTTACGCCAAGCGCCATCACTGCCATCACTCTGGTAGCGTCCACTTCCTTCTCACCCTTCTTGATGGTGATCTTGCTGGTGAAGTTCTTTGCCTCTTTTACCAGAAGACCTGCCGGTCTTGCGTGAATTCCAAGTTCGTCTTTTACGGTGTAATCGAATGTTTTCATGTTTTCCATTTCCTTTCTTTTTCTAATTATGTGGCTTTTATTTACTCCATTCCGACAACGCGCTCACGCACCGGAAGTACCATCGCAGGTGATACGGACAATTCGTCGATTCCCATCGCAACGAACTGTTCCGTCAATGTTGTATCTGCGCCGAGTTCCCCGCAGATTCCTGCCCAGATACCCTCCTTATGCGCACTGTCGATGACCATCTGAATCATCTTAAGCACTGCCGGATGGTGGGAATCATAGAACATATCAAGCTTTGCATTCTGTCTGTCGATTGCCAGTGTATACTGTGTCAGATCGTTGGTTCCGATACTGAAAAAATCCACTTCCTTTGCCAGTTCATCGGCAATGATGACCGCCGCCGGTGTCTCGATCATAATACCGAATTCCACCTTGCCATACGGAATCTTCTGTGCATCAAGTTCTGCACGGATCTCCGCCATGATCTCCTTGACCTTCTGTACCTCCCAGACGGAAATAATCATCGGCACCATAATGGCAATGTTGCCGAACGCACTCGCACGGTACAGCGCACGAAGCTGTGTCTTAAAAATCTCCGGGCGGTCCAGGCAGATGCGCACTGCGCGGTAGCCGAGCGCCGGGTTATCCTCTTTGTCCAGATTAAAGTAGTCAATCTTCTTATCCGCACCGATATCCAACGTACGGATGATAACTTTTCTGCCGCCCATCATCTCCGCTACGCTCTTGTATGCGGAAAACTGTTCCTCCTCCGTCGGATAATGGTCATTCTGCAGATATAAGAATTCACTGCGGAACAGTCCGATTCCCTCCGCATCATTCATTAACGCCGCGCCAACGTCGCCGATGCCGCCGATATTCGCGTACAGCTTAATGGATTTGCCGGATTTTGTTGCGGTCGGCTTGCCCTTCAATGCCGATAACAGTTCTTTGCGTTTGCTCTCGTCTTCTTTCTTCTTCTGATACTCCGCCAGAACGCTCTCCTCCGGCTCAATGATGATTTTGCCTGCCATGCCGTCCACAATCGCCATTTTGCCGTCCATGCCGTCCGCTACCGGCGTACATACCAGTGCAGGAATGTTCATCGTGCGGGCAAGGATTGCGGTGTGGGAATTCGTCGATCCCTCTCTCGTCACAAATGCCAGCACCTTGGAACGGTCAAGCTGGATCGTCTCGCTCGGTGCCAGATCATCCGCCAGAATGATCGCCTGCTCCATCTCCATGGACTGCGCGCCGCTGCCGTGATGCAAAACGGCGATCAGACGCTCGGAAATATCCTTGACGTCCGCCGAACGCGCCTTCATGTACTCATCATCCATGCCGGCGAACATCGCCGCGAAGTTGTCCCCTGTCGTGGCAACGGCAAACTCTGCATTGACCTCCTGTGTCGTGATAATGTTGCGGATGGAATCGCAGTAATCCTCATCGTCCAGCATCATCTGATGTACCTCGAAGATCGCCGCATTGTCCTCTCCGACTTCCTTTACCGCTTTGTCGTAGAGTGCTCCCAGCTCCTCCATGGCGACTTTTTTCGCCTCCTCAAAACGCGTGCACTCAGCTGCGGTATCATCAACATGTGATCTTCTCACCGCGCTGCTCTTCTTGGCAAACTCCCGAATCGGGCCGATTGCGATTCCGCTAAAAGCGGTTTTTCCCTCGATGCAAATCATATGCGTTCTCCTTTCATTCTTCGCTTATTCATCTAATCCACGCAGTGTGTTCTCTACCTGTTCCAGTATGTGTGCGGCATTTCCCGCGGCATAGTCCCCCGGCGCAATGGCAAGCACCGGCAGATTTCCGCACTCCGCCGCAATCTTTTCCCTGCGGTATGCGATCTGCGGTCCCAGAAGGATCACATCATACCCCGTGCAGTATTCCTTGTAGGCATGTACCCCGACAGCCTTCACTTCCAGTGGAAGCTGCTCCTTTTTTGCATACTTTATCAGTTCCCCGCGCAGAATGTCGGTCGACATTCCCGCGCTGCAGACAAGTAATATCTTCATTGACTGCCTCCTTTTGTCTCCCCAAGCGCACGGTAGACATCCACGATCTCCTCCGCAAGCTCCTGCGCCAGCGTCGCCATCATAAAATGGTCCTGCGCGTGCGCCACCAGCAATCCTCCGTCTGTCTGCTGTCCGCCCGCCTCTCTCACCAGAAGCTCCGTGTGCACCTTATGTGCCTCCGTGGCATAGCGTTCCGCCTCATCCAACTGCTCCGCGGCTCCGCCAAAATCAAATGCCTTTGCTCTGTGAATCGCTGCAAACGCGCAGCTTCTCGCCGCACCTGCCTTCGCAATGATCTCCATCGCCGCCTCTCTTTGCCGTTCTGTCTCATCGATTTCATCCATTCTGCCCACCTCCGTGACCGCCTCTGTCTTATTCCTGAATCTGCATCAATATGGAAATGATGTTCGCCATCTCGTCATCGGAAAAAATCATGTGGAATTTCCGCTCGACCGGCGCTACATATTTTCGCAGATCCCGGTATACCCCGTGATACTTCTGCACAATTTCCTCGCGGTGCGGATTCTCTATGGAAACGCCCCTTCCCGCAATCCGGTTGACTGCGCAGGCAATGTGCATCACAAGCCCTGTCTTGGTATCTAACGACATCGGGTATTTTCCCTCAATCTGCTCCGCCAGTTCCATGAGCGCCTCCTTTAAGCGGCCGATGTCCACATATTCCAGATGATCGCCCAGACAGCGGAACATTTCATCAAAATCAACCTCCGCCTTTTCCATGCGCTGTGTGCGCAAAAGCTCCGGCAGACGCTCCACCGGCACCGCCAGCACATCCGCCGCTGACAGAAACGGAATCGCCAGAATGTCCGGATCATACGTTCCGATAATACACAGGATCACTGCTCCCTGCATAAGTTCCAGCAGTTTTTCCCGCAGCAGGTTCCGGTCCGATAAGGATAAGGCAATCACCTCCGCGTCCGTGCAGGCTTTATGCTGGATGAGATACTGCTTCATCTGCAGCGCAACACCCTCACTTGTGGTGCAGAGCGTAACGATTACTTTTTTTGGGGAATGCCACAGCGCCCCGAGCGACTCTGCCGCCATCCGGTAAACCCGGTCCACCCCATCGGCGATTGCCGCCCCCTTCGACCACTCCATTCCGAATCTTGTGACCGGAAGCGCTACCGCGCGGAGCTGTGTTCCTGTCTCGCAGGAAATTGTATACAACATCTGCTGCAATACCTTCTGGTCATACACGGCAAGGACTCCCGCCCCTCTATCGATCGCGAGCAGTTTTTGCCGCAGCAGCTCGTAGGTCTGTTCATCCTTCTGTTCGTAAGGAATGTCAACGGCATACACGTTTCCGCGGTGAAGCTGCTCCTCGATGGTATCTGAGAGTGCCCGCGCGACTCCCTGTCCGTAAAAGACAAATAAAAGTACCGGCGACGGTTCGTCCGTCCGGATCTGTGGCTCGCTGACCTGCGTCTCCTCGGCAGGCGGCATTTCCGGTGCAAGTACCGTCACGCCCCCTTCCTGATAGAAATAGCGCATCTGCGGTTTTACCAGCGCATCCACCGCCTCCTTGTCCGCGCGGTAGTTTAAGAATCCCTTGCGCACAGACGGATCAAAGTCGCTGATGTAGAGGTGAAGTTCTCCCCCGTGATCCATGTAGTCCCGCAGATAAGCATTCATGCAGGCTTTCCGGATCTGTGTCTTTAAGGTCAGTATCTCCTTTTCACAAGGGAACAGCATCAGGCAGGTGAGCACCTCGGACTCCAGCGTGATCGTGCGCTTCGTTCTGCATGCCTCCGCCACCAGAAAATGTTCCAGCAGCTTCCGCCGCTCTGGAAGCGGACGCTCCGTAAGGGACGGGAGCCTTATCTCCGCCAGCACGTGGTCTTCCAGCAGGGAAATCACATCCAGCGCCTTGTCGTCGCAGGAGAGAAAAATCATCGGCAGTTCCCGCGCATCCTCCGCCTCCACAAAACAGCGGAGCAGCTTGCGTCTGACGTTCACCGACAGGAACTGTACCTTATGTAAAAACAGGATTCCCGTGGCTGCCTCCGCGAGCATTCCTCCCTGCACGCCGTCTCCGAACAGTTCTGCGATCGTTGCCGCATCGTCCGCTCCGAAATCCATGCAGTCACACATTACAAACGGCGCCTGTTCCGCAACCAGTCCCTGCTGTACGGCAGCTTTGTGCATCACTTCCGCCATGTATTTTCTGCCGCTTCCCTCTCTTCCGATCAGAAGGACATTCAGTCCGCGGTGCGGATACAAAAGTGCCGCCCTGGCAAGCTGAACGGCGTATTTTAAACTGCCGTCATATCCCACCAGTTCCCGGAACGCTCCCTCCTCATCCGCAAACGCTTCCGTCAGCGAATATAAGACCGGCCGACTGCTGCTCTTTTTTACCCTGCCTTCCCGGAGGAGTTCGCCCAGTGCAGTGCTGACGTTGGTGCGCTGCATTCCGAGTGCCTCTGCGATCTCATTAGTAGAGATCCCGTGATTGGCATTCACGGAGCTGTGGAGTTTTACAAATTCGTATATCTGCTCTCTGTTTCCCTTCATATGGTTCCTCATAAGAAATCGCTGATCTCTTCGATACGCTTACTATATGTTTTTTCTTTCTGACTGTCAATTTCACATAGTGTATAAATTTTGTATCCTTCATCTATACTCATTTTCATACAAAATGCTTTCTTTTTCAACTCTCTTTTTGTCTGTTTTTTCCAATAATCCGCTTCTTTTCTTCCTGTCGCTTCTTTCTCCGCTTATTTAGTGTATATGTTTCTACTGATCATATACACTTAGTGTATAAGTTTTTTCTTTTTTTACATTTTTAAAGATTTTGAAAAAAAGAACCCGTGAGAACATCTCCGCAATTCAGATATGTTCTCACGGGTTCTTATGATAATTTCAAGGTTATATTTTGATGTTTCTTGAAGGAAAAATGGCACCGTTTCTAGTACAGATTGCAGCGCCCGCGCTCCTCGCGCTCCATATCACGCACATACTGCGCCTGATATTCCATCGTGATCTCACGAAGTTCCTTGATTCCCTCAATATAAGGCAGATACATATCATACCCGTCCATGGCATCATCGCATCCTAACTCACTGTATCCCAGGGAATCTTTTACGATCTGCTCCCGCTGTTCTCTTGTTGTATTTTTGATCAGATATTCTTCCATGTTTTTCTCCTTATTCTAAAAAGTCAGACGCATTTCATACCACACAGCGCCTCCGTGTTCCGATCCGGACACGCCCTCATTCCGGTAGCCGAACTGCCTGTAAAACGAAAGCAGTCTCTCCTTACAGGTCAGCACCAGTCCCTTTTTCCCCTGTGACTTTGTATCCGCAATTACCCTGCGCATCAGCGCTGCCGCATATCCCTTTCCCTGCTCTGCGGGGTCCGTCGCCACACCAAAGATCATCTGCCACGCACCATCCTTGCTGTGCATATCGGCATGTTCATACATCGCGTCGGTCAGATGCTCCTCGTCGGTTGCCATGCCGTTAATCATGGATACCAGTTTTTCATCCTCGTAGAGCAGCCAGAAATGATCAGGAAAACTTGCCAGCCGATCGCAAAATGCCGCTCTCCCCGCCGCTTCCGCCGCAGGAAAGCACTTTGCTTCCAGCTCTGTAACCGCCTCAAGGTCCTCCATTGCCGCATGTCTGATTGTCATCTCCCGATCCTCCTTGCGCACCTCTGTGATTCAAACACATTATAAACGCCATTCCTGCCCGGCGCAATATCCTGTGCCTAATTTCTGTAATTATTACCGGTCACACTGGAATGTAAACAGTAAAACGGCTCTCTGCGATCAGATGTTTTCCGATCACAAAAAGCCGTTTTCCATGACACCTCTTTACCTGTAATTTTGTCTTATGCCAGAACCTTTTTATTGTCTGCCCCAGTGTCGTGACGATCACCTGCTCGGGTGTAATAAGAAGTGCTCCCTTTGCCTTTGCCGTCTCAGCACCCTGAAACATTTTCTCTACCATAGCCTTAAATGTCCGAACGACTTCTCCTTCGGTCACGTACTCTGCCGTTCCCTTGATCTGATATCCCTCAAGGTTCTTTGCATCGTACACGGAAATAGCGATTCTGCCACCGTTTGCTTTTAGATTGTTCAATGTCGTCTCAAGGAAGACATCTCCCACGACCAGCCTGCCAGCCTCTGTCACGTCCTTGAATGCCACCGGCACAACGTTCGGCTCATTACCGGCACAGGTTGCGAGATCCCACATACTTTCCTTTAATACTCTCTTTACTGCTTCATTTAACATGATAAGTACCTCCGTTTGATTTGTATTGCTTTACGCGATACGCTCATTATAGGAGATATACTTTCAGTAAGGAAGATATTAGCAAATTTATAAGTCGCTCATAAATTTCATAGCAGCCTTCAGGCGCGGATTACTTCCCGGCGCAGCCGGATGTCTCTTGACGAGCTTCCGACTTCAATCTCATAGCTGCCCATTTTTTCTGCAAATGCATGCTGCTTCTCGTCATACACGGAAAATGCCGCCGCTGTCAGAAGAAGCGTTACCGTCTTTTCCTCCCCCGGCATCAGCTCCATCTTTTCAAACGCACACAGTTTATGTGCCGGGCGGTCGTCCTGCCGCTCTTTCGGTGCCACATACACCTGCACCACTTCTTTTCCGGCACGAAGACTGTCATTCTTCACGGTCACTGCAAGCTCATACCGCGGGGCGTCCATCGTCCCCCCGGTCTCTGCGGATGCCGTGACCGGACGAACCGTCATATATTTATAGACAAAACGGCTGTAGGAAAGCCCGTGTCCAAAGCCATAGTATAACGGTGTATCCACAGTGTCGTAATAGCGGTATCCCACCATCACGCCCTCCTTGTATTCCACCACGTCCTTCTTTGCAAATGTTCCGATCGTATGTGCCGGGCAATCGTTTGCATCCTTCGGGAACGACTCCGCAAGCCTGCCGGATGGATTCTCTTTTCCAAACAAAATCTCCGCAATCGCCGTTCCTCCCTCCATTCCGGCATAATAACTCCAGAGCACCGCCTTTGCCTGCTCATTCCACGGCATCGCCACCGGTGATCCGGCGTAGAGCACAATCACAGTGTCCGGTCTGACGGCAAGAAGTTCCCCGATCAGCGCATCCTGTTCATAGGGAAGCGTGAGGGTCGTCCGGTCATAGCCCTCCGAGTCAAAATCATGATTCAGGCCTCCCACAAAAATCACCGTGTCACATTCCTTCGCCAGCGCCACCGCCTCCTCGCGGAAGCGCTTCCTACACTCCTTCGTCTCATCGGACACTTCCGCTTCTTCAGAAGTTTTGCCCCAGTCCTTTTTGGTGCTGTCCGCCTGCCAGTTCACACTGCCCTGTGCCTCCTTGCCGGGGATATAGTAGCCCGGTGCATACTCCACTTTCACATTCCCGCCGAGGAGCTTTTTGATTCCGAGCAGCGGTGAGATCTCGTAGAGCGCCTTGATCTCAGCACTGCCGCCCCCGTTGGAGTGAATTGCCGCAGCATTCTGTCCGATCACTGCAACACGCTTCACCTTTTTTGCATCGAGTGGAAGACATTCCTCTTCATTTTTTAGCAGAACCACCGATTCCCTGGCGATCTTTAATACCGTGTCCTGATGCTCTCTGCTGTTGTAAGTTCCGGTCTTTCTGGTCTCTCTCTTTTCTCCGATCATATGCAGGCGGAACATCAGCCGCAGAATATTGCGCACCTTTTCATCAATGAGCGCCTCGGAGATCTCACCGGAACGCACCATCTTTAAAAGCGGCTCTGCCAGATACTGCTGGTCGAAATCGTACGTCACTTCCATCTCCACATCAATCGCAGCTTCCGCCGCTTCTCTGGTGTCATGGACACCGCCCCAGTCCGAGACCACCACACCGTCAAATCCCCAGTCGCGCCGCAGTGTGCCGTTTAACAGTTTTTTGCTGGTGCAGCAGTGTTCCCCGTTTAACAGATTGTATGCTCCCATCACCGCATGGACACCGCCCTTTTGCACCGCCGCGCGAAATCCCGGAAAATAGATTTCCTCTAAGGTCTGGGGCGATACTTTCGTGTCTACCCAGAGACGCTCTGTCTCCTGCGAGTTGGCTGCAAAATGCTTTACGCACGCCGCTACATCCGACTGCTGGATTCCCTTCACCATCGGCACGACCAGTTCCGAGATCAGATACGGGTCCTCGCTCATATATTCAAAATTTCTTCCGCAGAACGGGCTCCGCTTGATATTGATTCCCGGCGCGAGAATCATGTCTTTGCCTCTTCCTCTTGCCTCCTCGCCCAGCACTCTGCCCTCCTCACCCGCAAGTTCGCGGTTCCAGGTTGATGCTACCGCGCTGTTGCACGGGAGATAGCTGACAAAATCATCTGTCGTGCCTGTATTTCTCCACTCATTGTCCGCAAATTCCGCACGCACGCCCATCGGACCGTCCGAGAAAAAGAGCGGCGGTATGGAAAGCCGCTCCACCCCCTCGGTGCGGAACAGCCCCGCGCCATGAATCATTCCGATCTTTTCTTCCAGGGTCAGCTGTTCTAATAATTTCCCGATCTGTACTTCATATGTCTCTGTTTTCATTGCCACCTCCGGCTGCATTTAAAATTCGACTGTTACGTTTCCTTCCTTTGGAACCGCGATCACGGCATGATCCCCGTCCATCTCATAGGCACAGCTTACCGTCTTCGGCATTCCCGCATGCATGAGCGCCACTTTCACCTCCGTACCTCCGGACACCTGAATCTCGTACCGGCTGCCGCAATGTGTGACCGCTGCCTTCACCGCTTCCCGGTTTTCCGTATCGTACACCGTCGTCTGTGCCTCGCACCCATCGTCAAGCGCATAGACCCGGAATGTCGTTCCATCTGCATAATCATAAACCGCATTGTCATCCCTTGCACCCATCGCAACGATGCTGCCCTCTCTGACGTAGAGCGGGATGCTCAGATAGCCATGCTTCTCTTTGTACCATCTGCCGCCCTCCTTCACATCGCCGCTAAGCAGTGATGTCCAGCGTCCCTCTGGAAGATAATACTCCGCGATTCCGTCCTCATTAAAAATCGGAGCTACCAACAGGGAATCGCCCAGCATATACTGGCTTGCCAGATATGCGCAGTTCCGGTCCTCCGTAAACTCAAGCACCATACTCCGCATCATCGGCACACCGGTCTTTGCCGTCTCGATGGCATTGCGGTACAGATACGGCATCAGACGCGCCTTTAATTTTGCAAAATAGCGCACCACGTCCACCGCTTCCTCATCATAAGCCCAGGGCACACGGTAAGAAGTGGAACCGTGCAGTCTGGAATGTGTCGAAAGCAGTCCGAACGCGCACCATCTCTTGTAGACATCCGGCGTGGAAGTGCTCTCAAATCCTCCGATGTCATGACTCCAGAAGCCAAAACCGGAACTTGTCAGCGACAGACCGCCCCGCAGACTCTCCTCCATTGACTCATAATCCGACCAGCAGTCCCCTCCCCAGTGTACCGGGAATTTCTGGCCGCCCGCTGTTGCGGAGCGCGCAAAAAGAATCGCTTCCTTCTCGCCCTTTTTCTTTGCAATCACGTCATGCACCGTCTTATTGTACATGTATGTATAATAATTGTGCATCTTGACTGGATCGGATCCGTCATAATACACACAATCTGTCGGAATCCGCTCACCGAAATCCGTCTTAAAGCAGTCGACTCCCATATCCAAAAGTGCTTCCAGCTTCTTTCCATACCACTCGCACGCTGCCGGATTGGTAAAATCCACAATGGCAAGCCCCGGCTGCCACATATCCCACTGCCATACATCACCGTTGGCACGTTTCAGGAAATAGCCGCCCTTTACGCCCTCCTCAAACAACGAGGACTCCTGTCCCACATAGCTGTTGATCCAGACGCAGATCTTTAACCCTTTTTCTTTCAGGCGCTTTAACATTCCCTCCGGATCCGGGAACACACGCTCATCCCAGGTAAAGTCACACCAGTGAAAGTCCTTCATCCAGAAGCAGTCAAAGTGGAAAACCGAGAGCGGAATTCCACGCTCGATCATGCCATCCACAAAACTGTTCACCGTCTTCTCATCATAATTCGTCGTAAAGGAAGTAGACAGCCACAGGCCGAACGTCCACGGTGCCGGGAGCGCCGGTTTTCCGGTAATATCCGTGTAGCGCATCAGCACCTCCTTCATCGTCGGGCCGTTAATCAGAAAATAATCGAGACTCTCCCCAGGTACGGAAAACTCCACCTTGGTCACCATTTCCGTTGCCACCTCAAAGGAAACCTTTTCCGGATGATTGACAAATACGCCATATCCTTTATTGGAAAGGTAAAACGGGATGTTCTTGTAGGACTGTTCCGTGGAAGTCCCCCCGTCCTCATTCCAGATGTCCACACTCTGACCATTTTTTACGAATGCCGAAAAGCGTTCGCCCAGTCCATACACCAGTTCGCCGACCGAGAGGGAAAGCTGCTCCCTCATGTAGGCATCCTCCGGTCCCTTATCGTATGCGCTGCCTTTCCAGTTCGTCTTCATGTAGGCGAGATCTCTCCATCCGCTGCCGGTGATCTTCTCCGCTCCGCGCCAGAATACAAACGCTCCGCTCTCTTTCTCAATCTCGATGCGAAGTTCCCCGCTCTTTACAATGATCTGTTTTTCTGTTTCTTCCGCCGCAAGATTTCCGGTCTGTGGCGGTGCAAGCTCAAACTGCGGCATGCGCTCCTTAAGTCCCATGTGGTGATGTGTCTGGATACGGAGCACTTCCGGATACGGCGCACTGATCTGAATCGTCAGATTCACCCCGCCTAACGTATCCCCTCTGTGGTTAATCTTATTCGTCGGTGCGCATAGCGTAACCCGGTCTTTCTCTATCTTCGTAAAATAAATCTGCGCCGATGAAAAGCAGGCGCAATCTTCCTTCTGTAACCAGCATCCGTTACTGAATTTCATCGTTCTCCTCCTTACTCCTCGTATTGTATTTTTTATTTCCCAGCATCCTCATCTTACCGTACCCAAACGGAAAAATATACCGTACAAATTGCACATAAAACACGGTACAAATTTGACACAACACCACCCCAAACGCTATAATTTTAGGAGATTATTTTCCAGCAGTAAAATCAGGAAGGATGCACTATGTATAAGTTGTTCATTGCAGATGACGAGGCCATCATACGCGAGGGTCTGCGCTGTCTGCTTGATTGGGAAACATTGGGATTTACCATTGCAGGAGAAGCGGCAAACGGCGATGCCGCCCTGCAATTTCTTTTGTCTGAAACGCCGGATCTGGTTCTGCTCGATATCCGCATGCCGGGTATGTCCGGACTGGATGTTGTCCGCATTGCCAGGGAACACGGCTATGACGGAAAAGTTGTCATCTTAAGCGGTTACTCGGATTTCAATTACGCCAGAACAGCCATACGCTACGGCGTACTCTCCTATCTCACCAAGCCCATCGACGAAGATGAGCTTCTCGAGATTGTCTCGCAGATACGGAATCAGCTGGATTCCGATGCCAGCGCCCGGGATTCTTCTGCGCATTACCGGCAGAAAGCATACGATTCCATCATCCGGGATCTGCTTGCCGGCACTGCCGCCTACGACCGCCTGGATCGTGCGGAGCTGCATCTGAATGCGGATATATATCAGGTAATCATCTACGAAAAATACAGCCACCGCACGGAGGACGCGGCCTACCGCTTTTCCGACCTGCTGCGCGTGACCAACCAGGATCACAATTCCTTTGACCATATCACGGATGACACCCGCGAGATCATCCTGCTTAAGGGCAGCTTTGCCACCGAAAAATTCAGCAGCTTTCTGGAACGCTTCCAAAGGCAGTGCCAGCCGCAGAAGGATTCCCCGCTGGACAGTCTGTTTCTCGCTTACGGTCGCCCTGTATCACATCTGGAAGAGATCGCGCTCTCCTATACAGACGCTTCCCGGCTGATCGACCAGCGCTTTTTCTGTGAGGAAGATCAGCATACCTTAGGCTATGAGAATCTCCCGACGCTCGGCAGCGGTCTTCCACTCATTACCGGTGCCTTTCTGGATGAATACGCAGGCCGCCTTTTTGACGGGCTCTCCTCATTCAGCCGGAGCCGCACTGCAGAGATTCTGGGCGAATTACAGACAAAGCTGTATCAGTCGTCCGATTCCATTGATACCATCAAGCTGTTTTTTGCAGATCTGTATCTTCAGATTAAGGAGCGCATCGGCCGCTCTTACACCAGCGTCGATATTCCTTTTCCGGGGAACGGAGAAATCATACGCATCATCTCCGAAAAATATTATCTGTATGAAATCATCCGCTTTCTGACAGAACAGTTTGAACTGATCTTATCCTCCATCGGCCGCACGTCGAAGGAGGGCGTGATTGACGACATTCTCTATTACATCGAGCACAATTACGCACGCAATCTCACACTGGAGGCAATCGCGCCGCTTTTTGGCTACAACAGTTCTTATCTCGGCAAGATCTTCAGCAAAAAGGTCGGGGAAAATTTCAACTCCTATCTCGACCATGTGCGTATCGAACACTCCAAGGAACTGCTCCTTGGCAATGATATGAAGGTATACGAGATTGCAGAAAAAGTCGGCTACCGCAATGTCGATTATTTTCACATCAAATTCAAACGTCAAGTCGGAATGACGCCCGCCGAATTTCGCAGGACACACCGGCAGTAAAACAAAAGGAGCAGGAACTCTCCGGTTCATCCCCAAGAATTCCTGCTCCTCTTATCAATAAAACCTGATTCACTTTTCTATACGGCCATTCTGCCAGAATACTTCTCTGTTCTACTGCACAGCAGCTACTTTTTCCTGAATGATCTCAGTCAGCATCTGCTCGGCATCTGCCATTCCCGCATTCTCCAAATCCGAAATCATCTTGTCGTAGGAAGCGTCAAATTCTTCTTCCGATCCGATCACACAGCTGATAAGCGCAGACCATGCGATCTCATCGAGCTGATTTGCAATCTCATCAAACTCCGTCGGCTTTGCGTAAGCCCAGATCGGAGAGTAGTCCGGTGTGGTAAATTCATCCGCCTGCGGGAAAATATCCGTCAGAAGCTCCACATTCCATGCTTCACATGCTGCCTTCTGCTCGTCATCATAATCCGCCATGACGCTCTCTTTGTTCGTGGTTGTGTAGGTGCTTCCGGTCGGGTCTTCAACACTGTTTCCATAGCACGGGAACGGATAATTGTGGAAACCGACACCGGTCTTCTTCTGATAATCCTTATCCTCCGTTGCATACTTTACTTCGTCTTCCGTGCGGTAACGGTGTCCTTCATCATCCAGGAAGTAGTTCACACCTTCAATTCCCCACTGTACAAGCACCTGTCCCTCATCGGAGCAGATGTAATCCAGATATTTGATTGCCGCCACCGGATCCTTACAGGAAGTAGTGATTCCAACACCGTAGCCGGTCGTAAGTCCCTGATACATCAGAGACGGGCACTTGGTGTCCGCATCCATGGCAAGCGGTAGCGGTGCATACGTCTTACCGTACTTTCCGTCCGCTTTCAAAACCTTCTCGCCATCGCCGTAATCCCAGTCTGTATCAAACAGCGCCAGCACGCGTCCGGATGCGATCTTTGCGATGTAGTCCTCGTGTGTCTGGGTTGCGAATTCCGGATCAAGAATTCCCTCGTTGTACATTTTATTCATCCAGCGGAAATACTCTCTCTCCTTGTCAGAGTGGAATTTGTACATCGCATTATTGTTCTCATCCACGATCCACTGTCCGTTGTCCGGTGCTCCGTCCGCGATAAACCCTGCCGGATTGCCAAGCGTGATCATCCAGTGCCAGTCCGAAGTCGACAGCGTAAAGCCGATCGTATCCAGACCGTCGTCCGTGGTCGGATGTGCCGCAATATAATCCTTTAACATCGTCTCAAACTCATCTAACGTCCTCGGCACCTCATAATCATTCTCCTTTAAAACATCCCACTGAAGCTGTGCCGTACCGGATGTCTTAAACGTCTCTCCTCCCGCTGCATAAGCCGAAAGCTGATAGATCGAAGGATCATCCTCAGAATATTTTAATTTGTCAAACTCATCTCCGTAAAGCTTCTTGATATTCGGACCATACTCCTCAATCAGATCCGTCATATCAATCAAGGCTCCTGCATCGATCAGTGCTCCTGCATCCCCCTTGGCATAGATCATATCTGGATAATTCTGCTCCGCGATCATCAGTGCGACTTTCTCATCATCAGATGACACCGGATAATCGGTCTTTAACTTCACACCGGTTGCCTCCGTCAGTGCCTGCGCCACCGGATCGGTCCATGGATCCTCCTGTCCGTCCGCATTGTAGAACGTCAGCTCTACCACATCACCGGATGCTCCGCTGCCCGCACTCTCTGTTCCCCCACTCACGGAAGAAGTGCCTGCTGCGTCTCCATTTCCACAGCCGCCCAGAACCCCTGCTGCCATAGATGCCACCAGCATCAATGCACATAACCTTTTTTGCCTCATAATCTTTCTTCTCCTCTCTTCTTTGCTTGCTCTATCAGTAATCAGTCTTTGACTGCACCGATCGTCATACCACCTACAAAATACCGCTGCAGGAACGGATACACAATCAGGATCGGAACCGTTGCAATGATCGTGATTGCCATTCGGATCGACATCGGAGATACCGCGCTCTTTAACTGTTCTGCGGCATGCGGATCAACCTTGATCGTCGCCTTCTCCATAATCTCATATAATACATACTGTAAAGTCGGAAGATCTCTTGCATACAGATAGGTATCCATAAAGGAATTCCACTGTCCGACTGCCACAAAAAGCGCCACCGTCGCAAGTACCGGCTTACATAGCGGCAGAACGATCTTTGCGAAAATAATGAAATCGTTTGCCCCGTCAATTCTGGCTGCCTCCTGCAGGGCAATCGGCAGTCCGTCTATAAACGAACGGATCAGAATGATATTGTACACCCAGATCAGTCCCGGAAGAATATATACCAGAAAATGATTTCCTAATTTTAACGTCCTTGTAATCAGAAGATATTCCGGTACCAATCCGCCGCTGACATACATGGTAATCACAAACAGCACCGTGAACAGTTTATTAAAATAGAAATCTCTTCTGCTTAAAACATACGCCACCATCGCAGTCGCAGCGACGCCGGTCAGCGTACCGACCAGTGTTCGCACAATCGACATGGCAAACGGTTCAAATAAATTGTTTTCCTGAAACACATAAGTGTAATTGCTCCAGGTAAACTTTCGCGGAATGATAAAATTGATATTGCGCATGGTATCGATCGGGTCGTTGAAGGAGATCGCAAGTACGTTTAAAAACGGATATAAAGTCACAATAATAACACCGATGAAAATAACCAGTAATATGTAATCCAAAATATTATCTTTACTTTTAATTTTTGTATGACTGCGTGCCATGTGCTTCCCCTCCTTAGATCAATCTGCTCTCGCCGAGCCATCCGGCTATCTTGTTGGCGATAAACAAAAGTGCAATTCCGACTAGCGACTGGAACATGCCGATCGCAGTTCCGAGGCCGTAGTTGTTGTTACCGATACCGCGGATATAAGCAAACCAGGAAAGCACCATTGCATGATCCTGCACGATACCGTTGGAGAGAAGCATCTGACGCTCCATACCGACATTCAAAGCACCGCCGATTCCCATAATGAGGAGCACCACCACCGTCGGCTTGATCCCCGGCAGCGTAATGTGCCAGATTCTCTGCAGACGGTTCGCACCGTCCACCTTTGCCGCCTCATAAAGCCCCTGGTCGATTCCTGCCATTGCGGAGAGATATACAATCGCATCCCAGCCGACTTCCTTCCAGACATTGATGAAGCAGACGACTATCCAGAACAGAACCGAGTTCGTAGACATAAGCTTTAGATTTTTTCCGACCAGCGTATCTAACATGCCGCCGTCATTTAATACCATCTTTGCAATACTTGCGATGACAACCCAGGATACGAAGTGCGGCAAATAGGAAATGGTCTGTGTGACCTTCTTAAAACGATTGAAGCAGATCTCATTGAGCATGAGTGCAAACAGGATCGCCATGACGGTTCCAAGTGCAATTCCCAGCACACTCAGACCGATCGTATTGATCATGGTCTGACCGAACAGCCGGTCTGTGAATGCCTTCTTAAAATTGTCAAAGCCCACAAACTTTCTCTGCCATACCGGAAGTGCAAAGCTGTTTGGCTTTACCTCCTGAAACGCCATTGTCCACCCCCACAGCGGAACATATTTAAAGATGATGAGCCAGATGACAAAAGGTACCGACATCAATAGCAGATACCGCTGCTTCCACATAAGCTGGCAGCTGAATTTCTGTTTGACCACTTTGGCTTTCTGTTTCTTTTCTGTCTTCATATCGTTTTCCTCCTCTTTTCATCCTCATTATAGGATTGGGAGCAAAATTTTAATACCTTACTATTTTCATTATTTTTACCATAAAATTTGCATCTTTTATAGCGGCTTTTGCATGTATTAAAAGACCTGTTCTGCGGATCGTTTTCTCTCCCTCAGAACAGGCTTTTGTGATTTATGATTCCGTTTCTTCCCAGTCACCCGGAAGCGTTATCTCCACCCGGGTATATTCGCCGCCGATGCTTTCCACTGTCACGCCGTACTCTTCCCCGTAGCGCAGCCGCACTCTCTGATTGACATTGCAGATGCCGATATGCTCTCCCTTGGTGCGGTTGCCTGCAAGCTCTCTGCGGATCTCCGCAATCTTTTCCCCGCAGATGCCGGCGCCGTCATCGGTAACCGTGATGACCACATTCTGTCCGCTGCGTTTGACACAGACATCGATGTGACCGACATCCGCTCTTCCCTCAAGTCCGTGTATGATACAGTTTTCCACCAGCGGCTGGATCAGAAGCGGAAGGATCTTCTGTCTCTCGGTCCCTTCCTCCACATAGATCTGATACTGAATCCGTTCGCCGAAGCGGTACTGTTGAATCTTCAGATAATACTCTGCCAGTTCCACCTCCTCGCGGATCGTCATATCCTTTGAACCTGCCTGGATACTGCTGCGCAGGATCTTTCCGAGCATCTTCACCAGCTCCTCGATCTCATACTGCTTGTTGATGCGCGCCTTCATGCGGATGGTTTCCAGTGTATTATACAGGAAATGCGGGTTGATCTGGCTGGTGAGCATCTTAAACTCCGCATCCTTCTGACTGGTCTTAAGCCGCTCCGCGTGAATCTTCTCCTGATACACCTGCGCCAGAAGCCTCTGAATTCTCCAGATCATGACGCTTAAGTAATCATAAAGCTGACTGATCTCATCATTTCCTCCGAGCTTTTCCTCAAGTTCAAAATTTCCCTCAGACGCTTTCTGCATCTGTTCCCGGAATCTGCCGACACGCCTTGCAAACGACCAGGAAAATGCAAAAATCAACGTCCCGGCAAGCACAACGCTCCCAAGGAACAGCCAGATACTCTTTCGCTGCTGTGCATACGCTTCCCTTAAGATATCATCCACCGCGCGCACACTGACCACCTGAAAATAATCGCTGGTATCCTCCTGCTTTACATTCTCACAGGTGAGGACATATTCTTCCTCCCCTGCCCTGATACGCGTCTGATACTTTTCCTCGGCAGCGTCCGGCAGATACTGCTTTAACTCTTCAAAGGGAATCGTCTCATGACGGCTCGTAAGCAAGGTCTCGCCATCCAGCACAATATAGGTGCTTCCTTCCCGCTCCCAGATCATTTTCTCAAACTGCTGCGGGCGCAGATAGATCACAAGCACCCCGACATTTTCGCTCTTTTTGGTCTTGATCATACGGGCAATGGCAGGCGCATGGTCATATTTGGGCAGGCTGATCGGCAGCCACGTCCACACGCAGCCGCTTCCCTCTGTACTCACTCTCTGATACCACGCCTCGGCCTCCGTGTCCGCATCCACAACCACGAAGTCCGAATTGCCGCGCAGCGTGTGATTTTGCAGGAAAATACTGATTCTGGAGATCATCGTGTTGTAGTAACTCTGATATTCCTTAAAAGCGGTATAGCCTCTGTAGTCATTGATCATCTCCTGATAATCCGTATACTGTTTTGCCGCAATCTCCTCGAGCTTGTCATCGAAGTAAAAGTATGAAGAGACCGTGGTCATCGTATTCTCCAATTCCAGGATCTGTCTTCCGATCGTCTGCAGTTCCGCAATCTCCGCATTCTCCGCCTGACTCACCAGCACCTGATTGGTTCCGTGAATCAGATAGCCGATAATGGCAGAAAGCGGCAAAAGCCCGCCTATCACATAGATTAAAATCATGCGGTAGACGAGCTTCATTCCCAGTATCCGGTTTATCAGTTGTTTTATCTTTGTCTTCATACGCTTCGTTTCAGTATTGCCACGCCGTACGCCGGCAGCGTCAGCTTGCTCCCCTTTTTCCACTCCATACCGGTCACAAGATCCGTTGCGTCCTGCTCCACCGGCACACTCTGCTCTATTTTCTCATGATTTAACAGAAAAAGGAACTCTTTTTTTTCATCGCGTCCCACACGTAAGACCGCTTCCACGCCCCCGGGAGTCTGTGCCACCGGCGTGATCCCGGCTTTTTCGCAGATCTCCCGTATCAGTGCTTCATAAAATGACGCGTCCGACCGCACCGCCACATAATACGCCGCTCCCGCTCCGTAACGGTTTTTCGTGAGCACCGGCATTCCCGCATAAAAATCCTCCTCGTAGGTTGCAAGCACACCGGCTCCCTCCGGATGCAGCAGATCACACAGCAGAACCGCCTCATGCCGCGCGCCCTTCCATGTAAAATGATTCGTCTCTCCCTCCGGCAGGGCATCGCTCTCCTCCACCCAGATGCCTAAGAGATCACGCAGTTTCCCCGGATACCCTCCGGTCACCACCAGATCATGATCATCCACATAGCCGCTGAAAAAAGTAGTTACAAAAATACCGCCCGCCTGCACAAACGCTTTGATCTTCTCATCCACACCCGGCTTTACCATATATAAGACCGGGGCAATAATCACGCGATAGTCCGAGAAATCATCCTCCACCCCGATGATATCGGTCGCCATATTCTGCTCGTAGAGCGCCGTGTAATAGTTCTGGATCTCATCGCGGTACTTTAAAAGCACGCTCGGTCCTGCGGAATACTCGATCGCCCACCAGTTCTCCCAGTCAAACAGAATCGCCGTCTCCTTCCTTGCCCGCGCGCCCAGAGTCTCATCTCCCAGCGCCTTTAGTTCTGCGCCGAGGGCTGCCGCTTCCCGGAACACTCTGGTATTTTCATTTCCCACATGGTCAATGATCGCTCCGTGATATTTTTCACAGGCACCGATACTCCGGCGCATCTGAAAAAACATCACCGAATCCGCCCCGTGCGCCACCGCCTGATAACTCCAAAGGCGCATGACCCCCGGACGTTTTAAGGCATTGTACGGCAGCCAGTTCGTCACACTCGGCGTCTGCTCCATCAGAAGGAACGGCTTTCCGCCGCCGATACCGCGCATCAGTTCATGGGACAGGGCAATCTGCGCCGGTGTGTCCTGGTTGGAAGGGTAATTGTCCCAGGATACCATATCCATGTATTTTGCCCACTTCTGATAATCCAGCGGCTTATAGAACCCCATCAGATTGGTTGTGACCGGGATGTCCGGCGTATGCCGCTTCACCGCCTCATATTCCAGGCGATAACACTCTAAAATACTGTCCGAATTAAATCTCCGGTAATCTAAGGAGATTCCCTGAAACATCGTGCGCTCATAGGCGAAATGTTCGCTCAGCAGATTCGGCAGGACAATTTCTTCCCAGTCATAGAACGTATGTCCCCAGAATGCCGTATCCCAGACGCGGTTCACCTCCTCAATCGTGTGGTACTTCTTTTTCAGCCACACGCGAAATGCCTTCTCGCAATTTTCGCAGTAACACTCTCCGCCGTATTCATTGGAGATATGCCATGCCACAATATTGTCATAGTCTTTGTAATGTTCCGCCAGCTTCTCCGCCAGCCGTGCCGAATACATGCGGTAGACGGGACTGTTCGGGCAGGAATTGTGTCTGCCACCGAACTTGCGCTTCATTCCGTTGAACTCCGTGCGCAGGATTTCCGGGTACCGGTGTGCCATCCAAGCCGGATGCGCGCCGGTCGATGTTGCAAGCACGACCTTCAGTCCGTTTTTCTTCACCAGTTCCATAATGCGGTCCAGTTTTGTAAAATCATAGGTGCTCTCGTCCGGCTGCAGCATTGCCCAGGAAAACACATTGAGTGTCACCGTATCAATGTGCGCCAGCCGGAACAGGTGCATATCTTCCTCCCAGGTTGCCTCATCCCACTGCTCCGGATTGTAGTCGCCGCCAAACGCAATTTTATTCTGATTCCATATTTTCTCGTACATTGCCCTCTCCTTTTTGTCTGCTAATCCACTTCCAACCGGAATACCACCGGAAAATCACTCTCAATCCCCGGCGCCGCTATGTGAAGCCCTTCCCGGTCTACGTGCCACGCAGCCTGCCCCACATAACCAAGCAGCGTAACCGCACGCAGAATTCCGTGAAACTCCGGTAGATTCTGATTGGTACTCTTTGCAAACGAACGGATCAGAAATCTGCCGTCTTTCGGACAGCGCATGCAGATCGCATAGATGCAGCCGCCGTTCACGGTAAATCGATAGTCTTCCGGTGTATACATGATCTCTGCCGCGTCCGCAAACTGTCCGTCCGCCGCCCGCGTCGGTCCTTCCATGCTTTTTCTCCACACCTTTGACCCACGGACCGCCTCGCCGTTTACCTTCATCCACGACGCCATATCCAAAAGGATCTGCCGGTCGCCCTCGGGAATTGTACCATCCGCTTTGGGTCCGATATTCAAGAGCAGATGGCCGTTCTTGCTTACCACATCCACGAGGGTACATATGATTTCCCTGCTGCTCTTATAATCGAGGCTGTCGGTATAACACCAGGAATTGCGCGCCACCGCCGTGTCCGTCTGCCACGCATACGGCTTTGCCTCCGCAAAACCGCCGCGTTCCACCTCCACGATCCCACTTCCGAACATCATGGCATCATGCTTGTAGCAGATCATGACATCCTCTCCCCAGCTTTTACCACAATTATAATAGAACGCTGCCAGCTTTTTCAAGTAAGGATGAAACGCCTCGTGCTGAATCCACCAGTCGAAATACAAAAGCTTCGGTCGATACTTCACAATCAGCTCCACCGTGCGCGCCAGCCAGTCATCCAGAAATTCCTCACTCGGGAAGGGTTTGCTGAAAAGATCCTGCGGGTCCGGTTCCGGCATTGCCGGCCAGTAAAAATCCCCTTTTTTCATCGGCTCCCTCACATCGCTGTCAAATTCCCTTCCATGTCCCATGAAAAACCAGTGTTCCGCCCTGTGGCTTGAAGTGCAGAACTGCAGCCCGCAAGACTCTGCTGCCGACTTTAATTCCCCGAGAAGATCTCTCTTTGGTCCCATCTCCTTCGCGTTCCAATGCGAAAGTTCGCTCTCATACATCTGGAACCCGTCATGGTGCTCCGCCACCGGGAACACATAGCCGGCACCCGCCTCCTTAAAAAACTGCATCCATGACGCAGGATCAAATCTTTCCGCGCAAAACAGCGGGATAAAGTCTTTATAACCAAACTCCCGCTGTTCTCCATACGTTTTCCTGTGATGCTCATACGCCGGCATTCCTTTGATGTACATATTTCTGGAATACCATTCATTGGTGCAGGCGGGCACACTGTAAAGTCCCCAGTGTAAAAAGATTCCAAGCTTTTCCCGCAAAAACCAGTCCGGCACAGGCGCCCCCGCAAGCGACGCCCAGTCCGGTCGATAACTCCCCTCTGCAATCTGCTGCTCCAACAAGTTTAAATACTTCTGTTCTGCTTCTGCCTCCATAACTCTCCCGTATCTGTCTACAGTCTCCAAAAACCGCTCCATCATCCGCCTAAAACTTTTCCATTCCATGATCCGCCAACGGATGCTTCGCCATCTGCACCATCAGAAAAACTCCTTCACAGCCGGATACAGCTTCCGGAATTCCTGATAGCGCGCCTCATACTTCTCCACCAGCACCGGATCCGGCTCAACGGTGTCAACAACATGCACCAGCTTCTCACATGCCGCCTGTACACTCTCATATTCCCCGCAGCCCACTGCCGCAAGGATCGCTCCGCCATATCCCGGTCCCTCCTCGCTCTCTATGAGATCAAGCTTAAGGTTTAAAACAGCCGCAAGGATCTTCTTCCACAGCGGGCTCTTTGCACCGCCGCCGCAGATCTTGGAGCGTTCGATCCGGATGCCCAGGCTGCGCGCCACCTCGAGGGAATCCCTGAGGCCGAACGCTACGCCTTCTAACACCGCCTGCGTCATATCTTCCCGTGTGGTGTCCATCGACATTCCAAGAAACATGGCTCTCGCATCCGGGTCGTTGTGCGGAGAGCGCTCCCCCATCAGATAAGGCAGGAAAAATACCCGGTTTTCTCCCAGATTTTTAATCTTTTCCTGCTCCCGCGCATACTCCGTCGTCTTTAAAATCTCATCCATCCACCACTTGTTGCAGGATGCCGCCGAGAGCATACACCCCATCAGATGATAACCGCCATCCGCGTGATCAAAGGAATGCAGGGCATTGTGTGCGTCCACACCAAACTTCTCACTGGAGATAAAGAGCGTGCCGCTCGTTCCAAGCGACAGGTTGCATCTCCCCTCACCGACCGTCCCGGTGCCGACGGCTGCCGCCGCATTATCGCCCGCTCCCGCAATGATCTTTACTTCAGGAGAAAGTCCCAGTTCTTCCGCGATCTCTGGCTTTAAGGTTCCCACCACCTCATAGCTCTCATAAAGCTTCGGAAGCTGCTCTCTTTCCACATGGCAGATCTCAAGCATCTGCTCCGACCATGCCCGGTGCTCCACATCAAGGAGCAGCATACCGGAGGCGTCCGAATAATCGGTGCAGAACGTTCCGGACAGGCGGTATGCCAGATAATCTTTCGGCAGCATGATCTTTTTCACCCGTTTCCACAGATCTGGCTCATGCTTTTGCATCCAGAGAATCTTTGGCGCCGTAAATCCGGCGAAGGCAATATTCGCGGTATATCCCGACAGTGTTTCCTTTCCGATCACCTGATTTAAGTAATCGGTCTCTTCTGCCGTGCGACCGTCGTTCCAGAGGATCGCCGGACGAATCACTTCATCCCGCTCATCCAATGTCACCAGACCATGCATCTGTCCCCCGAAACTGATCCCCGCCACCCGGCTTTTATCACATTCCGCCAGAAGTTCTTTTAAGCCGTCGATCGACTGTTCATACCAGTCTGCCGGATTCTGTTCCGACCAGCCCGGATGTGGAAATGAAAGATCGTAGGTGCGCGATGCAATTTTTTTTATTTTACCATCGACATCCATCAGCAGCAATTTTACTGCTGATGTGCCAAGATCAATTCCTATATATAACATACTCTCCCCTTTTCTTATCATTGCAAGATTTCGCTATGCATTGCAAGACTTCGCTATGCACTGCAAGACTTCGCTATGCACTGCAAGACTTCGCTATGCAAACGGATTCTCCGTCGGATAGCGCACGCCTGCCGGCTGATTGTAGCCGATCTCCTCCACCGGCACACCGATATACTTAAATACTTCGTACAGCGCCTTGCCGTAATGTCCGAATGCCACCGCGCCGTGGTGCGGGAAATTCTTCTCAATCAGCACATGGCGGTAAAATCTTCCCATCTCCGGGATGGCGAAAACACCGATCGATCCAAAAGATCTTGTCGCCACCGGAAGCACCTCCCCATGTGCGATATAAGCGCGGAGCTCGCAGTCTGCGGTGCTCTGCAGACGGAAAAACGTAATGTCCCCCGGCATGATGTCCCCCTCAAGGGTTCCGTTTGTCACCTCGACCGGAAGGCTTCTCGCCATGATCTTCTGATTGCGCATCTCACAGAACGCAAGCTTTCCGGAAGTGGTATTTCCACAGTGAAATCCCATAAAGGTGTCCTTTAACGTATATGGATATTTTCCCTCGATCTCTTCCTCATACATATCTGCCGGCACCGAGTTATTGATGTCAAGCAGTGTCACGGCATCTTCGCTCACCACGGTGCCGATGAACTCGCTTAAACAGCCGTAAATATCCACCTCGCAGGACACCGGAATTCCCTGTCCGGTCAGACGGCTGTTGACGTAACACGGGACAAAACCGAACTGTGTCTGGAATGCCGGCCAGCACTTGCCCGCAATCGCCACATACTTGCGGTAGCCCTTGTGATCGCGCACCCAGTCTTTTAAGGTCAGTTCATACTGCGCCAGCTTTGCAAGCACTTCCGGCTTTTTATTCCCGGCTCCAAGCTCCGCCTCCATCTCTGCCACAACCGCCGGGATTCTCTCATCCCCGTCATGTTTATGGAACGCCTCGAATAAATCAAGCTCTGAATTTTCCTCAATCTCCACACCCAGATTGTAAAGCTGCTTTATCGGTGCGTTGCAGGCAAGGAAATTTAACGGTCTTGGTCCGAAGCTTATGATCTTTAAATTGGAAAGCGCAACTACCGAGCGGGCGATCGGCTCAAATTCATGAATCATGTCCGCACATTCCTCTGCCGTTCCAACCGGATACTCCGGAATGTATGCCCTGATATTGCGAAGCTTTAAGTTATAGCTGGCATTTAACATTCCACAGTAAGCATCCCCTCTGCCATCCAGCAGACTGTCCCCGGACTCCTCCGCCGCAGCGATAAACATTTTCGGTCCGTCAAAATGCTTTGCCAGCAGTGTCTCTGCGATCTCCGGTCCAAAATTGCCGAGGTATACGACAAGTGCATCACACCCGGCCGCCTTCACATCCTCCAGTGCCTGCACCATATGTATTTCGCTCTCCACGATACAGATCGGACATTCATAGATGTGATCCTTTCCGTATTTTTTCGTGTAAGCGTCCATTAACGCCTTTCTCCGGTTCACCGACAGGCTCTCCGGGAAGCAGTCTCTGCTGACTGCCACAACTCCGATCTTAATCTCCGGCATATTTTCTTTGTTCATAAAAATCTCCTTTCCGTTTCAAAAATAGAAACCTTCCTGCTCCGTTTTTCCTGTATCTTTCTTACACCTCAATATTGACCCCCAAAAGTCCGTTAAAAGCACCACGGATTCCTGCTTCCTCATGTGCGATCAGCCACTTGTTCTTCGCAGTCATAAGCGCATCCTCTCCGCTTTTGGGCAAGGCAAAATCAATCTCCGTATTCGTCCCTTTCGGAAGAATCACAATACATTTAAATCCTTCCTCCCCGTCATTGCACGGCGCATAGTGAAGTGTCGTTCCATACATCTCAACAACCGTTCCCGCCGGGACAAAAAATGCTTCCACCCTGGATGTGTCATAAGTAAACGCATCGGTCACATCCGGCAGCCATCCTAACAGCAGCACCATATTGGTCACCGCAATATTGATCTCCGAATTGCGGTGATACTCCAACGCATTTAATCTGTGATTGCTGCCGTTACAATAACCGATCTGAATCGGAAGTCCGCCGTAGATCCGTCTGGCAAACTCTCCCGCCTCCGGCAGCACCTCCAGTTCCTCCATGGATGGCACATAAATGACATCCTCCGGCAGCGGCGTGTGTTCCATCTCGCGGATCAGTCTCGTGCAGTCAAAGCCGCTCCAGACTTTCCCATACCTGCGGAACTTTTCGTCTTTAATTGAATAAATCTCCATGATTCCCCCCTGTTTGTGCTCCTTTCCATAAGTGTACCTTATAAGCAGAGTATAACAGGAGACAGTCATGGAGACTACCTGTTTCTTGTCTTTCCAATGTCACTTTTTTGTCTTTTTATCTAATTTATTTATCAGTGAGATAATTCTTCCCGCACAGAGACGGATTTCCTTTTCCGACAGCCTTCCGTCTGCATACGCCTGCCGGATATCCGCATCATCTTTCTCACTTCCCGGCATAATCAGATCATTTCCGGTTTCGATACACTTCCATGGAATACTGCCGTCTTCCGGCGCTGTTGTACTCCAGTCCGACATGAGTACACCGTCAAATCCCCACTCTTCTCTGGCAATTACAGTGCATAGCGCTCTGCTGTTTGCCGCGTGAACTCCATTGACCCGGTTGTAGGATGTCATGATTGCAACCGGTGCGCTTTCTTTGACTGCAATCTCAAATCCCCTAAGATAGATCTCCCTTAGGGCTCTCTCTGAAATATGCACATCGACCCCCATACGGTTGTCTTCCTGATTGTTGCATGCAAAATGCTTGATCACAGCTCCACAGGTTCCCTCCTCCTGTACACCTCGGACAACCGCAGCAGCCATCTTTCCTGAGAGAAATGGATCTTCCGAATAGTATTCAAAATTCCGCCCGCACAGCGGATTTCTCTGGATATTCATTCCCGGTGCCAGCCACAGATCAATATGGAATTCTTTCATTTCATGTGATACCGCTCTTCCGAAAGACTGCAGCAGTTCCTCATTCCAGGTCTGCGCCATTGCCGTTCCGACCGGAAACGCCGTACAGAACTGATAGTAGGTCCTGGCATTCTCATGCTTTTGCATCGGCTCCAGATAGCCATTTTCCAGTGCTCCCAGTACACTTTTTCCATAGACTTTCCCCGAATCTGCGTCTACCTCATACGACTGATGCAGCCGGATTCCTGCCGGTCCGTCCGCCATGATTAACGCCCTTATTCCATAGGGCTGTTCCAGCGCATGTGTTGTCTCTCCCGCTGATCCCGGGACACTGATTCCCGCCGCGCCGAGTGTACTGCTGTTTTGTTCCACATGACCATATAAGAGCGGAATCAGTTCCTCTGCCGGTATTTTTCCGGTCAGATGCACTTTTTGCTCTTCAGCGGCAGAAAGCTTTCCTGCATCGCTCTCTGCTGCCTCCAGCCGGCATGTGTGCTCTGTGATCGTCCGTTCGTACACATCAAATTCCCCTGCCTGTTCTAACTTTTGTGAATCGGCACCGATCCATATGCCATACGTTCCGGCTTCCAGATACCAGGCACTCTGTTCTTCCGAAAAACTTGCAAGCATGTTTTTTGGTATTTTAATCTCCAGCTGCTGTATTTCCCCCGGCAGCAGACATTTTGTTTTGGCAAATCCCACCAGCCGCTTTTTTTCTTTTTCCATTCCGGTCTGCGGGAGTGTCGCATAGACCTGCACTGTCTCCTTCCCGGCATAGGTTCCACCCGTATTCTGCACAGACACTGCAAGTTCCAGGGAATTCGTTTCCTCGCGTACAGACCGCTGGCGGATGTGGAATGATGTGTAGGAAAGTCCGTACCCGAACGGAAATAATACCGGCAGATTTTCCCGGTCAAAATGACGGTATCCAACGAAAATTCCCTCCCGGTATTCTTCCTTTTCCAGATCTCCGTTCCTGTATCCATAAGTGTCCGCTGACGGATAATCCCCGTAATGTCTCGCCCATGTCGCCGTAAGTTTTCCGCTTGGAACCACCTTTCCAAACAGGATGTCCGCCACCGCATAACCACCTGCCTGTCCCGGCTGGGAAATATTTAACACAGCCCGTATATTTTTTGCCTGCTCTAAAATGTCTGTCAGTTCTACCGGACCACCGGTGTTCAGCAGGAGCACTACCGGAATCTTTTTCTCATTCAAAAATAACAGGTCTTCCTGTTCCCTGCGGCTTAATTCATAGTCGCCACGCTCTTTTCTGCGGTCACTTCCCTCACCTGAAATGCGGCTCAGCACATAAACTGCCACCCCTGCCCCGGCAATGTCCTGTTCTGTAACCGCTCTTCCCTCCGGGAAACAGAACGGATGATTGGAATATGCGTCAAACGGATTCTCAACCCGTTTTGTTTCTTCGAGAACCAGTTTTTTCCATTCCTCTCTCGCCTGTTCATACCGCTTTTCATAGTCGCACAGCCACGCTTCACTTGTGACCATTGCGCCCGCTTCCAGCAGTCCCTGATAGACAGAAATTGTCTTCCGGTTGTTGACATCCCCCGAGCCGATTCCACCTTTTACCGTCTTTTTTGCCCCACTTCCAAACAGCGCCATAGGAACATCCAAAGGCAGCGGCAGAAGCGATTCATTTTTTAATAAAACCATTGCCTCTTCTGCCACTTTTCTTGCCAGAACATCATGCACCTGCTCCCGGATGGACGTTCTTTCCTCTATGGTTCCACTATATCTCCATTCTCTTTTTCCCATATTCTCTGCATTTCCCTTCAAAATGACAGAAAGAACCATACAGAATTTTCTTCCATATGATTCTCTGTCCAGATCGTGTTTACTCTTTCACTCCACCAAGTGTCACACCGGCGATAATATATTTTGATAATAAAAGATATACCACAATGATCGGCACAATCGCCACCGTAATCATCATGTAAACTTTTCCCATGTCAAAGTTCATATAGTCTGCTCCACGCAATGTCGCAATTAAGATCGGCACTGTCATTTTGCTCTTGGTCTGAAGAATCAGTGCCGGAACAAAGTAGTTATTCCAGGAACCGACAAAAGTGAAAATCGCCTGTACCGCGAGCGCCGGCTTCATAATCGGCAGCACAATACAGTTAAACGTCCTGAATTCGCCTGAGCCGTCGATTCTTGCCGCCTCCACTAAGGACAGGGGCAGTGATGACTGCAGGTAGCTGTACATAAAATAGAATACCGCAGGCGACGCGATGCTTGGAATAATGAGCGGATACCAGGTATCATATAACCCCATTTTCGTGATCAGCCGCAAAAATCCCATTGCTGTTACCTGAGTCGGCATGACCAAAATTGCCATGATAAAGGTAAATGCTATCTTTCTGGTCTTAAATTCATAAGCATACAGACCATATGCCGTCAACGCGGAAAAGTAAGTACACAAACCCGCACAGGCAGTCGAGATACAGATACTGTTTATAATTCCGCGAAACATCGGGAAGCTTCCGTCATTTGCCACATTCTTTAAATTTTCCAGCAGATGGGTGCCCGGCAATGCCGAAAACCCCTTTTGCAGCTCCGCATGAGAACGGGTTGCATTGATAATCAGAATATAGAAGAAGAACAGACACATAAATGACAGTACAATCAACACAATATGCGCCAGAACACTCCGCAAACTGTTTCCTGATTTTGATTTCATGTTTTATCTCCTCCTTCTTCTTTCTTCTCTGGCAGCTTTTTTCGCCGCTGCCTTCGATCCGTCCGGATCATTATCATTTGTCATCTTATACACGATAAAACATAAGATTGCACTGATGATGAACAGATAAACAGATAATGCCCCTGCCATACCATAGTTCTTGCTCTTTAAATGATTATTTAAGAACATGATCAGTGTCATGGATGTCCGGTCCGGATTTCCCTGACCGTTCGTTAAGATCTGTGGCACATCAAACATCTGCAATCCGCCGATAATCGAGGTAATCAGTGTATATGCAAGAATCGGCCGGATCATCGGAAGCGTAATATAGAAAAATCTCTGCAGACTGTTGCACCCATCGATCTCGCAGGCCTCAAATACCTCCACACTGATTCCCATGATTGCTGCCATCAGCATAATCGTCGTATTGCCAAACCACATCAGGAAATTCATAAGTCCAATCAGGGAACGCGTGCCGAAAACAGATCCCATAAAATCAATCGGGCTATTGATCCATCCCAGAGACATCAGAATGGAATTGACCGGTCCACTCGTGGAAAACAGTGTAAAAAATAAAAGTGCAAATGCAGATGCCATGATCAGATTGGGCAGATAAATGACAACCTTAAAAAATTGTTTGTGATGTATCTTTAATCTGGCATCCGTAAACCAGCTCGCAAGAACAAGTGCGATCACAATCTGCGGGATAAAACCGATCAGCCACAGAATCAGCGTGTTTTTTCCATATGCCAGCATATCGGATTTCAGCAGACTGATATAATTTGCCATTCCAACGAAATTAGGTCCGACCTCCTTAATTCCGGAACGGTAATATTCATAAAAACTGTATCTGACGGTATCTGCCAACGGAATCAGCGAAAAAATAAAATAGATAATAAAAAACGGAAGAATAAATATCTGTCCCCATTTTCCATAGCTGATACTTTTTTTCTTTTTTTTCATTCCTTTGCCCTCTCTGCCATAATAGTTCTGCGGAGCAAAATTGCTCCGCAGTCATGGTCTTATTCCGGCCACTGAACTTCTGTGATATCCGGATAACGCTCTTTGATTGCTGTCTCAAAGTTTGCCTTTGCCTTATCAAAATCTACATTTCCCTGCAGATAATCGCTGAACGAATTCTGAATCAGTTCCACGCATCCCTGATCGTATGCAGATAACGGAGCAATCTTGATATTCTCAGCTACCGGTGCAAAGTAGACAAACGGATTCTGTCCGCCAAGGAATTCTGACGAGAAGTCTGCATCATCCTTTGCTGCCTCTGCCATTCCGGACTTCGTATTCGTGAAATCAGAGTAATCCTGTGAAATCTTTAACAGGTTGTCCTGATTGCTTGTCATTGCAAGAATAATATCCTTCGCATATTTTATATTATCTGTTCCTGTTGCCGCATGGATGTAGGAACCACCCCAGTTATATTCCTGTGGCGGGTTCGTAACTGCCCAGTTGCCGGCCTCTCCATCCCAGTTCGGATTCAGCACAAAGTCAATGCCCCATGCCGGAAGCAGAAATGCAAAAACCTTGGACTGGGAGCCCATGGACTTATTCCAGTCATCATTCCACTGACCCTTGATGTTGCTGTCCAGATAACCGGCATCCAGCCATTCCTTAGAATCATTCACCCAGTTAATGATTTTCTGATCTACTTTGACGGTGGTATCTCCCGGCTGAACCCAGGATTCATCAATACTGTTGCCGTACAGACGGAACGTATCCGCATAGGATGCAAAGGTATAATATCCTTTTGCCTTTAACTCTGCCGCGGTGTCCTTGATGGTTGCCCAGTCCTTCACCTTCTCGCCGACTGCCTCAGGATCATCTGTTCCAAATACATCCTTTGCAATATCGCGGCGGTATACTAAAAGTCCCGGACAGCACTGCCAGGTAGATCCTCTCTGCACACCGTCAGAATCAGAAGCCGTAGTTCTCGTAAAATCATACTGATCCGCCAGATCCGTCTCAGGATCAATTCCAAGATCTGTCAGAGGCATGGCAACATCCGCATCCTTATCGGTATATTTAAATACATAATCCGTCTCGGACAGGAAGATATCTACCTTGTCATCTGCCGCAGCATCTGCCTGATTCATAAGCGCTTCATCCAGCTTCTGCTGATAAACACCATCCTGATTCGGATTGATCACCCAGTGAATCTCTGTTCCATCCTTCAGCGTTGTTACCGTTCCGTCTGAGGAAGTAGATTCCACCTCCGGATATACTGCCTCAAGACGTGTACGGAACTCATCGTTCCAGGAATAGATGTTAATTACCTTTCCCTCACCACTGAAATCTTTCTCGTCCGACTCTGTGCCTGCAGTCGCTGCACTCTCCTTGCCGCTGTCTGCTCCGGCATTGGCACTGTCTGTGGCACTGCTTCCACATCCTGCAAGTAAAGTAGCCCCCATAGCCACTGTCAGCATTAAGCTGATAACCCGCTGTTTCATACTTCAATTCCTCCCTGTATTTTAGTTTTTCAACGTCAGACCCTTTCCCTATAATGTCTGCCGTCTTCTTGATTACAGATAGAATTGTACTGAATTTTATGACTGGAATATACTAAATCAATTGTAAAAATATCAGATTCATGTCATAATAACCATATTCTTATTTTACGGAGGAAACAGCCAATGGCCTTTTCAGAAGAATGGTACGAGACCGAATTAAAAAGCAGTGAACTTGAGACCCTTCACCGACCGCCAACCGTGGAATATTCCTTTTATACGGCAGTCAAAACAGGCGATATGGAAACTGTTGTCGCCAACTGCAAAGAGGATGCATTTATCCATCTGGAGGGAACCGGTGTGCTCTCGCGCAATGCGCTTACCAACATAAAATATCATTTTGTAGTCACTGCCGCCATGCTTACACGCTACTGCATTGACGGCGGTTTGGAGCCGGAACAGGCCTATCGTCTGAGTGACTTTTACATTCTGAAAATGGACACCTGCACAACCGTCCGGCAGATTGCGGATCTTCACCATGAAATGGCTAAAGACTTTACCGGCAAGATGGTTCTTCAGAAAAAAAGTTCCATCTTATCCAAGCCGGTCGTACAGTGTGTGGATTATATTTACAGTCATATCAAAGAACGCATTACCGTCGCCGTGCTGGCAGAATATACCGGATTATCCGAGAGCTATCTCTCCCGGATATTCAAGCAGAACCTCGGCATTTCCATCAGTGACTATATCCGCGAAAAAAAAATAGAAAAGGCAACGCATCTCCTGCGCTACTCTGACAAGTCCATCATAGACATTGCCAATTACCTTTCCTTTTCTTCGCAGAGCCACTTTATCCAGACGTTCGAGAACTTTACCGGTATGACTCCAAAAAAATACCGCAATAAATATTACAAATCCATGTGGTAACTCCCCGCGAAGAAGCCGCCGGAGGAGACAGGCGCGGTTCCCCTTTGGCGGTAAGCAATATTGCAGAGAGTATATGTCCTGCGATTCCCGGAGAAAGACAGCTGGAGCATTCGGTACAAAAAATACGGTATTTCTAACCAGCCGTGATTTGCAGCTGCGATGATCCGTGTCTTTCCAAGTTTGGAGCACTCCGGCGGGGCATGTCCGCACTCCGCGAGACAATTTGTAGGACTTTTGTGCAGCACTTACCTGTGCTCCCGAAAAAAACATAACCGCGCGAAGCCGATGTCTGAGCTGCTATCTGCCCTGATTTCAATAGCTGATAGCAGCGAGTTTCGGTTCGCGCGGTTTAATATTGTCTATGAGGGAGCACAGTTAGTGCTGCCAGAAAGTCCACCCATTGTCTCCGGTGTGTCGGACATGCGCCCGCCAGTGTGTCCAAACGTGGAAGAGACACGGAATCAGCTGCAAAGCTCTGGCTGGAAGAAATACGCGCATTTTTTTCCGACGAATGCTCCAGCTGCTTTTCTCCAGGAATCTGGCATGCTGTGCTTCGTGCAATATTGTTTACCCCCGAAGAACCGTGTATGCCTCCCGTGAAGTCCACTATCTGCTTCCTATCTTCCAAACAGGATTTTTATGACATGCTCTTTTTCTGCATCCAGCTGTTTGATCCACTCCTTTTTGATCCGCACGGCATATGCTGCCCCCGCTTCTGGTTCCAGTTGCTTTTCATCGCAGAGGACACTTTTTATCCACTCTTTTTTACACTCACACTTTTCTGGATTTGAGAACCGGATGTCGAATTTCTTTCCCGCAAAAATCAGCTTTACTTCTGCATTTCCCTGCGCATCAAACTGTTCCGGCATGAATGCCGGCGCAATTACCAGATCTCCCATGACCCCCTTTACGCCGAATACTTCCGTAACCATCGTAAGGAGATACCAGCTTGCCGCACCCGTCAGGTATGCATACATGCCTCTTCCTGACAGATCATAATATTCCGGCAGTCCCGGATACATCCTGCTGTTGTCAAAATTCATTGCCGCGTTAAGAAGAGCCTGCAGGGCTTTATTTCCCTCCCGCGCAAATCCTCTCCGGTACAGTGCATTGGCGTACATGACAGCCATATGGGAAAATACTGCTCCGTTTTCCTTCTCCCCGTAAGCAAATCCAAACATTCTTCCCAGATCCATTTTTTCTTCACCAAAATCCGTATTCAGACGGTAGCCGCCCGCTTTCTCATCATACAGATATTTATCGGCACTCTGGCAGATTTTGCGGATCTGATCCGGTGTTGCCGTGCCGCTCATAATCGCAAAAACCTGACTCGTCAGCATCATCCGTACCTTTCCGTCTTTACAGCCCTCCACCGGATTCTTATGATCGTCATAATAGCCATTAAACCATCCGCGTGCCTCATCCTCAGCAATCCACTCCTGCATCCTTATATGCTCCATCAGCCAGTCTGCTTTTTCCTCCAGATTGCTGCAGATCTGCTCTGCTTTTACGATCATGGTCTGACCACTGAGATTATGTGCACATTTCTCCAGATAGGCGTCCAGTATCCCTCGTTTCTTTTCCACATTCTCATACAGCTCCCTGCCACCTGCAAACAGCATTCCCATCTCTTCTGCAATCTCAAAACGCTTGCAGCCGGTCTCCTGCTCTAACAGCCGGATACAGTGCGCAATCTCTTTTAAATTTCCCGCATAAGCACTTGTAAATGCCACGCTTTCTCCATTTTCCCATGCCATATCCAGCGCGTCATTCCAGTCCGCCCCGTGCAGCCGCATCTCATTGTGCGCGCCGACATCGTAGAATGCACAGAGATTCTGAAGAAGCAGATGTTCCAGTACACTTCCGAAATAGACGACGCCCCCCTCTGTGCGCTGGCATTTTCCATATGTCTCGTCCCATCCGGTATCGTGACCTGTGCCTCTTTTGGACTGCAGATCCTTAAAATACGGAACCTTCTCAAAAAGAATCTCGAGATCTCCTGTCTGGTCAATATAAAATTTTGTCGTCACAAACGGCCAGAACGCATGATCCATCCACACACGGGTAATATGATTCCGGTCCGCAATAAACTCCCCCTGCGCATTTCCGATAATTGTGGCATTGGTTCCGTCCACCCGGACACCGCCATAATTGTCGATGATCATCTGCCGGACTGCGGAAGGGTCCATGAGAAGCAATGCCAGACAATCCTGCCACAGATCCCGCCAGCCACGTCCTCCTTTTCCGTAATCATGATATGGCAGGAACGAACAGCCGTAAATTCTCCGCAGAATTGGCTGGAACGTAATCCACTTAAGATAATTGTCTGCATCCGGATTACCCGTTTTAAATGTGATGTTTACTTTCTTTGTCCAGTACCGTTTTACTTCATCATAAGCTTCCTTTACCTGGCTTCTTTGTCTGAGAGATGCTGTAAGAGGTTCGATCTGTGATCTCTCGTCGGTCATTCCGCCCAGAGTCAGATAGCAGACTGTCTCATGTGGTTTTAATAAAATCTCCGCAAACTTAAGAGCTCCCACTGCTTCTTTTCCCTCTGCCTTACTTCCTGCCACAGCTCCCGGCTTTTCTGTCCGGACTGCCTCCGGTATGAGATAGGAACCTCCCTCCCCGATAAACTCCCCGACGGTCGGGTAAAAAGCTGCCGGTGCCTCTCCCTCTCCGGTGGAACCATATACAAAATACGTTGTATGATTCTTCTGATGTCCCCGCTCATCAAACGACATCGCAGGCGTCACCTCCACCCCATAATCCGTGGTACAGATCCGGTGCAACAGAGAAGTCACATGGCGGTGATCCCTGATATTGTCCGCACTTCTTCCATAGACCGGCATCACTGCAATCGGTGTCATTTCAAGCGGTTCCTCTGTTATATTGGTAAGTTCCGTCATCATCACTTCCATCGCTCCGTCTACCGTCACAAAAGAAGTAATCTCTGCTTTTAGTCCATGGACTGCGGATGTCCGCGTCAGTTTCTGCCACATAAATCCGGCTTCCAGTACGCTTTTCTCCTGTTCTCCGGTAAACCGCAGAAATTCTGCCTCTGCCGACGAACCGCAGGCTGACCAGTATCCCCGGTTTTTGATACGGCACCAGAAATTTCTTGTATTTTTATTGTTATGGAGATTTTCAATACTGACCGGCTCCATCAGGAAATGGTTCTGATCCCTTTTGCTGTCGCCGCCGAGTGTCGGTGTAATGCAGGATTTTAACCCACCGTCTCCTGCAAGAGGAAAATACAATCCACTGTAGTCTTCCGGCTGATACACCCGGAAGCTTCCCTGCTGATCCAAAAATTCTATCTTTCCCACGAATCTTTCCTCCCATCTTATGACATATACAATACGATTTCTGTCTGCTTTTTCAATACTTCCTGCGGAATATAATCTCCCTGCATCCTGACTCCATTTACAAGTAGTCTGTCACATCCCGACTGCACATGTCCCGGATTTTTCACAACAATATGTAACTGGCAGCCTCTGAAAACTTTATTTACTTCAAACTCCTCCCATTCATGCGGAATTGCAGGCGTAAGATGCAGTCCATAGAAATCCGGACGCATACCCAGAATTCCCTCCACACAGCCGACCATAACCGTGGAAGCAGTTCCCGTGAGCCAGTGCACATGTGACCTTCCGAAATTCGGACTTGCCTTTCCCTCCGTGAACTGTCCATAGCAATAAGGTTCAATCACGCGGATCTGTGCACGGTCATTCTGTGCAGCCGGTGCATTTTCCATAAAATAAGTAAATGCTCTGTCTCCATGTCCCCGCAATGCCTCCGCCAGGATAATCCATCCCTGCGACTGTGAGAAAATACCTGCATTTTCTTTTGCACCCGGATTATAGATGACAGCCAGTGCTCCGTCAAAGGCGTGCGCATGATACGGCGGGTCCATCAATATTGCACCATACGGCGTGTTTAATTTCTCATATACCCTCTCAAGCGCCATATCCGCCTGATCCGCTTTTGCCAGCCCGCTGATCACCGCCCAGCTCTGCGGATTCAGCCACATATTTGCCTCCGGATCTGTGCGCTTTCCGATCACTTTGCCTGCTTCTGTAAATCCACGGATAAAGCGGTCCTCATTCCAGCAGAGTTCCTGCAGCAATTTCCCCAGTTCCTCCTGCTTTTCATCAAGATAGGCAGCCGTTTCTTTATCCTGCTTGTATTCTGCAAACTTTCGCAATATATTCATCGCATAATAAAGCTGCATGGCAACAAATGTGGATTCCCCTTCTTTGCCCAGTCTTAAGCAGTCATTCCAGTCGGCATACAGACCCGCCGGCATACCGTGTTTTCCCAGATGGTTCATGGAAAAATCGATGGCACGCTTCAGATGCTCGTAAACAGTTGCCTCTCCCCGGTTTGCATACGGAATCACTTCATCCATAAATTCCAGATGTCCGGTCTCCGCTATATACTTGTAGACGGTTGGAAACAGCCAGAGCGCATCGTCTGCACGATATGCCGGATGCCCGGTCTCCTTTACATAAGATGCATCATCCGGCGTATCTTCATGTCCCGGATTGTGTGTAAACTTTACCAGTGGCAGTCCGCCTCCGTTATCCACCTGTGCGGAAAGCATAAACCTGATTTTTTCAACTGCCATCTCCGGTGCAAGGTGAATGACTCCCTGTATATCCTGTACCGTATCACGATAACCGTATCCATTGCGCAGTCCACAGTAGACAAACGACGCTGCACGCGACCAGATAAATGTCATAAAGCAGTTATAGGCGTTCCATGTATTTATCATGGCATTGAATTCTTCACTCGGTGTCTTTATCTGAAAATGTGCAAGCTTTCCATGCCAGTAATCGGTCAGCTGCTGCAATTCCTTTCCACAGACCTGCTCCGGCAGCGCATAGGAAGCCAAAATCTCTGCCACCTCAGGTTCCTCTTTCATTCCAACCAGAAATGCGAACTCACAGTGCTCTCCCGGTGCAAGCTGCACCACCGTGCTGAGTGCTCCGCAGCTGTTGCCATTCTCATTTCCCTCGTTGCACAATGTTCCCTCTGCCACACCTGCCGGATTGCCATATCCATGATATCTTCCGAGGAACTTCTCTCTGTCGCCGCACCAGGATGTCACTTTCGCTCCCTTCAGTGCAAAGAAACGGCTGACAACGATTTTATCATCGACATCCCTGCCTTCCTCGATCTGATCCAGATTCGCATGAATCATCTGCCGCACATGATCCCCACAGAAAACCGTGCGCGTAATAAACTGCGAGTACTGTAAATTCACCTGATCCTGCTCATAGTTGCTGTTGTTTGTAAATTCAGCGTACCCGGTAACCGTCAGTTCTCTTTCTTCTGCAGATGTGTTGGCAATGCATACATTCCACACCTCATACGCCCGGTCTAGCGGCACATAATATCTCACTTCTGAGTGAATACCGCTGTAATCCGCCAGCATTTTTGTATAAGCAGTTCCATGGCGGCATTCACTCCGGTAAGTTTTCAGATCCTTTCCCACCGGCTGCCAGGAAGCCGACCAGTAGTCTTTGCTTTTATTATCCCTGATATAAATATATCTTCCGGGTTCGTCAAACTGGTTAAAGATGTATCTTAAAATTCTTCCGTTAGCTCCGGATTTTGCAAAACTGTATCCGCCTGCATTGTTTGAAATAATCGCGCCATATTCCGGGGAACCGAGATAATTAACCCACGGTGCCGGTGTATCCGGTCTTGTAATTACATACTCTTTCTTCGTCTCGTCAAAATATCCATATTTCATATATGCTTTCTCCTGTTTTGATTTTCTAAGGTTTTCTGCATTAAATATAACCTTCCTTTGAAAATCAGAATACCAGATACGACATTAAAATATCAGATTCATGACCTAACTTTGTTCAGTAAATACGATAATTCCCGGACAGTGCCAGCATGGCAAACAGATACAGGAAATTGTCGTAATAACGGCGTTCCCCTGTCCGAAGCGGCGTCTCCCAGAACCTTCTGATGCACTCCTTTGCATTTTCTCCCTTCGCAGCCAGCGAAGCCTCTGCATTTACCGCTATCACCGCAACCGGGTGCAGCGCCCGCTCTCTAAGAAGCGTGCCGTCCGTCAGAAACACACCATCCCAGTGTCCGCTCTGCTTTTCGCAGTAAAAGCTCTGTAATTTTCCCGCGATCTCCTGCTGCCAAGGATCTCTCCCAAACCACAGCCAGTCCATGGCAATATTCGCAATCGTCCGGTACGCATCACTGTAATACCAGTCATGCCTGCCGAAAATCTCCTGATGTCCCTCATGCGGAGTCCCGTCATACTCCGCATACTCCGCCGACAAACCGGTGTCCGGATGACATGCCAGATGCAGATACGCTCTGCTCGCTTCTGCCGCGTCTCTCCAGAACTCCCGGTCATCTTCGTCCGCCCATCTGGCAAATAATTCATAAAAATGTGGCAGATGGTAAGACGGATCACTGAAATTACAATTTGTAATAAACTTGATCAGATGCCTGGATGTGTCCCACATCGGTTCCCCCGGATGCCCCGGCTCTCCCTTGTGGATGCATTCCCGCAGAATTGCCCGCGCCTCATCTGCATAGTGGAATATTCCGGTTCCATTTCCCCAGCGGTTTGCCGCAAAAAACAGTGCCATGGCAAAATATTCTTCTCCGTCGGGAGCCGGACCTTCCGCATTTTTACTGCCATCTGTTGCGCAGGACCACGCAAAATAATTCTTACATGGTCCATCCTCGATGTACATATATGTCCGGGTCCATTTCCACAGCCGGTCAAACTCTTCCCTGCGGTTCATCTGCACACATGCCATCATTCCATAGGACATTCCCTCTGTGCGCACATCATGATTGCCGGTGTCCTCTATGTATGCCATGTCGGCTCCCACCTCATGATAGAAACGCTCCTCCTCATTCCCATAAAAAATCGTCTCAAATGTCTGCTCCACTCTTCTCTGAATCTCCGCTTCCGGATACCCGTACTCTGCAAACACATTGCGATACTTTCCCGTCTCAAATGCTCCCGCCATCGTTCTACTCCTTTTCTCCTCTTTCCTTTATGTGTGATACGTCTCTTTGGGTCCCAGATAACTTTCCGGGACATCCGTTCCTTCCGGGCGGATCAACAGCTTTTCCAGAACAAACCCAGGTGTGACGGAATAAATGCGCAGACAGTTGATACCACTTCTGCATGAAACCGGAATCTCCTGTCTGCGTATCTGGTCTAATACACCTTTTGCCCAGAACTCTCCCTGATCTCCGATCCGGTATCCCTCAGGTACCGCGTTATAAATCCGGATCTCACCACCGTTATTCTGCACGCCGTAGCAGAGTTTCTGATCGTTCGCCAACGGATTTGAGGGCTGCATATAAAGCGTAAGTACATACCCGCCGGGCTTTGATACCCAGAAATGATACTCCAGATACGGTGCATTTTCTCCCGGCACACCATACGCTGTGACCGGAAATGCTTTCATGGCAGACCGCGTTTTTCCATAGTCCCTGATGCATTGAAACCGTACCTTTTCGTTTTTTCCTTCCCGCTTACCATCCGCTGCATATCCATCCTTCCGGTCTGCATAATGCTCTGCCTCCATCACAATATAACCTGCCGTATCCACAAAGGTACCTTCCGGTACTTCCGGCAGATTTTCACATACCGGTATCTCGATCCGGCAGCAGCCGGAAGGCGTTTTTATTTCAAGCACTCCACAAGCAGACGTACCTGTATTTCCATCCCGGTTCATTGCCCAACGCTCCCGGTTTATTACAAGTTCCAGCTTTTCATAATTGTGCTTTTTCCCGTCCAGCACGCCCTGCATCGGCCACACCGAAAGCCATTCCGGTTTTTCTGTGACCTCGTATGCAGCCTCACATTCACTCAGCCCATACAGGGTGATCCCGGCGCTCCTGCACGCAGGGTCTAAAAAATCCGGCAGTTTCATGGATTCCGTAAGCCACGGGCTTCCCTCTGCATGCTGCATCGTCTGATCCACTGTCACAACCAGTCTCGGTTTATCCGCGGGCAGTACCCGGTGAATCACAGGGTTTAAACATTCATCCTCATTCCAGTGCACAAATCCGATATGCTCCGATGCTCCCATGCCATCCCAGCGCCCGTGATCCATCTGATGATATGCCGTCACCAGTTCCCGGTCACGCTTCAGACACTGTTCTACCGCATCCCCGTAATCATTCGCGTGAAGTGCTCCAAGCTTTGCCAGGTATTGATTCATCCCTGCCAGAAGATGCATCCTGGTCAGATTCAGTGTTCCTGCCGCAGGGTAATAGATGAGCGCCACAAACGCCGCTTCGTATTCCGGCGCATGTTCCTTCACCCACGCATACACACGCTCCGCTTCCGTAAGTATCCGTTTAATCTCCTCCAGTGTATCCTGCGTTTCTCTTCCATGCACCGGGTGATACACCATTGCACGCATTGCCTCAGGTCTTCTCTTTTGTATCAATCTGGTATATCCCTGCAGAACGTCCGCAATCTGTTCCTGTATTTCCTCCGTAAAGCTTCCAAACTGCTGCCTCGTCCACTGTCTGGTATACTCTGCGGTCTGATTGACGGCACCACTTCCCCAACGTCCAAAATCATATGCCATATCCAGAAAATACGACAGTGGGAACTCCTGCGTTGCAATATCCCCCACATTGACAATCCAAAGTTCCCGCACCCCGAATTCATATGCCGTTGTCATCTGTTCCCAGATTTTCGGAAGGTACGAACTGTTGATCCATTCATAGGAAATGGGCCAGCCGTGATAGTCCAGATGATAGTACATCCCATATCCGCCCTTATGCGTCCTCATCTCCTTTGTCGGCAGTGTCCTGAGGTTTCCATAGTTGTCATCACACAGCAGTAAAATAACATCTTCCAGTTCTTCCGCTCCCATCAGCCCCGCTGTCTGATCATTTCCATAAAAAAACGCTTCCACTTCCTTGTAGAGAGCAAGCATTCTCGGGACACGCTTTACGTCCTCATCCACACACTCCCGGATCTGCTCATTCTGCGTTTTTAACACATCGCGCAGCAGTTCAATATTGTCTTCCAATGTTGCTTTTTCTCCGAGAATTGCCGTATCCGCCTCTCCACGCATGCCCAGGGTAATCACATTTTCAAATTTTCCTCTCCGAAGCAGTCCGTCTTTCCAGAACCGAATGATGCCTTCCCGGTTCGTCCGGAAATTCCATGCATCGCCATATACCGAATCTTTTCCGCGCAGGTACTTATACTCCTCCCCCTGTCTCAGACACGGCTCATGATGCGACATTCCCATAATGATTCCGTATTCGTCTGCCAGCTTTGCGTTTGCAAGTCCCGGGCCGTCATCCCCAAATCTGGCGCTCCACATCGCCGGCCACAGATAGTTCCCTTTGAGCCTTAGCAGCAGTTCAAACACATGCTCATAAACCGAAGTCCCAAATCCCCCAAAGCGCCGGTTGCACCATGTTCCAAATGCCGGCCATTCATCATTGATAAAAAAACCGCGGTATCTTACAGACGGCTCTCCCGCCACACACGCCATCGATGCACGAAGTCCCACATGCTCACGGTGAGGCGGCCTGATACCACACCAGTCGACAAACGGAGATACGCCCAGAAGTTCTGACAGATGAAACAGTCCGTAGATCGTTCCACGCTTATCGCTCCCTGCAATCAGAAGAATCTGTGTTCCGTGCCATTCTGGATCATTCAGGAAAAACCAGCCATAACACTCCCGTTTTCCCCGGATCTGTTCCAGACCGATTCTCTTTTCTTCCTCCATCTGCTCCAGGAGCCTGCTTTTTCCAACCGTAGCAGGAACAATCACAGTCTCTGCCCGTTCTGCCACATCCGCAAGTTCTTCCTGTGATGTGCCGTACAGCACCCGCGGGCGTCTGTCCGTTACCAGCTCCACATCGCCGGCAACTTTATCCGCTATCTTCTTTACCCCGGAATCTGCTGCATCTTCCACCCAAAATATAATCTCTTCCATATTTTCAATCCTTCTCCTTACCGGAAAGAGTTCTTCAGCTGCTCTGCCAGCTGATGCCTGCGGGATGTCCAGTCAGATCCATCCTGTGCCTTTATCGTCGCCCGATGCTCTTCTCCCGGTATCACCCGGTATTTTTGAATGATCTCCTCCGGAATCCTCGCTTCTTTCCGCTTGCTGCACTTCTGCATCACAAGAATCATTTCCGTCATTTTTCCCTCTGCGATAAGCCGGTCAGCCATGTTGGCGATTTTCCCCTGATGAATCCACACACATTCGCTCTCCCACCGAAAGCTCTCCACAATAAGAACAGGATACCTCTGTTTTGCATGCTTCTCATATCCTGCCGGTGTATACACATAACACAGGCGGTATCCGCCATTTTCTTCCTCCCGGTACCATTCCATATGAAGCATGCCATGCGGCACATTCGCCAGCTGCGGATAACAGAACTCCGGTTCCGGAATCTCAAAATAATTGCATGCAAAACTGCCCTGTCCGTTATATCCGGCATACCCTGCCGGAACTTCCGGATGAATCGTCTCCACGCCGTTGACGATAAAATGTACCTCATGATAGCCGGCAGAAAGTCCTCCTATTTTTCCTCGCCATATTCCTGGCTGCTGCTCCGTTAACGCAGCCAAAATCTCATGCTTCTCCTTAAGCCGGACATCCACACGAGCCGCACCGGGTGCCTCCAGATAGAATTCTGCCGTGCCGTCACTGCACACTTTTACGCCCGGTATGGTCTTTGGATATTTCCCTGCCGGTCTCCCCTGCGCATCCGTTTCAAACCGGATCTGCCGGTGTACCGGATCAAAAAAGAGCATCTGCTCCTCCATGCTCTGGACGGACAGCTGTTTTTCATCCAGGCGGCACTCCATGCAGCATGCAGATGCCGTTTCTTCCACAGTCTCTGCGCCACAAAACAGAAGCGGCACAAAATCTCTCAGACTCTTTCTCCAGACATGCCATTCATGATAGCCTTCATATACTTTCTTTACGCAAAGCGTTTCTGATTCGCGCATTTTTTTACAGATATCCTCTATTCCGCGCGAAATCTCCTCTTCCCTGCTCCCGCAGGAGAAAAACACAACATCCGGTTTTTCTGCCTCATCCGTGCAGATCCTCTCTGCGTCATAAAGCGATACCCCGGAAAACATTCCAAGTGCCGAAAATTTATCCCGGTGCCTGCATACACTTCTTGCCGCCAGTGCAGACCCCAGTGAAAGACCTGCCAGTGCCCGGTAATTTCTGCCCTGCTTTACCGGAAAATGTGTTTCCACATAAGGAATCAGATCCTCCATCAGCTCTCTGTCAAAATCCCCGGGAAAGAAAACTGCCTCCTCACCCTCGATAAACGCATAATCACAGCTCATCACCACGATCATTTCCCTGCATTTATGCTCCGCGATCAGATTGTCCATGATGTAATTCAGCTTCCCCTGCCAGATCCATCCCGTCTCATTTTCACCGACACCATGCTGTAAGTATAAGACCGGATACCGCCGGCTGGGATCTTTCTGGCTTCCATAAGGCGTGTATACATAACATTCTTTCAGGTGACCGTTTACACCGGATGCGTACTTTGCCAGATGCACCGTTCCATGCGGTACCTCTTTCAGATAGTAAAATTCTGCTCCGCGCTCCGGCACCTCAAATGTGTTGATTGTCTCAAAGCAGCCATAAGAAAAACCGGCTTTCGGATGAAACAGTTTCACTCCGTCCACAAACCAGTGATAATAGTGCATTCCTCGCGGGAAGTTCTCTATCTTCCTGTAAAACCCTCCGTTTCCATCCGGCAGGAGTGCAAGCGGCGCCGCATCAAAATAACCGCCCACACCCGCCACTTCCACCGTCTCAGCCGTCGGTGCATACAGATAGAATTCTACCGTCCCATCTTCCCACACCTTCACCGCCTGCCGTTCTTCCGTTATCTCCGGCGCAAACGAAAGTGCCTGCTGCACCAGCGCCTGGTTAAGTTCTGTCCCCATAAAAAAACCTCCCATTCTATAAGATCTTCTGTGAGAATATCGTATAGAATGAAAGGTTCTACCGGCAGATGCGGCGCATCACTTCCTGCTGCAGATCCTCCATCAAAATCTGTGGACTGCAGGCATTGTATGCATCCATGTATTCCTGCCAGGCTGTATCAAAATCCTCTGCCATAATAACCCGCGGAAGCCACTCGTGCTTGATCTCATTGATCTGCTCATATACCATTCCTGCTTCTGTGGTATCAGAAAGCGATGTAGCGTAAGAATACATCGGATACCAGTTTCCCGGTGCCTTATGATTCCCAATCATATCCACATAGCTTTCACAGCCATACGCCCTGAGACATTTCTGGACGTCCCCCGGCTGGCTTTTTAAAAATTCTGCCGGCTGGTATTCCAGTGAAAAAGCATTTTTCCCATCCGGAAGCATTCCCTCCCAACGTGGGAAATACGAGTAATAGCAGAAATAGTCCGATGCCAGCAGATCATCCGAAAAACGCTTTGACTGTTCCTTCGTCAGATAGAAAACCCCTTCCTCATCCACGCAGTAGTCCGTTCCTTCCTGCCCCCAGAAACGCAGAATCTCCACCTCCGGCTTTAAAAGATCATTCACAAACTGTAAGGCACCGTCTATGTCTTCACACGAGACCGTAACCGACAGGCCGGAGGACGTATCGATAGATGCCGCTCTCTCGACATGCCACTGGTTCTCCACCCCCTCCTGCATCGTAATTGGAAGCGGTACATAATCGCATCCCTGCTCACTCAATTTCTGTCTGTCATATGCCGGATAAGTCGCATAGTAAAATTGCCACCACTGATCCACCATTCCAAGGACCGCTCCGGTGGACAGCTTATTCAGATACTCTTCATAGCTGTTTGTGAACGCCTCCGCATCCAGTATCCCCTTACGATATTCTTCATTTAATTTTTCAAAATAAGCCCGCGCCGTCTCTGTCGTGTTGTAATCCATCACCTGAAAGGTCTGCGGATCGACCATGCAGCAGCCGTCATTGGGATATCCATCCAGAAACTGCGGCACATTCTCCAGGCAAAAATATCTCCAGTCATCGCTAAGAACCGTAAATGGTATATTCCTGGTTCCGTTCTCCATCATGGGATTGGCATTCACATAAGCCTCCAGCAGATCAAAATATTGCTCTACCGTATGAACTTCCGGATATCCTGCCCATTTTAAAACCCTCGTCTGAATCCAGAATGCTTCCCCGTCATGGATCACATCGCTGCTTTTTCCATTTGTCACCCCGAATTGTGGAATCCAGTAAATGTGTCCGTCTTCCTGGCGCAGCATATCCCACTGCTCATTCGTCATGTATTGCCGGATATTGGGATATTCCTCCCAGTACTCATCAATCGGAATCAATGCCTCTGCTTCGTATAAGGTTTTTCCCCCCTGTATGAAGTCCGGATATCTGCCGCTGGCGATGTATGAATTGAGCGCCTGCTCCTTGGTCTGACCGGACAGCCAGAGTTCTTCACACTCTGCTCCTGTCACCTCTGCAATCTTCGCTTTCATGATATTTCCATATTCAAGGCTGTTTCCCTCCGTCGGAAAAAAAGCCGTAAAATGCTTTATCTGCGCTTCTGCCATGCGGTCTGTGTGTGCCGCCATGTTCCACAGCACCAGAAGCAGTACCATTAAGGTCATTCCTTCTGCCAGTCTCTTTTTCATCTGTTTTCCCTCTTTTCCAGTCAATTATACTGTTTTTAAGGGACACCGGCAAGATGGGATTGCATACGCTCCTTCGCTTTTATATGGAATTATTCTTTTACGCCACCGAGTGTAAGACCGGTGACAAAATATTTCTGTAAAAACGGATAGATGCAGATAATCGGCAGCATCGTGAGTATCGTTGCCGCAGAGCGGACTGACGTCGGTGTAACGGTTCCCACTGCATTCTTCATGGCTTCTGCCGAAGTTCCCTGATTCGTGACGGATGACAGCAGCTTCATCAGCTCATACTGCAGCGTCGTCAGATCAGAATTCATGCGGTTGTACAGCATGGCATCAAACCAGGAATTCCATTGTCCGACTGCAACGAACAATGCCACCGTCGCAAATACCGGCTTGCAGAGCGGACAGTAAATCTTTAGAAAAATTGTCGTATATCCGGCACCGTCTAACTGTGCGGATTCTTCCAGACTGTCCGGTATACCATTCATGTAAGTGCGGATTACCAGCATATTAAACGCACTTACCATGCCCGGAATTACATACACCCAGAAACTATTGGTAAGACCGAGTCCTTTGTAAAGCAGGAATGTCGGAATCATTCCTCCATTCACATACATTGTAATGACCCAGAACAGGGAAAGGCTTCTCTTAAACAGAAATCTTTTTCTGCTGACAACAAACGCCAGAATCGCGTTTGCAGCCAGTGCCAGCACTGTTCCGATAACTGTTCGCGCAACCGTGACATATGCACCGGTAATCAGATTATCTTTCTGCAATACCGTGATATAATTTTTCCATGTAAATTTTCTCGGCCACAGATAAATTCCGCCACGCAATGCATCCGTGCCATCGTTTAATGAAATCGCCAGCGTATTCAGCACCGGATATAATGTGATTACAACAATCACAAGCATAATGATTCCGTTCACAATGGGAAATGCATCAACGGATCCTGTTCTCTTTCTTTTTTTATTTGCTCCTGCCAGCTGTTGCATGCTATTACCCTCCTTAGAATAACCTTTCTTCTCCGTTGCGCTTTGCAATCTGGTTTGCAATGACAATCAGAATGATACTTACCGCACTCTTAAAGATACCTGCAGCCGTACCAATGGAATAATCTCCCTGACTGATACCCCATTTAAGTACATAGATATCAATCGTCTGAGACACTTTCTGCACCAGTCCGTTTCCCAGAAGGTACTGAATCTCAAATCCGGCATTTAATACATTTCCTACATTCATTAACAGAAGAATCATAATCGTTGGTTTGATTCCCGGAAGTGTCACGTATTTGATTTTTGCCCATCTTCCCGCACCGTCAATGGAAGCCGCTTCGTACAAAGAAGGATCAATGGATGTGATGGCTGCCAGGTAAATAATGGCATTCCATCCTGTCTCTTTCCACACATTGGCAAACGCGACGATCGGCCAGAAATAATTCGGATGTGCAAAAAAATTGATTGGCTGTGTAATCACATGCAGATTCATCAATATCTCATTGATGATTCCGCTTCCCGAGAGCATATCATGCAGAATTCCCGTTACGATAATCCAGGACAGGAAATGTGGCAGATAAGAGATGGTCTGAACAACCTTTTTCCCGCCATGTGATTTTATCTCATTCAAAAGAATGGCAAATGCGATTGCTGTCACAAATGTCACAACCAGATTGATCACGCCCATCGCAAGCGTATTCCGGATGACACGGATAAATGTCATATCCGAAAATAAGGTCTGAAACTTCTGCAGTCCCACAAACTCAGAGTGGAAAATTCCAAGCTTTGGCTTATAATTCTGGAACGCCATCGCCCATCCCGCCAGTGGAAGGTAATAGAAAATGATGCCATAGATTACCATCACACCACTCCAGAACAGCAGAACTTTCTGTCTCTTTATTTCTTTCCAGGTGATCTTTGCTTTATATTGATTTTCTTTTTCTTTGGATCTTGTTCTCGTCAAAGCCATACCCCACTCCTTAAAAAAACAGGCAGATGAAATCTTCCTTGCATCTGCCTGTTTCCAATTTCATTTTATGTGTTATTCGTATTTCGCTGCTTCTTCCATTCTCTTATCAAGTTCTGTCTGTAACTCACCGATAAACGCACCCGGATCGCAGCTGTTGTATGCATCCATGTACTCTGCCCATGCCGCGTCAAAATCTTTTGCCATCACGACCTGTGGGAGATACTCGTGCTTGATCTCACCGATCTTATTCCATGCCATACCGCCTTCCGTATCGGTAGTGAAGCTGTTTGAATAGGACCACATCGGATACCATGCACCCGGAGCTTCATTTGTTCCGATCATATCCACATAGGTCTCTGCGCCATAAGCAGAAAATGCTTCTTTTACATCATCATTTAATCCGTCAAAAAATTCATTCGCCTGTCCATCCGGCTTATTCGCATTGATTCCGTCATCACTTGTACCGGAATACTGCGGAAAATAAGAATAGGTACAGGTATGGGATGCTTTGTATGCAGTGTCAACCGCTCTGGTTCTCTGCTCCTCTGTGCGGTAAAATTCACCGTTGTCATCCACATTATAGTCAACGCCTTCCACTCCCCAGAAACGCAGGTTGTGAATATCCTGTGAGAGGAGGTCATCTACAAACTGCAGTGCAGCTTCCACATCCTCACAGCTTGTGGTGATCGCCAGACCGTCTGATACATTTAACACACCGCCGGAACAGTGCCACTGGTTTTTGACACTCTCATCAATGGTAATCGGAAGCGGAATGTAATCGCATCCCTGTGCATCCAGCCCTGCCTGCTTGATTGCATCTCCCGCAGTGTAAGCAAAATCCCACCACTGGTCAATCATGCCAAGTACACGTCCGGTTGACAGTTTGGCAATATACTCATCATAGGTCTGTGTAAAGGATTCCGGATCTACAATTCCCTTCTGATATTCTTCATTCAATTTCTGGAAATACTTTACTGCGGTATCCGTCGTATTATAATCGATCACCGTCAATGTCTCCGGATCTACGATACAGGAGCCGTCGTTTGGATATCCATCCAGAAACTGCGGCGCATTCTCAAGGCAGAAATATCTCCAGTCATCGCAGAGAATCGTATACGGAATGTTCTCTGTTCCGTCTTCCATGGTCGGATTTGCCTCATTATATCTCTCAATCAGATCAAAATACTGATCCATGGTACGGATCTCCGGATAATCCGCCCATTTTAATACCCTGGCCTGAATCCAGAATGCCTCATCGTTGTGTGTACAAACCTTCTCTTCTCCCTTGATATTGCTGAACTGCGGTATCCAGTAGATATGTCCGTCGTCCTGGCGAAGCTGATCCCACTGCTGCTGTGTAAAGAAGTTTTTGATATTCGGATAATCATCCAGATAATCATCGAGTGCTACCAGAACGTCTGCATCATAGAGCTGTGACTGTCCGCTTCCCCCGCAGATAAAGTCCGGCAGCTCACCACCGGTGATCATCATGCCGACAGCTTCCTCTGCCGTCTGTCCGGTCAGCCATGTTTCCTTCACTTTCACGCCGGTCTTATCGGCAATGATCTGCTGAATCTCATTGTCGTCATTGATCTCTGAACCGGGAACTGCAAAAAAAGCCGTAAATTCTTTTACCCCACCGGCTTCCGTGCTGTCTGCACCGGCTGCGTTTTCCTTTGCGTCTGTCGATGCCGCATCACTCCCGCATCCGGCAAACATGGCTGCCATCATTGTGGCTGCCAGCAATACACTGATAAGTTTCCTTCTCTTCATCTTGTAACTACCTCCCTATTTGATAATACTATTTTACCTTTCTGGCAGATTCAAACAATTGGAGGAAGTATAGATAAAAGCAGGGCAAAGTATAGGTTCTTATTTCCATACTTTGCCCTGCTTTTGAACTTGCCGTATTTCCTTTATGCCTCACGCCGGAACTTCGCCGGTGTACAGCCTTTTACCAGAATAAAACGGTTCACAAAATAATCAAGATCATGATACCCGACTTCCTCCGCAATCTCGACAATCTTCTTATCGGTATGTAACAACAGATCCGCTGCCCGTTCCATTCTGTAATTATTCAGATAATCTTTGAATGACTGCCCGTTTTTCTTACGGAACAGCTGTCCCAGATATGCGCTGTTGACGTAATATTTTTCACTCAGGCTCTTTAATGTGATATTCTTTGCATAGTTTTCCCGGATCTCACGCTCAATCTCTCCTAGCACTCCTCTGGATACATTTTTGCGAAGCTGCGACAGATAGTCACCGTATTCACATGCAAACCGGGTCAGATGCGCCTTGCTGCCGCGCATTACCCCCTTTTCAAAGCTGCTCTCACTGATCAGGCGCAGAATCTCTTCCTGATTTACCCCATCATCCTGCTCACTCGCCAGATGGATCAGCTGAAACAGAAGATAATTGATGTTCAGATTCATCGTCTCACCGGTCATTTCCCTGCTTATCATCTCCCCGTAAAACTGCTCAATCGCACTCCGTATCTCTACATGGTTGTTCTGCTCCACAGCTTTTAACAGACGATCCAGACTGCTCTTGCATAAAACAATTCCTCCGGAAGTAACCTGCACTTCCTCCTCATAGTAATAGATCGGCTTTTTTGCGCGGAATCCCTGAAAAGACCGGAGCATACACGCATTTCCATAAGATCTGGCAATGTTGCTGATATCCTGCACCTTTTTCCCTACAAGCATGATGACCGGCTGGTGCATGTTAGCAATCAGATACTCAAGAAACCGGTTCAGATATGTTTTTCCATCAATCCCCTGCTCCTTAGCAAACGCATCACAATACAATAACCCGATGTCATAAATCTTCTCATGCGTTAAGACATCAAAGACACAATGTGATGCATGGGGTCCCAGGAACTCAATACAATACTGGTACAGCTGCCGCTGAAAGCCCCGTTTTTCCTTATCTGATATTTCCTCAGCTCTGCCGTCATCATCCATCTGAATCTCTACATACCGTATACCGGATGCCCCATCCATATGCGACTTCACATACTCCAGATTCACACTGTCAAACTTTCCCTGAATCAATGCGATCAGATGTCTGGACAGATACGCCTGCTCCATTTCCCGGCTGCTTTGCTTCTTCTGGTTGTCCGCCCTTCGCAATACCTGGACTTTATTCAGCACCTTCAGCAATTCTTCCCGGTCTACCGGTTTCAAAATATAATCTGTGCAGTCGTAACGGATCGCCTTTCTCGCATACTCAAAATCTGCATATCCGCTCAGGATCACAAAATGTGCATCGGAAATCTTTTCCCCGCGGATTTTCTCCAGAAGTTCCAGTCCTGTGACGACCGGCATTTTTATATCCGCAATAATGAGATCTACCTGCTCCCCGCGCAGATATTCCAGTGCTTCCTCTCCGTTTGCCGCCGTCTTAACAACTTCAAATCCCTCCTGCTCCCAGTCAATCAGTATCTTCAGTCCCTGTAATATAAACGGCTCATCATCCACGAGCAATACCTTTAACAATGCTTCCCCCATCTTTTTCCTTCCCTTCTCTACAATGGCATCCGGATACTCACTGTCGTACCGACACCCTGCTCCCCCTCTATATCAAATGCCACCTGCTCCCCGAATACCATTTTCAGCCGCAGACATGCATTGATGATTCCCACTCTTCCGCCATCCTTTAGCATATCAATACTGGCGTTTAGCATGCGCTCTTTTAATTCCTGCATCTGGGAGGCGTCCATGCCGCATCCGGTATCTTCCACTTCCAGATAAAGTGCCTTCTGCTTTTGGCAGATCCGCACAAAAATCCAGCCGGGAGCTGTCTTTGCCTCAATTCCATGTACACAGGCATTTTCCACAAAGGTGACAACTGTCATTTTGGGAATTTTAATGTCCAGACAATCCTCTTCCACTTCAAGACTGTAACTTAACCGCTCTCCAAACCGATACTTCTGAAGCCCCAGATACGCTCTCACAAATTCCATTTCCCTGCGGATCTCGACACTGTCGTTTCCCCATTCCACATACTGACGCTGCATCAGCGCCAGCTTTTCCACCATGTCTGCCGTCTCATATTCGTTTTTCAACAGGCTGTGCATGCGGATGCTCTCCAATGCATTAAACAGAAAATGCGGATTGATCTGGCTGTGCAGCGCGAGCAGTTCTGCATTCTGTCTTTCCACCAGCATCTCCTGTTCTTTAATCTTATTCTTATACACAATCTGAATGAGTTCATTTGTTCTCGCAACCATGCGGTTGTAATTGCTCATCAGGCTTCCAATCTCATCTTTTCCACGCACATACGAAATCGGCACCAGATGTTCCCCGCCGACTGTCTCAAACACTTTGCTGAGTTCGCTGATTCTCTGCGTAAATGACCGGTTAAATCCCCGCACCAGAAGGAGTGGCAGAATCGCATTTACAACAATTAAGAATCCAATCAGCGGCAGATTTTTCCGGATTTCCGTCCACAGCTGGCGTTTGGGCTGCATGACATAAATATCCAGATCCATTCCGTAAAACTCGAGTTCCTGACAGTATCCGACCCTGCCCGTCTGGTCAAATGTCTGAAATTCCTTTCCGATACTGGAATATCTGCCATTTGATAAGACAATCTTATCTCCCTGGCAGATAAATACATCCGTGTCATAATTCATTTTCTCTAATGTCCGGTTTACTGCACTGTAATCGATGTTGATCAGCAGCACCTTTTCCATATTATTTTCCGCATAAAAGTCCAGCTTCTGGAAAAAAAGCATCCGTCTCTGCGGCTCCACCGAAGGTGTCCTGCTGTCATCATACTGGAAATATAATCCCTTATTCAATCCGTTATCCTGAAAATAGCGGTACACTTCTGTACCGCGTATTTCCTTCATATTTACATACCTTTCCCCCATTCACGATCGTGTCATTATCCGCATACATCGTGATTACCATGTTGTTCATGCCAAGTCCGCTCTCAAACAGGGTATCTTTAAAAAAATCCTGATAACTCACCACATAGTCCAACGGATCGCTGTAGGTATTCGCCAAAAAACGGTTAATATATTTGCTCGTATAAATACTCTTCCCGATCTCTGCTGCATTGTTGACCGTATTTGAAATACTGTATGCAACTGCATTGGCAATATTCGCCATCTCATGCTCTCTGGCTTCCCGCTCAGACTTCATGACAACAGAAAATACCGCACTGTCCGTCACAATCAGCGGAACCAGCACGCACAAGATATACAGGATATAAAATTTATTTTTTATTTTAAAGTCATCCATCCAGGCTTCAACCGCATGCAGAATTCTCTTCATATCCTCTCCCAGTATTTTTATACTAACATTGTTTTTCATCGAGTGCAACGGATACCGGCAGCATCAGTATTCCACTTCCGTCACATTTCCCGTTTTGCATATAAAAAGTGTGCTCACCGTCTGTCCGGTCAGACGGCTGCTTCTCTCATCCGGCTGCTGCCCTCCGACTGCGATCTCATAGCTTCCCGGGTGTACCAGACATTTTCCCTCCTCGGAGATCAGTGCAAAATCACGCGTAGAAAGGGTGATACAAACCTCTTTCTTTTCCCCACATTCCAGTGCAACCGACCGGATTCCCTTCAGCTGATAGCCGGGATCGTAAGCTTCTCTTTCACTGAATCTGACATATACCTGTACCGCTTCCTGTACCGGGTAGGTACCGGTATTCTCCACCGTTACATGCACCGTTACCGGCTCCAGTATTCCAAAATCTGTGACATCTGCATGTGCATCAGAATAACGGATCTGCGAATAGGTAAGACCATATCCAAACGGATAGAGCACATGTCTGTCCGTATACCGGTAGGTACGTCCTGCCATGGAATAATCCGTAAAATCCGGAAGAAATTCCGTTCCTTCATAAAAGGTAACCGGCAGTTTTCCGCACGGAGAGAATTCTCCGAACAATGCCTCTGCGATTGCTTTTCCACCTCTCGCTCCCGGGTACCAGCAATCCATTATTGCCCGTATCTGTGCATGTTCCTGCGCCCACGACAGATCCAGTGCACTTCCCGCCAGCACGGTGAGCACAATCGGTTTTCCGACTGCTGCGACCGCCTCTAAAAGTTCCTGCTGCAGTCCGGGAAGCTTTACTAATGTGTGATAAAGAAGTAATAGAAGTGTAAAAAATTTTGCCGTTCCTATCCGGCACTTGCGCATTGTGTCGGATAGGTCAGGCGGTTATTCGGGCAAGTCCACCTTGCCAACAAAAGAATAATAAATCTCAATGTCCTGTCTGCGGGTCTTGTTCTCGT
>PPYE01432535.1_pt1 | contig 54734 bp, 69 predicted proteins | sample 1559881 | NCBI WGS metagenome assembly PPYE01 (sample SAMN08240022, study PRJNA423297) | Human gut metagenome, whole genome shotgun sequencing project.
GATACTTCTATTGTATCATGTATTGTCTATTTGGAATTTTCTCATTTTGACTTGCACTATTTATATTCTAGCACCAAGTGTCTGTAAGGGTAGGATAAAAGGATAGCAGGAAAATGTCAATGAATAATATCTTCTGGAAGAGTAGGGGGTGAAAGTGGATGGTTGATGAATGGCTGGGGAAGGCCATCAGAAAATATCTAAAAGAACAAAGATATACACAGATATCTATTTCAAAAAAGACCGGGATACCGCCGGATAAATTAAGTGCTTCGTTGAATGGAAAAAGACGTTTCACTTTTGATGAATATTCTTTAATTTGCGGGGCGCTTGGAGTAAATACTGATGCATTTGTTCATCCGAGACTACCGGGGAGAAAGGGAGAGTGACAGGGATTAACATACTTAAAAATATTAAAACAGTTGAGCTAGTTACAGAATTAAAAAAACGTGAAGGTGTCAGAACGGAATATGCCGAACCGCATACCGACAAAAAAATCAGTGTAAGCGGTCCGGCAGAAATCTTAATAGTAGTGGACTAACCAATACGTCTATATGGATAAATACCTTTTACATGGGACGCTAAATAACTTCCGTGTGAAGAGGCGGACATCAGACCACGATATATGGATTCTGGTACTCCGGAATATGCGTACAAACCACCCTTATGGAAAGATACGTAAAGAGTTCCATTTTCATATCCAATACTGGAAATATTGGAAGAGAATACAGATGTCATATTCATAAAATATCACCACCTTTCTATTAGATTTTAGAAGCTTCTAATAGCTAGAGTATACCACAATATATAGAAAGTCAAGATAAATATTTCTAAAATCACAAGATATAAAAGAAGTATACAAAATAAACCTCAATATATTGTGAATATTTTTTATTATAATATATGAGAAATCACAAGTAATAAAAGAAAAGTTTCATAAAGATAAAGTTTTTTTGAAAGAGGGGGATAAAGAGTGAATGGATAATGATTTACATACTTTTCAGGTTAATAAAGGAATCATCTTAGATGGAATAAAGCTCAAAGGAGTCCGCGAGTTCCAATATGTTCAGGATGAGGGAGAAAATATCGGAACTCTGAGCCTGAAAATGGATGTCAGGATTTTAAAACGAGGGGGTGATGAATCTTGAGGGAAATCATATCTGCGGCGGAAGCGGCCCGGATTTTACATTGCAGGCCTCAGAAAGTCCGGGAACGAATCAAGGCAGGTAAATGGCCATTCGGTAAGGCTGTTCCGCCAGCTAAGCCTGGCGGGCAGATAACCTATGACATTTATGCCCGACGCATGTATCAGTTTTTCGGAATGGAGCTTCCGGATTCTGTTCATAAAGGAGTGCGCCCAGAGGAGCAGTAACTCCAGGCTGGGCGCAGAAAACAATTTTAACAATTATTATTTTACATCAACAAAGAGGAAAAGTGAAGATGAAATTTATAAAAAACCTGATTTGCAATGCATTTGCAGCAGCCGGAGTAGTATTGCTGATCTGGCTGGCGGTAAGCTGGGCAGACGTGCTGATGCACAATGACCCCGTGTATGGGGATAGGCAGTATATGGCAGGCAATGCGATTGTGATGATGACGGAATTAATGGATTAAGGGAGGATGAGACATGGCGAAAGTAATTGTGGAGTGCGAAGGTAAAAAAACGGAGTTTGAAGGAAACTATGTACTTGGCATTGCGATTAATTCCATAGACAAAAGTCCTATGGAAGTGGATGGGTTGCACTGCGGGGAAGGAAATATTGGTGACCTGATAGTGGCATTGGGACGGACAGTTGGAACGATGGTAGATAATCTGGTGGGTTATGAGCCAGCAAAAAAAGTCCTCATTTGGGATGAATTTATCAAGGCTCTGATGGGGAACAAGGAAGAGGAGGAATAGCAAATGAGATATTGTTTGAATCTTTATGATAATGGTTGCGAGTTTAACAAGATCCATTTTGTCTTCTGCGACATGGACGCGTTGACCGCGTTTGCAGAAACCTGTATCGATCATGGAAAGAAAGTGGAGATGTACACGGAAACGGAAGGGGAGAATGAGAATGGCAACACTTTATGAGATCCAGGGACAGTTCAGGGCACTGATGGAGATGGCACAGGAGTGCGATCTGACTCAGGCGGACATCAAAGACACTTTGGAAGGGCTGGAGTGCGAGCTGGAAGAGAAGGCGGACGACTATGCCAAGGTCATCCGCAGCCTGGAAGGGGATGTACAGGCGATTGATGGGGAGATCAAGCGCCTGACAGACAAGAAGAGGACCATCCAGAACAATATCAAGAGCATGAAGACCAATCTGGAAGGCGCAATGACAGAGGCAGGAAAGAAAAAGATAAAGACAGTCCTGTTCGGGTTTACTATCCAGAAGAACCCGCCTTCGGTGAGGATCCTGGATGAAGACAGGGTACCGGCGGCATACCGCATCAAGCAGCCGGACAAGATTGATAAGGATGCAGTCAAGAGAGTGTTAAAGGAATCCGGCCCGACAGAGTGGGCGGAGCTTGTGCAGACAGAGAGTCTGAGGATCAGATAGGAGGAATGGATAATGTCAAGAGTGATCTGTATCGCCGGGGAATCCGGATCTGGGAAAACAACCAGCATGAGAAACCTGGACCCAAAGAGCACCTATTATATTGATGCCGACAAAAAGGGATTGAGTTGGAAAGGCTGGAGAAAGGCCTATAACAAAGAAAATAAGAACTATATCCGCTGCGATGACGCGAACATCGTCCGGGTGTACATAAGAAAGCTGGCGGAAAGCCAGCCTCATATCAAGGTGATCGTGGTGGATACCATCAACGGCCTGATGGTGGCGGATGAGATGCGCCGGAGCAAAGAAAAGGGATATGACAAGTGGGTAGACCTGGCGGCCTGTGTATGGGACCTGGTGTGCGAATGTTACGACTATCGGGACGACCTGACCATTGTCTTCACTGCGCATACCCAGACGGACCATGACGAGAATGGATATATGTTCACCCGCATCAAAACGTCAGGAAAAAAACTGGACAAGATCGTGCTGGAGAGCAAGTTTACCACCGTACTCCTGTCAAAATGCGTGGATGGCCGGTATCTGTTCGAGACGCAGGCCAGGAACAGCACGGCGAAGTCGCCGATGGGAGCGTTTGATACTTTTGAGATTGAGAATGACATCGTGGAAGTCATTAAGGCATTGGAGGAATTTTAGATGAAAGATTTCAGTAGATCAGAGAGATACCAGAAGGCACAGGCATACACAGAACAGGAGAAGCTCCCGCCGGGAGGATATGTGTTAGAGATCATGGATGCGAAAGAGCAGGCCAATGACTGGGGAGATACCCTGGTCATTGCCTTCGACATCGCGGAGGGCGAGCACAGAGGATTTTATCAGAACAATTACGATAATCAGTCTGGCGAAGATAAGAAGTGGAAAGGAAAGTACCGGGTCCCGATCCCGAAAGATGACGGCAGCGAACAGGATGAGTGGAAGATGCGACGGCTGAAGACCGTGGTGTCCAACCTGGAAGAATCCAACCCGGGTTTCCATTTTGACTGGGGCAATGTAACGGTACTCAAGGGGAAGAAGATCGGCGCCCTGTTCAATAACAAAGAGTATGAATTTAATGGCCGGCATGGATTCTTTACAAACTGTCACTCCCTGGTGCCGGTGGAGAAGATCCGTTCCGGGAAATATAAGATCCCGGAGGATACGCTGCTGAACAGAGGCGGCCGGCCGCAGCCACAGGGACAGCCGGTCGGAGATGGGTTTATGACTATCCCGGAAGGGGTAGAGGAAGAATTTCCGTTCATTTAGGATGTGGTGAGATTGACGCCATTTGATATGGAGCGGACCCTGGAGTCCCTGACGCTGCTCGTGGACACCAGGGAACATCCGACACAAAAATTGAGAAAGAGGATCAAACAGACGGGCCTGCCTTATAAAAGACAGAAGCTGGAGCAGGGCGATTATTCCTGCCAGTGCGAGCTGCCGGATGGGCAGGTTCTGGATTTTTCTGACAAAGTAGCCGTAGAGAGGAAGATGAACCTGGATGAACTGTGCCTCTGCTTCGGACGAGAGCGCGGGCGCTTCGAGCGGGAATTTGAGCGTGCCAAGGCCGCCGGCTGCCGGATCTATCTCCTGGTGGAAGACGGGAGCTGGGAGAAAGCCTACAAGGGGGAATACAGGAGCCTGTACAATCCAAAAGCCCTGATCGCCAGCATCAATGCGTATCGGGCGCGGTACGGGATGCAGCTTGACTTCTGTGCGCCGGAGACAACGGGAAGACTCATCCGGGATATCTTGTATCGAGAAGTAAAGGAATATTTGCAGGGATGTGAGGAAGATTGACCAGAGAAGAGATCAAAGAACAGGTCACCATGCGGGATGTCCTGGAGCGGTATGGCTTTCGCCCCAACCGGGTGGGGTTCATCCGCTGTCCGTTCCATACAGGGGACGACCATGCCTCCCTGAAAGTCTACGACAGGGACTTCCATTGCTTTGCCTGCGGGGCGAACGGGGATATCTTCACCTTTGTACAGAAGATGGAGCATGTGAGTTTCCGGGAAGCTTTCCAGTCGCTGGGAGGCACATACCGGAAGCCCACATTTTCTTCCAATCTGGCGGTATACCGCTCCCAAAAGCGCAGGGTTATGGCGGAAAAGCGGCAGCAGAGGAGCAGGGAAGCGAAAAAGCTCTGTCTGCTGCTGATCACCGTATACCGGCGCTGGCTGCGGAGGTCAAAACCTTTATCGGATGCGTGGTGCGACAGTTACAATGCGCTGCAGAAGCAGTTATATATCTATGAGACTATGGGAGACGGGAGGTGATGAGGTTGGGGCCGATCGAGAACATGACGAAAGAAGAGATTTTGTCCGCGGAGACATTGACGGAAGTGTTTGATGAGGAAGATGAGATTCAGAGGGCTGTCCTGATCGTGCAGCTTTCCGAACGGGCAAAAGAATTAAAGATAAAGACGCAGTTTGATACGATGGTGAAAGCGTTTAAGCGGGTGGACAGGCAGATGGCGAAGAAGCGCCGGCAGGTCAGCCTGGTGGAGAACTGGACGAACTTTACCGGGAAATATGAAAATATGCAGTGTGGCTCCTGGGTGGCTTCGGACTCCGGGATATACACCTATAACAGCCAGAACGGGGCATTGGATGTCCTGGCCTGTTATCATCCGATCCTGCCGGTAGAGCGGCTGAAAAACCTGGAGACGGGAGAAGAACAATTGAAACTTGCATACAAGCGGAATGGACAGTGGCAGGAGATCATCGTTCCAAAGACGATGGTGACTTCTGCCAGCAAGATCGTGGCGCTGTCGGGGCGCGGGATCTCCGTGACGAGCGAGAATGCCCGGCATCTCGTCCGCTATCTGTCTGATGTAGAAAACCTGAATGATGAATATATCGGTGTACAGTATTCTTCCAGTAAACTGGGATGGATCGGAGACGGCTTCCTTCCCTATGACACGGAGATCATCTTTGATGGGGATACCCGTTTCCGGCAGATCTTTGAGAGCATCCAGGAATGCGGGAGCCGGGAACGATGGTATGACCATGTGAGGGAGCTGCGGGCGAGCGGCAGGATGGAGATCAAGTTCATGCTGGCAGCGTCTTTTGCCAGTGTGCTGCTGTATCCGCTGGGCGGCCTGCCGTTTTTTGTGGACCTCTGGGGAGAGACGGAGGGAGGAAAATCCGTCACGCTGATGCTGGCGGCGTCGGTCTGGGCAAACCCGGATGAGAGCCGCTACATCGGTGATTTCAAGACGACAGACGTAGCCCTGGAGGCCAGGGCGGATATGCTGAACCATCTGCCGATGATGCTGGATGATACCAGCAAAACGTCGGCCCGTATCCGGGACAACTTTGAGGGTATCGTCTATGACCTCTGTTCCGGAAAGGGTAAGAGCCGTTCCAACAAGGAACTGGGAATCAACCGGGAGAACCGCTGGAAGAACGTCATCCTGACCAATGGAGAACGCCCACTGAACTCGTATGTAAACCAGGGCGGCGCCATCAACCGTATTCTGGAGGTGGAGTGCGGGGATAAGGTGTATAAAAACCCGCAGAAGACAGCAGAGCTTTTAAAACGGAATTATGGGTTTGCCGGCCGGGACTTTGTGAAGGTCATCCGGGAACTGGGGATAGATACTATCCGTGAGATACAACAGGAGATCGCCACAGAGCTTCAGGACGATGAGAAGATGCAGAAGCAGAGCCTCTCTCTATCCGTCCTTCTGACGGCCGATAAGATAGCCACAGAGTATCTCTTCAAGGATGGATGCAGTATCGGGATGGATGATGCCCGGAAAGTTTTGATCGACCGGAACGAACTGTCCGACAACGAGCGCTGTTATCGGTTCATCCAGGGCAAGGTGTCCATGAATGACCAGCGCTTTGATGATGATACCAAGTGTGAGAAATGGGGGCTGTTGGCCGATGGATATGCCATCTTTTATATCCCGGCCTTCGACCAGATCTGCAAGGAAGGAGGGTTCTCCAAGAAATCTTTCCTGTCCTGGGCGGACAAAAAAGGTCTGATCAAAACGGACAAGGGCCGGGATACAAAAGTAAAGAAGATCAACGGAAAAGCCGTGCGCTGTATCTGGCTGGCTATGGATGAGGAGATGCTGAAAAATGACGGTTTTATGCCTGTGGAGTACACACAGGAGGAGCTGCCATTCACATAAGAGTTACCCGTTACCGCGGTTTCCTGAAAATTTTTGCACTATATATAAGAAAAAAATGATGTGTATTTTTTAAGGTGAAAAAATATGAAATCAGTATATATTTCGTTTTTCCTTTTCATATGGAAAATCCATTGGTTCATTGGTAACTGGTACACAAAAACACGGATACAGCCTTTATTTATGCGGTGTAAGATGTTACCTCTCTGTGGTAAACCTCTGTTGTATACGGTAGCACGAGGTAACAAAAGGAGGGGGATATTATGGATCATGCACAAAAAATCAGTGCGGAATTGTGGAAATGGTATAAAGCGTGCAGGGATGCGGAGAAAGATCAAGGTACATGGGAGAGATATCTGGATGAAGCTGACCGGATCATCCGGCAATATGATGGCATGGATCATATCTTTGCGCGTGATATGTACCTGTTATTTCTTGACAGGATTGAGCGTATGGAGAGGAAGACGAAGGAAGGAGGAAAGGTGGAGAAATGAGCAAGAAAGACTATATCACCGGCCGCATGGACGGCCTGAAACTGGCGCTGCGCATCGCCGAACGGGACGGCATTGATGGGATTCGCAAAGAGATCGCCTACCGGAACAATGGCGGGATCAACACACGCCTGTCCATGCGCGAGCTGGACGAAGCGTCACAGGAAATCAAAGAAAACTGCGTAGATACGATCATGATAATGGCCATGTGGGCGCTCCGGGATGAGTTCGGCTTTGGAAAGGACCGGATGCAGCGCTTCTATGATCGGTTCATGCTGAAAACGGATATGGTGCTGAATCATGTGACTAATTTCCCAGAGATACGGAAGACATTGGAAAAAGAGCTGGGCTATGAGATCAATAAGCGGATAGGCATCACTGGCGTGGAGCTTTTCCGGAAGAAGTTGGGGATAACCGTAGAGGAGGAGAGCAGAGATGGATACAGAAACAATGATCAGAGAACTGGAAAACGTCGAAGAAAAGCATAAACACGACAAAATTTTTACTGGCCAGCTTAACGTGGCGAGAATGGCGCATGACGTAAAAGAGAGGCTGGAAGAACTCAAACTCTACGAAGACACCGGCTTAACCGTGGAACAAATCCGGGAGCTGCGCCGGCGGGACACAGCTATTTTACTAGAAAATATCAGAGGAAATGAGAAGGATAACGGACGCTTACGCTTCGGAACATGTCCGAAATGCAAAATACGTGTGAGCAATGCAGAGGGTGGGAATTACTGCCAGAATTGTGGGCAGCGTTTGAAATGGGAGGGATGACCGTGGCAGAAAAAAAGATACTGGATGCGACATGTGGGAGCCGGACAATCTGGTTTAATAAGCGCCACCCGTTAGCGATGTACTGCGATAACAGATCTGAAGAATACAGAAGTATCTGGAAAAATTGGAAAGGCAAGACAGAAAGGTAGTGCGTGATAGATCCGGATATCCAATGTGATTTTACAGCCCTTCCATTTCCGGATGAATCTTTTTCACTCGTAGTATTCGATCCGCCGCACCTGAAACATGTAGGAGATAATGCGTGGCTGGCAAAGAAATACGGGAAGGTCGATACAGATTGGCCGCAGATGCTACATGACGGATTTAAAGAATGTATGCGCGTATTGAAACCCGATGGGGTGCTGGTATTTAAGTGGAGTGAATACGACATTCCGGCCGTGGATGTCTGGAAGGCAATTGGACAGAAGCCATTGTTCGGCCATCACAGTGGGAAGAGGAGTAAAACATTTTGGGGATGTTTCATGAAGGGAGTGGAGTGATAGTGGAATTTGATGAAAAATGAGAGTTAATTTGTTTATATATAAAAAATTGTACTTTGATAATTGCATATTGATGGTTGTAGTGATATGATATTCTTATCTTGGAATATGGAGGAAAAAGTATGAAATGTCCTTTTTGCGGATGCGAAGATGTTCAGAGTTTACCATCGAATGATGGGATTTATAAGAATTACCAGAAGAATATAAGTTCTGGTATGACACATGGTTATAAAACTGGATCATGTTATTATCCTATAGTGAAAGCACTTTGTATGAAGTGCGGATATGTGTTCTCAAAAATGAATGATGAAGTTCTAAAAAAGTATCATGATGAAAAAGAATTTTTCACGAATTAAAATTTCACCAACCATCAATATTCGATGGTTGGTTTTTTTATGTCCAAAATAACGGAAAGAGAAGAAGGGAGCGTGATTCCTTTGGGAAAGAAGAGACTCAGGTACATGACCTGGGATGACTACGGGATATCGAAGCATCGGTACCAGGAGCTCAAGGCGTTTTGTCTTCAGTACGATGAGAAGAAATCTAAAATCAGCAGAGGAATAAGCGGTACAGGATATGACGGGATGCCAAAGGGAAATTACAAAGGAAATCCGCTGGAAACGCAGGCAATCCGGAATGTGATGTATCAGAAGGATTGCGAGATGATTGAGCAGGCAGCCATGGCGGCATCAGGCGAGATTTATCCATACATAATCAAAAGCGTGGCTAATGATTTATCTTACCAATTCATAGAATACGATGAAGCACTGGGAAGGATACCTGTTGGAATCAATGAATTTTATGCATACAGAAGATTATTTTACCATTATCTGGACTTATTAAAAATTGGTGACAAAATCGACCTGCTTTCGTGATATTATGATAGCGTGATTTAATTCACAGAGAAGAAATTTTATTTAATATAGCAAAAAAGACCGGGTAGCTAATCCGGTCTTTCGCTCCTCAAGCTATATTAGAAAGAAGTGTTATCCCAATATACGCCAAAACCGTACAAATTGCGGCGAAAACAGAAGGATTACATTTCTTGATTTCCTTATGTAACCATAAAAAGAAATACATACCAAAAGTACCTAATATGAACATGAGGAAGTCCTGTGTCATTACCGTCTTGAATATCCACATATATAATTCCTCCAAATGTATTTTTGGACTTACATCAATGTAACATTGAATGCCAAAGAGGCATGCAGATAAAAACGGTAAATAACAGGATAGAGAGCTTTCAGGGGTATTCAAGACGGTAGATTACTTAGTTCTTAAAAATGTAATACTTCCTAGAGTTAGGAATAACATTTCTTCTTTTTGTGAACATGAATCAATATACCTCCCTTAAAACATTCTCTAGCTACTTTGTTTTAGTAGCATATATAGTATAATATAATAACGTTAATACAGCAAGTTTTTTGTTAAAAGTAAAGACTGTGTATTTAAATTATAAAAACAGTTCCTGTTCTGTAAAATTATGGATGTTTGATGCGTATTTTTTTGTCTGATAAAAAATACTTGACAACTTGTATATACTATGTATATACTATAGACTCCACAAAAGAAAAAATGTAAGAGAATTAGACACCATAAAGATGAAAGAGATTAAATAAATATATAAATGATAGGAGGTGTTAACATGACAAAAAAAGAAATGTTAGAAGAGCTTGAGGAAAATGATTGGGCGGAAGAACTTACAGAAGACAGCTCATATGAGGAAATAAAAGAACGGTATCAAGATTATATACATGATACCGATAATGAGGAGGGTGCATTGTATCCTAATGGACGAGATTATGATGCGGAATCTTATGATTAGATAAGAAAAAAGAGATGGACAACAACCATCTCTTTTTTTCTTTCCCCAAACAAACGATTGAGAGGTGGTGAGGCTTGCCGAGAGCACCAGATCCCCGCGTCGAAGAGGCAAAGGAGCTGTTCGACCAGGGAATGAAATTAATTGATATTGCAAAGCAGCTTTCTGTTTCGGAAGGGACAGTCCGAAGCTGGAAGAGCAGATATAAATGGAGCAATGCAACGTTGCAAAAGAAAAAACGCAACGCTGCGAAACACCGTGGCGGCCAGCCAGGCAACAAGAATGCTGTCGGCCATGGCGCACCAAAAAAGAATAAGAATGCAGAAAAACATGGTTTCTTCTCGAAGTATCTTCCGGAAGAGACCTTTTCTATTATCCAGGACATTGACGAACAAGACCCGCTGGATATCCTCTGGGGGAATATCCAGATTGCTTATGCTGCTATTGTCCGGGCGCAGCAGATCATGTATGTACGGGATCAGGGGGACTTAACCGAGGAACACACCGGTTCCTTTGACAATGGGGATACCTACAATTATCAGCAGGCCTGGGACAAGCAGGCAACCTTCCTGAAGGCGCAGGCCAGGGCACAGTCGGAGCTTCGGTCCCTGATTAAGCAATACGATGAGCTGCTGCATCGGAACTGGGATTTGGCCAGCGAGGAGCAGAGGACACGGATTGCTCACCTGAAGGCGCAAACAGATAAACTTACCGGCAATAATCAGGAGATTGAGGACATGGACGAGATCGAAGGTGAGATTTATGGCGATGGTAGTTAAGAAGAGAAAGACCATACCCTTCAAGTTCGGTGAAAAGCACATAGAGTATATCCGAAGGTGCCAGAACTGCATGTATAATGTGGCGGAAGGCGCTGTCCGTGCCGGCAAGACCGTTGATAACGTGTTTGCTTTTGCCCATGAGCTTAAAACGACAAAGGACAGAATCCATCTTGCGACGGGTTCCACGGTCGGTAATGCAAAGCTTAATATCGGTGATGCCAACGGATTTGGTTTGGAATGGATTTTCCGTGGCCAGTGCCACTGGGGAAAGTACAAAGATAATGAGGCCTTGTTCATTAAAGGGCCATCAACGAGATACCGGCAGCGTATCATCATATTTGCCGGCGCAGCGAAAGAGGACAGCTTCAAGAAGATCCGAGGCAATTCGTACGGCATGTGGATTGCGACAGAGATCAACTTGCATCACAAGAACACCATCAGAGAGGCGTTCAACCGTACCATTGCCGCCGATCGGCGGAAGATCTTCTGGGATTTAAACCCGGACAATCCGAATGCCCCTATCTACAAAGATTATATTGACAAATATGCAAGGCAAGCCGCTGCCAGTGAGCTGATCGGCGGTTATAACTACATGCATTGCACGCTATACGATAATATCAATCTGACGCAGGAACGTATCCGGGAAGTGGAAAGCCAGTACACACCGGGGAGCATCTGGTATATGCAGGACATCAAAGGAAAGAGGGTGACAGCCCAGGGACTGATCTACCGGCAGTTTGCAGAAGATTTCAATAATGGGATTCATAACTTCCGGAGGACAGAAAAAACAAAAGACATCATGGAGATTATCCTTGGGGTAGACTTTGGTGGTTCCAGTTCTGGCCACGCATTTTCTGCGACGGCTATCACACGAGGATTCCAGGAGGTGGTTTCCGTGGCAGCAGAACGGCACCTGTGCCAGGACGAAAACGGAAATCAGATCGAGATTGACCCGGATGAGCTGGGAAGATTGTTTGTGGATTTCTGTCTGAAGGTTATCAACTTGTATGGGTTTATCACAGTCGTGTACTGCGACAGCGCAGAGCAGACATTGATTCTGGGTTTGAAGGCAGCACTCCGGAAAGCGGGTCTTGGATGGGTGCGAGTGGAAAATGCGCTGAAGACGGAGATTAATGATCGCATCCGCCTGACTGCCCGTCTGATGGCCCAGGGACGATATAGTTACATGGATCTGATGTGTGATGACCTTGTAGCTGCGTTTAGTAGTGCAGTATGGGATCCAGATGAGGTGACAAAGAATGTCCGGCTGGATGATGGTACCAGTGATATTGACAGCCTGGATGCGTTTGAGTACACGGTGGAACGGTATATCACGAAGCTGATCCGATACGAATAATGAGGTGGCGTATGAAATTTACAAGACTTTTGACTCTGATCACAGAGGTTTTAAATAAAGATTCTGATACCAAAGTGGATGTCAGTTTGACATCACAACTGGCAAGAGACATCGAATTATGGAGCCGGATGTATGAAAACCATCCGCCCTGGCTGAAAAAAGATAGAATTTATACGATGGGGCTGCCGGCGGCAGTGGCAGGAGAACTGGCCAGACTTACGCTGCTGGAGTTTGACACGGAGATTACCGGATCAGCGCGGGCGGAATATCTGAATAAAGAGTATCAGAAGGTGGTTCGCCAGCTTCGTCTGCAGCTGGAATATGGCTGCGCTAAGGGTGGATTGATCTTGAAGCCGTACGTCACGCAGACCGGTATCAGTGTAGAATTTATCCAGGCGGACGCTTTCTTTCCCATCAATTTTGACAGCTCCGGCCGGATGACAAAATGTGTGTTTGCCAGCCGGCTCCGGAAAGGCGATAAGATTTATACCCGGTTGGAAATGCACGAGTTTACGAATGTGCTGCTGCGGATTAGCAATCGGGCGTTTGTGAGTACCAATGATTTTAATCTGGGTACTGAGATCTCAGTGGGGGTTGTGCCGGAGTGGTCAGAACTTACCGGGTCTATCACATTTTCTGGTATAGACCGGCTGCCGTTCGGGTATTTCAAAATGCCATTGGCCAATAATACAGACGCGTCATCTCCTATTGGCGTATCAGCTTATGCAAAAGCCATCGATCCGATCAAAAAGGCAGATAAGAGGTACTCACAGATTGACTGGGAGTATGATTCCAAAGAAACAGCTGTCCATGTGGCGGAGTCCATGCTCAAGTATGACAAAGGACAGGATCGATATGTGTACCCGGCGGGTATGGAGCGCCTGTATCGAACGTTGGAGTTTGACAATGGCGCAGTTTCAAAACCGTTGCTGGATGTGTTCTCTCCGGAAATACGGGATGAGGCCTATTACAACGGGCTTAATCATCAACTGCGGCTGGTAGAATTTAATTGTAGTCTGGCCTACGGCACGCTTTCGGACCCGAACAATGTAGATAAGACGGCGGAGGAGATCCGGAGCAGTAAGCAGCGCTCGTTTGATATGACCCGGGATATGCAGCGGAACTTGCAGACTGCGCTGGAAGACATGATCCAGGCAATGGATTTTTACGCGAGCATTTATAACCTGGCACCGGTGGGGAGTTATGATGTGACATTTAACTGGGGAGACAGTATCCTGTCGGACAAAGAACAGGAGCTGATTTCCATGCAGCAGGATGCTTCCATGGGATTCATCCGAAAAGAACTGTATGTGGCCAAAAAGTACGGCGTTAGTGAGGAAGAAGCCCTCAAGATGATGCCGGCACCGAATACGAGTCTCTCGCTCCTGGAAGAGTAGGTGATGTGTTATGCTTGACCCAGAATATCTGGCAGGTGTTTCTGATCAGCTTCTGGCCATCATTGATGAGCTGGAACTGGCAATTATCGAGGACATTTCAAAACGGCTCGTAAAGACAGGCAGCATCACGGATACCAGTCGCGGGCAGGCTCAGATCGCACAAGAGGCGGGGCTTGTTTATCAGGATGTCGTGAAGCGCGTCAGCCAGACATCCGGATACATAGAAAAAGAGGTTGAGAGACTTTTTCGGGAAGCGGGCGTGCAGAACCTGAAGAATGAAGCTGTCATCTACAAAAGAGCCGGCAGGCAGGCCATTACCCTGGGGCAGTCTGAGACCATGCAGCGGCTCCTGGAAGCTAATATCCGAAAGACAAAAGGGGATGTCAATAACCTGACGCTGACCACGGCAGTGGAAGCTCAGACGGCGTATATCAATGCCTGCAATAAGGCAATGATGAAAGTTCAGACCGGCGCATTCAGCTATGACAGAGCGGTGGCTGACGCTGTCAAAGAGGCAGCAGTACAGGGCACCGAGGTACTGTATCCCTCTGGTCATGTTGATAAGCTGGATGTGGCAGTCCGGAGGGCGACGCTCACCGGAGTGAACCAATCGGCCGCGCAGCTGAATCTACAATACGCACAAGAAGCCAAATGCGATTATGTGGAAACAACAGCACACAGTGGCGCACGGCCTTCACACGCAGTATGGCAAGGGCGTGTGTTTTGCATTTCCGGAAAGGACCCGGAGTATCCGCCATTTTATGAGAGTACCGGATATGGAACGGGGGCCGGGCTGTGTGGATGGAACTGCCGGCATAATTTCTATGCGTATTTTCCTGGTATCTCTACGCCGGCGTACACTGAGGCGACACTCCAGGAGTATGAGGCAAAGAAGATAGAGTACAACGGAAAGATGTATACGGAATACGAGGCGAGCCAGATGCAGCGGGCACAGGAAAGGAAGATCCGGGAGACTAAGCGGAAGTTGGCCGGATATGATGCCGGCATGAAAAATACAGATGATGAAGCTTCCAAGTCACTGTTTCAAAAACAGTTCAATGAGGAGTCGGTACGGTTAAAACAGCAGGAAAAGGCTCTCAAAGATTTCTGCAAGAAGACGGGCCGCCAGTATGAATCTGCCAGGACGCAAGTCCATGCAGTGAAAGACGATAAGGGAAATATTGTTGGATTTAACCGCAGCGTAGCACGGAAGGCAGTATGGGCGAACCGGAAGACACAAAAAGCTCTTGCGGAAAAGGCAAGGAATGGTAAAATAATAGAAAAGATAAAAGATGCGGGGATGAAAGGACAGATTGTACTTTTTCCTCAGAGAAAGCTGGATGTTTCAAATTTTTCTTTTGATGAAAATCACATAAACGGAGAACGTCACCATAGAGTAACGAGAGAAGATGCAGAACGATTTATTCGGGAGGCTGATGTCGAAATTACTAGGTGGAATGGTCGATTTATTAATTATTATGGTCCAAACGGTGCGGTATTTGTTGATGCGCAAAATAATAATATTCGTACGGCTTTTTGGAGCGAAGAATTTGACGAGCATGTACAAAAAATGAGGGAGGTGCTGAAAGAAAGTGGCAATGATTGATTGTCCTTTGATGGGCAGAAAGATTGATGATGGAATCTGTTTTGATATTCATATGGTCGTGGAGGGAGTGGCGCCAGAACGCACAGCGCCTGAAGAGGTAATCCAGATAAAAGATTATAAAGATATTTGTATGAGATGTCCGAATCACAGAGAATAAGAAAGGGGTGAGAGCATGGGGATGCCCGAAGGAATAGTAAAAATAAATAAGCTTCGGAATGGAGAAAAGGTCATATGTACATCCTGTGGGAAAGGAGAGTACAAACCAACAGGAGGCAATCATAAGAAGACACATTGCTTCGTGTGTGATTCCTGTGGAGCCAAAATTAACATTGATTAACACCGCTTTGTCAAAAAAGACAGGGCGGTATTTTTATACCTATTTTTAAGAAAGGAGCCAGAAATATGAGCTTAACCACATAGAGAGGCGGTGATCCGATTATCTCCCGGCAGCGGGGTCATGCTGCAAAGAAACACGCAGAGAAATCTGGGTGTTATTTTTATGCTTTTGGTCAGGTGATGAGACCTAAAATAGTCCGGTCACTCGGTGAATAGTTACGCACCTACAAATAACTTAAGTGGAAAGGAACAGGGAAATGAATACAGAGGAATTACAGAAACAGGGACTCACCCAGGAACAGATCAACTATGTGATGGCGGAGTATGGGAAAGAATTAAATCCGCTGAAAGCAGAACGGGACAGCCTGAAAACACAGCTCGGGACAGCGCAGGCAAGTTTGAAGGAGTTTGAAGGCATTGACCCGAAAAATGTCGGGGAATTGCAGACGAAGGTCAGCACTCTCACCCAGGAACTGGCGACAGCCAAAGCGGAAGGAGAGCAGCAGGTTGCCGACCTGAAGTTCAATGTCGCTGTGGAGGCAGCTATCCGTGCCGCCGGCGGGCGGAATGAGAAAGCCGTCATGGCAATGCTTGACGTGGATACGCTCAAGGCCAGCAAGAATCAGGACAAAGATATCCAGGCAGCCATTGAGGCAGTAAAGAAAGAAAATGATTATCTGTTCGTGCCGGATAAACCGGTACCTAAAGTAGTATCCAGTACACCTGGAGTATCTGGGAAGACAGATGATTTAAAGACCAGGGCAAATGACGCGTTGCGTAGTTTTTTAGGAAAAGAATAACAGGAGGTAGATATAAATGGCAGTAAATATTATCAGCAGACAGGAAGCGGAAGCCATCATCCGGGAGCAGGTGGTGAGTACCATCTTCCAGGATGCGCCAAAACAGTCTGTATTTTTAAGCATGGCACGGAAGTTGCCAAACATGACCAGCAATCAGACGAGGATTCGTGTCCTTGACTTTCTGCCAACAGCATATTGGGTAAACGGCGACACCGGTATGAAGCAGACATCCAGTCAGGCATGGGATAATGTATGGATCACGGCCGGGGAACTGGCGGTTATCGTACCCATTCCAGAGGCAGTGCTGGATGATACAGAGTTTGACATTATCGGCGAGGTAACTCCGAGGGTCAATGAAGCGATTGGTCAGAAGGTAGACAGCGCTATTATCTTCGGCGTGGACCGCCCGGTAGAATGGTCCAATGATATCATCACTCGGGCCAGACAGGCGGGAAATAACGTGGCGATCCCGTCATCAAACGTAGATTATTACAATCTCATTATGGCAGAGAACGGCGTTATCGCCAAAGTGGAAGAGGATGGTTATATGTGCACTGGCGCACTGGCTGCTATGGGAATGCGGGCGAAGCTCCGCGGCATCCGTGCCACCGATGGTACCCCGATTTTCAAATCGGATATGCAGGGTGCAACACAGTATGCGCTGGACGGTACGCCGTTGTACTTCCCTCAGAACGGTGCATTCGACCAGAGCATCGCGCAGCTTGTGGTGGGGGATTTTAAGCAGGCCGTTTATGCTATCCGACAGGATGTCACTGTGAAGATTCTTGATCAGGGAATCATCCAGGATCCGTCTACGAAAGAGATTGTTTACAATCTGGCGCAGCAGGATATGATTGCCCTTCGTGTGGTATTCCGGATGGGCTGGGCGCTGCCGAATCCGGCGACACGGATGAACGGCGACCGTACCGGATGCCCGTTTGCATACCTGGAGCCGGCGACACCAGTAACAACCCAGAAGGTGACATTCACCGTTCAGGAGCCGGCAGCGGAAGAAGAGGGCGAACCGACAAACATTGAAGGAGCCATCGTGGACGTCAATGGTTCTCGTCTGAAGACTAACGCTTCCGGTCAGGCAGAATTCAACCTGCGTCCAGGAACGTATCCGGCCAAGGTAAGAAAAACTGGCTATGGACAGATTACCGAAACGGTAGTTGTAGAATCAAGCGCAGTGACCAAGACAATTACCCTGACAAAGAAAGCGTAAAGGAGGCGGCAGAATGGTAGAATATGCGGATTATGCGTTCTATGTGGATAAATTCCACGGAAAAACTATCCCGCAGGAAGACTTCCCTTCTGCCATCCTGCGGGCCAGCGTTTTTGTAAAATACATCACATTTGGCCGTATAGAGAATGCAGCGATACCGGAGGAAGCCCGGTATGCTGCCTGTGCGGCCGCCGACGTGATGTATAAGGATGACAGGGCAAGGGATAAAAACGGCCGGGAAAAGAAGACCGAAAACAACGATGGATACAGCGTGAGCTTTGTGACCAGCGTAGACGGAAACACTGGCTCCGTGGAAACCCGTGCATATCAGGCAGCGGCCCAGTATCTTTCAGGTACCGGGCTCTTGTACAGGGGGACTTGCTGATGATTACAAATGCAGATCTGACCATCTTCAATTACCGCGGTACTGATAAAACAACTGGCCGGACGACCTATTTCCGGACACAGATCCGTGGCGTCAGCTTTTACACGGAGCAAAAAGTACAGGTGACTGATAAAGGTATCGTTTCTGCGGATATCTATAAAATCCGGATTCCGGAAGATGCAGACACGCAGGGGAAACAGTATATTGATGCCGATCAGTACGCAGAGCTGACGGATGAGGAGGCTTCGTCTTATTGGACCATCAATAATGACGACTTGTTTGGCCGCGGTCTGCTGGATGATTTTGAGAAAGAATCCGAGTTTTTAAAGCGGCAGTATACCGGCAAAGTATTATCCTTCGCGGATAACCGCCGCGGCGGGCTGCCGCACTGGCGGATCGGGGGTGAATAAGATGGCCACAAAAGTGAAAATCAAGATGAACTCGACACAGAAAATCCTGACCAAGCGGGGATTACAGGCGGGAGGACCAGTCCAACGATCTTTCACTCATGAGATGCGCCGGCGCATGGACCCGTATGTTCCGTTTTTGAATGGTCCACTGAAAAATACTGCGGTAGAACACGAAGATTCTGTGGAGTATGTACAGCCCTATTCCCGAAGACAGTATTATGAAAATCGTGGAAATGGAACCGAGGGAACAGCCCGGGGCGGAAGACGAGGAAAAGAATGGGATAAGCGGTGCTGGGCGGATAATGGGGACGCCATCCTGGAATCCGTGGCCAAAATGGCAGGAGGAAAAGCAGAAAAATGAGTGTGATAGGCAGTATTCGGGCGTTTGTGAATACATGCCCGTTCCTGGGTGAGTTTGATGCTCTGGTAGGTGTGGAATACTTGCCGGAGAACACAAAGTCATTTGTGGTGGAGGCATCCATCACGGACAACCCGATACAGAGAAGATATTTGAACGGCGATACCATCCGCCGGTTTAATTTTGTATTTGCCAGCCGGGAATATTTCGGGCAGGACATGGTGGAAAACATGGATGTCGCTGAGTTTTACGAGAAATTTTCTGACTGGCTGGAAGAATGCAGTGCGAAAAATACCCTGCCGGATTTAGGCAGTGGAAGGGAAGCAAGGAAAATCCAGGCACTGACCAATGGATACGTGCTCAATGCCGATGAATCAAAAGCTCGGTACCAGATTCAGTGCCAGCTTGTGTATTATCAGGAATTTTTAGGAGGTAAGTAATATGCCAGAAGCAGCAACAAGCAAAGCAGTAAAACAGAGATACCAGGAAGCGTCTTATGTGAAGGTGAGCGATACCTTTGAGCTTTTGGGCACTGGTTTTGAAGAGTTAAATGAAGACCCGGGAGCGCAGACTACCAGCAAAAAGTACATCAATGATAAGTCCTCTACCTCGTCCATCACATCTTACGAAGGAGAGCATCCGTTCACTGCCGATCAGATTTTATCGCAGGCGGTTATCAAGGATTTTGTTGATATCGGCAAGCAGCGTAAGACCGGCGCCGATGCGGAACGAGAGCTGGTCCGCGTGGATCTGGACGAAGCGGTGCAGAGTAAACAGAATACTTTCAAAGCCCGTAAGTTTGACGTGGCCGTGGAGATTTCTTCATTCAGTGATAACGACGGAGAATGGCAGGTGGAAGGAACATTGCACGACAAGGGAGATCCGGTGATGGGAGAGTTCAATACCCAGACAAAAGAATTTGTATCGGACGCTGATGCTGCGGAATCGGGTGACGGTGCATAAAACTAAGATGAGAGGACGATGAGGTATGTTTGAGTGGAATAAAGAGAAATTTGATTTTAATTTTCTCAATGCTGATATCATGAAACGGTTTGACGCGGCTGAGAAGACCATGTGGGACGGACTGTCCGGTTACGAAAAGGAACACGCACCTGACGGCAATCTGACAGCCGATGGGGTCATTGCAGAGTGTAGCATCATCGATACATTTTTTGATGACCTCTTTGGTGAAGGTACTGCTGGGAAAATGTTCACGCAGGAACACGATTTGGGCGAGAGGGTAAAGGCCGTGAAGAAACTCTATCGGCTCAGGGAAGAGCAGCTGAAAGGGCACGCAAGAGCGGTCGATGATATCACACGGCTCGCCCAGGGAAAGTGAGGAGAAAAAAGCTGCCGACGGAAGTTGCTGTCGGCAGCAGAAGCTATCCGATTGACGCAGATTTCCGAACGATGATAGAGATTGAAGGCATTCTGTTTGGAAAAAACATTTCAGAAGAGCAGGAAGCATTTGCCAGGGAAATCATGCAGTATACAGAAATGTCCCATGAGGATGCCTGTATGAACGCCAGATATTATGCTGCGATGGATCTCTTTTATAAGGGAAATATCCCGGATGATCTGGGCGAAGCAGCAGACAAGCTTCTGTGGTTTTATTCCTGCGGTAAAGAGGAACCAAAGGGAAAGAAGCCGAAACAGCCGGTACTTTCTTTCCGGCATGATTTTGACTATATCAATGCGGGATTTATGCAGGATTATAAGATAGATCTGTTGGAGATTGATTTTCTTCACTGGTGGAAATTTATGTCCCTCTTTGCTTCGATCCATGACGACTGCAAGATTTGTGAGATCATGGGATGGCGCGGGGCGGACGTGACAAAGATGGATAAGGAACAGAAGAAGAGGGCAAGGGAGATGCAGCGGATTTATGCGCTGCCGAAGGATATCCCAGAAGAAGAGAAGGAAAGACAGGACGCAATCACAGATGCACTGTTACATGGCGGAGATGTGGATGCGGTATTGAGAAGCGGACAGGCGTAGGCCTGGTGTTGTCGGTTGGTGGCACCCAGGGCGTCAAATAGCTTAGATTTTTACGATTTCACTATTTGATGCAAGGAGTGTGAGAATATGGCCGATGGTACCATCATTATAGAAACTGGATTAGACAATTCAGGGATAGAAAAGGGGATTAAACAAACCAAAAAGTCTTTGAAATCTCAGGCTGCCAGTTTAGCAGCGGAGTATAAAAAGCAGGGAATGTCATCCAGTGATGCTTTTAAAAAGGCATGGAATGAGATTGAGCGGAGTTCTGAAGTTTCGGCAGATGCAGTAGTAAACAATTGGACTGGCGCTGCAGATAAGATAAAGTCCATTATTGGAACAGCGGCCAAGGCTACCGGCGTTGCAGCAGTGACCGGGTTGGCGGCGGCCACAAAAGCAGGTATGGACTTTGAAGCACAGATGTCCAGGGTGCGGTCCATCTCCGGGGCAAACAACGAGGAGTTTGCCAGGCTGAATGAACAGGCAAAACAGCTAGGTGCGGACACGGCGTTTTCTGCATTGGAAGTGGCAGAAGGCATGGAGAATCTGACGTCTGCCGGATTTGATGTGGAGGAAACTATCGCCGCTATGCCTGGTATGCTTGACCTTGCTGCTTCTTCCGGTGAAGATCTTGCTTCCAGCGCGGATATCGCGGCGTCAACGCTCCGTGGATTCAAAATGGATGCCAGCGAAGCAGGCCATGTGGCCGATGTGCTGGCGAAAAATGCGGCGGATACTAATGCGGCTGTGGCAGATACCGGGGAGGCCATGAAGTATGTGGCGCCGGTAGCGAGTGCCATGGGTATTGAATTTGAAGAGACTGCAGCATCCATTGGAATTATGGCCGATGCCGGCATCAAAGGATCCCAGGCCGGTACAACACTGCGGGGAGCCCTGTCCCGGATTGCAAAGCCAACCAAAGTCATGCGAGAGACCATGGACGAGTTGGGAATCTCCTTCTATGACGCGGATGGAAAGATGAAATCTTTGACGGACATGACGGCAATGCTTGAGGAAAAGACTGCTGGTTTGTCCGAAGAACAAAGGAATCAGGCGCTTATCACTCTGTTTGGTCAGGAATCCCTTTCTGGTATGCTCGCGCTGATCAGCCGGGGTTCTGGAGAACTGCAAAGGCTGACCGAAGAGTATAAGAACTGTGATGGATCTGCAGAAGAGATGGCGAAGACCATGCAGGATAATCTGAAGGGCGCCGTAGAACAGTTGGGCGGCTCTGCGGAATCCCTGGGGATTGAGCTGTATGAGAACATAGAAGAACCGTTAAAAGATGTCACAAAATCGGCTACAGAGCAGATCAATGATCTTACCGATGCTTTAAAAGATGACGGTATCGAAGGGATTATCCCGGAGGAAACAGTCACGACCGTCAAAAACCTTGGTTCTGTAGCATCCGCAGCGGCAAAGGGCGGGGTCAAAGCGCTAGGGGCCGGCATGGAATTCCTGGGAGAAAATCTGGATGCAGTCCTTCCTGCGGCGGCGAGCCTGTTGACCGTGGTAAAAGGATACACGGCATTAAAAACTGTAGCGCCAGCACTTACTGCAATAAAGACGGAGCTGAAAGGAATCCGCACGGGAATGACACCGCTTGGTACTGCTGTAAAATTTTTTACTGGGCAGACGATGGCAGCGACAACGGCAACGGGACTTTTAAATACAGCAGTCACAGCACTGGGCGGCCCGGTTGGCATCGTTGTCCTGGCGGTTGGCGCATTGACAGCGGGGATTGCTGCCTACGCCTTGACGCAGGAACATGCAAAATCAGAATCCTTAGAGTATGCAGACGCTTGTGAGGAATTAAGCAAAAAGCAGGATGAAGCTGCGAAATCTATTGAAAACTTAAAGGAAAAAACTTCTGAAAACGTAACAGAGACCAGAGCACAAGGAGTACAGGCAGACAATCTTTTCAAGAAATTAAAAGAACTGATAAAGGTAGAGGACAAAAGTGCTGGCACGAAAGCACAGATTAAGAGTGTTGTGGAAGAACTGAATGGGATTCTTCCTGATTTGGGGCTTATTTATGATGAAGAGACAGATAAGCTGAATAAATCAACCAAAGCCATCCGGAACAATATTGATGCGTTGAAGGAACAGGCGATGGCCAAGGCATATCAGTCCGGAATGGAAGAATGGGCCGAAAAAGTAGCAGATGCGACGGTTGAATATGAGAATGCTTCTGAAACATATGCGAAAGCGGAGGAAAAGCTGAATCAAGCAAAAGATAAAGAGGCTGCGCTTATCGAGGAACATGGTCTGGGAAGCGGCAACAAAGAATTAGGGGAAGCGGCGCAGGATGTCCTGAATTATCAGGCTGCGTTGGATTCCGCAGGAGAAGCTCTTGCCAAAACGCAAGATAATCTGAGCCAGGCAGAAGCAGGACTGGCAGAATATTCGGATAAATTTACCAACCAGACCAACTATGTGGATTATCTGAATAATCTGGACAATTTGGCTAAAGAAGCCGGCGTCAAGGCGAAGAAAATTCCGGAATCCGTCAGCCTTGGCATCCAGCAGGGTCTTTATTCTGTACCGACCACCGGGAATGAGTTAAAGAACCTGATTAACCTGGACAGCCTTGTGCAGGAAGCAAAGGCAGCGGGCGTTCAGGTACCGGCTTCCGTAGCACAGGGTATTCAGTCTGGAAAGTATGCTCTTCCAGCCAGTGTGGCGCAGATGAAGGCGCTGATCCAGCTCGATGATCTGCAAAGTCAGACTTTTGTGTCGGGTGTCAAAGTTCCGGAAAACATGGCGAAAGGCATTGCGTCCGGGAAGACGAAGCCGGCGGCAGCAGTCCGGCAGATGAATAATCTGGTGAAGTTTGATGATTTGGTAAGAAATTCCGGCATATCCGGTACGTCGGCAGTGCAAAGCCTCGTAGCATCAGTGAATGCTGGAAAGACGAAGCCGAAAGAAGCCATTGAACAGATGCTGAACCTAGTGGGTGACGCTACGGATAAATCTGCAAAAAAATCCGGCGAGAAGTCAGGTAAGCAAGTCGCGGAATCTACATCGGAAGGAATTGACAAGAACAAAGGAAAAGTAAAGGAATCCTCCCAGGAAGCTGTGAAAGATGCACAGGATGTAGATTACAGTGGTTTCCGGACATTAGGCGGAAATATGATGCTTGGTTTAGCTGCGGGCATTGATGAAAATAGTTCTATTGTTTCGTCAGCAGCGCAGAGAGCTGTGAGAAATGCGAAAAATGCTGCCAATGCTGAAGCAGATTCCCATTCACCGTCTCGAGTATTCCGGGATGAAGTTGGCAAGTTTCTTCCGCTTGGTCTGGCAAAAGGTATTATCGACAATACCGATGCCGTAGAAGACGCGTCCCGAGACATGGCCAAAGCCAGCGTCAAAGCGACAGCAGATGAGCTGGAGATCAATTCGCCATCTAAAGTTTATAAAAAAGCCATTGGTAAGTTTATCCCTTCCGGCGTGGCAAAAGGCGTACGGGAGGCGCAGGGAATCCTCAATGCAGAGATGGAATCCATGGTATCAGATGCTCTGGATGCGGCCCGGACAGCTTCGGCGGAAGGAAACTACTCAGAGATTGGAAACAATCTGACTAGCCGTTTGAGTACGGCGCTCAGCACGGCGCAGCAGGATTCATCTGAGACTATTCAGGATATCATCAGCCGGCAGCAGGAGAAGGTGTCCAATAAAAACAGCAAGCGGGAAGAGAAGCTCCAGAAGAAGATTGATGATACCAAAAAGAAGAAGAAAAAGAAGCAGCTCAAAAAAGAGATGAAAGAACTGCAAAAGCAGAATAAGAAAGAAGAGAAGCGTATGCAGGAAGCCGGGGAGGCCATGGCCAATGCATACAATACTGCGTTTCAGAAAGAGTCCGAGCGACTGACAGCTATTGCGCAGGAACAGATCCAGAAGCTGTCTGAGGAGTACCAGGAGCAGTACAACGAAATCAAGACACAGATGGATAGCCTGATAAGTAAGCAGCAGTCCTGGGGCAATATCTATGATCTTGACCAGAACATTTATGATCTGAAGCGATACCAAGAAAACATCAAGGCTCTGGAGAAAAACATTCCGGAATCCATGATGGAAAGAATCCTTGGTATGAACGTGGATGAAGCATCTGCTTACATGGACTGGTTCAGGACAATGTCGGCGGAAGAACAGCGGGCGTACATCGAGAAGTGGAACACGCAGCAGGATATGGCTAAAAGTTTCTCTGAGAGTTTCTTCGCGGATGATTTTGCGAAAATTGAAGCGGAATACAATGCGAAGTTGAAAGCGGCGACGGATAACCTTCGGGTACAGATGGAACAGGCCGGGCAGAATATTGCCGCCGGGTTGACTGCGGGCATGGAAAAAGAGACCCGTAACATGACAAAGGCCATGAAAAAAATTTGCAATCAACTGGTGAAGACGGTGAAGAAGACACTGAAAATCAATTCGCCATCGAAACGGTTTGAGCAGATCGGCCGATATAACCTGCAGGGAGCAGAAAAGGGACATGAAAAAGAAGCTCCAAAACTGTACCGGCAGGTAGAATCTGTATCGGAGACCATGGCGCAAAAATTTGCCAAGGCAAGACTGAACATACCAGAGCTGCAGAGCAGGATGCAGTCGGCCGTATCCCGGCAGATGGAGCGCGTTTCCGGCGCACAGGTACGAGTCGCATTTGCTGGCACAGGAAATGGAACTGCCAAAGAACAGACCATTTATACTGGGCCGGAGAAAATCGAGGTGCCGGTTATATTGGAAGGCCGGGAGATTGCCAGAGTAACAGCACCGTACATGGATAAAAAACTGAATGACATTACGAATCGGAAGACGCGAGGAGGTGTCTGATTTGAAAAGAGGAACCCTCGGGGTATTGATTGGAGATAAGCACACATTAAAGGACTGGGGTCTCGGTTGGTTGGCCGTTACTCTGGGATTCCCGGAGCCAAAGACCTATGAACAGGATGTTCCCTGCGCTGATGGGACGATTGATCTGACAGAAGCTATGACCGGCGGAGACGTAAAATACAAGAACCGAAGTTTATCACTGGAGTTTGAAGTTCCCGACAGGGACTTCGGCGATTGGGCAAACAAGGTATCAGAGATTGCGAACTATCTGCATGGTCAGAAAATGAAGATTATCCTGGACAATGATAAAGCGTTTTATTATATCGGCCGGCTGACTGTAGATGCTGAAAAGACAGACCGGGAAGAGAGTAAGCTGGTACTGTCCGGGGATGTGGAGCCATATAAATATGAGCTTTGCAGCGGCCTGGAAGATTGGCTGTGGGACCCGTTTAATTTTAATAATGGCATCATCCGGAATTATAAAGATTTGGAAGTGAACGGAACGAGGACGCTTGTGATCCGCGGACGCAGAAAGAAAGTTATCCCGGTGTTTGAATGCAGCACGGCTATGACCGTATCATTTGATGGATTGGATTATGATTTGCCAGCAGGCCGGAGCAAAGTGTTTGATATTTACCTGGGAGAAGGGGATAATGAACTGGTCTTCACCGGCAACGGGACTGTATCTGTGGATTACCGGGGAGGGATGCTGTAAATGTATCGGGTTTTGTGTGACGGAAAAACGCTGCATGATGTCAGAGATGAAGAGTACCAGCTTTTGTCTCCCAAGATTTCTTTGGAACTGAATAAAACAGGGAATTTTGATTATGGGATTTTAGATACACATCCGAATGTCGGAGCGATTGCGAAGTTAAAATCCCGGATTGAAGTATATGAAGATGATGAACTGTTATTCAAAGGACGTCCCCTGAACAACGAAGATGATTTTCAAAATACCGGCCAGATTTCCTGCGAAGGGGAGCTGGCGTTTTTGTTGGATTCTATCCAGCGACCAAAAAGCTACGGACGGCAGAATACATTTCCACCAATATCCACTAATATAGAAATTTTTCGGCTGATTATCGCAGAACATAACTCACAATTGGAAGCAGATAAGCAGTTTACAGTCGGCCAGATCGATATAGACAGCGAGGAACTGGAAAACTTCGACGCCAACTATGAAAAGACCTGGGATTTCATCCAGACCAATTTCCTGGATAAGTATGAAGGATATCTGCGCGTGAGACAGGTAGGAACTGTTCGGTATCTGGATTACGTCAAACAGTACGGTAAGGTCAGCGACCAGGTTATCCGCTTTGGGGAAAACCTGCTGGATTTAAAGAAATATTCTAAGGCTGAGGATATTAAGACAGCTATCATTCCTGTTGGCGCCAATAATGTCCGGATAAATACGGCCAATGGACACAATGGGACAGATCACATTTACAGCCAGGATGCCGTTGATCTGTACGGCTGGATTATTGATAAAGTGGACTTCCCCGATGCCAACAGCCCCGATGAACTACTGGCAGCTGCAAAAGAATATCTGAATAGCTGTATCAATTTAGCTATCACTATTGAGCTGACAGCAGTGGATCTTCATATGGTCGATGTGGATATCAATGCAATACGGTTGGGGGATCTGGTCCCGTGCGTATCTGAAAAACATGGTCTGCTCAGTACACTGGGAGACATATCCACCTACTATTTGGTAAGTAAATATGAGATCGATCTGGAAAACCCGGCCAATAATACTATCACGTTAGGGCGGACACTTTCCTGCTTGTCAGAAAAGATGGTGGAAAACGCGGCTATGAAGAACGATATCCAGATAGTGAAAATAAATACAGACCATGCGGTTCAGACAGCAGAGTCTGCATCCCAGACGGCGCAGGAAGCAATAGAAATCGCAGAAGCCGGCGGCGTGTCGGCTATCACCAATACCCAGATAGATGCGATATGTCAGTAAGGAGGTAACTAAATGGCATTTTTAGATGAGAACGGCCTGTCCCATTTGTGGCTGAAAATAACAAATAAGATAACAGATATGCTTCCCGGGGTATTCAAGGGAGCCACCAGCTCCGCCGCCGGCGAGACAGGAACTGTACCGGCGCCGTCCGCGGGGGCAGCGACAAGGTTTTTGTGTAGTAACGGAACCTGGGCGGAACCGCCGGGGAAGGAGTATGAGCCATTCAGCGGCGCATCCGCATCGTCAAATGGCGCTGCCGGTCTGGTGCCTGCGCCATCATCTGGTGAAAATAATATGCTTCTGTTTGGTGATGGCGACTGGAAGTCATTGCAGATAGGGTATGAACATGATTCTTCTGGAAAAATGATACTAACCCTTCTGAAGGATACCACGGAAATATACCGGGTACCGTTTCCGGATGCAACGCAAAATGCCGGTGGTTTTTTCTCAAGGACAGACAAGGCGAAACTGGATGGATTTTCTGCAGCCAGCGAGTACGCCAAAAAATCAGATATTTCCAGCGTGTATAAGTATAAGGGTTCTGTTGCCAACGCTGCAGCCCTGCCGACATCGGGACAGGCTGTGGGAGATACCTATGACATTAAGGCGGCAAGCTCCTACGGACCTGCAGGTACCAACGTGGCGTGGAATGGCAGCGCATGGGACGCGCTGGGCGGAGCATTAGATCTTGAGGCGATCACCAATGCAGATATTGACGAAATCTGTGTATAGGAGGTAAAACCCATGAGTGCAATACAGAATTTTTTGGAAAAGATCAAAACCGCCATTTACGGTGAGGAAGTGCGGGGCAGTATCCATGATGCCATCGAACAGTGCTATAAGGACGCCACCGGGCATCCGGATTCCGTGGCGGCAGTCGTAGAGCAAAATGACCAGATGGCCGATCTGCTGAAAAATACTCCATACACCACGGCGATAGAGGATACGGATGTATATGAGCTGCCAATACATACCATCCGGGATGATGTGACCTCCGAGACCAGTACATGGAGCAGCGCAAAGATAGAAGAGGTGTTAAGCAATGGGCAAGAGACAATCGTAACTGAGGTGAAAAATAAGTTTATCATCATAGACGGGCAACATAATGGATTGGATGGTCTTGGTGATGTAGATAAGACGATTACTATCGGTTCGGCCACAGTTCTGGGCGGCAAAGATAATCTGCAAGTCATTTTTGCAGGGCAGGATCATCGCACGCATTACTCCTCACCGTCTGATCCGGTTGAATTTGATTTTACTGGTGTGTATAGACCCATAATAAATGTGGGAATGTATGGCATGGACAGTGATACGCCACGAGGACAAATCAGTCCATATCCTAAGACGATAAGAGAAACCGGAGGAAATATCGTATTAGATTTTAATTTGAGCACAGATCACGTTGCAGAGGACCAGAATGTGTACTATGACATCAAGTACCGGTTTGTGATCCTGCGATTATCATAGGAAGGAGCTGAGGCTATGACACTAAATACGGTCTTGACAAACAAAGAAGGAACGCCATTGGCTCCGGCCACAACAGCGGAACAGGTATCCTATGATGGCACCCGTAACGTCAAGCAAGCCATCGAAGGCAATATCGAATTTGTTTATCAGACGGACATAGACGAGATCTGTACGATTGATACAGAGGAAAGTGCCGCCGATGCTGCGGATATTTCATCAGCAGCGCAAGTCGCGGATGATGTGAACGCAGAAGGAATGGAGGATGATGCGTAATGGCAGAAGCATTGACAAGGAAACAGATCATACAGGCAGTATGGAATAAGTTTAAGGCGATCATCGGAAATCAGGACATTTCCGGCATTGGCGACGGGACGGTAACGGGAGCCATTGCTGGATTAAATGGGAAGATGGAATGGTCTGATGCAATCACCTTGGGATCTACTTATGGCATTGAAATGAAATATCGGTACAATGCCGAATTTGTAGAAATACAATACGGTGGGACATTACCTGACGGTGTTGGATTCGGTGCAGGTACAAATGGATATGAATTTCCACCAATGCCAGAAGAATTTCTTCCGGGTTCAAATATTCGTCAACCGATTTTTTGCCCTGGGAATGGAAACAAATTATGTATCCGTATATATCCGTGGGCCACAGACAAATGGTCAATTGCACCCGGAAGTGTTGGACTTACCTCCACACCAGAATATATCGCAGGAACATTTGTATATGCCAGAAGATAAATCATTGTGGTATTTTAACCCAGATACAATTAACTCTCGTAGAACCGGTTATTGCTTTATCAAAAAACACCAAATTATTTCCATGTTGATGAGCGATTCCTATGATATAAAATTGCCGTGAGTCCCAGTCTCCATTTATTGCTGCGGCCAAATAGTATCCTTCTTTATTGATGTATCTATAGTTTTCATTATTTGCCTGAAAGACGATAGATTCAACCATCATTCCGCCTAGATTCCCATTTAATCAATTAATTGATTGGTGTATTGGTTGGTATATCAATGATTGGTTGGTGTATAGGATTGGTGCAACCTTTTCTGTATAATTTGATTATCAATTATACGGAGGAGGTATTTTTTATGAAGGAAAAGCTGATATCTGCTGTATTGGAGCGGATGCATGACCATCTGGAGCCGGAGCAGGCGACGATGCTGCAGTGGGTGATGTCGGTTGTTCTGGATGACTATGATGTGGAGCGGCGATCCACCGAAGTCACGGTATACGATGGCAGCGCGGAGGAGCATGCAAAAAGATTTCTGGTTGTCAAGCATCTGGCAGGCTGTTCTGATAGAACGATTGAAGCATACCGGTTCAATCTGCAAAAATTCATTCTGAATCTGCGGCGGCCATTGCTGGAAACAGACACCAATGACATCCGGTGTTATCTGGCGGCGTACAAGGAGCGGCGGAAAGTCAGCAATACCACCCTGAATAATATGCGCGCCAGCTTATCCAGTTTCTTTACGTGGCTGCATGAAGAGGGGCTGATCGCCAAAAACCCAATGCGCCGGATTCCACCAATTAAGGCACCGAAGGTAATCCGCCAACCGTTTACGCCGGAGGATATGGAACACCTGCGGATGGAGTGCCAACAGGAACGCGATCTGGCCATTATGGAATTTTTGTATTCCATCGGTGTCCGTGTCAGCGAAGCAGTACAGCTAAACCGCGATCAGATAAATTTTGCAGAGGGGGAGTGTATCGTATATGGAAAGGGGGCGAAAGAGCGGGAAGTATTTATCAATCCACGGACATGCATCCATTTGAAAAAATATCTGGAGTCCCGGACGGACAACAACCCGGCATTATTCGTCTGGGCGAAGAAACCACATCGGAGGTTGTCTGAAAAGGGAATCTGGGCATTGCTCCATAATCTGGGGCAGCGGGGCCGAAGTGGAGAAAACGCATCCGCACCGATTCCGGCGCACATTAGCCACGGATGCATTGAACCGAGGGATGCCATTGCAAGAGGTTAAGCAGATGCTGGGACACGAGAAGGCGGATACAACATTGATTTACTGCACGGTGACAAAAGCCAGTGTAAAAATGTCACATAAGAAATATATCGCATAACATGTAAGTAATTCTTACAAGTTCATTTAAACCTGCGGAAACGGAGGTTTTATTTGTATGTCATAATTTTGTAACTATAAATAAGGCTCAGCTCTTGATTAAATGGGAATACAATTAATGGGATTTTTTCCAAAAGCGGAAAGCGCGTTATGGTAAACATCAATGGTACCGCAGGAAATGCAATTCCTGAAATTCCAGAAACATATAGGCCATCAACGTCTGTATATGCTCCTGTTATAGTGAGAAGCGATATTACAAGCAGACAGTATTTGGGCTATCTCAATTTTCTCACAGATGGATCTGTCATTGGAGGAGTATTTCCAGAGTATGCTTGTACGCCGGAAGAAACAGATCCTATACTTACAGCATCTTTACATATTTATGGTACTGCGGAGTGGATTACTCGGTAATATCAAAAAAGCTACGCGGAAAAGTGTATGTTCCAACAATAACTTCACTGATGGCAGTCCAACTATCCGTAAATGTAATTGTTGCATTTCTTACTCCTCTGGCAAATCTGAGATATGCTGTTTTACCGTTGGGAATCCAATAGCCATTAAGGACATCAGCTGTGATGTATAATTCGTTTCTGACCAGCGTAACATCTTCTGGCAGTGCGATAAAGCTTGATAAGGTATTAGATTCCTGGTGTATTCCGGTGGCCACTATATAAATAATGACAATTTCATCATTGTAATAAAGTGTGCAACCCAGGCCTTGTTTTGTCCTTATCTTCATATTCCCATTTAATCAAGAGCTGAGTCCTCACAAGGCCTTCGGGTCTTTTTTTGATGGAGGTAATAGTAAGATGGGAAAATTATTTGATATTGTTCCGACGACCAATAAAAAAAGAAAGAAAAAATATCCGTGTAAGATCAAATTTACGGACGGCCGGGTCGTGCCACTGCCGTCCCAGTATGATTTTACGGATAGCAGTTTTATTCGTAGGCACGGCTGCATTATCGCAGCATTTTACATGGGTCTACGCTTTGTCGGCGTAAAAAAATCCATGAAGAGTTGTCTGAAATATTTGCAGGAGAATCATCCAAAGGGTAGTCATATCAATTACAATCTGCGGCAGGTTTGTGCAGCTATTAATAAACTGGCTTCCGGAAATCCAGCAAAATTTTACGAGAAGATATCCAAAGCGGAGATGAAGAAAGCACTGAAAAATGGACATATGGTTCTGTATACGGAAAAGAACCCAATTCATACATCAGTGATTTTGTGGAATGGAAGAAAATTCAAGCGTTTTTCAGACGGCAAATATAAGTCCGTATCCGTCGCCTGGGAAATCCGCAAACGCTGCGGGGACAGATGGTACGGCGGCTGCGTAGTAGTACAGAAGTAAGGGAGGATAATGTGGAACAGATATTATTACAAACGTATACGGTCGCCCTGCCTATTGTTTTGACAGCACTTATGGGATACATAGTGTGGTTGCTCAAACGACAGAAAAAAGACCGTGATGCCAACAGCAAAGGAACGATGCTGCTGTTGAGAGTTCAAATTATTGAATACCATGACAAATATGTTCGAGAAGGGAAAATTCCATCCTATGCCTACGAGAATTTTGATGAGATGTATCAGGCGTATCATGAGCTGGGTGGCAATGGAATGATAACTAAAATGTATGAGGAAGTACAGGAATTACACTTAAAACAGAAGGAGGATGACTATGTTTAAAAATTGTGTATTAAAACCAGATGTAAATACTGTCAAATGGGCAAAATCCGCCGGTATCCGTGCGGTGAAGACGATGGCACAGGCGGCGATCGGTGCGATAGGCGCCGCAGCCACAATGGGCGCGGTCGATTGGCGCATTGTCGGATCCACCGCGGCACTGGCCGGAGTACTGTCACTGCTGACCAGTGTAGCAGGTATCCCGGAGGTGGCCGGAGCAGAAGGGACGGTGAGTGAATAATGGCAGTACAATCGGTCAAGGCCAAAATAAACGGCCAGACAGTTAATTTGAATTATAATGATGGAACCGGTTTCTGGGAAGCGACGACGACGGCGCCGACATCTTCTTCGTACAATCAGCCTGGACATTATTACGGCGTGGAGATTACAGCTACAGACGACTCTGGCAATGATACGACCATCAACGCTTCAACGGGCGATTTTCAGGAAGAATGTCAGTTGGTTGTAAAAGAGAAGGTTGTACCGGTCATCACGATTAATAGTCCGACATCAGGGGCGCATATCACGAACAATAAACCGACCATCCAGTTTAGTATCACAGACGATGATTCCGGAGTAGATCCGGATACGATCACTGTCAAGATTGACAATGGCAGCGCCATATCGACAGGCATCACAAAGACGCCATCTGGCAAGGGATATACCTGTTCGTATACACCGGAGACAGCGCTGGGTGATGGCAGCCATACCATTTACATCAATGCCAGTGACCATGACGGAAATACGGCGGCCCAGAAGTCGGTGCAGTTTACCGTGGATACAGTGGCACCAACGCTCAATATTTCTTCACCGGCTGATAACTTAAAAACTAATGAAGACTCTGTAACGGTATCTGGTACGACCAATGACGCAACGTCCAGTCCGGTTACATTGACTATTAATGGTGACCCGGTGACAGTTCAGTCCAATGGTTCATTTAGCAAAGTGGTCAACCTGACTGAAGGCGAGAATACTATCACTATCATTGCGACGGACAGCGCTGGAAAGAACACGACTATCGTCCGCCACGTAACGAAAGATACTGGGGCACCGGTATTTGTAAGCGTGGAAATTGTGGATAATCCGGTGGACGCCGGGGATACATATGTGATCCGCGTCAAAGTTACGGATTAAGCCTATGGTTGTTCGACTGGAAGGCAAAGTGCAGGGGCAGGATATCATATTTAAGCATGTGAAGGGGGATGACTGGGAGGCGGTCATCCCCAAAAATCTGACTGGTATCTATATCATAGAATTGACAGCCTATGATGACAATGGGAATACGGCATTTACGACACGGTATATCTTAAAGGTCGACTTGGATGCGTTATGTATCCATCTGGAACCGTACCCTTTCTGGGCTGATATATTGCCAGATACTTTTTGTGCGAATATCCTGCCTGGGAATTATTACGCGCGGCTATGTCATGGGGGTGATAGTATAAATAATTTAAAAATTGTGATGGATTTAGGGGAGACCCGGCATGTGCAATTAAAAATCTGTTCATCTGTAAAGGATGATTTCAATATTTTAGATGCCACCTATGTATTGCAAAAGATAGGAGACCAGGAAGCGGAAGACAGCGGAAGCTGCGTGATCCGGGAGCACATCATCGATACAGTTATCACCCCGAAAGAATCTGGTACATATATATTCCGGGTGACCTATACCATTGCTGATGAGGTTTTAATCGACACGGTGGAAGTGAAGGTGATGGGATGACAGCCAACATAAAAATAACAGGCGTAAATATCACGCCGAATCCGGCGCAGACAAAAGCGACAATCCGGATGTCTGTAAAGGTAGAAAAGAAATTGTTCGGTCTGTCCACGGCGTCCGGAAAGATTCTGATTCGCGCCGACGGCAGGCCGATCGTAACGACGAAGGGGTGATGATATGGACGAGGGAATTTTAATCAAAGATTTGACATCGACCAGTACGCTGTCCGATGCAGAATATATGATAACCGGTTCATCGGATATCAAGAAAATTTCTATGGCCAATTTTATTGCCCAGATCAAAGAAAAGCTGGGCTATGGAGATATCACGCAAGAGGATATCGATGAAATTTGCATAACAACAGAAGGAGAGTGATCAGTATGGCATTGAAATTTAAAACGCAAACAGCGCATAAAAGCAATTACGGCAGTACCAGAAGCGAAAGCAGCATCAAATATATCGTTATTCATTATACAGGTAACAATGGCGATACGGCTGCCAACAACTGCAAATACTTCCAAGGTGCGAACCGGCATGCCTCTGCTCACTACTTCGTGGACGGCGGGGCGTATGTTTATAATTCCGTGCCGGTCAAATCGGTGGCATGGTCTGTTGGCGGATTTTATTCGCAGTCTGGTGGCGCCGGAAGTTTTTACAAAAAATGCACCAATGCAAATAGTCTGTCAATAGAAATGTGCAACTGTGTAAAATCCGTACCAGACAAAGTATTTAATCAGACGGTAGAACTGACGCGCTTCCTGATGGACAAATACAATGTTCCACCAAGCAGAGTCATCCGTCACTGGGATGTCAATGGTAAAGATTGCCCGGCCCGATGGACAGGCAAAAATAACGATGGCTGGGATAAGTTTAAAAGAGCTATAATAGAAGAGGAGGATGATAAAGTGGAAAAACGAGAGGGATGTTTTGCACCGCTTAAATCACCGGAAACTTGCGAAGATATCAGCGATTTTCTTCACAAACGTGGCTTCGGCGCCGGCGAGCACAATCTGGCTCTTATCGCAGCGGCCAATTGTCAGAAGAAGAAGGTAAAGGATGCCTTGTTTGCGCTGGCGCAAAACGGTAATTTGATCAAACCGGATGGCCTGAATAAAAAAGGATAACTGACAAAAGCCCCGGCAGTTGCCGGGGCGAGTCATGATGTATCATCCATATTTTTGCAAAATTAATTGAAAATAAATAAAACGGTTAGTCACACGTTAGTAACAAAAACATCGCATAGAGCGCATAAATACGTTGTTTCCTTTATTCTGCATATAAAGGAAAGCTTCCGCTTTCGTCATCGTTAAATACATAGTATACTGCGTTTTCTTCTGGTTTTACATAGAGGTCCAATTTTAATAAGTCTTTTACTTTGCGGTTCTGGTTGCCTTCATCTACCCAGACTTTTTTTGCAGCGGCGATGATTTCTTTGCTTTCAACTGTGTTGCCACCAAACTGTACATTGAGTGTTGATTTCATTTTGAAATTCCCCTTTCATACTACAATAATTAAAAAATTATATTATTGTTATCACTATAATATTACAATCCTGCTGAAAAATCAATAAATAATTTAGGATTCGTTTTTTTGTAAGTATCCTATACATTAATATTGCATAATTTATGAAAATCTACTAGAATAAATAGGGTAAAAATGGCAGTCTCACTGAAATAGAGATAGAAGAATAGTGCATAAATATTATAAAAACAACAAGATTATAATATATATTCAAGTTTATCTATGTGACAGAGCTGGGACAGAAGACAGATGATTTGATGTAACCGGATTAATTATAACGAAAAGAGAAAGGATAAGTATAATGTCAGTTGCGATCATTGATTACGACGCAGGCAATATTAAGAGTGTGGAAAAGGCGCTCGAGTATCTGGGTCAGAAAGTAAAGATAACAAGGGATCAAAAAGAGATTTTGTCAGCCGACCGGGTCATCCTTCCGGGGGTGGGAGCTTTTGGAGATGCCATGGGTAAGATAAGAAGTTATGGGCTGGAATCGGTGATTCAGGATGCCGTACGGCAGGGAACTCCGTTTCTCGGTATTTGTCTGGGATTGCAGCTTTTGTTTGAGGACAGTGACGAGACGCCGGGCGTGAAAGGTCTCGGGCTGCTTCCCGGGGGCATTCGGCGGATTCCGGATGGAGAAGGATTGAAGATTCCTCATATGGGATGGAATTCTCTGGATATTCGGGAAGGCGCCACTTTATTTAAAGGAATTGAAGGACATCCATATGTGTATTTCGTTCACTCTTACTATTTGTCTGCAAAACATGAGGAGGATGTGGCGGCTGCAACGTTTTATTCTACGAAGATTCACGCATCTGTGGAGCACGAGAATATTTTTGCCTGCCAGTTCCATCCGGAAAAGAGCGGTGAAGTAGGTCTTAAGATACTGGATAACTTTATTCATCTGGAAAACAGATAGGAGGATATAATGTTTACGAAAAGAATTATTCCCTGTCTTGACGTACACGAGGGACGGGTGGTAAAAGGTGTGAATTTTGTCAATCTCCGGGATGCCGGGGATCCGGTGGAGATTGCGGCTGCCTATGATAAGGCGGGGGCCGACGAGGTGGTTTTTCTGGATATTACGGCGTCCTCCGATGCGAGAAATACTGTGGTGGACATGGTGCGCCGGGTGGCGGAAAAGGTGTTTATCCCGTTTACGGTGGGCGGCGGCATCCGCACAGTGGATGATTTCCGCGCCATCCTCCGGGAGGGGGCCGACAAGGTCTCCGTGAATTCCTCCGCAATCATGCGTCCGGAACTGATCAGCGAGGCGGCGGACAAGTTCGGCAGCCAGTGCGTGGTGGTTGCCATCGACGCCAAACGGCGGGAAGACGGCAGCGGTTGGAATATCTTTAAAAACGGCGGCCGGATAGATATGAAGATGGACGCCGTGGAGTGGGCCATGCGTGTGGAGAAGCTGGGAGCTGGTGAGATTCTTCTTACCAGCATGGACTGCGACGGCACCAAAGCCGGTTACGACCTGGAGCTGACCCGTATCATCTCTGAAAATGTAAATATCCCGGTCATCGCTTCCGGCGGCGCGGGAACGAAAGAACATTTTTACGACGCCTTTGAGGAGGGCAGGGCGGACGCCGCCCTCGCTGCGTCCCTGTTCCACTTTAAGGAGCTTGAGATTATGGATCTGAAACGGTATCTGTCCGGACGGGGAATCCCGATGCGGCTGTAGCGGCCGGGTGGCTTGCTGCTGTGGAAACCGGAGGGAATTTCGTCCGCTTGGCGGTCTGCTCTGGGCCTGAATGGAGCTGCAGCGCCGCCGCTACATTTTCCGCGGCTTGCCAGTGGAGCGGCGTATGATGAGCTGTGGCTCGTATTCCAGCCGCATGAGCGGCGTCTTCTTCTGGAGGCCGTCCTTCAGGCGTTTTTTCTGATTGAGGAGCATCTGTACGGCCTGTGCGCCTTTCTCATCGATGCAGTGATCGATGGTAGTCAGGGAGATGCCCGAGAAGGAAGATACCAGCGTGTTGTCAAAGCCGCAGACGGAATAGTCGCCGGGTACGGAGTATCCCAGTTTTTTCAGGGCGTCTATGATACCGATGGCCACAAAATCATTGGTGCCCACGAAAGCGGTGATATCGCCGGGGGAACCGTGGAAATAATTCAGAATCAGCTGATAACCGGTCTCATAATGTTTATTGCTCACGGCAGAGCTCTGCTCTTCCTCTGTTCTGGCTTCCAGAACGTGTACCAGCGAGGAAGGCAGGCCCTGTCGTTCGTATTCTTCACGGATACCCTGGAGACGGCGCAGGCGGGGTACTTCCGCCGGATTGAGCGGCGTGGTCACGTAAGCGATGTTCCGGTGACCAAGCTCCAGCAGATGTCTGGCCAGCAGGTGTCCGGACTTCTTGCTGTCCAGCTCCAGAAGCTCCAGCTTTAATTCCGGATTATAATCATTGATCATGACGACGGGAATCTTCCGGTGCAGCCGGCTCAGAAAAGAGACCGCCTTCGGAGCAAATGTATAGATGATTCCGTAGTATTCATTATCCTCCGCCATATGAAGATAGTAGGTCTCCTGATCCTCAAGACGGTTTGTGTAGGCGATCAGGACATAAAGCCCCATACTCTGGGCCGCCTGGGTGATGGCCTGAATCAGCGTGGTATAATACTGAGTGGAAAGAGACGGGCACATGATCATAATGGCGGACTTCATATCTGTTTTTGCACGCCGGTTTCTCGGCTTATACACATATCCCATTTCCGTGGCGGTACGCTGCACCAATTCCACAGTTTCTTTCGAAAAATGCATATCAGTCCGGCCGCTTAAGATCATGGACACAGCGGACTGAGAGACGAAGCAGGCTTTGGCTATGTCTCTGGTGGTAGGTTTCTTTTTATCTGGCATAAATGGAAGATCTCCTTTGCTAATGTTATGAACAGTATAGCAGATGACGGCGGGAACCGCCACATTTACAGAAAAAACAATGATTCTTCCTGGTAGTACGCAGTTTATTTTCCAGCCAGGTAAATGTCAGGTAATCAAATCTGAAAAATTAATCAGCAGAGTGGAAATGCGGAGATTTTCTTTGATTAGTAATCAAAAGACGGTGGAAACGCCGTCTTTTTTTCTGAGAAAAATTAATCAGATTTTTGATTAATTTTATTATAGATTTGATTAGTAATCAGCGCTTTTCCGGCATATTGACGAAAAAATTTTTTCAGGTAGAATGTATGACAACAGGATGACAGAGCATGGGATTCCGGAAACCACGCCATGTCCGAGAATAATTTGCAGCAATCAGAAGGAGGAATCACTATGGCAGCAAGCAATAATCTTTCACAGTATCTCGAAAAGGAAATCCATTGTTCCTGTGGTCACACCCACAGCACGAATCTCAGGAGAATAGATATTGAAGAGGGGGCGCTTTCCCGTCTTCCGCAGCACATCAAAGAATTTGGATATAAGAATATTTTTGTGGTGTGCGACGTGAATACCTGGGAGGCTGCGGGCAAAGCCGCAGAGCGGGAATTAGGGGCTGCGGGCCTGGATTATTATACGCTGGTGCTGCCGGATGAGGAGCTGGTTCCTGACGAGCAGGCCGTGGGCAAAGTGATGGAAGTATATCAGAAGGGAACGGATCTGCTGCTGGCGGTTGGATCCGGAACGCTCAACGACCTCTGCAAGTTTGTAAGTTTTCAGTTAAATCTTGACTATATGATTTTTGCCACTGCGCCGTCTATGGACGGGTTTGTTTCCGTGGGAGCCGCGCTGATTCATAACCATGTGAAGACAACTTATCAGGCCCATGTTCCGGTGGCGGTGCTGGGAGACCCGGAGATTCTGGCAAAGGCACCTATGGAGATGATCGTGGCAGGTCTGGGAGACATTTTAGGCAAGTATACCTGTCTGGTGGACTGGAAGATGGCCCATCTCATTGAAGACGAATATTACTGTGAGGTCATCGACAAGATGGTGAAGGAGTCCATTGAGATCGTGGTGGAAGAGAGCGATGGAATTAAGCAGAGAAACCAGGAGGCAGTGAAGCATCTGATGGAAGCTCTGGTATTGACAGGAGTTGCCATGAGTTTTGTGGGCAATTCCCGCCCGGCATCCGGAAGCGAGCATCATCTGTCCCATTACTGGGAAATGCAGTTCCAGATGGAAGGAAAGAAACCGATCCTCCATGGAATCAAGGTGGGCGTCGGTATGCTGGCTGTTATAAAAATGTACGAAATGCTGGAGAAAGAAGCGCCGGACTTTGCAGCGGCAAAAAAACGGCAGCCGGATTACGAGAGCTGGAAGAAAAAAGTGTGCGACTGCTATAAGGACGCAGCGCCTGGAATTCTTGAGCTGGAGGAAAGCTGTGGCAAAAACAGCGTGGAGAACCGGAACAGACGACTGGATATCATGGAAGAAAAATGGACACAGATCCGGGAGCTGATCCAGAAAGAAATTCCATCCGGAAAAGAGCTGGAGAAAATGATGGCGTCTCTGGGAGAGCCGGTCAATCCGCAGCAGCTTGGCATTTCTCCGGAACTGGTGAAAGATGCAGTTATCCTCGCTAAGGAAGTGCGCAACCGCTTCACGATTCTGCAGGTACTCTGGGATCTGGGACTTTTGGAAGAGTATGCGGAGAAAGTGGCGGCGTATTTTTCAGCCGGGCAGGAAACGTACCGGGGACAGGAGGCTGCACAGAAGACAGCATGAGATAACTGATGCAAATGGATGCAGCCGGGAACTAAAAAACAGTATGACACACCAAAAGAAAACATGGACGGCGTGAAGCCTGAAATGGTAAAATAAAGCAATATATTAGCGTGAGCGAAAGGAGAAGGAACATGAGTAAGTATGCAATTGGAGTGGACTATGGGACACTGTCTGTGCGGGCACTGATGGTGGATATCCACACAGGAGAAGAGGTGGCTACCAGTATCTACGAGTATCCGCACGGTGTTATGGAGGAGCACATTCCGTCGGGTAAACGGCTGGCGCCGGGCTGGGCGCTGCAGGATCCGCAGGATTATCTGGAGGGACTGATCATCACCGTCCGCAATGTGATGGCACAGAAAAAAGCGTTCCCGGAAGAGGTAGTGGGTATCGGCGTCGATTTTACTTCCTCAACAATTCTTCCGGTGAAGGCAGATAAGACGCCGTTATGTCATCTGGAACAGTTTAAGGATGAGCCGCACGCTTATGTCAAGCTCTGGAAGCATCACGGTGCGGAAGAGGAAGCGCTGCTCATCGACAAGATCGCGAAAGAAAGAGGAGAGAGCTGGCTGTCCCTCTACGGCGGCAAGGTTTCCAGTGAGTGGATGATTCCGAAGGTTCTTGAGACACTGCGTCATGCTCCGAAGGTGTATGAGGAAGCAGACCGGATGATGGAGGCTCTGGACTGGATTATCTGGGAGATGACCGACGAAGAAACAAGAAGCGCCTGCGGCGCCGGCTATAAAGCTTTTTACCGCCATGATACCGGTTATCCTTCCAATGATTTCTTTAAAGCCCTCGATCCACGGATGGAACATTTTATTGAGGAGAAAATGGATGCGCCGATCAAATCTATCGGTGAGACAGCCGGATACCTCTGCGAGTCCATGGCAAGACAGCTTGGTTTGCTGGCAGGAACTCCTGTGGGAACCGGAATCATTGACGCACATTCTTCTCTGCCGGGCTGCGGTATCGGCGAGCCGGGCGAGATGATGATCATTGTGGGAACATCTTCCTGTCATATGATGCTCTCAGAGACGGAAGCAGGTATCCCGGGTGTCGGCGGCCTTGTAAAAGACGGTATTATGCCGGGCTACTTCGGCTACGAAGCAGGACAGTGTTGTGTGGGCGACCATTTCGCATGGTTTGTGGACAACTGCGTACCGGAAAGCTACGCACAGGAAGCGAGAGAAAAAGGAATCTCCGTTCATCAGCTGCTCACCGACCGTCTGAAAGATTACAAGGCAGGACAGAGCGGTCTGCTGGCCCTTGACTGGTTTAACGGCGTTCGTTCCCCGCTCATGGACTTTAATTTAAACGGAATGATCATGGGAATGAACCTGCTTACCAAACCGGAAGAGATCTACCTTTCACTCATCGAGGCGACCGCTTACGGCACAAGAATGATCATCGAATCCTTTGAAGATGCCGGCGTGCCGGTAAATTCCATCGTACTGAGCGGCGGTATCCCGGTGAAGAACCACATGCTGGTGCAGGTGTACGCTGATATCTGTAAGAAGAATATCCGCATTTCCGCCACCACACAGGCCAGCGCTCTGGGCGCAGCCATCCTCGGCGCTGCAGCAGCATCCGAGCAGGTGACCGGATACAAGAACGCCAGCGAGATAGCACAGAAGATCGGTCAGGTGGAAGATAAGGTTTATACACCGAATCCGGACAACACAGAAGTGTACGATAAGCTTTACGAGGAGTACAAGACCTTGCATAAATACTTCGGAACCGGAGAAAATGATGTAATGAAACGCCTCAATAAGATCCGCGAGGAGAGAAAATAGTTTCTGTAAGATCTGCGAAGAAAATTGATTCCGGCTGATTTGCCTGAAAGGCGATGATCAGCCAGGAATCGCAGCAAATATTTGAATAATAGCACATAAAAAGAGCCGCTGGAGTGAATTCCTCAGCGGCTTCTTTTTATGGAAATAGATGGTTGGCTCCGGCAGGAGGCTGCTACAGGGCAGCCCGTTTTGCCGGTTTTTTCTTCTTTGCTTCTTTTTTCTTTTCCTTTGCGATCTGTTCCTCCAGATTCTTCTGGGCGGTTGCAAGCATCAGCTTGATACGGTTGACCTGATTTACTTCGCTGGCGCCCGGGTCATAGTCAATGGCGACGATATTGGACTGCGGGTATTTCCTACGCAGTTCCTTGATAACGCCCTTGCCCACCACGTGGTTCGGCAGGCAGGCAAACGGCTGGGTGCAGACGATATTCGGCGCGCCGCCCTCGATCAGCTCAACCATCTCGCCGGTAAGGAACCAGCCTTCGCCGGTCTGATTGCCCAGGGAGACGATCGGGGAAGCGTATCTTGCAAGATCCTTGATGTGCGGCGGTGGATCAAAGCGATTGCTCTTCTCCAGCTCTTTGCGCAGGAATCCGCGGTACAGCTCGATGGCCTGAATGCCGGTGTTGCATAACTTGGCGGTCCAGGAAGACTTGCCCAGGTATTCCGACTTGAAGTTGGCGTTATACAGGCTGTAGAACATGAAGTCCAGAAGGTCCGGCATCACAGCCTCTGCGCCTTCCGCTTCCAGTAACTCAACCAGATGATTGTTGGCGTCCGGGAGGAACTTCACCAGAATCTCGCCGACGATACCGACACGAGGACGACGCTCTTCCGTGATCGGCAGGGTGTCGAAGTCGCGGATGATCTGTTTTACATTTCTCCGGAATTCTCCGTAACGGGCTTTCTGTAACGACTTGATGCAGCGTTTCTGCCATACCTCGTGGAGATGATTGGCAGAACCTTTCACCTTCTCGTACGGGCGGACACGATAAAGAACGCGCATGAACAGGTCGCCGTAGACTACTGCCTGAAGCATACGGATCAGAAGGGCAGGCGTGATCTTGAAACCTTCGTTCTTCTCGATGCCCTGTACGCTGATACTGATTACCGGGATATGTCCATAGCCATTTTTGGCCAAGGCACGGCGGATGAAACCGATATAATTGGTTGCCCGGCAGCCGCCTCCTGTCTGGGAAATGATGACAGCCGTTTTGTTCAGGTCGTATTTACCGGAAGTAAGGGCGGTCATGATCTGTCCCACAACGATGAGGGAAGGATAGCAGGCGTCGTTGTTTACGTATTTCAGCCCTGTATCCACTGCCTTTTTGCCCATCTGCGGCAGCACATCCACGTTGTAGCCGCAATGGCGGAATACCGGCGCCAGAAGGTCGAAATGAATCGGCGACATCTGCGGTACCAGGATCGTATAATCCTTGCGCATTTCTTTGGTAAATTCCACCTTTTCAATGTTTGCAGGAACGATCTCCGGTTCGATATTCTTTTTGTTCCGGATGCGCACGGCGGCGATCAGGGAACGGATGCGGATTCTTGCTGCTCCCAGGTTGTTGACCTCGTCGATCTTCAGTACCGTGTAGATTCGTCCGGAATTGGAAAGAATGTCGTTGACCGCGTCGGTGGTGACGGCGTCCAGTCCGCATCCAAAAGAGTTCAGCTGAATCACTTCAAGCTGTTTATTTTTCTTAGCATAGTTGGCGGCGCCGTACAGACGGGAATGATACATCCACTGGTCCGATACGATAAGCGGCCGTTCCACATTGCCCAGATGACAGATGGAATCCTCGCTCAGCACGGCGATGCCATAGGAGTTAATGAGCTCCGGAATACCATGGTTGATCTCCGGGTCGATGTGATACGGGCGTCCGCAGAGGACGATGCCCATCTTGCCGGTTTCCGCCAGGTAAGCAAGGGTTTCCTCACCTTTGGTGCGGATATCCTGACGTACCTGCGCAGCCTCCTTGTAGGCGGCATCCACGGCTTCGGTGATTTCTTCCTTCGTCACGTCATAATGTTGGCTCAGCTCTTCAAAAAGACGGACTTTTAAAGCTTCCTCATTGTCGAGAGCCAGGAACGGATTCATGAAAAGAATGTCGGAGTCACGCAGCTCTTCCATGTTGTTTTTAATGTTTTCCGCATAGGAAGTAACGATCGGGCAGTTGTAATGATTGTTGGCGTCCGGCGTTTCGTTCTGTTCGTAAGGCACGCACGGATACCAGATGGTCTTGATGCCCTTCTGCAGCAGCCACATCACATGGCCGTGGGCGATCTTTGCCGGATAACATTCTGATTCGCTCGGAATGGATTCAATGCCCAGCTCGTAGATCTTCCGGGAAGATTTCGGTGATATCACTACCCGGAATCCGAGGTTTGTGAAGAAAGTATGCCAGAACGGGTAGTTTTCGTAAATGTTCAATACCCGCGGGATACCGATAACGCCCCTCGGCGCTTCTTCCTCTTTTAAAGATTTATATCCGAAGATCCGTTTATATTTATAATCGTAAAGATTCGGTACATGCTCGTGATTACGCTCCATGCCGAGACCGCGCTCACATCGGTTTCCGGAGATGAAATTGCGTCCGTTGCCGAAGTCATTGATGGTCAGAAGACAATGGTTGTTACAGTGCGGACACCGGCTCATGGTCGTGTCGTAATTAAGCTTCAGAATCTCATCCATGGAAAGCATGCCGGTCGGGCCGGTTTCATCCGCCCGTTCTCTGGCAATCAGCGCGGCGCCGAAAGCGCCCATAATGCCGGCAATATCCGGACGGACTGCATGGCAGCCGGAGATTCTCTCGAAGGTACGAAGAACAGCGTCATTATAAAATGTTCCGCCCTGTACGACGATCTTATTGCCCAGCTGTTTCGGATCTGTCAGCTTGATAACCTTCAGAATGGCATTTTTGATGACAGAGTAGGCAAGACCGGCGGAGATATCGCCGACGCTGGCACCTTCTTTCTGCGCCTGTTTAACCTTGGAATTCATAAAAACGGTACACCGGGAACCAAGATCAATCGGAGCTTTGGCAAACAGCGCCACTTTGGCGAAGTCTTCCACAGAGTAATCCAGAGACTTGGCAAAAGTCTCGATAAAGGAACCGCAGCCGGAAGAACATGCCTCATTCAGCATGACGTTATCCACAGCGTTGTTTTTGATCTTGATACATTTCATATCCTGTCCGCCAATATCCAGGATACAGTCCACATCCGGCTCAAAGAAAGCGGCCGCATAATAATGAGCCATGGTTTCCACTTCGCCGTGATCCAGATTGAAGGCTGCCTTAATCAGCGCTTCGCCGTATCCGGTAGAACAGGAACCGGCAATCCTGGCTGTCTTTGGCATCACCTTTTTCAGCTCGCCCATGGCGCGGATGGAAGTCTTTAGCGGACTTCCGTTATTATTATCGTAAAAACGCCACAGCAGGGAACCGTCCTCGCCCACCAGCGCCAGTTTGGTGGTGGTGGAGCCGGCGTCGATACCCAGATAACATTTTCCTTTATAGGAAGCCAGGTCGCCTTTCTTTACGTTAAAACGGTTGTGTTCCTGGATGAAAGCATCGTATTCCGCCTGATCTTTAAACAGCGGTTCCAGACGTTCTCCCTCCACGGCCAGATGCATTTCCGATTCAAAATAGCCCAGAAGCTCATCAAAATCCATGGCGCAGTACTGTTTGGAATTAAGAGCCGCGCCCACAGCCGCAAAAAGATGAGAGTGCGGCGGGTCGATGATGTGCTCCTCGTCCAGATGCAGCGTGCGGATAAAAGCATTTTTAAGCTCCGGCATAAAATGAAGCGGGCCGCCCAGAAAGGCCACGTGACCTTTGATCGGTTTTCCGCAGGCAAGACCGCTGATAGTCTGATTCACCACAGCCTGGAAGATGGAGGCTGCAAGATTCTCCTTGGTGGCTCCCTCATTGATCAGAGGCTGAATGTCAGTCTTTGCGAATACACCGCAGCGTGCGGCGATCGGGTAGATGGTGTCATAACCCTTGGCATACTCATTGAGACCGGAAGCGTCCGTCTGCAGAAGGCTCGCCATCTGATCGATGAAAGAGCCGGTTCCGCCGGCGCAGACGCCGTTCATCCGCTGCTCGATGCCGTTGGTAAAGTAGATGATCTTGGCGTCCTCGCCGCCAAGTTCGATGGCTACGTCTGTCTTTGGCTCGTAGTCCTGTAATGCGTGAGACACGCAGACAACTTCCTGGCAGAACGGAATATGTAAATATTCAGAAATCGCCATACCGCCGGATCCGGTTACCGTTGGGTGAACAGTTTCGTTTCCAACTTGCTTCCGGGCTTCTGTCAGAAGCTCCTGCAAAGTCTCTTTTATATTGGCATAATGTCTTTTATAATCAGAAAAAAGAATATTATGTCCGCTGTCGATGACAGCGACTTTTACAGTGGTAGAGCCAATATCAATTCCTAATGAATAATCCATTAATCCTTGTCAACTCCTTTAAAAAATAAAATGTATATAACATGTTTGAAAGTTTCTGTCTGTGATTCAAGGAACTATTATAAACGAAGTTTTTTTAAAATACAACAAAATTCGAAAAAAATACTCTGTGACAAAAATCATCCCTGCGACATACATTAATGTAAAGAAAGATGGAGGGGATTGTTTTGAACAAGAAAATCTATTTAAGTATGTGCAACAAAAAAAGCTGCTCCGGCCCTGTGCATGTGGTGGAGCCGGGAGACACTCTGTATGGAATAGCCAGGAAGCATCATACGAGAGTTCGCGTTCTTCTGGATCTGAATCCCTTTGTTGATATATATAATCTGCAGCCGGGAGATGAGATCTGTATACCGTCCGATCAGACGCCGGGACAGATTGGATTCCGCCCGTATGTGGTAAAACAAAATGAAACTGTCGGCGATATATTAAAGAATCTGTCCATGTCATTTGAAGAACTGGCGAGGGTGAATAAAGTTCTTTCTAATCTTACGCTTCGTCCGGGGACAATTTTACTGGTTCCTGCAGAAAAGATAAAGTCATAAAATATGGAAAGCTTCCTCCCTGCCAGAAAATAACAGGAAAAAAATCTTGACAAGTCAAATTCCTGTGGTAATATAATAGTAACGATTCTCATTATTGTTAAGGGAACCGTAAAACGGAAAGAAAAACAGGGAGGAACTTACTATGGTAAAATATCGTTGTACAATCTGTGGTTATATCTATGAAGGTGAACTGCCGGAGGATTTCGTATGTCCTTTATGTAAACAGCCGGCATCTGTTTTTGAGAAGATCGAGGAGGAGGCTCCGGCTGAATCTAAGAATCCTTATGCAGGAACAAAGACAGAGAAGAACCTGATGGAAGCTTTTGCCGGTGAGAGCCAGGCAAGAAATAAATACACATACTTTGCAAATGTGGCAAGCCGTGAAGGTTACGACCAGCTGGCTGAGATTTTCTTAAAAACAGCCCGCAACGAGCAGGAACATGCCCGCGTATGGTTTGAGGAGCTTGGCAACATCGGAACTACAGCAGAGAACCTTGCAGCTGCTGCAGCAGGCGAGAACTATGAGTGGACAGATATGTATGATCGTATGGCTAAGGAAGCTGATGAGGAAGGCTTCCATGATCTTGCAGAGCGTTTCCGTAAAGTCGGAGCTATTGAGAAGGCGCACGAGGAGCGTTATCTTGCACTTCTTAATAATGTAGAGATGCAGAAAGTCTTCGAGAAATCCGAAGAGACCATGTGGGAGTGCCGTGTCTGCGGACATCTTGTAATCGGAAAGAAAGCTCCGGAGGTATGTCCGGTATGTAAATATTCTCAGAGCTTCTTTGAAGTGAGAAAAGAGAACTACTAAGATATAACCAATAAATACAGCAGAATAAATACACTATATAATATAGAAGGAACCGGAATCTGACAGAGGGGAACGGTTCCTTCTTTTTTGCTTTTTCGGGTTTGACAAAGGATATTATATTCTTTATAATGATACCAGCGGTTTCCATGATGTGAGGAGTTCAGACGGGCCCTCCTGTTGTATTGCCGTAAAACAGACAAACGCTGAAAGAGGGAAATCTCATGATAAGAATATTTAAAACAGTGGATGGGAAGGTCCTGAAGATTCCTGCGGCAGAGGAAGGAAGCTGGGTTGCGTTGACGAATCCGACCCAGGATGAATTGATCAATATTTCAGAACATTTTCTGATTGATCTGGACGATTTAAAGGGACCTCTCGATGAAGAAGAGCGTTCGCGTATCGAAGTGGAAGAAAATTATACATTGATCATTCTCGATATACCAACAACAGAAGAGAGGCAGGGGAAGGAATACTTTTACACTATCCCGTTTGGTATTTATATTACCGATGAGAATATCATTACAGTCTGTCTCGTTGATACACCGATTCTGGCAGTGTTCATGGATGGAAGGATGCGCAACTTCAAAACACAGAAGAGAACCCGGTTCCTCTATCAGATGCTGTATCGTAATGCAGCTATGTTTCTGCAGTTCCTGCGTATCATTGAGAAGAAGAGCGATGAGGTGGAAAAGCGTCTTCACATTTCTCAGAGAAATCAGGAGATTATAGAGATGCTGGAGCTGGAAAAGAGTCTGATTTATCTTTCCACATCTCTGCGGGGAAATGAAGTGGTACTTGAGAAGCTCATGCGTAACACATCTATCCCGCGATATGAGGATGACGAGGAATTGCTGGAGGATGTTATTATCGAAAATAAGCAGGCCATTGAGATGGCAAAAATATACAGTGATATCATGACCGGAATGATGGATGCCTTCGCTTCCGTGATTTCCAACAATCTGAACATTGCCATGAAGTTTTTGGCGATTATTACGATTGTGCTGACAATACCTAATATTATTACCAGTGCTTTCGGAATGAACGTGGGAGGTATTCCGCTGTCCACGCATCCCCTTGGTTTTTGGATTATCTGCGGACTGTCTCTGATAGTGACTCTCATAGCTGGAATTTTTATCGGAAGAACAAAAAGGTTTCGCTAATGTACTGGCACATTCGCATGCGGAGGAATGTGTCAGTACATTAACGTGTTGACAGATGTCGCTAAGACGGCCGCGCCCGGAGAGAGTTCTGCCTGGCAGAACTCTTTGTTTTAGGATAATAAAGGCGGACGGCCTGGAGGATCCGTATATGTCAATATAGCAGGAATAAAACAATGAAAGTAAGAACATAATAGAGGAGGAATTGATATTGAACTGGTTATATCGGCTGGAACGAAAATTTGGAAAATATGCCATAACCAATCTGCCGTTGTATATCGTGATGCTGTATGCCGTGGGAGCGGTTCTCAACATTATGTCCCGTGGGACATTTTACTATCAGTATCTGAGTCTGAACCCGTATCTGATTCTGCACGGACAGCCATGGAGAATCGTCACATTTCTTGTGGCGGCGCCAACTACAAACATTATTTTTCTTGTATTTGTGCTGTTGTTTTATTACTCCATCGGCCAGTCGCTGGAACAGGTGTGGGGTACGTTTAAGTTTAATATGTATGTGTTAGTGGGAGTTTTGGGTACGATTGCAGGAGCTTTTATTGCTTATGCGGTTACCCGGTCTCCGTTCATTTTCATGGACACCTACTATGTGAACCTGTCCATGTTCCTGGCGTATGCGGCCATCTTTCCGGAGATGCGCGTCTACATTTACGGTATCATCCCGGTCAAAGTTAAATGGCTGGCGATTCTGGATGTGGTTCTGCTGGCAGGTTCTTTTATACAGGGAGGCGTTGGCACGAGAATCGCTATCGTGGTCGGTCTTCTTAATTTCCTTCTGTTCTATTTCTCCACGAGAAATTACAGAAGAGTGTCTCCGAAGGAAGTGCACAGGAAGATTAAGTATAAGAGAGAGGTGTCCCGGAATGCGGGAGGCGCCAGACATCGGTGTGCGGTCTGCCACAGGACAGAGCTTGACGATCCGAATCTGGAATTCAGGTACTGCTCCAAATGTAACGGCAATTACGAATACTGCAATGAGCATCTTTTCACACATACCCATGTGAAGTAAAGAGTGCATAAGGGAGATGAGTTTTCTGTCTTTTTGTTCCGCCGTTTTTGGAAAGGAGCATCTATGAAGAAGACGAAGATCATCTGCACTTTGGGTCCGGCTACCGATGAGGAGCCGGTGTTAATGACAATGATTCAGTCTGGGATGGATATTGCCAGGCTGAATTTTTCCCATGGCACAAAGGAAGACCATCACAGAAGGATCGCCATGGTAAGACGGGCAGGTGAGAAGCTGGGAGTTCCTGTCGGGGTTCTTCTGGATACGAAGGGACCCGAGATCCGCACCGGAAAGATGGAGAACGGCTCCGTCACCCTGCGGGAAGACACGGTGGTCCGCGTCACGACGGATGACAGGATGGGGACAGCGGAATGTTTTTCCGTCAGTTACAAACCCCTCCCGGATGCGGTTAAGGAAGGGACGCTGCTTCTCATTGACGATGGGATTCTCCGGCTGAAAGTAGAAGAGACGGGGAAGGATTATTTTTTGTGCAGGGTGATAAACGGCGGGGAACTGAAGTCCAACAAGGGAGTAAATGTACCCGGCGTGAAGGTGAATCTTCCGGCAATCACAGAGAGGGATGAAGAGGACATCCGGTTCGGTCTGGAGGAAGGCATTGATTTTATTGCCGCTTCCTTTGTCCGGGGGCGGGAAGCCGTCGAGAGCATCCGCGCCATCTGTGACAGCGCTGGCAAAAATGTATTTATCATCGCAAAGATCGAAAATGAAGAGGGCATCGAGAATATCGATGAGATTATAGACAGTGCCGACGGAATCATGATCGCCCGGGGTGATCTGGGAGTGGAGATTCCGGCGGAGGAGGTTCCGTATCTCCAGAAAAAAATCATTGAGAAATGTAACTTTAAAATGAAGCCGGTGATCACCGCCACGCAGATGCTTGACTCCATGATGCGTAATCCCCGTCCGACCCGGGCAGAGGCGGCGGACGTCGCCAACGCCATCTACGACGGCACCGATGCAGTGATGCTGTCCGGTGAGTCGGCAGCGGGAAAGTTTCCTGTGGAGTCTGTAAATATGATGGCGAAGATCGCGGAGGAGACAGAGCAGCATTTGAGCGGGCATCTTCTGGAGCGGCAGCGGGATATCAAATCCCGGGTGACCATCTCAAGTACTATCGCCCATATGTCTGTGCGGGCTGCCGAGGAGCTGGAGGCTTCCTGCATCATCGCGGCGACCATGACCGGAACGACGGCGCGGTATCTGTCCAACTTTCGGCCGCCCTGTGTTATCGCCGGCGTCACTCCCAATGAATGGGTGATGCGGAGGATGCAGCTGTATTGGGGCGTCTATCCGGTAAAGATCCGGGAGATCACCACCACGGACGATCTGATTCTCTCCGCGGTAGAAAAAACAGGACGAAAATCTTTTGTGAAGGATGGAGATGTCTGCATCATGACGGCAGGTATTGCTGCAAAGGAAAATAATCCGTATACAACAAATATGATCCGGGTCTTTCGTATGGGAGAGTCGTAAGGGTGAAAAAGGTCCTGCGGCGTTATACCGGAAACGGCGTAATATTTACAACAGGACAAGACGATAAAAAGGGGAGGATATCCGTGACGATTTCTGACAATATCATTATCGGTGAAAGCATCGCCTATCGGGCGGACAGCATTCTGCAGTCCATCCGCGAGCAGAAGCCCTGTGGATATCCCGTATGGTACGGTATTACTACAGCGGTGGAAAATGAAAATCTGATGTATATTCTGAGCGGTTTGGAATTAAGACATTCTTTTTATCTGAAAAGTGAGCTGAGACTCCTGGGACTTTCCGGTTCGAGGGAAGAAGCCGGGAAGATTGTTTTAAATCTTGTGCAGAAGGGGTATAATAAAGGTGATATATTTAATATGAAACAGTATCTGGAAATGATTTAAAGTCATGGGAGGAAGAATTTGTTATATGTATTACTCATTCTGCTGAAAATAATAGGGATTCTTCTGGCTTTGGCGATAGGTCTGATAATTCTCATATTGGCAATGCCGATCCGGTATTCTTTCCGGTTTAATATAGATGAAGATACTTTTCCCGGAGGACAGGTTAAGGTAACATGGCTTTTAGCGATTTTGTATATAAAGGCCAGTTACATAGATAAAGTGTTTGATTACCGGGTCAGAATATTCGGATATCAGATTTTGGGCAACCAGAAAGAGTTTTTGGAGAAAAAGCAGAAAAAAAAAGACAGAGATAAAAGAAAGAAAAAGAGACAGGAAGACAAGCGACAAAAAGATAAAAAGAAGCAGAAAGAGGAAAAACAAAAGATAACAGCAGATCAGCAGGAGAATAGTCCGTCCGATAAACAAAATCAGACGTCGGAACCGGAGAAGCTGGGGAAAGTCTCCCTTCCGGAGAAGACTGACACGGAGGAAAAAGAGCAGCAGCCGGTACAGAGCGATGTCCGGAAGACAGAAGATAATGCGGAAAAGAAGGCAAAGCCACGGAAGGATTCGGATGTTTCCCGAAAAAAGAAAATAGAGAAACTGAAAGCTGTGTGGAAAGAATACAATGGGAAACAATTGATGGATTTTGCAAAAACGATTATAATAAAGATAGCGAGGCATATCCTGCCAAGAAAACTCCGGGGGTATATCCGGTTTGGCTTTGATGATCCGGCGGCAACGGGCGTGGTGACAGGTGCAGCTGCTTTATTTTATCCGAAGTATCAGAATTCGTTCACTTTGGAACCTGATTTTCAGCAGCAGTGTTTCGCGGCGGACTGTCAGGGAAAGGGAAGGATTCATTTAGGTTTTTTTCTGTATACAGGCATTACAGCTCTTATGAACCGGGATGTCCGCAATCTTATCAGAAAGATGTTATGACAGGATGTCCGGCAGGTATTACAGTGATATAAAGATGACGATAGGATTCTATAGGATACTATAACAGGAGGGAATTATGGCAAACAACAATTTTGACCAGACGGTACAATCATTATTTCAGGGACTCGATCATGTGATTTCCACAAAGACGGTGGTCGGCGAGCCGCAGGTAATCGGCGATACGATTATTCTGCCGTTGGTGGATGTCTCTTTTGGCATGGGCGCAGGTGCGTTCAGCAAAGATAATTCCAATAATGGCGCGGGAGGCATCGGTGGAAAGATGTCCCCAAGTGCGATTCTTGTGATACAAAACGGACAGACAAAACTCGTTAATGTGAGAAATCAGGATGCGATCACGAAGGTGCTTGATATGGTTCCGGAGGCGGTGAACAAAGTTTCCTCCATCATTAAAGGAGGCGGCGGGGAAGAGGATCCGGTCGTTAAAAAAGCGGTGGACGAAGAAGCGCAAAATGATTCTGTAAGAGAAGATCTTTAAGATAAAGGAAAATGCTTTCTTTCGGTGTGTGGACAGACATGGAGCTGTCCTTTCTGAAAGAGAGCATTTTTTTATATTATAGGAAATTCCGCTGAAATTCCTATAATATAAAAGCCCTCCGGGCGGGATGTGCACTCGCGCGCAAACGAACTTTGTCGCTAAAGCGACCGCGCTCGGCGTGAAAGTTCTGCCGAGCAGAACTCTTTGTTACATGGAGAACGATGCCCTGTCAAACAGGTAATTATTTCCTTTGCTTGTATTTTATATACAGATATGATATAGTGTGACGCGATACGCTCAAAAAGTAAAAGCCGGACAGGCGTATCAAAGATGGATATTGGGCAGGTTTTGGCCGGGTCCATTACCATAAATATCAGATAGAAGAAAGGAGAAATGTATGAAAAAGAAACTGGCATGGGTGCTTGTCCTGTGCCTGATGCTGCAAATGCTGCCCGGCACGGCTCTTCCAGCTTTGGCGGAAGAAACCGATATGATCATAATGGATGATTGGAGCGGCATGGAGGGAAATAAGGATGAGCCCGAAGGTATCACAGGATATGATGCCGATAAACAGGAGGATGACGGGAAGGCTTCCGGCGAAGAAAATACCGGCAGCGCGGTGAAAGAGGATGCCGGAGTTCCGGAAGAAAATACCGGCAGCGCGGCGAAAGAGGACGCCGGAGTTCCGGAAGAAAATACCGGCAGCGCGGTGAAAGAGG
>PPYE01071900.1_pt1 | contig 54462 bp, 51 predicted proteins | sample 1559881 | NCBI WGS metagenome assembly PPYE01 (sample SAMN08240022, study PRJNA423297) | Human gut metagenome, whole genome shotgun sequencing project.
TTAGAAGAGCTTTTAGAAGCTTAAAAAGTAGAAAAAAATAGAATTTGCAGTTGCTAACCATTCATGCGTTTGTCGTGGAAGAAACCGCCAGGGCTATTGACAAGGAACAGAACGCGTGCTACAGTCAGTGGGTCGGTCAGAAAACATAAGAGCTTTACAGGAGAAAAAAAGTACAGATGCCAGATAAAATAGCAGTTTTGATACCTTGCTATAACGAAAGTAAGACTGTAGCCAAGGTTATCCGTGATATGCGAAAAGCACTTCCGGAGTCTGTGATTTACGTATATGATAACAATTCCACAGATGGTACAGACGAGATTGCGAGGAAAGAAGGGGCTGTTGTCCGTTATGAATATCAGCAGGGAAAGGGCAACGTAATCCGCAGTATGTTTCGTGATATTGATGCACAGTGCTATCTGATGGTTGACGGGGACGACACCTATCCGGCGGAATTTGCGGCACAGATGTGTGAGAAAGTTCTGAAAAACGGAACAGACATGGTTGTCGGAGATCGCCTGTCCTCTACATATTTTACAGAGAACAAACGTCCTTTTCATAATTTCGGAAACAGCATTGTCCGTGGTTCTATCAACCGCCTTTTCAAAAGTGATATCAAGGACATTATGACCGGATACCGGGCAATGAGTTACCGCTTTGTAAAAACATTTCCGGTCCTTTCCAGAAATTTTGAGATTGAGACAGAAATGACGATTCATGCCATTGACAAGAACATGCAGGTAGAGAATGTGATCATTGAATACCGCGACCGTCCGGAGGGAAGCGAATCCAAACTGAATACCTACGCAGATGGATTTAAAGTGCTGAAGACGATCATGAGAATGTTTAAAAATTATAAGCCGTTGGAATTCTTTTCTATTATAGCAGCGGTGCTGTTTGTAGTCGGGATGGCATTTTTTATTCCGGTACTGATCCACTTTCTGGAAGTGGGAACTGTGAACAAACTGCCTACACTGATCGTAAGTGGATTTGTGATCATGACAGCGATTATCTGCTGGTTTTCCGGAATTATCCTGTCTACACTGGTCAATCAGCACAAGCAGGATTTTGAGTTCCAGACACAGATGGTAACCAACCGGTATAAAGACCTTTTCCCGGAAGAAAAATAAGAAACAGAAACAAGAAAAAATGCTGCGAAAAAACCGTGTGGAAATTTAAATTTTCCTGCGGTTTTTTCTACATTTTCAGGGCCCTTTTTTCGACGTGGAATGCTTGACAATACAGGGGCTTTTCGGTATAATACAGGAATTGTGAATATCCTGAGGTTTTTACGCCCTTTTTTAGGAAAAAGAGCTCTTGGGAATGGTAGCAACAGAAATATCCGAGGCTGTATTTTTTCAGAAAAAAACAGCGCGGTTTTGAAAGGAAGTAAGGCAAAATGGAAGAAGCAAAGAAGAACTTACTCACATACGCAGGACTTAGAAAACTGGAAGACGAGCTGCACGATCTGAAAGTTGTTAAGAGAAAAGAAGTTGCAGGAAAGATTAAAGAGGCCAGAGAGCAGGGAGACCTTTCTGAGAACGCTGAGTACGATGCAGCAAAAGACGAGCAGAGAGATATCGAGGCACGTATCGAGGAGATCGAGAAGATCCTCAAGAATGCCGAGGTTGTAGTAGAGGACGAAGTTGATCTTGACAGAATCAGCGTAGGCTGCAAGGTTAAGGTTCATGATTATGAGTTTGATGAAGACATGGAGCTGAAGATCGTAGGTTCCACAGAGGCTAACAGCCTTGAGGGTAAGATCTCCAACGAGTCTCCGGTAGGTAAGGCGCTGATCGGCGCTCACACCAACGATATCGTTGAGGTTGAAATGCCGTCCGGAATCATGAAATACAAAGTTCTTGAGATCCAGAGAAACGTATAAAACAGGTAACGGAGCGGATCGCACATATCCGCTGAACGATAGATAGATTAAGGAGGCCAACAAGTGGCAGAGCAGAAGAAGCAGGATGTAAACCAGCTGCTTAAGGTACGTCGTGACAAACTGGCAGACCTTCAGGCAAACGGCAGGGACCCGTTTCAGATCACAAAATTTGATCAGACACATCATTCCCTTGAGGTAAAGAAGCTTTATGAAGCACATGAGGCAGAGCTTCTCAAAGACCGCAAGGAGCTTGACGTAACAGGTCTTGATGAAGAGCAGGCAAAAGAGGCTCAGAAGAAGGATTATGAAGAAAGAAGAAGCATCATGGACGCAAGCCCGATCCACGTAGCGATCGCAGGACGTATGATGTTCAAACGTGTAATGGGAAAAGCTTCTTTCTGCAATATCCAGGACTTACAGGGTAATATTCAGGTTTATGTGGCGAGAGACGCCATTGGAACCGATTCCTATGCAGATTTCAAGAAATCTGATATCGGTGATATTTTTGGTCTGGAAGGATTTGCTTTCAGAACAAGAACAGGTGAGATCTCCATTCATGCAGAGAAGATGACTCTTCTTTCCAAGAGTTTACAGATCCTTCCTGAGAAATTCCACGGGCTGACAGATACAGATACCCGTTATCGTCAGAGATATGTGGATCTTATCATGAACCAGGACAGCAAGAATGTATTCATCAAACGTTCCCAGATCATCAAAGAGATCCGTAACTTCCTTGCAGGACGTGACTTCATGGAAGTTGAGACACCAATGCTGGTTTCCAACGCCGGTGGTGCCGCTGCAAGACCGTTTGAGACACATTACAATGCACTGAACGAAGACGTTAAGCTTCGTATTTCCCTGGAGCTTTATCTTAAGAGACTGATCGTCGGCGGACTTGAGAGAGTTTACGAGATCGGCCGTGTATTCCGTAACGAGGGTGTTGACACCCGTCACAATCCGGAGTTCACTCTGATGGAGCTTTATCAGGCATATACTGATTATGAAGGAATGATGGAACTGACAGAGTCCATGTTCCGTTACCTTGCAGAGAAAGTCTGCGGTTCCACAAAGATTTCCTACAATGGTATTGAGATCGATCTTGGTAAGCCGTTCGCACGTCTGACCATGAACGATGCCATCAAGAAATATACAGGAATCGATTTTGACGAAGTAGCAGATGATGAGGCAGCAAAGAAACTTGCTGACGAGCATCATATCGAGTATGAGGACCGTCATAAGAAAGGTGATATCATCAACCTCTTCTTCGAGGAGTACTGTGAGAAAGAGCTGATCCAGCCGACATTCATCATGGATCATCCGATCGAGATTTCTCCTCTGACCAAGAAGAAACCTTCTGATCCGAACAAGGTAGAGCGTTTCGAGCTCTTTATCAATACATGGGAAATGTGTAATGCATATTCCGAGCTGAACGACCCGATCGACCAGAGAGAGCGTTTCAAAGCACAGGATGCTCTTGCAGACGCAGGTGATGAGGAAGCCAATCACACAGACGAAGACTTCCTGAACGCACTGGAGATCGGTATGCCGCCAACAGGTGGTATCGGATACGGAATCGACCGTCTCGTTATGCTCCTGACAGACAGCCAGGCAATCAGAGACGTACTTCTGTTCCCGACAATGAAGAGCCTTGACTCTGATAAGAGCGCAGCCAAAGCAGGCGATACTGCAGAGGTAGCAGCAAACGACAACAACGGATTCTTCACACCGAATGAGAAGATCAACTTCTCCAATGTAAAGGTTGAGCCTTTATTTGAAGAAGATGTTGACTTCGATACATTCAGCAAATCTGACTTCCGTGCAGTTAAGGTTAAAGAGTGTGTTGCAGTTCCGAAGAGCAAAAAACTCCTTCAGTTCACACTGGACGACGGAACAGGCACAGACCGTACCATCCTTTCCGGAATCCACGCTTACTATGAGCCAGAAGAACTGGTAGGCAAGACCCTGATTGCGATCACAAACCTGCCACCACGTAAGATGATGGGAATCGAGTCCTGCGGTATGCTGCTTTCCGCAGTAAATAACCTGAAGGATTCTGAGGATGAAGAACTTCATCTGATCATGGTTGATAACCATATCCCGGCTGGTGCGAAACTGTATTAAGATAAACGAATAGTAGAGTAGAATATATAAAGAGACTGGAGTGATTTCTGGTCTCTTTTTTATGTGCGCTTTGCGGCGCACGTCGCTAAAGGATGAAAGTTCCTAATCCACCCTAGTAGTGGGAAGGATATAGCCAAGACCAAGGGTGTCGTGGGTGACCACGAATCTGAAGGAAGGTGGAGGCAAATCTCTGGTCTGACGAACAGAAATCATGTGAGGCTACGGTTAAGGATAAGATTGCATAACAAATCAAAGTCCAATAACTACTCGGAATTAACTGTAGCAGAGGGCACAGATTTGTCCGTTATGCAGACGACTGTATGATTTTCTGTAAAAGCAGAAAAAGTGCAGAAAGAACTTTGGAAAATATCATTCCGTTTATAGAAGGAAAACTTTTCCTAAAAGTAAACAGGAAGAAAACAAAGGTGGCTCATATCAGTAAGGTCAAATATCTAGGCTACACCTATTACAGATATAAAGGCAAATGCAGATTTAGAGTGCATCAAAAGTCAGTAGAGAAGATGAAAAATAAAATCAGAGAGCTTACTGACAGGAACAAAGGCATTAGCAACGAAGTACGAGAAAGGAAGTACCAAGAGTATGTGCGAGGGTGGGTGGAATACTTGCAGATATGAAGGGACTACTAAAAGAAACTGACGAATGGGCAAGGCGTAGAATCAGGGCGGTCTACTGGAAACAATGGAAGAAAATCAAAACGAAGTACCGAATGTTAAAAGCATTGGGAATGGAACATTGGAAAGCAAAGGAACTTGCATGTAGTAGAAAAGGTTATTGGAGAATGGCAAAAGTTTTGAACCAAATCTTTTCAAAGAAAATAATAGCCAAGCTAGGATACAGCTCCATGCTTGACTATTATCTAGTAGTCTGTGAAAACTAAAGAACCGCCGTATACGGAACCGTACGTACGGTGGTGTGGGAGGACGGTAAATAAAATAATTATTTACCTCCTATCCGATTGGTAAATGTAAAGATTGTGTACATGAAAATAAATGTGCCGGAGGCTGCAGATCTTACAATTATTTTACACACAGACAATTGTATGAGTCCTTATATTGTGCCAAATAGCGTTTCAAGTATATATTTTCAAATGAAAGTACTTCCTGGAGGTTAATCCAGGAGGAGCTTTTTTTGATTGCATCAGAAGCTGTAAAAAGACTGCGTTATGATGAAGTCGAATGTAATCCATCTGCGGAAAAGAAAATATAAATTCAAAAAGTAATTCAAGAAAGTACTCAAATTGCATTGATTATAAGCGTATTTCTGTTATAATTATCTTATATTATACAGATGATAATGAATATTAAATGGTGTTTTGGCGTGAAGACGCTTTATTGTATGAAAATACATTTTCTGTTCTAGTAATTGGCTTGCTTTGCTTTCATAAATCTGTGTTCTAGGATAACTTTATAAAAATTCCATTTGACGTCTGTATCATAAATTCAACGGAGAAGGAGTGCTGATATTATGATTTACAAAGCAACAGAACTTATCAAACAGGAAATGGATCGTCAGGATATGAAATATTCGGTTGAAGAGTTTGATGATAGATCCATTATTTTTGCAGGCTTTGGTATTGACAATGGACCAAGCGTAAGAGTACAGTTTGTTTCTCAGGACAATGATAATGATGTTGCAATCCGCTTATATGGACTTGTAAACAGTGTAGCAGAAAGCAAAGTCGAGAAAATGCAGGAAGTAGTAAACGAATGTAACTGTCAGTATAGATATTTAAAGTTTACGATGGATAAAGATCGTGATGTTAATATCGAATATGACATACCACTCCGAGCAGATGATGAAACAGTTGGGGCTATGGCATGCGAAATTTTCATTCGTATTATGAAAGTTGCAGATGATGCATACCCTAAATTTATGAGAGTCATCTGGGGTTGATGTAAAACATATTATTCAGGATATCGATTTTACTCAAAGAGCTGCCATGTTCTGTATCAATGTTTGGAATATTGATCTGGCGGCTGTTGTGTATGATATGATTAAAGCTTGCATCGGTTTTTGATGCAAGCTTTATTTAGAATTCAGATCTGAAAATAGAACTGCTCAGGGGGATATCAAAATGAAAATTAATACATTTGAAACATACATAAAAGAACCTCATTCTTTAACTATTGAACAGATGCAGAATATTCACAGAGAGTTATTGGCAGAAATTGAAAAAGATTCAGAGGCAATCGAATTGTACGAAGAACTGATTACTGTTGCTACGAGATATGCTTCAATCCGGGCAGGCTGGCAGCAGTTATCTATAGAAGAAAAAAAGGATCGTGACTCATCCAGGACATCCTGTCATAATTCTGTGATCACGCATTTTAATATGTTGGCCAGATACCTTAAAATGCAAGGAAAACAGGCCAAGTGGAGAGATGAACTTGGATATGAGGAAGATGATAAGTATTTTCGTAAAACAATCGGAGATTTTGGATGTTATCTTGTATTTGTAAACAGTTTGTGTGCAAGGTAGGATATTGATCAGAGCATATGAAGTTATCCTGTAAAAATGTTAAGTGAAAATGTACATTCCGTTATAGATAAATATAACAGATAAGCACAGGTAAACAGACAGAGGGAAAACCTTCTGAGAAATTACGAGTGTATGCAATGAAACTTATTTAACTAAAACTTCCCACACCGATATGGTGTGTTGAACCTTGAAAATTCAATATTTCAACATTTCAACTAATAAAAAAGGCATAAACCTGTTACGTTTGGTATAATGGAATTGTCCAGAAACCATTTTTACAAAGGAAATCTATGCCATGTCCAGTATACCACAAAACCATTTTAATGAGAACGACTTAATTGACTGTGTGCAGAGATTTTTTTCCAAACATCATGTTGGCAAGCTTCTTGCCAATTTTTACCGTTTCCTTAATTCTGTAAAAACAAACTGGCTCCGTTTTACTTCTTTTCTTGCAGCAGATATCGTGGATCATGACATCCGTGATCTGACAAACCAGGAAAGAAAAAATGTCTTCATCATTGATGACAGTTTTTTCAGCCGTACAAGCTGTAAGAAAACAGAACTGGGATCAAAGGTTTTTGACCACACAGATATGTATTTCAAAAAAGGCTTCCGAATGCTTACGTTAAGCTGGAGTGATGGAAATACATTGATTCCTGGTTTTCCAATCCAGCACAGGTCACAGCCATCCATGAAAAAGGCATGGATGTGATTGCTATGATCAAGAAAAGCAGCCGGATCAAATATTCATACTATGCTGAACCTGATCGGAGAATGCCATAGCTTATCTTATGATGCACTGACAGCCCACGTGGCCATTGTGTTTACCAGATATATATTACTTGCAATGGAACAGCGACAAAATGAAGACCAGAGAACTCTTGGTGAGTTGTTCTTTTTCCTTGTTGATGAAATGGCAGACATTACTTTTAACAGATCACTTGGTATCCTGATGGATGCTTTAATGGCAAGCCTTCAGGAAATTTTAAAACTCAGCGATGAACAACTGACTGCTTTTACCGCTGATTTTGAAGCAAGACTGCCAGAATATCTGCGAAATGCACTCCATCCCAAGGCTGTAGTAGCATAAGTGATGCTAGAATATAAATAGTACAAGCCAAAATGAGAAATTCCAAATACACATAAGCATGATACAATAGAAACATGCTGAAGGAGGATCTCATATGGCAAAACAACATGACAAACAATTTAAACTTGATGCAATCCAGTATTATCAAGATCACAAAGATCTCGGGGTACGTGGATGTGCAGAAAATCTTGGCATCGGATACAGCACATTAACCAAGTGGCTGAAAGACTTCCGGGAATCAGGTGATATTCCTGTTCGTGGTTCTGGTAATTACGCATCTGATGAACAGAAAGAAATTGCCCGTCTCAGATGTGAATTACGTGATGCCCAAGATGCCCTTGATGTATTAAAAAAAGCAATCAACATTCTGGGAAAATGACGGAAAGAGTGTATGAAAAAACCGCATACTGAGGCTGAGCTTCTGGTAGGTTAAAATGGGAAGAAATTTCTCATTTTAACTTGTACTAAATCTTGACATAGGACCAAATTCAACCTTAATGTTTTATAAAAAAATAATTTCAAGAAATAGAAATTTACTGTGAGTAGGCACATATAGATTATGAAAAGAAGAAAGTAATTCTTATTGATAGGCGTCTGACAAATATATACAAGAAAAAGTGGCATAGAAGCAATGAAATATTATCCCATTAGCATAAAAAATAATAACAAAAACTTATTTAAGTAATATTACTTAAATAAGTTTGAGGTGATCGAAATATGAAATATAATTTTCCAGAAGATTTGAGATCAATTCGAGCGATATTAGGCCTTTCTCAGAGAGAATTTGCAGAACAGATTGGAGTAGAGCAGGTGACTGTTTCAAGAAATGAGTTGGGAAAAACAGTTCCGTCTGCAAGAATTTTGGAGAATGTATACAGATTTGCATTTACAAAAAATATAAGAATAAATAAACTGAAAGAAATGCTCTGGAGAGATGATCTGGAAAAAAATGAGAAATTGCTTTTCCATGGGGCGAAAAGTGAAATTACCGGGGAAATAGATATCTATAGAGGCAGGAGTAACAATGATTTTGGACAGGGATTTTATACAGGGGAAAGTTACGAGCAGGCAATCTCATTTGTATCAGGATTTGAGCATTCATCGGTATATTATATTCGTTTCAATGACACGAGTCTGAAATGTAAGAGATATAAAGTGGACCAGGAATGGATGATGATGATTGCCTACTATCGGGGGGTGCTAGATGAATACAAGGAACATCCAACAATAAAAATGCTTGCAGAACAGTCCAGAGATTGTGACTACATAATTGCACCGATAGCAGACAACCGTATGTTTCAGATTATTAATTCATTTATTAATGGAGAAATTACAGATGAACAGTGCAAACACTGTCTTGCGGCAACAAATCTTGGAATGCAGTATATATTTATAAGTGAAAAGGCAGTATCGCAGGCTAAACTTATAGAACGATGTTATATTTCAGACAATGAAAGGGAATATTATAAGAATATACGATTGGAAGATGCCAAGTTAGGTGACAACAAAGTGAAACTTGCAAGAAGGCAATACAGAGGAAAGGGTCTGTATATTGATGAAATCCTGGTGTAAAGAGGTGGCCGATGAATGAGAAAAATAGATAAAGATGGATTGCTTTTGTGTGAACTTCAGGCGACTGCATTTGAAAACTCTGTTGATAAAATGGAGTCGAGCTCAGAGATTTTTATCAGGCGATTTATGAAAAGTAAAATAGCAAAAAGACTTGATAATGGGTCAGTCCTTGAAAGTAATATTCAGGCAAATGATATTTTACAGTTTGTAGATGAAGAGTATGGAGTTTCGGATTATGGAACTGTAAAATATACCCGCAACGAGATGTACTGGATTGGTTATATCTACAGGTATTTTGCGATTATCTGTGAGTTAACATCAGTACAGGTTTATAAAATTATAAAACCGAAGGAACTGAGAGGATTATTTCTTCCATATCATACCATGGATCCATCTCAGGCTGTGGAGAGGATACTGGAGGCAAAAGAAATGCCAATGGATGAGAATATAGAACTGGAACGTCAATATAAAATATTCAAAAAAATAAGAATGCAAAAAACAAAGAACGAGCAGGCTGGCGTTAAATAAAACGCTCAACCCGCTCCATTGTAGTTTTCAGAATCGTAATATCCGTCAGCACATCGCCGGTTTCCAGTGAATGGTTGGCGTTTTTTGTAAGAAAAAGAGGTACCTCTTTTTGCTGTGCCAGCTTCTGGATAATTTCGGTTTCGGCCCAGGGATCTGCGGTGCCGTGGAAGGCGATGCTTCCGGCCAGTGAGAAAGAAAAGGTATCCGCCAGAGGCGTAAACAGGATGCTTTTCACTGTCAGATCATGTCTGGAAGCATAGGCTGAAGATATGATAGTGCCAAGACTTTTGGAAATAAACAGAATACTTCCATATGAATGCCAGTCAACATTCTGGAGAAACTGTTCGGTATGTTTCAACGCAAGCTCGAAGGCCTGTTCCATTTTGGCACGGTCGCCTTTGACATTTTCGGGAAGAGAACCGTAAGATACATTCAGGATCTGATAACCTTGATTTCTGGCAAGGCGAGCTGCATAGTAAAGGAGCGGTTTATCAGGGCCATATCCGATACCCGGGAAAACAACGGCCAGCTTCGGGGCGTTGTTATCAGCTTCCGCTGTATGAGAGGAAGCTTTGTCATAGAGCATCTGCAGCTGGATTTTTTCCTGGAGCTCTTTTAAGGGAATGGAGATCGTGCAGGAGTCGGATGGAAGGTAATCATAATCAGTAATAATGCCATCCTCTTCTCCGTGATAAACAATATGTGAGGAACCCATAAGTTCCATATCTTCTTCAATATCTGAAAGTAATTCTTCGTATGATTTCATTTTATTTCAAACCTTCTTATTAAAAAATTAGTATTTGTCAAAGTATGTTATGTGAATGTTTCCTTTATATGGGGAAAAGTTTATTTGTGTTCAAGCTTCGCTTTCTCGGCATTCAAAAGCTCAATATTAATATTCTTCTCACTAGCAGTTTTATCAACCCAGAGGTTCAGAGAATCAATAGCCAGGGAAACCTCATCCAGCTTTTGGCTGATATATGCAAAGTCTTTGATTTCATCGTCGGTGATCTTACCGTCTCTGGCGATCTGGATCAGACGGCTGGTGAGAGGGTTGATCTCATTAAGACTAGCGATGGTTTCCAGGATAATGGTAGAAAGCTCGGAAACCTCGATCTCCGGTACATACCGGTCCCCGATCATACACTTGTGAGAACAGTAATAATTGCATAAGTCAGGATGCTTATAGCAGTCAGCCATCTGGATGATGTCGTAAGGGGTTGGTTCCTGCAGTTCGTATTCGATCTTTTCAATCCTGGAGGCAGAAACACCGGTCATTTCCTGGCTGGCTTTTTCGCGGGTCAGACCCTGTTCTTCTCTGTATTGCTGATAAATAGTCTTGTTTTCTCTGGTAGATTGTTTCCCCATGGTTCAGTCTCCTCTGTTAATTCTCCAAAATAGGGAAATATATGAAGTTATTTCAACATATAGAACGTTTATTTTTACAGATGGTTCTATTATACTGGATTCATCGAGTGACAGCAAGGGCCGTCAGAGAGAAAGAGGTGGCTGTGTGGACGTGACAAGAAGATTGCAGATGATACGGATCCTGGGAAAAATGGAAAGAGATCCGAAATTCAGTGAAAAGCTTGGAATCATAAATAAATCAAAATTTATATCAGTAAATATAACTGGAGAAAAGGAGAAATTATGTTGACGTTATTATTTATCATATGTATGTTTGGAGTTTTTGGAAAGCTGTTTTTTTTCGGCCTGAAAGCAGCCTGGGGGATATCTAAATTTATATTAACACTGGTATTCCTGCCGTTGATCCTGATCGTAATGGTAGCAGGAGGACTGATCTCCCTGGCATTACCGATACTTCTTGTTATTGGTATTGTCGGACTGATCGCATCAAAAGCATAAGGAAATAAACAGCAAACGCGGATTATGAATAACCGCCTGGAAAAAAGGAGGAACAATTATGAGTAAGAAAGAAGGATACAGCAGACCAGGTTTATTTGGAGGCATTAATCACTATGATGCCAATGGTCATAAGATTGGGGAAAGCAGACCCGGATTGTTCGGAGGGTATAATGATTATGATGCCAAAGGCCATAAGATCGGAGAAAGCAGACCTGGTATTTTCGGAGGAATGAATCATTATGATGCCAAAGGCCACAAAGTAGGAGAAAGTCGTCCGGGAGTATTTGGCGGAGCAAACCATTATGATGCAAATGGCCATAAAACAGGCCATAGCAGCAAAGGAATCTTCGGAGACTGGAATCACTACGACGACTGATCGAAAATGAAATACATGTACAGTATTATTGACGGCAGATCCACAACAAAGAATCTGCCGTTTACTTATTTGACAAATCCGGTAAAAATTCTGTTGTACAACTGTAGAAAAACCAATTATAATTAAAAATTAAAGGATACAGAATTATCAACAGATTGGAGAAATATATGAGATTAAGAAGTCAATCCGCACGGACTTTATTATATGAAGAAGTAGTAGAAGAACTTTACAGGCTGATCGATGAGAAGCATATCCAGCCAGGTGGCAAGCTTCCGCCGGAAAGAGAACTGATCGAGCAGCTGAAAGTCAGCCGGAATGTGTTAAGAGAGGCATTTCATGTTCTGGAAACCAGAGGTGTGATCGTTTCTCACCAGGGAAAAGGAAGATTCTTAAGGGAACAGCCAGGCCACGGATCCGAGAAACGTACAGAAAGTCTCAGCAAAAATCTGGAACGCTATTCCATGCTGGAAGCTTATGAAGTCCGTCAGGTTCTGGAAGTAAAGGGTGTGGAGCTGATCATCCGTAACGCATCCGAAGAAGACATTGATGATCTGGAAAAAGCTTACAAAAAAGTGGAACATACCTACGAGACAACCGGAACTACAACCGGTGAATTTGAACTGCACAAACTCTATGCGGAAAAAACCGGCAGTATGTTCATGACCCAGACACTGGAGCTGGTCCTGAATGCGATCTTGGATATGATGTATGGGCAGTTTTATGATGTGCTGGAAGCCACTTCCGAAAAGCAGGAGCTGGAATCACATCGTCAGATCATTGATGCGATCCGCAGAAGGGATACGGAAGCAGCACAGAAGCTGATGCAGGAACATCTTCAGGTAACGATGGATATGCTGAGGGATAATTGATTAAATATGCATTTAGCTAAAATGCCAGAAGTTCCCGGACTTTGCTTGGAAAAAATCATGGACCGGGGGCGGAAACAGGCGAAAAAGTACAGGATAATGAAAAAACCATTGACGAAAAGCACCTTCGGGTGCTATTCTTTATAAACAAGTGGGTGACCAAGTGAACAAATATTAATTCAAAAAGAATGAATATGTATTCGGACGATAATTCACAATCCAGAAAGAACAGAAAGGAATACACAATGGGAAATTTAAAATGGCCGGAAGGTAAAAAATGTGCGGTAATGTTTACCTTCGATGTAGACGGAGATACCACCTGGGAAAACGGAAACCGTGGACTTCCAAACGGTGAGAAATACATCAAATCCTTATCCGTAGGCCAGTACGGACCAAAGCGCTGCGTAGACCGTATCCTGGATATGCTGGATCGTTACGGTGTAAAAGCAACATTTTTTGTACCGGGGCTGACAGCTGAACGTTATCCAGATGTGATCATGAGGATCGCAGAGGCAGGACATGAGATCGGACATCATGGATATGCACATGAGAGATTTGCGGGAAAAACAACAGAGGAGCAGATCGAGATCATTGAGAAGACTCAGGCAATCTTTAAAAAGCTTATCGGTCATGAAGTAACAGGCTTCCGTACTCCATCCGGTGACTGGGCAAAGATCACACCGCAGCTTCTGTATGAGAGAGGTTTCCGTTATTCAAGCTCCATGCGTGGTGACGACAGACCATATCGTACGATCATAAACGGTGAGGAAACAGATTTTATCGAGATCCCTACGAAATGGGAAGTAGATGATTACGTAGCTATGGCATATAACATGTATCCGGCAGAACCGGCAGGACAGGACAGGATTTCCAGCTATCGTCTGGTAGAAGACAATTTTATGAGAGAGTTCCGCGGACATTACAGAGAGGGGCTTTGCATTTCTTATATGAGTCATCCCCAGGTAATTGGTTCCCCTGGAAGGATCCAGATCCTGAAACATATGCTGGAGCAGATCACATCCAAAGAGGATGTCTGGGTGGCAACAGGAACGGAAGTATCAGACTGGTATCGAAGCCATTCACAAGAACAGGAGGAGAAATAAGGATGAAACTGGAAAGACCAAAGTGGCCGGAAAACAAAAAATGCAGCGCCATGATCACCATCAACCTGAATGCGGAACTGTTCTGGCTGCAGTTAGATCCCACCTGCAAGGATATGCCGAAAACACTGTCTCTTGGACAGTACGGAATGACAAGAGGCGTGGACCGTATCTTAAAAATACTGGAAGAACGGGGCATCCGCGCAACATTTTTTACTCCTGGATGGGTGGCAGAGCAGTATCCGGATAAGCTGAAAGCCATTGTGGAAAAAGGCCACGAGATCGCAGCACTGGGATATCATCATGAGCATATGGCATTATTATCCGAGGAAGAGCAGGAAAGCGCCATCAAAAAAGGAATCGCTGCGATTGAAAAGGTATGCGGCGTTACACCGAAGGGATTTCGTTCCCCGGAAGGCGAGCTGACCCTGGATACGTTACGGATCGCAAAGAAAAACGGCCTGGTGTATTCCAGCAATCTCTGCGATGATGACAGACCATACTGGAAAGATCTGGGTGAGGATAAGATCCTGGAGATCCCTATTCACTGGGTAAACTATGATCTTCCGTATTTTGCGTTCAACTATCATCCGGCATTTCCGGCAGGCCAGGGCAGGATCGCAAATTATACAGGAGTTCTTAACAACTGGAAGGATGAATTTTTCGGATGCCATGAATACGGCCTCTGTTATGTCCTTCAGCTGGATCCGGCAGCCATCGGAGCACCGGGCAGGATCGGACTTCTGGAAGAGCTTCTGGATTATATTGAAACTTTTGATGGTGTATGGTGGACAACCGGTGAGGAAATGTATGACTACTGCCTGAAAAATCAGCAGGAGAAGTAAGATGGCATACATATAACGGGAAAAGAAGGGAGAGCGTTTCATGGCTCATATATTTGAACTTGTAAATCAGCTTTTTGCGCAGGTGGTTCCGGTAGCAGATTTTCTCTGGGACTTTCCGACAAACATTGATGCATATGCAAACATTCCGATCTTAGGACAGCTGTCCATTGCATTTCTGCTTCTTCTTGGAGGAAGTTTGTATTTTACTTTACGTTTTGGTTTTGTGCAGGTAAAAGAATTCAAGACAGGAATCCGTCTTCTGACTTCCAAACAGCAGGCAAAGGTTGGAACTTCCCAGCTGGCAGCTTTTCTGGTCAGTATGGGCGGCCGCGTCGGTGCCGGAAATATTGTAGGTGTAACCGGGGCGGTAACCATTGGAGGACCGGGAGCGATCTTCTGGATGTGGGTTTCCGCATTCCTGGGGATGGCGACATCCTTCTGTGAAGCAACACTGGCACAGATTTTTAAAGAGAGAAAAGGAAATGAATATGTAGGAGGTTTTACCTTCTATATCCAGAAGATCTGGAAAAACAAAGCATGGATCGGTGCGGCAATGTGCATCATGTATCTGATCTACAACATGCTGAGTATTCCGGTACATACCTTCCATGTATTTACAGCAGTAAGCTCTATTGCAGATGAAGTAACAGGAAAAACAACACAGGTAACAGATCCCCTGTACTATGTGATCGCAGTTGCCATTATCGTGGTCATCGCAGTTATCACATTTGGCGGAATCAAAAGCGTAACAAAATTTTCCGATGCGGTTGTACCGGTTATGGCAGGCTTATATGTTCTCATCGTACTGGTACTGATCGTTCTGAATATCGGAAAAGTGCCGGGATTCTTTGCGGCTGTATTTGTAGGAGCATTTAAACCAAGCGCTATCTTTGGCGGAGCATTTGGTGTGGCTATGGCACAGGGACTGAAACGAGGACTTTTATCCAATGAGGCTGGTATGGGTACTGCAACACAGGCCTCCTCTATTGCGGATGCCAATCATCCGTGCGAACAGGGATTCATTCAGTCCATCGGTGTATTTGTAGATACCATCGTGATCTGCTCTCTGGCTGGTTTTGTGGTAACTGCAGGTGCTATCTGGAATAATCCGTCCATTGACTGGGATGTGATGAAGGCAAACAAGATCGGAACGTTCCTGACTTCCGTCAAGGAGCTGGTACCGGGAGACGGAATCCTGGATGTGATCGTATTTATCATCGTGGTCGTTGCATTTGGACTGTTTGCATTTACAACACTTCTCTGTGACCTGACTTATACAGAAATCGCTGCAAACAAGATTTCCAAGAATAAAAAGTTCATCTATTTTACAAGATGCCTTGGAGCGCTGATCTTCGTTCCACTTGGAACCCTGACTGTATTATCCGGACTTCAGCTGGATAACCTGTGGTATGTATCTGACCTGATCAATGTAATCCTGATCTTTGTCAACGTCCCGACACTTCTGGTTGGAAGAAAACTGGTTACCAAAGCATATGAGAATTATAAGAAAAATCCAGGCAGACGTTTTGTGGCATCTGATATCGGAGTAGAATCTGAGGTATGGACTGCGGAGGCAGCAAAGGAGAACAGATAAAAAATGAAAATAAAAGTAATCATGTCAGACAAAGCCATGAGCAGAGAAACTATGGATGCACGTGAGAAAATGCTGAAAGTGGCACTTTCCTCCGATGCAGAGGTTTCCGTGGACTGTATCAAAAAAGGTCCGGACGAGCTGGACTGTAATACAGATGAGGCCTTTGCTGCGGCGGAAATGGTGAAGGAGAGTATCCGTGCGGAAAAAGAAGGATACGATGCCATTGTGATCTACTGCTTCAGCGATGTGGGAATTGATGCCATCCGTGAAAATGTAAGAATTCCGGTGATCGGTCCCGGAGAAACCAGTCTGGCTGCGGCGAGCATGATCTGCAACCGTTTTACGGTGCTGACTTCCGAGAGTATCAATATTCCAAGAACCTACCGTCGTCTGATGCGAAACGGCATTGCCAGGGAAAAAATGGCAGCAGTCCGGGCGCTGGATATTCCGATTGGAGAACTGCGCACCAATCCGGAGGCTACAGAAAAATATCTGAAAGCTGTCTGCAAAAAAGCAGTGGAGGAAGATCATTCCGACGGGATCATCTTAGGTTGTCTTGGAATGGCAGGATATGGAGAAAAGCTGGAAAAGGAACTTCCGGTGAAGATCATTGATCCGGCATTTCTGGCGGTTGCGTATGCGGAATTATGTGTAAGAGTTGGAATGCGGCACATTCCGGCAGTTTATCCGGTTTTTACAAACAGCAGCAATGTAGAATTATAAACTGAAAAACAACAGAGCAGAAACACTTTCCGGATTGGATCCGGAAGGTGTTTTTTTGCATATAAAACAGAGATATGAAACTTGTAAATGTCCGATATTTACGGCATAATAACTTTACAGAATGTTTTTAGGAGGAATCACAGTATGAGGAAAAAAATCAGAGGTCTGATAGCAATGGTTATCTTATTGATCTGCTTTTCAGTTCCGGCAGCAGCGGCAACAGAAAGTTTTCATTTTGAGCAGAAAACAGCTTCTGTGCAGGTAGGAAAAACCAAAGAGCTGTCTGTTTACAACAATGGAAGAAAAGTAGATCCAAAGAAAGTCCAGTGGAAAAGCAGCAATCCCAAACTTGCAGCCATATCCAATGGAAAAGTCACCGCAAAGAGCTGGGGAAATGTTCAGATTTATGCTGTTTATGGAGGAAAAAAAATTTCCTGTAAAGTGTATACATATAATCAGCTCATATACACAGATTTTACCGGATATAAAACAACTCCGATAAAAACAAAAACAGGAAAAACAATACAGCTGAAGCCGGAAAAGCATGGAAGCGTGGCAATTTATAAATCTTCGAATACAAAAATCGCGACAGTTTCATCCAGTGGTATTGTAACACCAAAAACAACAGGCACAGTCAAAATAACCTGTGTGTCTTTGGGAAGAAACCGGTATATTGCATCTGCGGAAGTGGTTGTCGGAGCAGAACTGAAATCAGTTTCGACTTCTTCAGAAATCGTAATGGATAAAGGGGAACAGAAAATACTGAAGGTAACTGTCCATCCGGGAAATGCATATGTAAGAACAATAACTTATGCCACATCCAACAGTTCCGTTGTTACAGTATCCAGGACGGGAAAAATTACAGCAAAGGCTCCCGGCCTTGTAAAGATCACAGTGACGACAGATGGTGGAAAGAAAATAAAAAATACCATACAGGTATACGTTCGAGACAAAAAGACAGGTACATCCAATGCACCTCTGAGTGGAAGTTCTGGTACGATCCTGCACAGAGGATTAAGTCTGGAAGCACCGGAAAACACACTTCCCGCTTTCAGTCTTGCAGGACAGAAAGGTGCGAAGTATGTAGAAACTGATGTACGACAGTTAAAAGACGGGACATTTGTGATTTTTCATGATTCTAATCTGCTGCGTATGTGTGGCGTTGATAAGAGAATTGAAAACCTCACATATCAGGAAGTAAAGAAGTATCCGGTTATTACAGGAACAAATGCTTCTGCATATAAGCATAATATTATTCCTACACTGGAACAGTATCTTCAGTGCTGTAATAAATATTCCATGACACCGGTGATCGAGATCAAATCAAACCTGGATCAGAATGGTGTTGCAAAGTTTAACCAGATCATAAAAAAATCCAGAAAAAGTCCGGTTGTGATCTCGTTTAAGGAAGAACCGCTGATCATGCTCAGACAGATAAACAGAACCGTGAGCATACAGTGGATACTCCGGGATCAGATCACCAGTGCAGCGCTGAATGAATGTGCCAGATATAAATTTGATGTAAGTGCTCAGTATGGATGTACCAACAGAGCTACAATAGCCAGAGCGCATTCGAAAAATATTAAGGTCGCACTGTGGCTGTTTACAGATTCCAGGATTGCAGACTGCTATAAAAACTGGGGTACAGATTATCTTACCTGTGAGAGAATGATGTAAGACGCTGGAGGCTGACAGGTATTCTTCTGTTACGGTTATGCAGAGCATCAGATGGAAGGTCAGAGAATGTTACAGATACCAGTAGAGGAGTTGAAACAGTATGGAAACAGAAATATCAGGAAGATTGCTTATTACCGGAGATCTGCACGGTGATACTGCGGCATTAACGATGATTACCAGACAGCTTCGAGAGGGAGATGCATTATTTGTTGCCGGAGATTTTGGGTTTGTATTCTGGGATAACAGAGATGAGCATGTATTTTTGGATGATGTAGACCGGTTTCTTCAGAAAATAAACGGATATATTATTTTTGCGGATGGAAATCATGAAAATCACCGTGCACTGAATAAATTCCCTGTTGAACAATGGAATAATGCCAGAGTCCATATGATCCGAAGCAGGATCATTCATGTGCTTCGAGGAGAAGTTCTTTGTCTGAAAGGGAAACGAATATTCTGTTTTGGAGGAGCTTTTTCCATAGACAGGGCATATCGTACCCTGAACAAAAGTTACTGGGAGGAAGAGATTCCCTCTGAGGAAGATTATGAGAATGGAAATAAAAATCTTAAGGCCTGTGACTATAAGGTAGATTATGTGATTACACATACCTGTCCGTTAAATCTTATACCTTCACTTGGGGGATATCACTCGGCGATGGAAGAACGGCAATTGCAGAATTATCTGCAGTATGTAAGTGAGACGGTATATGATTCACTGACCCGGTGGTATTTTGGGCACTGGCACAGAGATCAGGAATTTGGCGAAAAGTTCCGTGTGGTCTATCTGGATCTTGTAGATATGGAAACGGGAAAAAAGATCTGGTGATTATCCTTGCTTTTATATTGGTAACAGGCTATACTAATGAGACATATATCTGATTGATGGAGGGTTTTATAAATGAAAATTGCAGCAACATACGATAACGGAAACATTTTCCAGCACTTTGGAAAAACTGAGTTTTTCAAGGTGTATGAGGTAGAGGATAATAAGGTTGTTTCCAGTGAGGTGATCGGTTCCAATGGTACCGGACATGGTGCACTTGCAGGACTTCTTGCAGAGCAGGGAATCAGCGTTCTGATCTGTGGAGGAATCGGTGGCGGAGCACAGAGTGCACTTGCTGAGGCTGGTATTGAGTTATGTTCCGGAGCACAGGGTGATGCAGATGCGGCTGTAGAGGCTTATCTGAAAGGTGAGCTGGTATCTACCGGTGTGAACTGTGATCATCATCATGAGGAGGGACATTCCTGCGGAAGCCATGAAGATGGACACTCCTGCGGCGGACATGAGGAAGGACATTCCTGTGGAAACTGTGGTGGCGGATGTGGTTCCCAGCCGGCTATCACAGGTCCTAATGTTGGAAAAACCTGCCGTACCCATTACAGAGGAACATTTAACGATGGAACACAGTTCGATTCTTCCTATGACCGTGGCGAACCGCTGGAATTCATCTGCGGAGCCGGTCAGATGATCAAAGGTTTTGACGCGGCAGTTGCAAACATGGAAGTCGGACAGGTGGTAGATGTGCACCTGATGCCGGAAGAAGCTTACGGAATGCCGAATCCGGACGCCATCTTTACTCTTGAGATCGCACAGCTTCCAGGTTCCGAGGATCTTACCGTGGGACAGCAGGTATATCTCTCCAACCAGTATGGACAGCCATTCCCGGTTAAAGTAAACGCAAAAGATGAGAAGACTATTACTTTTGATGCCAATCATGAGATGGCAGGTAAAGAGCTGAATTTCAGAATTGAATTAGTTGAAGTGAAATAATAAGAAGTGTTGGGAGGTGCTGTATGGAAGCATATGGCATCTCTCTTTTTGCCATAGTGCAGACAACTTCCGCCACTTCATGTGCATAAATCCGGGAGTTGCCGTAATCGACAAGATAGTGGAAGCGGACATCTTACGGATCTGACCGGGAGAAATTTTTGATGAAAATATCTATGATACCATTTGGATTACTGTCCGGTTTTATGGACAGTAAAGAAATACGGCTCACAGAGCTGGAAGAAGAAGGATTTCGGTTTCGGTTGGCAGAAGAATGTCCGGAACCGGAGTGCTTTCTGATCTGTTTTTATGATATGAAAAAAGCCGGGTATCGAAAGGTGGAGATCCGGAAGTTTGAAATGAACGTAGTGATGCTGGTAGCAGAAGAGCGGCGTTTACAGGAAAATTCAGACATTTTTTTCAGAGAGTATTCTGTGAAAGTAGAGCAGAAAGACTATGTACAGGAAGTTCAGCGGCTGGCCGGAGAATACAGCAGATATATCCGTCTGAAACTGAATGGTGACGATGGAGAGCTGGCGGAGGCACTGACTGGTTATCCTGCGGAACTTGATGAAGTGCATTGCGGGAGTCTGGAAGAACAGAAAAAACTGTGGTTTGAAGGAGATTCCATAAAACGAAATCCGGATACAGATCAGAATATAGAACGTGGCAGTATGTGTGAGGAGTTGAGAACTGGCAGAAATGAAAAAGTGTCGTATCCGGCAGTTCCGGAAAAAGAACTGGTGCGGAATTGTGGAAAATATGGCAATAATAGAAGTTCTACAGACACAGAAAGGTCATTCCGGAACAAAGGGACAGAGTTTGCTCTGGAATTAAACGGTACTTTCCTTTATGAAGAATATCTGTGTCGGCCTCTGCCGGATTTTCTGGCGTATTACTGGCAGAAAAATCATCTCACTCAAAGCTGGCTTGCAGGTCGCACACCGGAAAGATTTTATATTGGAAATCAGTTTTGCCATAACCTGTTTCCAACAGAAGAACAGCTTTTTTCTATTATGGATAAAATGCGTTCGGAAGACCTGGAGGTTACACTGGCATTTTCCTATATCCGGGAATTTATGCTTTCGTCCGTGGAAAAACTTCTGGAAAAAGTGGATAACTGGTGTTGTGTTCATGGGGTGAATGTGGAAATTGTGGTCAATGACTGGGCCATGGTGGAGATACTACGTGGAAAAACTTCACATTTAAGTCCGGTTTTTGGGACACTGCTCAATAAACGTAAGAAAGATCCGCGGATGAAATATAAATCCGGAGATACCGCATTATTTCAGCACAACAGTCTGAATGCGGAATTTTACCGGGATTTTCTGGCGAAAGAATTTCATATCCACAGATATGAATGGGAATCCTGCGGTTATCCACAGGAGTTTCCACCAGGGAAAAACAGCATTCATCTGCCTTTTTATCAGACGAATACATCCCAGTATTGTCCGCTGTACGCCCTGTGCACCACAGGAGATCGTGGTATGCAGCAGCTTGCGGAACACTGTCCGAAATTCTGTGAAAAATATTCGTTGCTTTACCCGGAACATTTACACATGATCGGGAGGTATAACTCTCTGTTCGGTGTGGATAAAACACTTCTGGAGTCACCGGAAATGTGGAAAAAAATAAAGGGCATAAAACCGGACCGCATTGTGGTGAATCTGTGACAGGGAGGAAAGAACTATGAAGATCACAGCCGGATTAGGCTCCATAGATGAATATGAACGTTTCGTGCAGGCGGGAGCCGATGAATTTTTCTGCGGCTATGTCCCGTTTTCCTGGGCGGAAAGATATGGTACAGTAATGCCGTTAAATCGCAGGGAGGTTTTTTGCTATAATGTTCAGCTTGGGGCATACAGTGAGCTGGAGATTCTATCCCGTATGGTGGAAAAATATAAAAAACCGGTGCATCTTACCTTCAATTCGCTATATTATCTTCCGGAGCAGTATCCGGAGATCACGGAAATTATAAAGCAGTGCATGGAACTGGGATTTCGAAGCTATATCATTGCAGATCCGGCGCTCCTTGTTTATCTGAAAAACAGGGGGATTTCCTGTGAGATCCATCTCAGCGGAGAGACAGGGGAAGTGAACAGTGAGATGGTAAAAATGTTCCGGCGTTTTCCGCTGAAGCGGATAATTTTTCACCGGAAAAATACATTCCAGGATATGCAGTCCGTGATCACAGCAGAGAGAGAGGAGGAAAAACAGGCAGGCATCCGGCCGGAAGAGGGGATGGAATTCGAAGCTTTTGTGCTCAACGAAATGTGTCAGTTTACGGGAGCTTTCTGTAATTCTCTGCATTGTGATGAGATGGGATATCTTTGCAGGGTGCCTTACTGGCTTGGAACGGTACAGGATAGTGATGTTGTTCCGGAAAAGTTGCAGATTCTTCAGGAACGGTCCTGGGAGCAGGAGCCAGATCCATCTGCTTATGATGACACAGGCTATCTCTGTGGAGAAACCGGTTGTGGATTATGTGCCCTGTACAGGATGAGGCAGGCGGGGATCACTCAGCTCAAGCTGGTTGGCCGTGGAAATTATGTGGATCACATGGAAAAAGATATCCGGAATCTGCGGACTGCACTGGATATTCTGGAAATGGCGGAAAATGAGGAAAAATTTCAGTGTACGATAAAACGTACAATGTTTCCCAATGGGTGCAGCGGAAAGTGTTATTATCGCTAATGTAGTGTGATATTTTTCGGTTGGAGTTGCAGTTTTGAGTGGGGTATTATAATATTAGGAGCAGACTTTTGCAGAATCAGGAAAGGATATTGCGAATTTATGCTGAAACAGTTTTTTAAGTATATTTTTCAGAGTATTGCAGGTATGATCGGGATATCGGTTTATATTCTGGCGGATACATTTTTTATATCGGTTCATTCCGGAGCGGACGGACTGGCTGTTCTGAATCTGATCCTTCCGGTATATGGTGTGGTATATGCCATCGGAGCCATGATCGGTATTGGTTCGGCCACCCGATTCGGGATCAACAGGGCCAAGGGGGAAAATACGGATCACTATTTTCTCCAGTCTGTTTTCTGGAGCGTTCTGTGCAGTGTGCCTTTTATCATTACAGGGATTTTTGCACCGGAAAAATTTCTGCATCTTCTTGGCGCAGATGCAGGCCTGACTGCCCTTGGAAAAAGCTATCTCCGGATCATGCTGATCACTACGCCATTATTTATGACTAATTATACATTTACTGCATTTGCGCGAAATGATCAGGGAACTTCCACAGCTATGACCGGTGCGATTTCTGCCAGTCTGTTTAATATTGTGTTTGACTATATTTTCATGTTCCCTATGAAGCTGGGGCTTGCGGGAGCGGCACTGGCGACAGCCATTAGCCCTGCGATCACTATGGCCATCTGTACCACCCATTACCTGGGGAAAAAGAATCACGTGGGATTCCGGTGGGTACGGCCTTCCATCCGTCATCTGGTTTCCTGCTGTCAGCTTGGAATTTCGGCTTTTGTGGGAGAGCTTTCCTCAGCGATTATTACGATCATTTTTAACATGCTGCTTCTTGGAATTGCGGGAAATGTAAGCGTGGCAGCTTATGGAGTGGTGGCCAATCTTTCTCTTGTTGCAATGTCCATCTTTAACGGATTGGCACAGGGAGCACAGCCTCTTATCAGCAAAAGCTACGGAGAAGGACAGCGTGACCATGTAAAAAGCCTGCTTCGCTGGAGCCTGATCGCCAGTGCAGTGCTGGAAGCGGTGACGATTCTGGTGGTGTGGGGATTTACGGATAACCTGATTGCTGTTTTTAACAGTGAAAATAATCAGCAGCTTCTGGATTATGCCCACGTGGGACTGCGGATTTATTTCCTGGGATTCCTGTTCGCAGGGATCAACATTATGCTGGTGGCATATTTTTCGGCAGTGGACCGTGCTGTTCCGGCAATTACCGGATCTCTTATGCGTGGAGTGATCGCCATTGCCATCAGTGCGGTGATCCTTTCCAGACTGTTTGGGATCAACGGAGTGTGGAGTTCATTTTTGAGCTCGGAGATCATTACCTTTGTCGTACTTCTTGTGCTGGCGAAGGCAGGGGAGAAAAGAGGATTGAAAAATGAAATTTGATCGTGTAAGAAAAGAAGAGGCAGATACCGTTTTAAAATTATATCGTTCGTTGCTGGGAACGCCCTACTGTGTGTGGACAGAAGACTACCCGACAGAAAAAGAGGTGGAATTTGATTTTTCCAGAGATGCCCTGTTCTGTATGCGGGACGATGACGGGAATATCATAGGTGTGATTTCCATTGATGATGATCCAAACGTGGAATGTCTCACATGTTGGTCGAAAACCATGGTGCCGTCAGCGGAAGTCTCCCGGGTGGGAGTATACCAGGAATTTCAGAACCAGGGAATTGCCCGGAAACTTCTCGTGGGCGTGATGGAAGAACTGAAGAACCGGGGATATCAGGCCGTGCATCTCCTTGTTGCAAAAGATAATGTAAAAGCGCTCCGTTCTTATGATAAGCTGAATTTTGAGAGCGTGGGAGAGTGCGAACTCTGGGGACATATGTACTGGTGTTATGAGAAAGCATTATAGAAAGAATTGAAAAAAATATGCACTTTTCAGACCGGGTATTGATGAACAACCAGTAAGGGAGGTGCATATTTTTGTATAAATCGCAAGTGCTTCGATCATGTTTAAGATAATGTATCCGCCGACAGAGGCATTTAAATCCTCCGGCAGCTGTCCCTCTCAATTAGATGATGGGGCACAATGATCTTCGTAGCTGGAAGGTTCGGGTTTTCAATATGGCTGATCATCTGTGTAGCTGCTTCCATTCCAAGCTGTCCGGAATTGATATCAATGGAAGTCAGCTGCGGTGAAGTCAGTCTGGCAAACAGGGAGTTGTTAAAGGAAAGAATGGACAGATCCTCCGGTATGGAAATTCCTGCTTCCATGCAGATCCGCTCCAGGGAAAGCGCCAGGATATCATCGCTGACCAGCATGGCAGTAGGACGATCCTCTCCTGTAAGCAGCTTTCGAAGCTTCTGAAATTCATTCTGGGAAGCTCCCGGAACTTCGATGCAGTATTCCGGCTGTACCGTCAGTCCGTGGTTCAAAAGTGCCGTCATATATCCTGTTTTACGGTCTGCGGAAAAGACCAGAGAATTATCGACACCCAGATATGCGATCTTCCGGTGGCCCAGTGCATAAAGATATTCCGTTGCTTCCTGCCCGGCCAGAAGGTTGTCGTTATCAATATAGATCGTATGATTGGTGTACTGCGCCGGTTTTCCGATGAGGATATAGAGAAGTCCTTCACTGAAAAGAAAATCAATGACAGGGTCATTGACACGGGAATAAAGAACAATAAATCCATCCACTTTACCACTTCTGGACATGGAACGGACTGCAGTCAGAATCTCCTCTTCATTCTGTCCGGTGACAATGGTGCTGATATACTGATGGGCGTTACAGTAGTGGCTGATTCCACGGATCGCCTCCAGGTAAAAAGAATTCTCATAAGTTTCTTTCGGTGACGGAGGCAGGATAATACCGATGGAACGGGAAATCTGAGCGGCCAGATTGCTGGCCTGGAAATTCGGCTCATAGCCAAGCTCTGCCATGGCTTTTCGTACACGTTCCTTGGTTTCCTCACTGATGGATGGATTATTCTTGCAGGTTCTGGAAACAGTGGAAGGGGACACCCCGGCCAGAGCTGCCACATCTTTGATGGTTACTGCCATAAAATTTGCCTCCTTATGGATATGCCGGATCAAAGCGGAAGTATGCCTCTGATCCGGCTTTTTTATCTCAGTCTGATAGAGATATTGTAGTTCATAACAAAGATACTGTCAAACATATTGCACGTAAAATTGCATGAAATTGCGTAAAACAGATGCACAGAGAATCAGGTAGTGAGATGCAGACAGATTTCTGCTTGGAATGATGAAAAACTGCACAAAATCAGGATGTAAAAATTGTAAGAAAGGTAGAAAAGACAAAAATGCATTGCACTTCATGCAAAATGGACGTATAATTTACGCAAACGGTTGCGTAAATTATATGAATATGCATCCGTGAGAGGATAATAGATAAGATGCTCTGAGATGCAGGGCTCAACATAAGGAGAGAAAAGATATGGATAAAAGAGCAGCCGGCATTCTGATGCCGATCACAAGCCTGCCGTCAGAGTACGGTATCGGATGTTTTTCAAAAAGTGCATATGATTTTGTGGATTGGCTGAAGGAAGCAGGACAGAGCTACTGGCAGATCCTTCCGCTGGGCCCTACAAGCTACGGAGATTCTCCGTACCAGTCCTTTTCCACTTTTGCGGGAAATCCGTACTTTATCAGCCTGAAGGCTCTGGTGGAAGAGGGAGTTCTTACAAAAGAGGAATGCGAGAAAGTCAACTGGGGAAAAAGGGCGGACAGCGTAGACTACGAGAAGATTTACAAAGGCCGCTATAAACTTCTCCGCAAAGCATACGAAAACAGCAACATCAGCGAGAATCCGGATTATCAGAGATTCGTGGCGGAAAACAACTGGTGGCTTTCCGACTATGCACTTTTTATGGCTGTGAAAGATCAGTTTGGCGGTGTGGAGTGGACCAAATGGGCGGAGGATATCCGTCTCCGCTGGGAAAACGCTATGGACTATTACCGCAGAGAGCTGTATTTTGACATTGAATTCCAGCAGTATATGCAGTTTAAATTCTATGAACAGTGGATGAAACTGAAAAAATATGCCAATGAAAAAGGTATCCAGATCATTGGGGATATTCCGATCTATGTAGCTATGGACAGTGCGGATACCTGGGCTCATCCGGAGCTTTTCCAGCTGGATGAGGAGAATGTGCCAACAGCTGTAGCCGGATGCCCGCCAGATGGATTTTCCGCAACAGGACAGCTCTGGGGAAATCCTCTGTACCGCTGGGATTATCACAGAAATACAGGATATCAGTGGTGGATCTCCAGACTGAGTTACGTGTTCCGCCTTTATGATGTGGTAAGAATTGACCATTTCCGTGGTTTTGATGAGTATTTTTCCATTCCGTACGGTGCGGAAAATGCCATTGGCGGCCACTGGGAAAAAGGCCCGGGAATCGATCTGTTCCGCAAAGTGGAGCAGGCCCTTGGCTGGAAGCAGGTCATTGCGGAGGATCTTGGTTATGTGACAGATTCTGTTCGCCAGCTTGTCCATGACAGTGGTTTCCCGGGAATGAAAGTCCTTGAGTTTGCTTTTGATTCCAGGGATTCCGGATGTGCCAATGATTACCTTCCGCATAACTATCCGGAGAATAGTGTGGCATACACGGGAACCCACGATAATGAGACTATTGCCGGATGGTGGAAGAGCATTACTGTAAAAGAGCGTAAACTTGCCAGAGATTATCTCTGTGATAACTGGACACCGGATAAAGATCTGTACAAATGTTTTATCAGTCTTGTGATGAGAAGCAGCGCAAAGCTTTGTGTGATCCCCATGCAGGATTACATGGGTCTGGATAACAGCTGCAGAATGAACCAGCCGTCCACAGTAGGAAAGAACTGGAAATGGAGGATCCGCAGGAGAGAGCTGACTGCGAAACTTCAGAAGGAGATCCACGGGATCGCACTTCGCTACGGACGGATGAACTGGTCCGATTAAAAGGAATATTTGTGAGGTATATTCCGTTTAAACGGGACGTAGAGGAAAGTGGAAAGATTTTAGATAGAATCGTGTTTTTTTGTGTGATATAATGCTGTTTCGTGAAGGCAGCTGTCAGTAAAGGGGGAGGCTGACAGTTGCTTTTTTCGTTTATAAAGACGCCGGGATGCAGGTGAGATGTCTGCTTTGCATGCGTCAGATTTTTTTACTAAGGGGAGAATTATGACAGGAAAAACACACGCGGCAGTCGGACTCGGAACAGTGCTGGCAGTTACACAGCCTTCCACTGTTTCCGGTCTGGTACTTGCCGCAGGAACGGGAATGCTTGGAGCACTGATCAGTGACATTGATGTGGGAACTTCCAAGTCCCATAAAGATGCGGATCGGATCACATTGATCGCGGTATTGCTCGTGGCAGCAGAGATCGCACTGAATTATTTTTGCAATTTTTCCATCTGGGAGAAGATCCGCAATGACAAATCCGTGGCACCGGTAGCTATGGGAGTTATTATTTTTATTGCAGTCTGTGCTTTTGGGAAAAATCAGCCGCACCGGTCATTTATGCATTCGATCATGGTTATGGCTATTTTGAGCGGAGCGCTTTCTATGGTATCTGTACAGCTGGTACCTTATTTTGTGGTGGGATTTGCGTCCCATCTGGTACTGGACTGTTTTAACCGGAAACGGGTACGGATCCTGTATCCTCTGCCTGGAGGGATTGCATTGGATTTCTGTAAAGCAGGAGGTTTTGTGGACTCTCTGCTTTTCAAACTGGGCTCTGTGGCGGTAATCTTTGAGATCGTGTATCTGGCTGTGCGGATGGGTGAGAGCTGGAAGTTTTTTCAGATGTAGGATGCATAGAATATCCGCTTGACTGTGCAGGACAATAAAAAAAGAGCAGATTTTCCATTGTGGTGAGTCTTCTTCACTGGACAGGACCAGTGAAGAAGATGTCCGCAAATATGGAAGATCTGCTCTTTTTTATAAATATGTAAGTGAAATTATTTTTTCTTTTTGCAGGCACATGCAGTATAAAGTACGTCTGTGGAAGAGTTCAGCGCTGTCTCGCAGGAATCCTGGATAACACCTACGATGAAACCGACACCAACTACCTGCATGGCAACGTCGTTCGGGATTCCGAAAAGGCTGCAGGCCATCGGGATCAGAAGAAGAGAACCACCGGCAACTCCGGAAGCACCTGCCGCACTTGCAGCAGCCAGGATGCAGAGGATCAGAGCGGTCGGGAAATCTACGCTGATACCAAGGGTATGTGCAGCTGCCAGAGCCATGATGGAGATTGTGATCGCAGCACCACCCATGTTGATGGTCGCACCAAGAGGGATGGAGATGGAGTATGTATCCTCATCAAGTCCAAGGTCTTTACAGAGCTCCATGTTTACCGGAATGTTGGCAGCAGAGCTTCTTGTGAAGAATGCGGTGAGACCACTGTCTTTCAGGCAGCGAAGAACCAGCGGATATGGATTCTGGCGTGTGCAGATAAAAGTAACGATCGGATTCAGTACAAGTGCTACAAACAGCATGGTTCCAACCAGTACACAGATCAGACGGCCATAGCTTAAGAGTACGCCAAGTCCCTGCTCGGAGATGGTTGTGAAGATCAGTCCCATGATACCGAATGGAGCGAGGTTGATGATCCATCTTACTGCTGTGGAAGTTGCCTCGGAAATGTTTTCGATGACGGTCTTGGTTGTTTCACTTGCGGCCTTCAGTGCAATACCGAAGATGATAGCCCATGCGAGGATACCGATATAGTTTGCGTTCACAAGTGCGTCAACCGGGTTGGAAACAATGTTCATCAGAAGGTTTTTAAGAACCTCAGCAACACCGCTTGGCGGGGTGATGTCGGAAGTATTTGTATTCTCGGAAAAAGTCAGCATGATCGGGAACAGACGGCTGGAGATAACAGCTGCCAGTGCTGAGAGTACATTTCCCAGAAGATAAAGTACAACGACGAATTTCATGTTTGTTTTCTGGCCCTTTCCCATATGGCACAGAGAGCTCATTACCAGGAAGAACACCAGGAGCGGAGCAATTCCACGGAGAGCACCGACGAACAGGTCACCGAGAATGGAGATCACAGACGCCTGCGGAATTGCAAGTCCGAGGATGATACCAACGATCAGTCCGCAGATGATACGCTTGATCAGATTGATGCTGTTCCATTTTTGAATCAGGTTTTTCATAACTACTTTCCTCTTTCCTATTGTATGAGTGGGCATTTTACTGCTTTGAAATAGAATATTACTACTGCATCACGTAAAAGCACAATATAGCAATTATATACAATTTTGTCCGCCTTGTAAAGACAAATGTACATAATTGGAGAAAAATATGAAAAAACCCGGCGTAAGGCTGTTCTGCTTACGCCGGGTTATCGTCTTTCAGCAATAAGACTCCGACCATTAAGAGTGGAGATGAATTGCGTTCGTTATGTACGTATTTTTTTGAAGCTGATAGCAAAGAAAAGAGTTTCCGCAAATCCGGTGATCCCCCATGAGAAGATATAAAGAAGATACAGCGCGGATATCGTCTGGAAATGTGCGAACACCGTGTAGATCCAGATGATACGGAATACACAGGATCCCAGGATGACGATAACGGTGGGAGGGATACTTTTTCCGATGCCACGGGAAGCAGCGATGCTGCCATCCATAAAACAGCTGAAGGCATAGCTGAAGCCCATGATCCGGATCCTCTGCATACCTGCATCGATAACAGCCGGTTCTGTAGCAAACAGCGACAGGAACTGCCGGCCAAAGATCAGAAGCAGCCCACCCAGGATCGCGCCGGAAATAAATGCATATGTAATACTGATGCCGTAGGATTTCAGCATTCGTTTTTGGTTTCCGGCACCCCAGTTCTGACCGATGAAGCTTGCACATGCAGTATAGAAAGCAAACATGACGTTATAGATCAGGGAGTCTGCATTTGCAGCGGCGGCATTTCCGGAAACCATGACTGCATCAAAAGAGTTGACACCGGCCTGTACGAACAGATTAGCAATGGCAAAGATACCGTTTTGGAGTCCTGTAGGGATACCCAGGAGCAATACGGCTTTGCAGGCCTTGGGATGAAGGCGGATCTTTCTCAGTGATACTTTGCAGTCATCGGTTCGTCTCAGGAGATGGCTCATAACCAGAAATGCAGATACATACAGGGAGATCGCACTGGCAGTTGCCACACCTGCGGCGGCCATATGGCAGACGATAACAAAAAACAGGTTCAGAAGAACATTGATCACTCCGGCAATGGAAAGATAGATCAGTGGTCGTTTCGTATCGCCGCGGGCACTTAAAACACCGTTACCAAAATTGTATACAGCCATGGCAGGCATGCCCAGAGCGTAAATCTTCATATATAAAACAGCCTGGTCGATCAGTTCCGGCTTTGTGTTCATCATGGCCAGCATCTGTCCGGAAAACAGAAGACAGATGATACAGACCAGAAGACCTGCGATGGCACAGAGAAGAAGGGATGTATGGATCGTTTCTTCCGTGCCTTTTCTGTTTCCGGCGCCAAGTTCGTGGGCTACACGGACGTTGACACCGGCACCCATGCCGATCAGGATTCCGGTAAACAAAGTGACCAGAAGCGTTGTGGAACCCACAGCTCCAAGTGCCAGGTAGTCCGCAAACCGTCCTACAACCGCAACATCGCTTAAGTTAAAAAGAACCTCCAACACCTGGGACCCCATCAAGGGAAGGCTGAAGAGGAGGATATTTTTCCAGAGAGAACCGGAAGTCATCTCTATGGAATGAGTTTTCTTTTTTTCATTTTCACACATAAAATTACCTCATAAAAAGTATATAAAATTCCTTCATCCAGGTTATACAATACTCTGTTGAAAAAGGTTTGTAAAGAGGAGAAAACCGCGTAAAATAAATATTTTTCGGGCAGATTCTACTTGACATATCCGGTGGTTCATCATAAGCTGTTGAGAGATATGGAAAAATCGAAAAGTCTTTGAAAAAAGGGGAAAAATACACATGAATAACTGGGACAATGTACGTCTGGTACCGGAGTTTAACGAGCAGGGTGTCGCATGCTATCGTCTTGATGGCGGAGATTATGTAAACGAATATTATATTACTTCAGAGGCAGAGACAAGAAAGCTTCTGAATACTCCGGAAGTGGTAGGATATGAGGTATATAACTGTCTGATCCCGTCTACCTGCCAGATGCTTTATTATCTGAAGGAGCAGAAGAAGGTTACCACTGCAAATATTCTTTCTATCTTAAGAGGGGCGCTGAATTATCCTCTTGAGGAGGCCTGTTATAAAGAGCATATCCGTGTTCATGATATCAGCTTTCTTTCCAGCGAGCGTGTTTTTGCGGAAGATGAGATGACAGGGCTTGAGATCAAGTACAGCAAACTGACCATGGTTCCGGACAGTACTCTGATGATCGGTGACATCATCGCAAGTGGTGAAACACTGATCCATTGTCTCCGTTATGTGACTGATTTTTACAGAGAACGTGGGACAAAACTTCGTAATATTATCATCTTTACTATTGGAGGAACCAGGGGAATCGATATTCTTGAGAACCTGACAAAAGAGATCCGCGAGTTCTGGCCGGAGTTTGAAGGATTTATCACGGTATTTTATGAAGGAATTTTTTCCACCTATCAGGATAAAGGCGTTTCCGGGATCAATCTTCCGGATGTTGATTTCTACTGGAAGGGTGGAATCGTTGCACCGGAATTTCGAAGAGAGACACTTTCCATGTGCAGCCCTCTTTTTGAAAAATGTATTATCTACGATGGCGGCGCAAGACGTTATGAGATCCATGAGCATGTAGAGGAAGTCCTGGAATTCTGGGAGGGAATCCTGGAGCGCGCGGACAAAATCGACTTCAAGGAGCTTCTGGATGAGAAACTTGGCTATCCGACACCGATCAGCTACGAAGAATGGCTGGCTCACAACCACTACCAGGAAATTCGCCCCGCCGACACCAAATGGCTCTATCGTCAGGAGCAGGGGTATATCGAGAGCATGAAGAACATCACACTGAAAGAACTTGCCGAGCAGAGGATCGGAGAGTTTCGAAGTGCGTTACGGAAATATATTCTGTAACAGTTTAGAGTATAAGACGTAAGTAAAAACAGCCTAGAGCAAGCTTGCTTGTGGAAGGCTGTTTTTATTTACACAACAGGTATAAAAATGGTAAAATCGGGATAGAAAAAAGGCAGGGGGGAGGAAGATTTTTGGCTCCCGTGCCAGAGGAGATGCCATGGTGACTGTTCTGGATGGTGTTGGAGAGTTTACTGTAGGCGGTGTGAAACATGTCTGCAAAGCAGGCGAAGCTTTGGTAATGCCGGCAACCATTCCTCATGCAGTTTATGCGGTAGAGCGTTTTAAGATGCTTCTGACTGTTGTATTTCCAATCGAGAAATAAAACGGAATAATGAACTGGATAATTATGGATTGAACGTTGCTTTCAGTATGAACAATGGTATAATAAATGATAGCAATGAGACAGTATTTTCAGAAATATTGAAAATATAAAATACAGCAGACCAAGGAGGATCCTGTAACAATGAAAATTGGAAATGATATTTATTATGTAGGTGTAAATGACCATCAGGTAGACCTGTTTGAGGGACAGTACGTAGTACCAAACGGAATGTCCTATAACTCCTACGTGATCAAAGATGAGAAGATCGCAGTTATGGACACAGTAGATGCCAACTTTACAGAAGAATGGCTGGGAAAAGTAGCAGAAGTTCTGGATGGCGCGAAACCGGATTATCTGGTAGTTCAGCATATGGAGCCGGACCACGCCGCAAATATTGAGAACTTTATGAAAGCATATCCGGATACAACCGTTGTTGCCAATACTAAAACTTTCACCATGATGGAGAACTTCTTCCGTGGAATGGACCTGGAAGGAAAGAAACATATCGTAGCCAACGGTGACAGCCTGACACTTGGAAAACATGTCCTTACTTTTGTATTTGCACCGATGGTTCACTGGCCGGAGGTTATGGTCACATATGACAGCACAGACAAAGTTCTGTTTTCCGCAGATGGATTCGGTAAATTCGGAGCCCTTGATGTGGAAGAAGACTGGGACTGCGAAGCACGCCGCTACTATATCGGAATCGTTGGAAAATACGGCCCGCAGGTACAGAAACTTCTTAAAGTAGCAGCAACTCTGGATATTCAGACTATCTGCCCGCTCCACGGACCGATCCTCACCGAGAATCTTGGACATTACCTGGAGAAATATGATATCTGGTCTTCTTATAAAGTAGAGAGTGAAGGCGTCATGATCGCCTACACCTCTGTATACGGAAATACAAAGAAAGCAGCAGAACTTCTTGCACAGAAACTGGAAGAAAAAGGCTGCCCGAAGGTTGTTGTCTGCGATCTTGCAAGAGAAGATATGGCAGAAGCAGTGGAGGACGCTTTCCGCTACGGCAAACTGGTACTGGCCAGCATTACATATAACGGAGAGGCATTCCCGTTCATGAGAACATTCATCGAAAACCTGACAGAGCGCAATTACCAGAACCGTACCATCGGCCTCATCGAGAACGGAAGCTGGGCACCAACCGCAGCCAAAGTCATGAAAGGAATGTTCGAGAAGAGCAAAAATATCACATGGCTGGAGAATAATGTAAAGATCATGTCCTCCTTAAGTGATGAGAATGTGGCAGAGATCGATGCGATGGCAGAGGAACTCTGCAAATAATTTCTGAATGCCAGGCATATGCAGAAGAAACTGAAGATATAGCATAATAAAAAGACGTGAACCCGGATTGATAGGTCCTTTCATTTACTGAGTTGTTAATGAGAGAAATATATCAATCCATAAGGTTACGTCTTTTTTATTTACCGAGCAACAGGAAAAAATATCTGTGCTTGTATAATTTTAGAAGATGCTACAATAGATTAAGCGGCTCGTGAAAAGGATATTTTCGTAGTTGCCGGCAGATCCTGAATTCTGACCTGAGATTAGAGAAAGGGTCATGCCACAGAATAAGTTACATTCTCTTACACCACATAAATCCATAAGCCGGAAGCACCACATCCTTAAGCTCCAGAGTCTGTCCGGTAATAAGATCACGGAAGGTTCCTTCTTCCTGCATCCATGCAGTTTTTTCACTGTCACTGAAGTTGAAAATTCCGATAAAACGTTCATTTCCCTTCTGGCGGAGGATGCAGAGAATGCTGTCATCATGAACATCGTAAGTATATACATCGCAGTCTTTGTCAAAAACAGATTCCTGGCGGCGGATCTGCTCCATGCGGTCCAGAGTCTGGAAAATCTGGCCCTCAACAGAAGTTTTTGATTTCCGTTTTTTCGCAAGATCCCACTGGAAAGCACCGCGGTGGATATAACGGGAATCCGCTGCTTTGTCCGGATCATCTTTATAGGAATAATCATTGAGACGGCCAACTTCATCGGAACTGTAAAGCATTGGGATTCCGGACTGAGTAAGCATATATGCGTGAAGCATCAGATCTTCACGGATACCTCTTTCCAGCTTCTCATCATTTTTTTCAAAAAGTGCAGCCTCGATTCCACACATGGAAGCAGTGGTTCCGCAGAAACGGGCATCCTGAGTTACCGGGTCATCGTTATAAAGCTCTCCGCGGCTGTCGCTTCCCGGATGTTTTCCTGTGAAGAAATCGTTGAGGTAACGCTTGTGGGCCGGCTCGTCCATGCCCCAGTCTTTCAGAGTGGCGAAATCCAGTCCCCAGCCAATGTCATCATGGCAGCGGAGATAATTCAGGAAAGTATACTGCTTCGGAAGGCTGTTCACAATATCCATCTGTTTTTTCAGAAGGCGGATATCACGGGTGGCAATGCTGTTCCAGGTTGTAGCCATTGTTGTTACATTGTAAAGCATATGGCATTCCGGTTTCTCCACGGTTCCAAAGTACGGAACAACTTTTTCCGGTTCCATAACAACCTCGCCCAGAAGAACAACACTCGGGCAGACGATCTCAGCGATCATACGCATCATACGGACGATGGTGTGAACCTGTTTCAGGTTACGGCAAGGAGTTCCCAGCTCTTTCCAGATATACGGAACCGCATCAATACGGATCACATCCATTCCCTGGTTTGCAAGGAAGAGGAAGTTGTACATCATCTCATTGAAAACACGGGGATTTCCGTAGTTCAGATCCCACTGATAAGGATAAAAAGTAGTCATGACATAATGACCGATATCCGGAAGCCAGGTAAAGTTTCCGGGAGCAGTGGTAGGGAATACCTGCGGTACGGTCTTTTCGTATTCGTCCGGAATCTCGCGGTTGTTGTAAAAGAAGTAACGGCTCATATATTCTCCGTCACCCTGGCGTGCTTTTTTTGCCCACTCGTGATCTTCAGAAGTGTGGTTCATAACAAAATCCATACACAGGTTCATTCCGTTTTTGTGGCATTTGTCAGCAAGGGCGGAAAGGTCTTCCATGGTACCAAGATCCGGGCGGACTTTGCGGAAATCCGCAACTGCGTAACCACCGTCGGAACGGCCTTTCGGGGTATCCAGGAAAGGCATCAGATGAAGACAGTTCACGTTGCATTCTTTCAGATATGGAAGTTTTGCGGAAACTCCTTTAATGTTGCCGGCAAAGTTGTCAATATAGAGCATCATGCCAAGCATATCTTTCTGGCGGAACCAGTCCGGATTTTTTTCTCTTTCGAGATCACGGTTTTTAAGAGCCCGGCGGCGTGCTGTAAAATACTGGTACATCTGATCGCAGAGCTCTGCAAACATATCGTCATTGTGATAAAGCTCTGTGTACAGCCATCGAAGCTCGTCGTGATGATGGTTTAAACGTTCCTGAAAAATTTCCTGATCTTTTTTCATGATTTCCTCCCTGAATAGATATTTATAGATGTCGGGAAACCTGTAAAATATTTCCCGGCGGTAATGGTTATCTGACATTTTTCCACAGAATTATAGCATGAAGTTTCCAGTACATGAATATACGGGTTGTTATGGAATATGGAAAAATGTTGTAAGTATTTTCAGTCTCCTGTTGTCTGCCGTCGTATCAGAACAGGAGTGATCTTTTTGTGGATCGGTTTTTGAAGCGGTGCCGGTTTTCTTTTCTTCATTTCGTTCATCTGTTCCACAAGCAGTTCCATGGTAGTCTGTGCGATCACATCAATCTGCTGTCCAATAGTAGTGATCGGGATGATGGACTCCGCAGCAATGGGTGAATTATCGAATCCGATGATCTGATATTCATCCGGCAGACAGTTGTATTTCTGGAAGATCAGATTGAGAAATATATTTGCGTAAGTATCATTGGATAAAAATATGCCTTTTTTCTGACCGGAATATTTACTGTCAATATCCTGAAAGATCACACGCATCTGTTCAAAAAGCTCCTGATAGGAATCACCGGAAACATTAAGGTTCAGTTCATAAGGAACATGATATTCCCGGCATGTTTCCTCAAAGGCACGGATACGGTCATAAGCCGGAATATTCTCAGGTACATGGACATTGATGTGGATTAGTACATCACACTGATTACGTATCAGCAGAGAAGTAGCCTGCATGCTGCCCATGTAATTGTCTGTTGTAACGCTGCATATATGTTCTGCTTCACGTTCAATGGCGATCACAGGAATATTATAGGAAGCCAGTTTTTCAGAGGAAAGAGTATGGCTGAGAACAATAAGTCCTTCAATCTTATAAGCCATCAGCTCGTCCAGATACTGCATTTCTTTCTCCGGGCCGCCATCACTGACAAAAACCAGAAATTTGTAATGATAATCGGAGTAACTTCGAAGAAGCTGTGTCAGCATTTCGGAATAATAATGAAGATAAAGGTTCGGGACAATGATCCCTACAAATTCGCTTTTTCCATTGGCAAGAACCCTGGCAAGCTTGTTTTTTCTGTAGCCGAGCTCATCAAGGGCTTTTGCGATCTTTTCCTGATTTTCCAGGGTCAGAGAATCCGGATGATTGAAATATCTGGAGATCGTAGTCTTGGAAAAACCAGTGTATTCTGCAATATCGGCAAATGTTACCTGCTTTTTAGCCATAAAAAAATAGTCTCCTTTTAACAGCAGAAAGTTATGATACGGAATGCAGATGTGATCATATAAGAGAAACCTGCAGACCGTACAGGATAATTGGATTGATGTAATTAAGTATAACAATACAGACGTTAAATAGCAATAAAAAAAATAACCAGTTAAGTTACCGGTAACTTTTCTTGAATAAATTAACGAAAAAGGTTGACAGAAGCTATGTCATATAGTAGTATCAAATTATAAAGTAACCGGTTGCTTTACCGGTTACTAAACAAGAACGAAAGAACAAAAACGGGAGGAAAAGAGAATGAAAAAAGGTTCTGCGAAAGCTGTTCCGGCAGGAAAAAGAACTGCTGCAGAAAAGCTTCAGTATGTGAAAAAGAACTGGCAGCTGTATGTGTTTTTTCTGCTGCCTGCACTTCTTCTGACGATCATCTTCAAATACGTGCCCATGGGTGGCGTACTGATCGCTTTTGAGGACTACAATGTCATTGATGGTGTATTTGGAAGCAAATGGGTAGGACTGGAATACTTCCGGAGATTTCTGGCATCACCGGATTTTATGAATTATCTTGTGAACACTTTGAAACTGAGTATTTACGGACTGCTGTGGGGATTTCCGATTCCGATCATCCTGGCACTTCTTCTGAATCAGATCCGGAGAGCCGGGATCAGGAAAAAAATTCAGCTTCTGATCTATGCGCCGAATTTTATTTCCGTTATCGTACTCTGCGGTATGGTTCGTATGTTTCTTTCACCGGTAGGTCCGCTGAATAAACTGATCGGTTCCGATGCCAACTGGATGACTATGCCGGCAGCATTTCGTACCATTTACATAGCCAGCGGAATCTGGCAGACAGCCGGATGGGCATCCATTATGTATACTGCAGCACTTGCCAATGCAAGTAAGGATCTGGAAGAGGCAGCAGTGGTGGATGGAGCAAATATCCTGCAGCAGATCTGGTATGTACAGCTTCCGGCTATTAAAAACATCATTGTGATCCAGTTTATCCTTCAGGCCGGAAATATTATGAGCATTGGTTTTGAAAAAGCATATGCACTGCAGACAGATATGAACCTTCCTGCATCTGAGATTCTTTCTACTTATGTATACAGAATCGGTCTTCTGAATGGAGACTATGGATATTCTACAGCAGTGGGGCTGTTTAATTCAGTGATCAATGTAATTCTTTTGATCTTTGTAAACTGGGTAGTCAAGAAACTGAATGACGGAGAGGGATTATAGGAGGTGCTGTTATGGCAAAAGCAAAGAAAAAGAAATATTCGGCATCTGACAAAGCCATTTTAGGAATCGGATACGTACTTCTGGGTGCATTTGTACTTTCCATTCTGGTTCCGCTTTTATATGTTGTGATCGCATCCTTTATGGATCCGAATGTGCTGAACAGCCAGGGGATCAGCTTTGATGTGCGGAAGTGGACGATCGATGCGTACCGCAGAGTTCTTGAAAATAATATGATCTGGAGAGGCTTTGCAAACTCATTTTTTTATTCCCTGGTGTTTACCATTATTTCAGTTCTGGTAACTCTGCTGGCAGCATATCCAATGTCCAAAAAAGAATTTGTGGGAAGAAATTTCTTCAATGTTATTTTTCTCATTACCATGTTTTTCGGTGGAGGAATGATCCCGACTTTTATCCTGATCAATCAGCTGCATCTGGTAAATACAATCTGGGCAATCCTGCTTCCGGGTGCGTTTAATGTCTGGAACATGATCCTTGCCAGAACCTATTATCAGTCTATCCCCAAGGAACTCAGAGAGGCATCTGCCATTGACGGTGCCACAGAAATCGAGCATTTTTTCAAGATTATGATGCCGGTATGCAAACCGATCATCGCAGTACTTGCACTGTGGTCCTTTGTAGGAATGTGGAACAGTTATTTTGACGCTATGATTTATTTGAATGATGCGAAACTGCAGCCATTGCAGCTGGTACTTCGTTCCATCCTTGTACAGAATACACCGCAGCCCGGAATGATCGCAGATATCCAGAGTACTGCACAGATGGCAAAGGTAGCGGAGCTTCTGAAATATGCTACGATCATTGTATCAAGTTTACCGCTTCTGATCATGTATCCATTCTTCCAGAAATATTTTGACCAGGGCATTATGGTTGGTTCTGTAAAAGGCTGATGACAGGAGGTTGATAATGATGAAAAAAAGAATGAAGGCATTATTGGCAATCGGGCTTTCTGCAATTATAATGGTATGCAGTGCCGGATGTGGAAACGGAAAAGAACACATGAAAGCAGAAACAGATCCGGATACCCCGGTGGAAGATGTGTCCTTTCCTCTGAAAGAAAAAGCAGAGCTGTCTTTTATTACCAGTGCACCTGCAACATCTACACAGGAACCTAATGAAAGAACGATCTTTGAAAGACTGGAAAAGCAGACCAATGTCCACATTGACTGGACCTGTTTTGTATCGGATCAGTTTGATGACAAAAAAAATCTGGCGCTGGCACAGTTCGGAAATCTTCCGGATGGACTTTTTAACGCAGGGATGAGTGATTATGATCTTCTTCGTTATGCCAAACAGGGAATCATTATTCCGGTAGAAAATCTGATTGATAAATACATGCCGAATCTTAAGGCTGTATTTGAAAAATACCCGGAATATAGAACAATGTGTACAGCACCGGACGGACATATTTATTCTTTCCCATGGATCGAGCAGCTTGGTGCGGGGAAAGAAGCCATTCAGGCAATTGGAGATATCCCCTACATTAATAAAAAATGGCTGGATTATCTGAAGCTGGACGTTCCGACCACAACTGAGGAACTGGAACAGGTTCTGATCGCTTTCCGCGACAATGCAGATAAACTGGAGCAAGAATTTGATATTGAGGGTGGTGTGATCCCGATGTCCTTTATCATCAATAATGGTGATCAGGATCCTGCAATTCTCATCAACGGATTCGGAGAAGGATATGGTGACACCGGTGATCATTTTGCAGTGAAAGATGATGGAACCGTTATTTATACAACTGTACAGGAAGGCTATAAAGAAGGTATCCAGTGGCTCCATCAGTTGGTAGAAGAAAAGCTGGTGGATCCGGAGGCTTTTACCCAGGAATGGTCAACTTATGTTGCAAAAGGTAAGAACCACAGATATGGTCTGTGTTTCACCTGGGATATTGCAAATATTGATAACAATGAAGATTATGTAATGCTCCCGGCGCTGGCCGGTCCGGATGGTCTTGTAAATATCACAAGACAGAATAACAGTGAAACCAGTGGCTTTGACAGAGGACGCTGCGTTCTGACTACAAGCTGTCGGAATACGGCACTGGCAGCAGCATGGATCGATCAGATGTATGCACCGATCCAGTCTCCGCAGAATAACTGGGGTACTTACGGGGAAAAAGATTCATTTAATATCTTTGAGATGTCCGAGAATGCAGAAGGTGGTCAGATGCTGAAACATATGGATCTGGGAGATGCATCTCCGGTAGAGGTTCGTGAAGCACAGTCTGTAAACGGACCGTTGGCAATACTTAACGAGTATTACGATGTATATGTAACAGAGCCGGCAGATGCAAAATGGCGTCTCGACAATATGCATGAAACATATCTTAAGGATATGAACAGTAAATATGTGTATCCGAATGTATTTATGAGTATTGATGATACCAATAAGGTATCTCAGTACGACACAGATATCAAGAAGTATGCGGAACAGAAAAAAGCAGACTGGATCTTGAATGGCGGCATCGATAAAGAATGGGATTCCTATCTGAAAAAGATGGAGCAGTATGGACTGTCTGATTATCTGGCAATCAAACAGAAATATTTTGACCAGTATCAGAAGTCTCTTAGTGAGACAGAGAAATAAAAACAGAAAAAGATACCGGTCAGAAACATAAAAAAGAAAGAGAGAGCAGAGTATGAGTGAAAAACTTGAAAAAGCACGTCTTTATGAAATAGAGGAAGCAAAAAATATCCCGCAGGAAGAGAAACCGGCCTTTCATGTATCTGCACCGGTTGGCTGGATCAATGATCCCAATGGATTTTCTGTTTTTAAAGGAAAGGTACATCTTTTTTACCAGTATCATCCTTACAGCCGTGACTGGGGCCCTATGCACTGGGGCCACAGTGTGACGGAGGATATGATCAGATGGGAGCAGCTTCCTGCAGCGCTTGCACCGGATCAGGAATATGATCGAGAGGGATGCTTTTCCGGAAGTGCTATTGAAGCGGATGGAAAACAGGCTTTGATCTACACAGGAGTTACAACAGAAAAGCTGCCGGATGGAAAAGAAGAAGTCCGGCAGAATCAGTGCATTGCCTGGGGTGACGGAAAAGATTATGTAAAGGCAGAGAAAAATCCGGTAGTCACCGGGGATATGCTTCCGGAGAAATGCAGCAGAGTTGATTTCCGTGATCCGAAGGTATGGGAAGATAACGGAACATACCATATGCTCGTAGGATGCCGCAGCGAAGAAATTCCTGGACAGGTAGTTCTGTTTTCCAGTAAAGATTTGAAAGAATGGAAATTTGAAACAATTCTTGCGGAGAACTCCACAGGAGAAATCGGTGTTATGTGGGAATGCCCCGATTTCTTTCCGCTCGGGGATAAACATGTGCTGATCTGTTCTCCGCAGCATATGCGTGCAAAAGGGTATGAGTTTCATAATGGACATAATTCCCTGTATTTTATGGGAGATTATGACAGCGAAAAACATACATTTGAAAAAGACGCACCGGTAAGTCTGGACTACGGACTTGATTTTTATGCGCCGCAGACAACCCTTCTTCCAGATGGAAGAAGAGTGATGATCGCCTGGATGAAATCCTGGGATAGCTGTGTGATCAAGGAAAAGCAGAGATGGCAGGGAATGATGACTCTTCCGAGAGAGCTGGAATATCGTGACGGAAAGATCTGGCAGAAGCCGGTCCGAGAAATTGAGAATTATCGGAAAAACCGTTGCTGTTATGAGAATGTAAAAGTGGGTGAGAGCTTAAGCCTTGAAGGCGTCCGTGGCCGAATGATCGATCTGACTGTGGAACTGCAGAACGCAGATGGCATCATGGATGGAAGCAGGAACTCCGGAAATCCAAATCAGGAAGCATTGGATGTGTACAATGAGTTCCGGATCGAGCTTGCACGCAATGAAGAATATACAACGGTCTTTACCTATGATCGAAAAAGACAGATACTGGAGATCGACAGAACCTGGAGCGGGGTGCAGCGTGATGTTGTATGTACAAGAAAGCTCCAGATCACAGATGACAGACAAAATCTGAAGCTGCGTTTTATCCTGGATCGAAGCTCCATAGAGCTTTTTATCAATGATGGAAGCAAAACTGCGACTACCGTGATCCCAACACCAGTGGAAGCAGATGAGATCCTGTTTCACAGTGACGGAAATGCTGTGATCCAGGTTGAGAAATATGATATTGTGTTGTAGAAGCCTCTCAAATATTGACAATTTCTCTATTTTTGTATAACATAGGGGAAGTTGCTTACGCCGGATCAGGAGTTATTCGTATCTCCTGATCCGGCATATATTTACAGGAGAGGAACACAGGAATGTTTTATCAGTTAAAAATCACAAGAAAAGGAACGAAACCGCCGGTATGGAGACGCTGTACTGTTGCGGCTGACGTTACATTTGCAAATATGGCAGCCATGCTTGAAAAACTGGTTCAGTATCCGGCAGGCAGCCTATATGAGATTGAATTTTTTCAGAAAAAAGTACAGATCCGTGAGAACGGTGACGGAGAAGTGAAGAATAATTTCACATTATTAAATGCAGGCGAGACAGAGACTGCAGAGCTTATGGATTCTGAGAAATGGTTTACCTTCCGTCAGTATGGTGCGGATAAGGAAGCTCCGGAATACAGAGTTGATATTGAGAAGAAAGACGAGGGAACAGCAGAAGCTCCTTCTATTGTAAAAGAAGTAAAGGGTGAGGATGATCCGTACTGGACAGAGGCACCAGAGCTGGGATGCACTGCAGCAGTTGAAACTGAGGTGGAAACAGCCAAAGCATCTGAAGACATTGCTGCAACAGTAGCGGCAGTAGAGGCAGCAGCCAGAGCTGCAAAAGCAGATGAGGCAGCCACAGGTAGCAGAAGAAATCCTACAGTAAAAGATTTCCTCATGTCCTATCGTAAAGAAGACCTTCTCAGCATTGCAGGTGAGCTTGGACTTCACTGCAAGGGAATGGATCAGGAAGAGATCGCCGCAAAGGTTGCCGCAGAGGTTCTTAAACCGGAGGTTATGAAAGCAAGCTTCCTCGTAGCAGACGATCAGGAGGTACTGGCTTTTGAGGCGGCTATTCAGAGAAAATGCTTCCATGTTACAGAGGATGAGTGGAATACATTAGAATGGCTGAACGATATGGGCTACCTTGTTTCCTACAGTGATGATTACGCAGAAGTTCCGGCAGAGGTTGCAGCTGTTTACGATCAGATCAATACACCGGAGTTCCAGACACTTCGCAGCCAAGTAAACTGGCTGAAGGATTGCCTTATTATGGTAAGCTATCTGTATGTATCTGCACCGGCAAAGACCGTATATGAGATGTTTAAGCAGAGAAAAGGTTTTGACATCGGATATGACAGCTTCATCGAGCTGTATCATACCATTCCGGAGAAGGCCTGTATCTGTGAGCTTGCGGGGGATCAGCTGATCCTGAAATCCGCACTGGTCAATAACATCTACAAGGATATCGAGAGACGTCAGGGTGGACGGAAATTCTATATTCCGTCTGTAGATGAGATCCTGGATTATTCCGAAAACGGGTATCCGACAAAATCTGCTTCTTACCAGAGACTGGGCAGATTCCTGCTGGATGAGATGAAGGTTTCCGATGCAGTGAAGGATCAGGTACTGTTCTTTATTTACAAAGAATGCTCCATGGATGGCAGAATGTCAGCGATCATGGAAAACCTGAACCAGAAGGGGATCCAGTTTAACGATGAGCAGCTTGAGAAATTTACAAAGCTGATCATGGAGGCAAACAATAACACAAGAATGCTGGAATTCCGCGGTTACACACCGAATGAGATCTCAGGAGCAGTATGGCCGTTTGCCACAGGCAAGCCGCACACTGCAATGCCGAACAGCTTTGTGCCGACAGCAATGCCGATGCAGCCGGCATCTGCAAGAAAAATCTACCCGAACGATCCGTGTCCGTGCGGAAGCGGTAAGAAATATAAGAAGTGCTGCGGAAGAAGATAATTCTGCAGAAAATTTACCGTAATTCCGGAGTTGAAAGTTCCTATAGATCGTTGCGGAGCGACTGCGCTCATGAGTGAGCAGCGAACGCGGATATCTGGTCCGATTTATCGTTTGATGCAGTATCTCCGGAAATACCATACAAATTAAATATAAGACAGTTCGTTTGTACCATCCTGTCTATAAATAAAACCAGGGCTGAAGAAGATGTGAGAATCAGGGCAGACTCGTGGCGGGGCTGCCCTTTTTTTACTTTAACTGGATCACAGCCGGGAATCCCGGCTTTTTTTATTTATGGAAATATTCGGGTGGTGTGACAGATCCAGAAGGAGGAAAAATTTATGTATCAGTTAAAAACAGAAGCAGATTTCGATTCGGCACACTTTCTGTCCGGTTACACCGGCAAATGTTCCAATATCCATGGTCATCGCTGGCATGTGGAGATTGAGATCGAAAGCCGGAAGCTGGAGAAAAACGGCCAGGAGCGCGGGATGCTGGTAGACTTCGGAGACCTGAAAAAGGATCTTCGGGAGCTGGCAGATTCCATGGATCACACGCTGATCTATGAAGAAAATACATTACGTCCGAAAACGCTGGAAGCACTGGATGAAGAAGGCTTTCATCTGGTGAAGGTTCCCTTTCGCCCTACAGCAGAGAATTTTTCAGAGTATTTTTTCAGAAAAATGGAAGAAAAGGGCTATCCTGTAAAAAGAGCTGTTGTTTACGAAACACCAAATAACTGTGCAGCTTACCGGGAAACGGAAGAAGAAACGGAGGCGGTATGGCTATGAGTACCTATCAGGTTGTAGAAAAATTTGTCAGCATCAACGGAGAGGGCAGACGGGCAGGAGAGCTTGCCGCTTTTGTCCGGTTTAAGGGCTGCAATCTTCAGTGCAGCTATTGTGATACCAGCTGGGCAAATGAGCCGGGGTGTGAGAGTGAAAGGCTGACAAAAGAAGAGATTCTTTCCTGGATCCGCGAGGCAGGTGTAAAAAATGTGACACTTACAGGCGGGGAACCACTTTTGCGGAAAGGCATGGAGGAGCTGATCGAGGCAATCCTGGAGGATCCATCCCAGCGGGTGGAGATTGAGACCAATGGAAGTGTGGATCTGAAACCTTATCATACATTAAAAAAACGTCCGTCCTTTACCATGGATTACAAAACACCGGACAGCGGCATGGAAAAAGAGATGCTCCTTTCCAATCTGGAGCTTCTGGGCAGTGAGGATACGCTGAAATTCGTGGTCAGCAGCCGCAGAGATATGGAAAAAGCCCTGGAAATCCTGGAAAAGTACAGACTGGTCGGAAAAACGGCAGTTTATTTCAGCCCTGTTTTTGGCAGGATCCAGCCGGTGGAGATCGTGGATTTCCTTATGGAAAAAAAGCTCAACGATGTAAAGCTTCAGATCCAGCTTCATAAGGTGATCTGGGACCCGCAGAAGCGGGGAGTATGACAGGAAAACATATCACAATATAACAGAAATACCGCAGAAAAGGAGAACGCTATGAAAGCACTTGTACTTGCAAGCGGCGGTGTGGATTCCACCACCTGCCTGGGGCTTGCCGTAAACAAATATGGAAAAGAGAATGTAATTGCATTAACAGTAGCTTACGGACAGAAGCACACAAAAGAAATCGAGGCTGCCAGAAAAACAGCAGAATATTACGGAGTGGAGCATCTTTATCTGGATCTGGAGCCGATCTTCCGGTACAGTGACTGTTCGCTTCTGAAGCATTCAGACAGAGAGATCCCGCACGAAAGCTATGCAGAGCAGCTGAAGGAAACCGATGGTTCACCGGTTTCAACCTATGTGCCGTTCCGGAACGGATTATTTCTTTCCTCGGCAGCAAGTATTGCACTGTCAAAAAACTGTAGTGTGATCTATTACGGTGCACATGCGGATGATGCTGCCGGAAATGCATATCCGGACTGCAGCAGTGCATTTCACAATGCGATCAATGAGGCAATCTATCAGGGAAGCGGCGGCCAGCTGAAGGTTGAGGCGCCTTTTGTCAGCTGCACAAAGGCAGAGGTCGTAAAAACCGGCCTGGAGCTGAATGTTCCTTATGAACTGACCTGGAGCTGTTACGAAGGCGGCGAAAAGCCCTGCGGTGTGTGCGGAACCTGTATTGACAGAGCAGAGGCATTCCGGCTCAATGGAGTGAAGGACCCGGCACTTGACAGATAGATCGGATCATAAATATCCGCCCGACTATAGAAAGGAAAAAATATGAGCAGAGAAAACCTGGAAAAAGAAGGGATCACCCTTCTCGGAAATCAGAAAGTAAAATATCCGGACAATTATGCTCCGGAGGTACTGGAAACATTTTTGAATAAGCACCCGGACAACGATTATTTTGTAAAATTTAACTGCCCGGAATTTACAAGCCTTTGTCCCATTACCGGACAGCCGGATTTTGCAACGATCACGATATCCTACGTACCCGGTGAAAAAATGGTGGAGAGCAAATCTCTGAAGCTGTACCTTTTCAGCTTCCGCAATCACGGAGATTTTCATGAGGATTGCGTGAACATCATTATGAAGGATCTGATCCGGCTTATGGACCCGAAATACATTGAGGTCTGGGGAAAATTTACGCCGAGAGGCGGCATTTCCATTGATCCATACTGCAATTACGGAAAGACCGGAACCAGATGGGAGGAGATTGCCTGGAAACGTCTGACAGAGCATGACATGTACCCTGAAAAGATCGATAACCGGTAGAAAAACAAAAAGTCCCTGTTTTCACTGCGAAAAGCAATGAAAGCAGGGGCTTTTTGTTTAGGTGTGCCTGACCGCGCAGGTTTATCTTTATGACAGCCGGATGCACTCCGATTCTGTGCCAAACAGATCAGCGATCACATCGTGCACGGTTTCGATCTTATCTGCCATATAAGCCTTTGCTCCGCAGAACAGCAGGCCGTTTTCCACGTCGCCCTTTACGGCGGCGATCAGCTTGTCTGTAATGCAGTAAGGGATCTCGCCGGGAGAACATTTGGCAAGGCAGCGGTGGCAGGGACTGTGCGGGATTTTTTCTCCGGCCATGACGTGCTGCATGAAGGGATTCATAATGGCACGTCCCGGCATACCTACCGGACTTTTTACAATGGCAATGTCGTCCTTTGCGGCGTGGATCAGGGATTCTTTCAGCCGGATGTCTGCGTCACATTCTTCCGTTGGGATAAAACGGGTGGCGACCTGAACGCCGTCCACACCAAGATCAAGGACATGCTTTACATCCTCGTGCGTGGCGATGCCGCCGGCAGCTACTACAGGGATTTCCGTGCCGAATTTTGCGGCATAGCTTTTTACAGTCTGGACGATCTTTCGGATCTCATTGTCGTAGGCTTCCGGTGTATAGGAATCCAGCTCTTCCTTGTGGAAGCCCAGATGACCGCCTGCCTGGGGACCTTCGATCACCACAAGGTCTGCAGTGCGCTTGTACTTTCTTTCCCAGTATTTCAGGATAACCTTTGCAGATTTGTCCGTTGAGACGATGGGGGCAATCTTTGTTTTGCTTCCGCTGACAAGAGCAGGGAGCTCTGTAGGAAGTCCTGCACCGGAGATGATCAGGTCAGCGCCGGCATGGACAGCGGCTTTTACATGAGATGCGTACTCCTTCAGTGCAACCATGATGTTGTAGCCGATGATACCGTCAGGAGAAATCCTGCGTGCTTTTTTCATCTCGGACAGGATAGCCCGCTGGTTGGCTTCTTCGGTATTCCGGTCGAAATCCTTTTCCCGGTAGCCGATCTGAGCGGTGGAAATGATTCCGATCCCGCCTTCCTTTGCAACGGTGCCTGCCAGACGGCCAAGGCTGATGCCAACGCCCATTCCACCCTGGATCAGGGGAAATCTTGTAAGTTTATCACCGATTTTAAAATTCTTCATAATGATCAGATCCTCACATTCATTTGCGTTCTTTAAATGATTTTAATATAAAATAGTTTTATCATCAAAGTATATCATAACAGGGAAATTTGTCAATGTATATGTAGGAAGGTTGAATCAGGGAGATGTGATGATTTGTCGGTATAGCTTTTCGGAATAAGAAAAGGGTGAGCTGACAGCATTATGCTGAGTAGTTTCACCCTTTTTATGTGTGATGAAATTTTAAACTGTAAAGCAGTAGACAGTGGTCGAAATCCCTCTGACAAAATCAGAACTTAAACAGATTCAGTCCGATATCCTCGCTGAACTCACGACCGATCTCTCCGTCGATCACCTGGATCTGGATCTCGGCGGTAGCACTGATGATGGCACGGTTCAGATGACCGCCGTGTACAAGGCCTTCTTCGTCACCGGCTGCGATGTGGAGATGAAGATAAACTTCGCCGTCTTTACGGGTAACGGTACCGGTAAGAGAAACAATCTCATAAGCTCCCTGAAACTGAATAGAGTGGTATTCCTTTGTTACGGTGTTGTATACGCCAGCAGTGAAATCATTGATGGCGCCAAGGCCTGTGACCTGTGCAAGGCGGATGTTCTCTTTCTCTGCAACCTTGCCGATCTCCTCCAGGATCTCTTCCTTCGGATCAAGTCGAAGATAGATCGTGTTTCCAAAATGTCTGTATTCCATGATAAAAAACCTCCCTGTAAATTTTTTGATTTTCCTATTGTCTGAGTATGATTCCAGTATAATACATTCCTGTTTTTATTCAATAGTTACATTGATCAGATTACAGCACTTCCGGAAATTACTGCATCATGCCCTGTCCAATTTTTTCGTAGAGTATATTGCAGATAATTTCGAGAAAAACTGAGAAGAGACATACTTGAAAATAAGTATATCTACCAGAAACTAATCATAAACAGCCAGAAATTAAGAATTGTACACATTGGCTGACCGGGGTACAATATAAGCAATTCAAAAAACAATTAAACGAAATGCAAAGGCGCATTTGTTGTAGAAATACAGCGAATGCGCCTGTTTTTTTACCTGAATGAACGCAGGATGCAGATGCAGATCGCGGGATGATTTTCAGAAAGAGAGGGCATGTATTATGGCAAAGAGTGAACAGGTAATCAAAGATCTTGACAGAGTGATCGGACTGATCAATACAGATATGAAAGATATTCCTGCTGAGGAGAAAAAACAGATGGTGGCAGATACCATCGATCATTTTGACAACTACGTAAGCCCGGGCTGGCTGAAATACCGTAAATCCGTTTCTTCTGACTCTGAGCAGGGTGCGGTTCTTGAGTGGCAGGATGAAGGTGCTTACTGCTACGGATTAAATGGAGAAAAATTCATCGACTGTCTTGGTGGATTTGGTATTTATACCTGTGGCCACAGAAATCCGGAGATCCTGAAAACTGTTAAAGCACAGTTGGATCATCAGGCACTTCATTCACAGGAGCTTCTTGATCCGCTTCGTGGATATCTGGCAAAAGCTCTTGCAGATATCACTCCTGGTGATCTGCAGTACTGTTTTTTTACAAATGGTGGTGCGGAGGCTGTTGAGATGGCTCTGAAGCTTGCACGTATCGCAACTGGCGGAAGATGGTTCATCTCCACAGTCGGCGCTTTCCATGGAAAGAGTATGGGTGCTATCTCCATGGGTGGTAAGAGTACATACCGTACTCCTTATATCCCAATGGTACAGCAGGTACAGCACGTACAGTACGGTGTTGCAGATGATGTAAGAAAAGCGATCAAGAACCTTCAGGCTGTTGGTGAGAAGGTTGCCGGTGTGATCCTTGAGCCGATTCAGGGTGAAGCTGGTGTTATCGTTCCTCCGGCAGGATACCTTCAGGAGGTTCGTGAGATCTGCGATGAGACAGGCGTAGCACTGATCTTTGACGAGATCCAGACTGGTATGGGCCGTACCGGTACAATGTGGAGATGTGAAGCAGAGGGTGTTACACCGGATATCATGACCTATGGTAAAGCTTTCGGCGGTGGTATCATGCCGATCACTGGTATCATCTGCAAACCGAAGATGTGGGTTCAGGATCTGATCGACAACCCATGGCTGCTTGGCTCCCCGACATTCGGAGGAAACCCGGTATGCTGTGCGGCAGCTATCGCAACGATCAAATATATGCTTGAAAATGATATCCCGGGTGTCTGCAAACGGAAAGGTGAGATCCTGAAAGCTGGACTTCAGAGTCTTGCGGAAAAATATCCGGAGATCATTCAGGAGGTTCGTGGTACAGGTCTTATGCTTGCCGTTGAGTTCCATACCTGCGAACTTGGCTATGAGACTGCAAAAGGTCTGTTTGCAAGACGTGTCATGACAGCCGGTACTCTTGTTAATGCAAAAACAATCCGTTTCGAGCCTACAGCTGTTATTTCCGAGCAGGATATCAAGGACGTTATCTCCAGAATGGATGAGGCTCTTGCCGATACAAAGAAAGCACTTAATGTATAAAAGACAGAGGGATTTTTTACTGAATTAAGTAAGTCCCCTGCGGGATTGTGAAGGCAATAAGCAGTGGGCAGAGATTTGCCAGAATGTTTCTGTACGGGAAGGCATCGGTTTAACTGAGATGATGCCTTTTCGGAGATTTTTCCGAAAGGGATGATATTATAAGATGAGTTTATGCAGAATTGAAGTTATCACAAGCCTTGCGAAATTTTCCAGCCTGAAGTCTGCGCTCAGCAAAGCCGGTGTCAGGGGTATGACGGTTATGCAGGTGCTTGGCTGTGGCGTGGAAAAAGGTACCCGTGAGTACGAAGTGGATGAAAACTATGAGATGGAGCTTCTTCCGAAGCAGCAGATCAGTGTTGTGGTAAAAAAGGAGCAGGTGGATAAGATCGTGGATGTGATCAAACACGAGCTTTATACCGGTCATATCGGTGATGGTAAGATTTTTATCTATGATATCGACAATGTGATCCGCGTGCGTACTGGTGATGAAGGGGCAGATGCTTTATAGATGATGGATTGCGGATCATGGAATGATGGTCTGTATTATAGAGCAGGCGAGGGTGTCCGCGGATAAAGCGGAACCTCGCCTGTTTTTGTGTTGGATATTTTTTATGACTTATATTTGGTTTGCATAATGCAAATGTCCATTTCATTATGGGGAGGTGCCTGGGATTATGAGTGAAGATAAGAAATTAGGATTGGGGAGTGTTGTATCTATATCAGTAGGGCTGGTCATTGCTACAAGCTGTCTGGTTTCTCTTGGACAGGGTGCAGGTACAGTTGGCGTTGTGTTCATTTTTTCTATGATTATTGCCTGCCTTTTGAATATGACTACTGTGGCTTCACTTTCGGAGCTGAATGCGATTATGCCGAATACGACGGGTGGTCTGGCACAGTATACTCTGGCGTGCCTTGGGCCTTTTCCTACATTGATCTCCATGGTTGGTGGGTATCTGCTCTGTAATATTCTGTCATCTGGTGTGGAGGCTTCGATTTTTTCCTATGCGATGGCGCAGACGATCAAGCTACCGATTCCCAGCATTGCGTATACGTTGGTAATGACGATCGTGATCATGATCGCGAACCTTCGTGGCGTGGATATGTTTGCCAAGATCCAGGATCTGGTTGCGTTTCTTTTGGTTGGTTCTATGATCATTATGGGACTGATCGGTATGTTTAAGCTGGGTACGGGACAGGTGGTTTCTCAGCCGTATGCTATGGCTACGAAGCCTTCGGAGCTGTTTTCTGCTACGGCTACAGCATTCTGGCTGTTTATCGGGGCGGAGTATGTGATTCCGGTTTCCAAGAGTGTTAAGAATGCGAAGAGGAATGTTCCTCTTGGTATGATCATTGGTCTTGCGCTGATCTGTGGTGTGCAGTCGATCATGGTGTTTGGGTTTCATAATTATACTCCATGGCAGGAGCTGATGGATTCTCCTGCGCCGCATCTGCTTTATGGGGAAAATCTTCTTGGCAGTGTGGGTAAGATCTGGATGACTCTGGTGGCTGCTCTTGCGGTTGTGAGTACGCAGAATTCTACGGTGAATGGGCTGGCGAGTATTTGCCAGGGTATGGCGAAGATGAATATGATGCCGAGGATTTTTGCGAAGACGAATAAGCATGGGGTTCCGTGGTTTGGGGTTGTGTTTGTCAGTGTGACGATTTTTGTTTTTGCGTTGATCAGTAATAATTCTTCTTCTGTTATTTCGTTTTTGATTCTGGTGGGTTCGGTGTTCTGGATGATTTCTTATGTACTGGCGCATGTGGATGTGCTGATCCTCCGGAAGAGGATGCCGAAGGTGCCGAGGAGTTTCAAGGTTCCTTTTGGACCGGTGTTTCCGGTTATTGGTATTGTGGGGACTTGTTATATGATCTTGAATATTTCTTCGGATCCTGTGGAGAGGAATATGATCTGGCTGGTTGTTTTGATTGCTTTTCTGGTCCTGGCGGTTTATTCGTTCTGGTGGATTAAGACCAGGATGAAGATGCCGGTGTTTAAGAGTGTGCCGATTCAGAAGGTTATGGCCATGGAGAATGAGTTGTTTTATACGATCCGGAAACGTCGGGGGATCTGGAGGTGATATTTATGAGGACGCTGCCTGTTGGGTGGCGTTCTTTTTTTGTAGAGGGATGCCAGGAGGGAGAGGATATCGGTCTGGGCAGGGACTCCGGGGGATACAACTAGGGTCCGTGAGGGTGGAGAGAAAGAGGGACGCCAGAGGGAGAGGATATCGGCCCGGGCAAGGACTCCGTCGGGGGATACAACTAAGATTCCGTGAGATGGCTAAAAGCATTGCGGCAGGGCCAGAACTCGCCGTTGGCTCAAACAGCTGACCCTGCCGCAATAACGCCCTCTCCCGCAACCTAAGTTGTATCACCCCTCCTCCGCAACAGCCCGAACCGATATCCTCTCCCTCTGGCTGACACTTCCAGCCGGTAGGAAAAAAGATAAAACCCGAAAGGGGACGGAAGCGGACGAGGGGCGTCCTGTCCTGGAATTGTCGAAGTGTAGCTGTATCAGTACAGCGTTCCACTATAAATACAGAAGAATCCAGGAACCAGATCGGCACAGCGTTCCACTCTGAATACCGCAGCATACAGACAAAAGTCAATACCGCACCACATACAACAACGAAGAATTCTTTCCGTGCCCAACGGGGTGGGAGCGCGAGGGAGGGCGTTCGGGCTTCGGAACTTTGAGATCGCCTTCCCTCGCACT
>PPYE01643490.1_pt1 | contig 54428 bp, 46 predicted proteins | sample 1559881 | NCBI WGS metagenome assembly PPYE01 (sample SAMN08240022, study PRJNA423297) | Human gut metagenome, whole genome shotgun sequencing project.
GCTACATGGTGTACAAAAACGTCAATACGGCGGCGTCACAGTACTACCCGTCGCCGCAGATCACCGTCTATCTGGAAAAAACGCTGGATGACGACGCGGCCGCGAAGGTGGTGGGCCAACTTCAGGCCGAGCAGGGCGTGGATAAGGTGAACTACCTTTCCCGCGATGAGGCGCTGGGTGAATTCCGCAACTGGTCAGGCTTTGGCGGCGCGCTGGATATGCTGGAAGAGAACCCGTTGCCCGCCGTGGCGGTGGTGATTCCGAAAATTGACTTCCAGACCACCGACGCGCTGAACACGCTGCGTGACCGGGTATCCCAGATTCAGGGCGTTAACGAAGTGCGGATGGACGACAGCTGGTTTGCCCGTCTGGCCTCGATTACCGGGCTGGTGGGACGCGTGGCGGCGATGATTGGCGTGCTGATGGTGGCGGCGGTATTCCTCGTCATCGGTAACAGCGTGCGCCTGAGCATTTTTGCCCGTCGCGATACCATCAACGTGCAGAAGCTGATTGGCGCGACCGACGGTTTTATCCTGCGGCCGTTCCTGTACGGCGGAGCGCTGCTGGGCTTTGCCGGCGCGTTTCTGTCGCTGATTCTGTCGGAGATTCTGGTGATGCGTTTGTCATCGGCGGTCACCGAAGTGGCGCGGGTTTTCGGCACCCAGTTTGAACTGAGCGGCCTGTCGTTTGACGAGTGTCTGCTGCTGCTGCTGCTGTGCTCGATGATTGGTTGGGTGGCAGCCTGGCTTGCCACGGTACAACATTTACGTCACTTTACCCCCGACTAAAAAAGTTCTGTTATACTCTTCCCCTGCGACGACTTCCGTTCGCAGGGGATGTGTTTTCAACCCCATCTTTCTGCCCTCGCAACTATCGCGTGTCACATTTTGTGCGTAATTTATTCACACTGTTGCACGGAACTTGTGGATAAACTCACTGTCTGATAAAAGAGCGGATGATATTCTCGTTGCTCATAGAGCCTGGCATGTTTGTTGCCTTCGGGGACAAGCCTCCGCCAGTATGAAGTGAATTGAGAGGATTTGAATGACCAAAGAAATGCAAAATTTAGCGTTAGCCCCTGTTGGTAACCTGGAATCTTATATCCGGGCTGCGAACGCATGGCCGATGTTGACGGCTGATGAAGAAAAGGCGCTTGCTGAACGGCTGCATTACCAGGGCGATCTGGAAGCAGCTAAAACGCTGATCCTGTCTCACCTGCGCTTTGTTGTTCATATTGCTCGTAACTACTCGGGCTATGGCCTGCCGCAGGCGGACCTGATTCAGGAAGGTAACATCGGCCTGATGAAAGCGGTGCGCCGTTTTAACCCGGAAGTGGGCGTTCGTCTGGTCTCCTTTGCGGTGCACTGGATCAAAGCGGAAATCCACGAATACGTACTGCGTAACTGGCGTATCGTCAAAGTGGCGACCACCAAAGCACAGCGTAAGCTGTTCTTCAACCTGCGTAAAACCAAGCAGCGTCTGGGCTGGTTCAATCAGGATGAAGTGGAAATGGTGGCCCGCGAGCTGGGCGTCTCCAGCAAAGACGTGCGTGAGATGGAGTCGCGTATGGCGGCGCAGGACATGGCGTTTGATATGTCTTCCGACGATGAGTCTGAAAGCCACTCCGTTGCTCCGGTGCTCTATCTGCAGGATAAATCGTCCAACTTTGCCGACGGCATCGAAGACGACAACTGGGAAGAGCAGGCGGCCAACAAGCTGACTGACGCGATGCAGGGCCTGGACGAACGTAGCCAGGACATCATCCGCGCCCGCTGGCTGGACGAAGACAACAAGTCTACGCTGCAGGAACTGGCTGACCGTTACGGCGTTTCTGCCGAACGTGTACGTCAGCTTGAAAAGAACGCGATGAAAAAACTGCGTGCGGCTATCGAAGCCTGATTTTTAGCCGCGTGCCCAATGAACCCTCGAATGTGAATTCGGGGGTTTTTGTTTTTGTAGGCCGGATAAGGCTTAGCCGCCAGCCGGCAATCTGCGCCGATCTGCCCGATGGCGCTACGCTTATCGGGCCTACGGTTTCGTCTCTCCGATAATCCCACCGTCATCACGCTTTCCTCTGTTTATTTCCCTTTTATCGCTGGCGCGAATGAAGTCGATGGCAAAGACTAAATAAGCGCTATGTATTTTTCCGTCTTTTAACGGCAGGGGGTTTACCGTGAGTAACGAGTCACTGAATCATCGGCGTTTACAGGCGACGCCGCGCGGCGTCGGCGTGATGTGCGGTTTCTACGCGGAGCGCGCGGAGAACGCCACGCTGTGGGATATTGAAGGCAATGAATATATTGATTTCGCCGCCGGGATCGCGGTGCTCAACACTGGTCACCGCCACCCGCAGGTGATTGCGGCGGTGGAAAGCCAGCTTCAGGCCTTTACCCATACCGCCTACCAGATTGTCCCCTATGAAAGCTATGTATCATTAGCAGAACGTATCAATGCCGTGGCGCCCATTGCCGGCAATGCCAAAACGGCGTTCTTCAGCACCGGGGCCGAAGCGATTGAAAACGCGGTGAAGATTGCCCGCGCCTACACCAAACGTCCGGGGCTGATTACCTTTGGCGGTGGCTTCCATGGGCGTACTTTTATGACCATGGCGCTAACCGGCAAAGTGGCACCCTACAAAATCGGCTTCGGCCCTTTCCCGGGGTCGGTTTACCACGCTACGTATCCGAATGCGGCGCATGGCGTCACTGTCGACATGGCACTCAAAAGCCTGACCCATATTTTCAAAGCCGACATTGCCCCGGATCAGGTGGCGGCGATTATTATCGAGCCGGTGCAGGGCGAAGGCGGTTTCAACGTTGCGCCGCCCGAGTTTATGCAGGCGCTGCGTACGCTGTGCGACACCCACGGCATTCTGCTGATTGCGGATGAAGTGCAGACTGGCTTTGCCCGTACCGGCAAGCTATTTGCCATGGAGCACCACAGCGTGAAGCCGGATCTGATGACCATGGCGAAAAGTCTGGCCGGTGGCTTCCCGCTCTCCGGCGTGGTGGGCCGCGCCGAAGTGATGGATGCCCCGGCCCCCGGCGGTCTGGGCGGTACCTACGCGGGTAACCCGCTGGCGATTGCCGCCGCGCATGCGGTGCTGGACGTCATCGAAGAAGAAGCGCTGTGTAACCGCGCCAATCATCTTGGCCAGCATCTGATTGAAGTGCTCAATAGCCTGCGCGACAGCTGCCCGGCGATTGCCGACGTGCGCGGCCTGGGCTCGATGGTGGCGGTGGAGTTTGTCGACCCGCAAACCCGCGAGCCGTCGCCGGAGTTCACCAAATTGGTACAGGAACGTGCGCTGGCGGAAGGGGTGCTACTGCTGAGCTGCGGTGTGTACGGCAACGTGATTCGCTTCCTTTACCCCCTCACGATTCCTGAGAAACAGTTCCAGCAGGCGCTGGAGGTGATTCGTCGGGCTCTCAGTGAATGAATTGACTCCCCCTGATCCCCTAAGCCACTCCGATGAGTGGCTTTTTTTTGTCATTTTTGCGTTACAAATCCGTCAAAATTAACGTTTCAATTCCATAAAAATGGGGTATGTTTTAGCAGAGTATACTGCAAAAGCACAGGCAGTGTCCCTTAATATTAATATCTTATACTTACCATGCGTCTGATATAAGAATAATGTGCTAAACAACAACATCACAACAATTGCAATAACCATAATAATGGGGAACCTCAGGATGAAAATGAAGGGCAAAGCGTTACTGGCAGGATGTATTGCACTGGCATTCAGCAATATGGCATTAGCAGAAAATATTAAAGTTGCTGTCGTTGGCGCGATGTCTGGTCCGGTTGCGCAGTATGGCGATCAGGAGTTCAGCGGTGCGGCGCAAGCGGTGGCCGATATTAACGCCAAAGGCGGCATCAAGGGCAACAAGCTGGAAATCGTAAAATATGACGATGCCTGCGACCCGAAACAGGCGGTGGCGGTAGCGAACAAAGTGGTCAACGACGGCATTAAGTACGTTATCGGTCACCTGTGCTCCTCTTCAACTCAGCCAGCGTCTGATATCTATGAAGACGAAGGCATTCTGATGATCACCCCGGCTGCCACCGCGCCGGAACTGACTGCGCGCGGCTATAAGCTGATTCTGCGCACCACCGGTCTGGACTCTGACCAGGGCCCGACCGCCGCAAAATACATTCTCGATAAAGTGAAGCCGCAGCGCATCGCTATCGTGCACGACAAGCAGCAGTACGGCGAAGGTCTGGCGCGTGCGGTGCAGGACGGCCTGAAAAAAGGCGGCGCCAACGTGGTCTTCTTTGACGGTATCACCGCCGGCGAGAAAGATTTCTCCACCCTGGTGGCGCGTCTGAAGAAAGAGAATATCGACTTCGTTTACTTCGGCGGCTATCACCCGGAAATGGGGCAGATCCTGCGTCAGGCGCGTGCTGCGGGCCTGAAAACCCAGTTCATGGGGCCGGAAGGGGTAGCGAACGTGTCGCTGTCTAACATCGCGGGTGAATCTGCTGAAGGCCTGCTGGTGACCAAGCCGAAGAACTATGATCAGGTGCCGGCGAACAAACCGATCGTTGACGCAATCAAGGCCAAGAAACAGGATCCGAGCGGTGCGTTCGTGTGGACCACCTACGCGGCGCTGCAGTCTCTGCAGGCGGGTCTGAACCACTCTGACGATCCGGCTGAGATCGCCAAATTCCTCAAGGCTAGCACCGTGGATACCGTAATGGGCCCGCTGTCCTGGGATGAGAAGGGTGACCTGAAAGGCTTCGAATTCGGCATCTTCAACTGGCACGCTAACGGTACGGCGACCGACGCGAAGTAAGTTGCTCTCAATGTAGGCCGGATAAGGCGTACGCCGCCATCCGGCAATGTATGCAGCAGTGCCTGATGGCGCTGCGCTTATCAGGCCTACACCGAGTGGTTCAAACTACCTTCGCACCCAGCCCTGTTCCTGCATCGTAAAGCCCAGCGCTTTGGCAAACGCCGCCATTTCCAGACTCTCTTCCGCGCCCGCTTTGCTGAGCAGCCAACGGCTAACCTGCGGGTTATCGCGCATCACCTCTTCCAGCAGATATTGCCCCACGCCGCGACGGCGGGTGACTTCGCGTACGCAAAGATCGTCCAACTGGCCCTGGTCTGCGCTGAGCGTGACGCGCACGGCGGCCAGCAGGCGTTCGTTAAAGCGAGCGGCGTACAAACGATGGTTGTCGTTGAGCGCTGATTCGGCGGGAATCCGCTCCGGCCAGATCTTGCCAAGGCAGATGCGGTCCTGGTCGCTAAAGGTCTCTAAACGAATGATGGTCAGTTTCATGGGCGGTGGGCTCCAGTCGCGAAAATGGCGGTCAGTGTACTCAATTTATTCTGCCGCAGGCTTTCTCTTTTTTGCCCTGGCAGCCAGGTGATTCGTTTTTCGATATTCACATAGGCAGCTTGAAACAGTATGGATCGAAAAATAGACAGAGTTTTAACCTAAAAACCAGCGTTTTATTCGGCTCTTTATGCCGTTATTTTATGCTGTATGGCGGACTTTTTTTTGTTTATCTATGGCAAAAATCAGAATATTATCTTTCCTTAATAGACTGAAAAATAGAGAATTTAGTCTGTTTTTAGCCAAAAATCTGCGCTAACCCATTAAAGATAATGGCAAAAATAGCGTTGTATATTAAAAGTACAGAATGCTTTTTAACCACTAAATTACAAAATATATACACGCCACGACGTGTAAACACGACATCACGAATGAGGATCCCGAAGTATGAAAAGGAATACAAAAACAGTAATCGCAGGGATGATCGCGCTGGCTATGTCTCACGCGGCTTTTGCTGACGATATCAAGGTTGCGGTTGTCGGGGCGATGTCCGGCCCGGTCGCGCAGTGGGGCGACATGGAGTTCAACGGCGCGCGCCAGGCCATTAAGGATATCAACGCGAAGGGTGGCATTAAGGGCGACAAACTGGTGGGCGTGGAGTACGACGACGCCTGTGACCCGAAACAAGCGGTGGCGGTGGCCAACAAAATCGTCAACGACGGCATTAAATATGTCATCGGCCACCTGTGTTCCTCTTCCACACAGCCTGCTTCCGATATTTATGAAGATGAAGGCATTCTGATGATCTCTCCGGGGGCGACCAACCCGGAACTGACCCAGCGCGGCTATCAGTACATTATGCGCACCGCGGGTCTCGACTCCTCCCAGGGGCCGACGGCGGCAAACTACATCCTCAATAAAGTGAAGCCGCAGCGCATCGCCATCATTCACGACAAACAGCAGTACGGCGAAGGCCTGGCGCGCTCCGTGCAGGACGGGCTGAGAAAAGGCGGCGGCAATATCGTCTTCTTCGATGGCATCACCGCCGGTGAAAAGGACTTCTCCGCGCTGATTGCCCGTCTGCAAAAAGAGAATATCGACTTTGTTTACTACGGCGGCTACTACCCGGAAATGGGCCAGATGCTGCGTCAGGCGCGCGCCGTCGGGCTGAAAACGCAGTTTATGGGGCCGGAAGGCGTGGGTAACGCCTCGCTGTCGAACATCGCGGGTGACGCGGCGGAAGGCATGCTGGTTACCATGCCAAAACGCTATGACCATGATCCGGCAAACAGCGCTATCGTCGATGCCCTGAAAGCGCAGAAGAAAGATCCGAGCGGTCCGTATGTGTGGATCACCTACGCCGCCGTACAGTCTCTGGCAACCGCCATGGAACGTACCGGCAGCGATGATCCTCAGGCGCTGATTAAAGACTTAAAAGCAAACGGCGCGAAAACCGTGATTGGGCCGCTGAGCTGGGACGACAAAGGCGATCTGAAAGGCTTTGAATTTGGCGTCTTCCAGTGGCACGCCGACGGCTCATCCACCGCGGTGAAGTAACCTTCATTTCCCCCTGGCGGGCGTAGATCCGCAGGGGTAGCAAAAGGCTAATTTATGTCAGAGCAGGTTCTCTACTTTGTGCAGCAGATGTTTAACGGCGTAACGCTGGGAAGCACCTATGCACTGATCGCCATCGGTTACACCATGGTGTACGGAATTATCGGCATGATCAACTTCGCCCACGGCGAGGTGTACATGATCGGTAGTTATGTCTCCTTTATGATCATCGCCGCGCTGATGATGATGGGCATCGACACCAGCTGGTTGCTGGTGGCGGCGGGCTTTATCGGGGCGATTGTCATCGCCAGCGCCTACGGCTGGAGCATTGAACGGGTGGCCTATCGCCCGGTGCGAAACTCCAAGCGTCTGATCGCGCTGATCTCCGCTATCGGGATGTCTATCTTCCTGCAAAACTACGTCAGCCTGACCGAGGGTTCGCGCGATATCGCGTTGCCGAGCCTGTTTAACGGTCAGTGGATTGTCGGCAGCAGCGATAACTTCTCCGCCTCTATCACCACCATGCAGCTGGTTATCTGGATTGTGACCTTTATTGCCATGCTGGCGCTGACGCTGTTCATTCGCTACTCCCGTATGGGTCGCGCCTGTCGCGCCTGCGCGGAAGACCTGAAAATGGCCAGCCTGCTCGGCATTAACACCGACCGCGTGATTGCGCTGACCTTCGTGATTGGCGCGGCGATGGCGGCGGTGGCGGGCGTGCTGCTCGGCCAGTTCTACGGCGTTATCAACCCGTATATCGGCTTTATGGCCGGGATGAAAGCCTTCACCGCCGCGGTTCTCGGCGGTATCGGCAGTATTCCGGGGGCGATGATCGGTGGGCTGATCCTCGGCATCGCGGAAGCGCTGTCGTCGGCGTACCTGAGCACCGAATATAAAGACGTCGTGTCGTTCGCGCTGCTGATCGTGGTACTGCTGGTGATGCCGACCGGTATTCTGGGCCGCCCGGAGGTAGAGAAAGTATGAAACCGATGCAATTTGCGATGGCGCTGCTGTCGGCGGCGATGTTCTTCGTCCTGGCGGGCGTCTTTATGGGCGTACAGCTGCAGCTCGACGGCACTAAGCTGGTGGTCGGCAGCGCGGCGGATATCCGCTGGCAGTGGATCTTTATTGGCACCGCGGTGGTCTTTTTCTTCCAACTGCTGCGCCCTCTGTTCCAGAAAGGGCTGAAGAGCGTCTCCGGGCCGAAATTTATACTGCCGGCGATTGATGGTTCAACGGTCAAACAAAAGCTGTTCCTGATTGCGCTGCTGGTGATTGCCGTGGCGTGGCCGTTTATGGTCTCGCGCGGTACCGTCGATATCGCGACCCTGACCATGATTTATATTATTCTGGGCCTGGGTCTGAACGTCGTTGTGGGGCTGTCCGGCCTGCTGGTGCTGGGCTACGGCGGCTTCTATGCCATCGGCGCCTACACTTTCGCGCTGCTGAACCACTATTACGGCCTCGGTTTCTGGACCTGTCTGCCGATCGCAGGGCTGGTCTCTGCCGCTGCCGGTTTCCTGCTGGGCTTCCCGGTATTGCGTCTGCGCGGTGACTACCTGGCAATTGTGACCTTAGGCTTCGGCGAAATCGTCCGTATCCTGCTGCTCAACAACACCGAAATCACCGGCGGCCCGAACGGCATCAGCCAGATTCCAAAACCGACCTTCTTTGGCCTGGAGTTCAGCCGCAGCGCGCGCGAAGGCGGCTGGGATACCTTCAGCAACTTCTTTAACGTCAAGTACGACCCGTCCGATCGCGTCATCTTCCTCTACCTGGTGGCGCTGCTGCTGGTGGTGTTGAGCTTGTTTGTGATCAACCGCCTGCTGCGTATGCCGCTGGGCCGCGCGTGGGAGGCGCTGCGTGAAGATGAAATCGCCTGCCGCTCGCTGGGCCTGAGCCCGACGCGCATCAAGCTGACCGCCTTTACCATCAGCGCCGCGTTTGCCGGTTTTGCCGGTACGCTGTTCGCCGCGCGCCAGGGCTTTGTTAGCCCGGAGTCCTTTACCTTTGCCGAGTCGGCCTTCGTGCTGGCGATTGTGGTACTGGGCGGCATGGGCTCGCAGTTTGCCGTTATCCTCGCTGCGATTCTGTTGGTTGTGTCGCGCGAGCTGATGCGCGACTTTAACGAATACAGCATGTTGATGCTCGGCGGCCTGATGGTACTGATGATGATCTGGCGTCCGCAGGGCCTTCTGCCGATGACCCGTCCACAGCTGAAACTGAAAAACGGGCAAGCGAAAGAAGGAGAGCAGGCATGAGTCAGCCATTATTATCCGTTAACGGCCTGATGATGCGTTTTGGCGGCCTGCTGGCGGTCAACAACGTGGCGTTGGAGCTGCATCCTCAGGAAATCGTCTCCCTGATTGGCCCGAACGGCGCGGGGAAAACCACGGTCTTTAACTGCCTGACAGGCTTCTACAAGCCAACTGGCGGCACCATTATGCTGCGCGACCAGCACCTGGAAGGGCTGCCGGGCCAGCAAATCGCCCGCATGGGCGTGGTGCGCACCTTCCAGCACGTGCGCCTGTTCCGCGAAATGACGGTGATTGAAAACCTGCTGGTGGCGCAACATCAGCAGCTGAAAACCGGCGTCTTCTCCGGCCTGCTCAAAACCCCGTCGTTCAAGCGCGCGCAAAGCGAAGCGCTGGACCGCGCCGCCACCTGGCTTGAGCGTATCGGCCTGCTGGAGCACGCCAACCGTCAGGCCAGTAACCTGGCCTACGGCGACCAGCGTCGTCTGGAGATTGCCCGCTGTATGGTGACCCAGCCGGAAATCCTGATGCTCGACGAACCGGCCGCTGGCCTCAACCCGAAAGAGACCAAAGAGCTGGACGAGCTGATTGCCGAGCTGCGTAACCATCACAACACCACCATTCTGCTGATTGAGCACGATATGAAGCTGGTGATGGGCATTTCCGACCGTATCTACGTGGTGAACCAGGGCACGCCGTTGGCTAACGGCACGCCGGAAGAGATCCGCAACAACCCGGATGTTATCCGCGCGTATCTGGGTGAGGCATAATATGGATAAAGTGATGTTATCGTTCGACAAAGTCAGCGCCCACTACGGCAAGATTCAGGCGCTGCACGAGGTCAGTCTGCACATTAATCAGGGTGAAATCGTGACGCTCATCGGGGCGAACGGCGCGGGTAAAACCACGCTGCTCGGCACGCTGTGCGGCGATCCGCGCGCGACCAGCGGGCGGATTGTCTTTGATGATAAAGACATTACCGACTGGCAGACGGCGAAAATCATGCGTGAAGCGGTGGCGATCGTGCCGGAAGGGCGTCGTGTGTTTTCGCGCATGACGGTGGAAGAGAACCTGGCGATGGGCGGCTTCTTTGCCGAGCGCGATCAGTTCCAGGAGCGCATCAAGTGGGTTTACGAACTGTTCCCGCGTCTGCATGAACGTCGAATCCAGCGTGCGGGCACCATGTCCGGCGGCGAACAGCAGATGCTGGCCATTGGCCGCGCGTTGATGAGCCAGCCGCGCCTGTTGCTGCTGGATGAACCTTCTCTGGGGCTGGCGCCGATCATCATCCAGCAGATCTTCGACACCATCGAACAGCTGCGCGAGCAGGGTATGACCATCTTCCTCGTCGAGCAGAACGCCAACCAGGCGCTGAAGCTCGCAGACCGCGGTTATGTGCTGGAAAACGGCCACGTGGTGCTATCCGATACCGGCGATGCGCTATTAGCGAACGAAGCGGTGCGTAGCGCGTACCTCGGCGGTTAACACCGTATCCCGGGGAAAGCGCTTGCGCCGACCCCGGAAACGGCATGCGGTTAAATTGAACAAAAGAGCCTGACGGCTCTTTTTTTGTACGTATTTATTGTACAATAAACATGTACAACTGTGGAGGTGTTTTATGCGTACGGTTAACTATAGCGAGGCTCGGCAAAATCTGGCCGAAGTCCTGGAAAGCGCGGTGACTGGCGGCCCTGTCACTATCACGCGTCGTGGGCATAAGCCCGCCGTGATCATCAGCGCCGAAGAGTTTGAGCGTTATCAGACGGCGCGAATGGATGATGAGTTTGCCTCTATTATGGCCGTTCATGGTAATGAACTCAGGGAGTTGGCGGATAAATGACTCTACAAATTATCTCAGCGGAAGAGATAATTCAGTTTCACGACAGGCTTCTCCGCGTTACGCCTGGCGTGACAGGCATGCCCGATCCTGGCCGCGCGGAAGCGCTAATGTACCGGGTGCTCAATCAAATCGAATATGAAGGGGTGACCGACGTGTGGCTGCTGGCGGCAATGCATCTGCTCGCCATATCCCGTGGGCATATCTTCAATGATGGTAACAAACGTACCGCCTTATTTATTACGCTGCTGTTTTTAAAGCGTAATGGCATCTCGCTCGCGGCGAATCCGGATTTTGTCGAGATGACGGTCGACGCGGCGGCAGGGCGGCTGACGCTGGAGCAGATTGCCCTTCGTCTGCGTGCATGAGCCGTTCCCGGGGAAAGCGCCTGCGCCGACCCCGGGAATAACGTCATCCCTATCTGTGCCACAGCTCCCACTTTCCCTTCTTACCACCGTCACCTCCTTGCCATCCCTTTGTCGCCTTACTATCTTTTTTTTGTAATAAAAAAGTTATTTTTCTGTCATTCGAGCATGTCATGTTACCCCCGCGAACATAAAACGCGTGATATCGCGCATCCCGGCACAAAAAGAGAGATAACCGATGATATCGTTACGACATACAGCTTTAGGATTGGCGTTAAGTCTGGCATTGGCGAGCCAGGCGATGGCAGTGACTACGATTCCGTTCTGGCACTCAATGGAAGGCGAGCTGGGCAAAGAAGTTGACTCCCTGGCGCAGCGTTTTAACGCCGCCAACCCGGACTACAAAATTACCCCGATCTACAAAGGCAACTACGAGCAGAGCCTGAGCGCGGGTATCGCCGCTTTCCGCACCGGCAACGCCCCGGCGATTCTACAGGTGTATGAAGTAGGCACCGCCACCATGATGGCGTCCAAAGCGATTAAGCCGGTCTATCAGGTATTCAGCGATGCCGGTATCACGTTTGACGAATCTCAGTTTGTGCCGACGGTGTCCGGTTACTACACCGACGCCAAAACCGGGCATCTGCTCTCCCAGCCGTTTAATAGCTCTACCCCGGTGCTGTACTACAACAAAGATGCCTTCAAAAAAGCCGGTTTAGACCCGGAACAGCCGCCAAAAACCTGGCAGGACCTGGCTGACTACACCGCGAAGCTGAAAGCCGCCGGTATGAAGTGCGGTTATGCCAGCGGCTGGCAGGGCTGGATCCAGATTGAAAACTTCAGCGCCTGGCACGGTCTGCCGGTCGCCAGCAAAAACAACGGCTTCGACGGTACCGATGCGGTGCTGGAGTTCAACAAGCCGGAGCAGGTTAAACATATCGCGCTGCTTGCCGATCTGAACAAAAAGGGCGACTTCAGCTACTTCGGACGTAAAGACGAATCCACCGAGAAGTTCTACAACGGCGACTGCGCGATCACGACCGCATCCTCCGGCTCGCTGGCGGATATCCGCCATTACGCCAAATTCAACTACGGCGTCGGCATGATGCCGTACGACGCTGATGTGAAGGGCGCACCGCAGAACGCCATCATCGGCGGGGCGAGCCTGTGGGTAATGCAGGGTAAAGATAAAGAGACCTATACCGGCGTGGCGAAGTTCCTCGAGTTCCTGGCGAAGCCGGAAATCGCCGCCGAGTGGCACCAGAAAACCGGCTACCTGCCGATCACGACCGCCGCGTACGACCTGACCCGCCAGCAGGGCTTCTATGACAAGAATCCTGGCGCGGATATCGCGACCCGTCAGATGCTGAACAAACCACCGTTGCCGTTCACCAAAGGCCTGCGTCTGGGTAACATGCCGCAGATTCGTACCATCGTGGATGAAGAGCTGGAAAGCGTCTGGACCGGGAAGAAAACGCCTCAGCAGGCGCTGGATTCTGCGGTAGAGCGCGGGAATCAGCTGCTGCGTCGCTTCGAGCAATCGACCAAGTCTTAATTTAACCGCCTTACCCCTCACCCTAACCCTCTCCCCATAGGGGAGAGGGGACCGTTCGGCGCCGTCTGGTAGAGATTGCACCGGGTTGTCTTTTCTCCCTCGCCCCTTTGGGGAGAGGGCCGGGGTGAGGGGAAAACCAACGCAGAGTTTAACTATGTCATCATCCCGTCCGGTGTTTAAATCGCGCTGGCTGCCCTATGCATTGGTCGCCCCGCAGCTGATTATCACCGTTATTTTCTTTATCTGGCCCGCCGGCGAAGCGCTGTGGTACTCGTTGCAAAGCGTCGACCCGTTTGGGCTCTCCAGCCAGTTTGTTGGCCTGGATAACTTCGTCACGCTGTTTCATGACCCTTACTATCTCGACGCCTTCTGGACGACCATTAAGTTCAGCGCCATGGTAACGGTGAGCGGCCTGCTGGTGTCGCTGGTTTTTGCTGCCCTGGTGGATTATGTCGTGCGCGGCAGCCGTCTCTACCAGACGCTGATGCTGCTGCCGTACGCCGTTGCCCCCGCGGTCGCCGCGGTGCTGTGGATCTTCCTGTTTAACCCCGGTCGCGGGCTGATTACCCATTTCCTCGGTGAATTCGGCTACGACTGGAACCACGCGCAGAATAGCGGCCAGGCGATGTTCCTGGTGGTCTTCGCCTCGGTGTGGAAGCAAATCAGCTACAACTTTCTGTTCTTCTTCGCCGCGCTGCAGTCGATTCCGCGCTCGCTGGTGGAAGCCGCCGCCATCGACGGCGCGGGCCCGATTCGCCGCTTCTTCAAGCTGGCGCTGCCGCTGATTGCGCCGGTGAGTTTCTTCCTGCTGGTGGTGAACCTGGTGTACGCCTTCTTCGACACCTTCCCGGTGATCGACGCCGCGACGGCAGGCGGCCCGGTACAGGCCACCACCACGCTGATTTATAAGATTTACCGTGAAGGGTTCGCCGGGCTGGATCTCTCGGCCTCTGCCGCGCAATCGGTGGTGCTGATGTTCCTCGTCATCATCCTGACCGTGGTGCAGTTCCGCTACGTGGAAAGAAAGGTGCGCTACCAATGATTGAGAACCGTCGCGGGCTGACTATTTTCAGCCACACCATGCTAATCCTTGGGATTATCGTGATTCTCTTCCCGCTGTACGTTGCGTTCACCGCGGCAACGCTGGACGACAAAGCGGTATTTGAAACGCCGATGACGCTGATTCCCGGTGGGCATCTGTTTGAAAACATGAAGACCATCTGGGTGAACGGCGTTGGGGCCAACAGCGCGCCGTTCTGGTTGATGATGCTCAACAGCTTCATCATGGCTTTCGCTATTACCGTCGGCAAAATTACCGTCTCGATGCTGTCGGCGTTTGCCATCGTCTGGTTCCGCTTCCCGCTGCGTAACCTGTTCTTCTGGATGATTTTTATCACCCTGATGCTGCCGGTTGAAGTACGTATCTTCCCGACGGTGGAAGTGATTGCCAACCTGAAAATGCTCGACAGCTACGCGGGTTTGACGCTGCCGCTGATGGCCTCGGCCACTGCGACCTTCCTGTTCCGTCAGTTCTTTATGACTTTGCCGGACGAGCTGATAGAAGCGGCGAGAATTGACGGCGCCTCGCCGATGCGTTTCTTCCGCGACATCGTGCTGCCGCTGTCAAAAACCAACCTGGCGGCGCTGTTCGTCATCACCTTTATCTACGGCTGGAACCAGTATCTCTGGCCACTGCTGATCATCACCGACGTCAATCTCGGCACCGCCGTGGCGGGCATTAAAGGCATGATCGCCATTGGACAAGGCACCACGCAGTGGAATCAGGTGATGGCGGCAATGCTGCTCACCCTTATCCCTCCGGTCGTTATCGTTTTAGCCATGCAGCGGGCGTTTGTGCGTGGTTTAGTGGACAGTGAGAAATAACATGGCAGGACTGAAATTACAGGCAGTAAGCAAAAGCTGGGACGGCAAAACCCAGGTGATTCAACCGCTGACGTTGGACGTGGCGGACGGCGAGTTTATTGTGATGGTCGGCCCGTCGGGCTGCGGTAAGTCCACGCTGCTGCGCATGGTGGCCGGGCTGGAGCGAGTGACCAGCGGCGACATCTGGATCGATCGCAAGCGCGTCACCGAAATGGAGCCGAAGGATCGCGGCATTGCGATGGTGTTCCAGAACTACGCCCTCTACCCGCATATGAGCGTGGAAGAGAACATGGCCTGGGGGCTGAAAATTCGCGGCATGGGGAAAGCGCATATCGCGGAAAAGGTGCAGGAAGCCGCACGTATTCTTGAGCTGGATGGCCTGCTGAAGCGCCGTCCGCGCGAACTGTCCGGCGGCCAGCGCCAGCGCGTGGCGATGGGGCGCGCCATCGTGCGCGACCCGGCGGTGTTCCTGTTTGATGAGCCGCTCTCTAACCTCGATGCCAAGCTGCGCGTGCAGATGCGTCTTGAACTACAGCAGTTGCATCGTCGTCTGAAAACAACCTCGCTTTATGTCACCCACGACCAGGTGGAGGCGATGACCCTTGCCCAGCGGGTGATGGTGATGAACAAAGGGATTGCCGAGCAGATAGGCACGCCGGTAGAGGTGTATGAGAAACCGACCAGCCGCTTTGTGGCGAGCTTTATCGGTAGCCCGGCAATGAACCTGCTGGAGGGCCAACTGGATGCGTCAGGCACGCGCTTTGTATTGCCCAATGGAATGCAGCTCCCGCTTCCGGCTGAGCGTCGTGAATATGCCGGGCGTCGCATGACGCTGGGTATCCGCCCGGAACATATTGCGCTAAGCTCGCAGGCGGAAGGCGGCGTGCCGATGGTCATCGATACGCTGGAAATTTTAGGTGCAGATAACCTGGCGCACGGGCGCTTTGGCGAATTGAAAATGGTGGTTCGCCTGCCGCACCAGCAGCGCCCGAATGCGGGCAGCACGCTGTGGCTACATCTGCCGGATGAACATCTGCACCTCTTTGACGGTGAAACAGGAATGCGAGTATGAGCAACTGGCCCTATCCTCATATCGTCGCCCATCGCGGCGGCGGCAAATTAGCGCCGGAAAATACACTGGCGGCGATCGACGTGGGTGCGCGCTACGGGCATACCATGATTGAGTTTGATGCCAAGCTGTCGAAAGACGGGCAGATCTTTCTGCTGCATGACGATAATCTCGAACGCACCAGCAACGGCTGGGGCGTGGCGGGGGATTTGAACTGGCAGGATCTGCTGCGTGTGGACGCGGGCAGCTGGTTTGCCAGCAGCTTTAAGGGCGAGCCGCTGCCGCTGCTGTCGCAGGTGGCGGAACGCTGCCGCCAGCACGGCATGATGGCGAATATTGAGATTAAACCCACCACCGGCACCGGCCCGCTGACCGGCAAAGCCGTGGCGCTGGCCGCCCGCGAGCTGTGGGCCAACATGACGCCACCGCTGCTCTCATCGTTTGAAATTGATGCGCTGGAAGCGGCGCAGCTTGCCGCCCCGGAGCTACCGCGCGGCCTGTTGCTCGACGAGTGGCGCGACGACTGGCGTGAGTTGACCACGCGGCTAGGCTGCGTTTCGATTCACCTCAACCATCGTTTACTCGATGAGGCGCGCGTGGACGCGTTGCGCGACGCCGGGCTGAAGATTCTGGTGTACACCGTGAACTCGCCCCAACGCGCGGCGGAGCTGCTGCGCTGGGGCGTGAACTGCATCTGTACCGATGCGATTGACGTGATTGGGCCGGATTTCCAGCCTTAATACTGCTTCAGCATGCCGCCGTTATTGTTGGGCAGCGGCTGCTGATTCGGCGTGAGCATGCCCGGCTGGGCCTGCTGCACGCGCTGCTGGTTGGCTTTGAGCTGGTTTTGCAGATGCAGCTGTTGCTGCTGCGTCTGCACCTGCCGCTGTTGATTCAGCATCCCTTTCTGCTGCTGTTGTTGGTTCAACATTCGCGACTGCATGCGCTGCTGGCTGGGGATCTCATAACCCGGCTGGTTCGGGTTATTGTCGATGTTCAACGGCGCAGCCAGCGCGGTAAACGGCAGCAGCGCTGCGAGAATCAGTAATCGTTTCATCATCTTTCCTCCTTGTAGGGGATCTCTTAAGTTTACTCCTTTCCCGCCAGAACGAGGATTATTTCAGCATTATGAACCAGGCTTAGTGGGGACCTCACCGCACGCTCTGGAGAATGATGATGATAACAACGCCGACGTTTATCCGCCGGGTAGCTCTTGCTGCTCTGCTCTCAGGAAGCTGTTTTAGCGCCGTAGCCGCGCCGCCTCCGCCTCCCGTCTCCTATGGCGTGGAAGAAGATGTGTTTCACCCCGTGCGCGCTCAGCAGGGGATGGTGGCCTCGGTGGATGCCGCTGCGACTCAGGTTGGCGTGGAGATTCTGCGCCAGGGCGGTAACGCCGTGGATGCGGCGGTCGCGGTCGGCTATGCGCTGGCGGTGACGCACCCGCAGGCCGGGAACCTTGGCGGGGGAGGATTTATGCTGCTGCGTACCAAAGACGGTAAAACCACGGCGATCGATTTCCGTGAAATGGCCCCGGAGCAGGCGACGCGTGACATGTTCCTCGACGATCACGGCAACCCGGACAGTAAAAAATCGCTGACCTCACATCTCGCCTCCGGCACGCCGGGCACCGTCGCCGGTTTCTCGCTGGCGCTGGAAAAATACGGCACTCTGCCGCTCAACAAAGTGATTTGCCCGGCGTTGAAGCTGGCGCAAGAGGGTTTTATCGTTAACGATGCGCTGGCCGACGATCTGAAAACCTACGGCAGCGAAGTGCTGCCCAATCATGCCAACAGTAAAGCGATATTCTGGAAAAACGATGAACCGCTGAAGAAGGGCGACAAGCTGGTGCAGGCCAATCTGGCGAAAAGCCTGGTGCTGATAGCCGAGCACGGGCCGGATGCGTTCTACAAAGGGGCGATTGCCGATCAGATTGCCGAAGAGATGCAGAAAAACGGCGGATTGATGAGCAAGGCCGATCTGGCGAATTACAAGGCCGTCGAGCGCACGCCGATTAGCGGCACGTATCGCGGCTATGAAGTATTCTCTATGCCGCCGCCGTCTTCCGGCGGGATTCACATCGTGCAAATTCTTAATATTCTGGAAAACTTCGATCTGCATAAATACGGTTTTGGCAGCGCCGACGCGATGCAGCTGATGGCGGAAGCCGAAAAGCATGCCTACGCTGACCGCTCGGAATACCTCGGTGACCCGGACTTTGTGAAGGTACCGTGGCAGGCGCTGACCAACAAAGCCTACGCTAAATCGATTGCCGACCAGATTGATATCAACAAAGCCAAGCCTTCCAGCCAGATTAAACCCGGCAAGCTGGCGCCGTATGAAAGCAACCAGACCACCCATTTCTCGGTGGTGGATAAAGACGGCAATGCGGTGGCGGTGACCTACACCCTTAATACCACCTTTGGTACCGGCATCGTGGCGGGTAACACCGGCATTCTGCTGAATAACGAAATGGATGACTTCTCCGCTAAGCCCGGCGTGCCGAACGTCTATGGGCTGGTGGGCGGCGATGCCAACGCGGTTGGGCCGAAGAAACGTCCGCTGTCGTCGATGTCGCCAACGATTGTGGTGAAAGACGGTAAAACCTGGCTGGTGACCGGTAGCCCGGGCGGTAGCCGTATTATCACTACGGTGCTGCAAATGGTGGTCAATAGCATCGATTTTGGTATGAACGTGGCGGAAGCAACCAACGCACCGCGTTTCCACCACCAGTGGATGCCGGACGAACTGCGGGTCGAGAAGGGCTTTAGCCCGGACACGCTCAAGCTGCTGGAAGCGAAAGGACAGAAGGTGGCGCTGAAAGAGGCGATGGGCAGCACGCAGAGCATTATGGTGGACCCGGATGGGACGCTGTATGGGGCCTCGGACCCGCGTTCGCCGGATGATTTGACGGCGGGGTACTAGTTTAATTGCCGGGTGGCGGCTTCGCCTTACCGGGCTTACAGGGTTAACCTTTGTAGGCCCGGTAAGCGTAGCGCCACCGGGCAATGGTTACTTCACCCGCGCCATAAAGTACGCATCCACATACTCCCCATTACGCAGCGCATAGTTGCGCCCGGTGCCTTCAATCTCAAACCCGTGCTTTTGATACACCGCCACCGCCGGCGCGTTATCGACAAATACGGTGAGTTCAATACGGTCGACGCGCAGCCAGTTGTCGCACATATCGATCATGGTGCGCATGAGCGCGCTGGCGACGCCGCGATTTTGCCAGCGGGTATCGACGCAAATACCGAAGTCGGCGACGTGGCTGCGGCGAGGGCGTTGGGGAATGGCAATACTGAGGTGCCCAACCACCTGTTCATCGATGCAGGCGACCAGCTGTTTGATGCCCGTCTGGTCGGCTAGCCGTTCTTGCCACATATGGCTGGAAGGATGAGGTACCTGTAGCGTGTTGTGGTACACCTCCGGCTGGGCGTGGATCTGACGGATAGCGTCGAAATCTTTGGGTTCAGCGTGGCGTATCACGATGTCACTCATTCTTCATTTCCTTTGTGGTGTAAAAGTCCCTTTTAACATCATTGATTTTGAAATGTGCGTCAATTGGCTTTTTTTGCAAAAATCACTGGACAGTTGCGAATGAGAATGATTATTATTGTCCTGCATTCAGGGCGTCCTTGCGGAGTTCCTGAAAGCACGACATTGCTCACATTGCTTCCAGTATTACTTTAGCCAGCTTATTGCTGGCTTTTTTTTGCCTTTCATTGCGCTATGGTATTCAGCAAACACTTCAAAAGGACTGAACCATGACTCTGCACTGCGCCTTCATCGGCTTTGGCAAAAGCACCACCCGCTACCATCTTCCCTACGTTCTGCACCGCAAAACCGACTGGCACGTGGCGCATATCTATCGCCGCAGCCCAAAGCCGGACGAGCAGGCACCGCAATATGCGCACATTCACTTCACCAGCGAGCTAAACGATATTCTGCACGACCCGCAGGTGAAGCTGGTGGTGGTTTGCACCCATGCTGATAGCCACTTTGAGTATGCGAAAAAAGCGCTGCAAGCCGGTAAAAACGTGCTGGTAGAGAAACCGTTCACTCCGACGCTGGCGGAAGCGAAGGAACTGTTTGCGCTGGCGAAAAGCAAAGGGCTGACCGTCTCGCCGTATCAGAACCGTCGCTTTGACTCCTGCTTCCTGACCGCCAAAAAAGCCATTGAGAGCGGTAAGCTGGGCGAGATTGTTGAGGTAGAAAGCCACTTTGACTACTACCGCCCGGAAGCGCCGACCCAGCCGGGCCGTCCGCAGGACGGCGCGTTTTATGGCCTTGGCGTACACACCATGGACCAAATCATCTCGCTGTTTGGCCGCCCGGATCATGCGGCGTACGACATTCGCAGCCTGCGCAACCCGGCCAATCCGGATGATACCTTTGAAGCACAGCTGTTTTACGGCAACCTGAAGGCGATTGTGAAAACCAGCCATCTGGTGAAAATCGACTACCCGAAATTTATCGTGCACGGCACCAAAGGCTCCTTCGTGAAGTACGGTATCGATCAGCAGGAAACCAGCCTGAAAGCGGGCATTATGCCGGGCGATGCGGGCTTCGCGGCGGACAGTTCACTGGCGCAGCTGGAGTACGTCAACGAGGCGGGGGAAACGGTAAAAGAGCAGTGGCAGGCCGAGCGTGGCGACTATGGTCGCGTGTACGATGCGCTGTATCAGACGCTGACCCACGGTGTGCCGAATTTCGTCAAGGAAACTGAGGCTCTCACCAATATGGAACTGCTTGAACGCGCCTTTGAGCAGCCGTCTCCTGCCACGATTACCCTTGCCAAATAAGTAAAAATGGCTCCTCTGCTCTTGTTCATATTTTTTGAACAGAGGAGTCAATTTTCACCCACTATCATCCTGCGCGGTTTACGTCCAAACTTGTTTCATCGAAACATGAGGGGGTAAAAAATGATTTTCTTACGTAAAGCAAATGAACGTGGTCACGCGAATCATGGTTGGCTGGATTCCTGGCATACCTTCTCTTTTGCCGACTACTACGATCCGAATTACATGGGCTTCTCGGCGCTGCGCGTCATTAACGATGACGTGATTGATGCAGGCCAGGGGTTCGGTACTCACCCGCATAAAGACATGGAAATCCTGACCTACGTGCTGGAAGGCGCCGTGGAGCACCAGGACAGCATGGGTAACAAAGAGCAGGTTCCGGCGGGCGAGTTCCAGATTATGAGCGCCGGTACCGGGGTGCGTCGCTCTGAGTACAACCCAAGCGCCACCGATAAGCTGCACCTGTATCAGATCTGGATCATTCCAGAAAAAACCGGCATCACGCCGCGCTACGAACAGCGTCGCTTCGACGCCGCGCAGGGCAAGCAGCTGGTGCTGTCGCCGGATGCGCGTGAAGGTTCGCTGAAGGTTTACCAGGATATGGAGCTGTACCGCTGGGCGCTGGCAAAAGGCGAACAATCGGTGCACCAGATTGCCGCCGACCGCCGCGTGTGGATTCAGGTAGTGAAAGGCGAAGTCTCGATTAATGGCACCAAAGCCACCACCAGCGATGGTCTGGCGATTTGGGACGAGCAGGCGATTTCGGTTCACGCCGACAGCGAAAGTGAAATTTTACTCTTCGATCTGCCGCCAGTTTGATCCGTCTTAAATAATTAGCGCAACCTCCCCAATCTTGCGGGGAGGTTGCGTCATCTCCGTGGTAAACTTCAGCAATATTTCACCTTTGTTTGCCACTGGACGATGAAAAAGAAAAGACCCGTACTTCAGGATGTTGCCGATCGCGTTGGCGTAACCAAAATGACGGTGAGCCGTTTTTTACGTAACCCGGAGCAGGTTTCCGAAGCGTTACGCGGTAAAATTGCGGCGGCGCTTGACGATCTGGGCTATATCCCCAACCGGGCCCCCGATATTCTCTCCAATGCTACCAGCCGCGCCATCGGCGTGCTGCTGCCCTCATTAACCAACCAGGTCTTTGCGGAAGTGCTGCGCGGCGTGGAAAGCGTCACCGACGCCCACGGCTATCAGACGATGCTTGCCCACTACGGCTACAAGCCGGAAATGGAGCAGGAGCGCCTGGAGTCGATGCTCTCCTGGAACATTGACGGCCTGATTCTGACTGAACGTACCCACACGCCGCGTACCCTCAAGATGATCGAAGTGGCCGGTATTCCGGTGGTTGAGCTCATGGACAGCCAGTCGCCGTGCCTCGATATCGCCGTGGGTTTCGATAACTTTGAAGCGGCGCGGCAGATGACGGCGGCGATTATCGCGCGCGGCCATCGGCATATCGCCTATTTAGGGGCGCGTCTCGATGAACGTACTATTATCAAACAGAAAGGCTACGAACAGGCGATGCTTGACGCGGGCCTGACGCCGTACAGCGTGATGGTAGAGCAGTCGTCGTCTTACACTTCCGGCATCGAACTGATGCGCCAGGCACGGCGCGAATTCTCCAGGCTGGACGGCATTTTCTGTACCAACGATGACCTCGCGGTCGGCGCGGCGTTTGAGTGCCAGCGTCTGGGGCTGAAAATTCCGGACGATATCGCGATTGCCGGCTTCCACGGCCACGATATCGGCCAGGTGATGGAACCGCGTCTCGCCAGCGTCCTGACGCCGCGTGAGCGCATGGGGCGCATTGGCGCGGAGCGTCTGCTTGCCCGTATTCGCGGTGAAGTGGTGACGCCGAAGATGTTAGATTTAGGTTTCACTTTGTCACCGGGTGGTTCTATTTAGGCTCCACAAGTTTGAACTAGATCACACATATTCACTCATAATTCACTTCCGGCACGAATGGTTATTGCTTATCCAGTTGCTCAGCATGACAATGTTACCGATAACTGTTACCCGTAACAAATTCCCGGTGCCCAACAGGAGGACGCCTTGAGCACGACTAACCACGATCACCACGTTTATGTACTGATGGGCGTATCCGGCAGCGGTAAATCCGCCGTTGCCAGCGAAGTCGCACATCGCCTGAACGCCGCGTTTCTGGACGGCGATTTCCTGCACCCGCGCAGCAATATCGTCAAAATGTCCTCCGGCGAACCGCTGAATGACGACGACCGCAAGCCCTGGCTGCAGGCGCTGAACGACGCCGCGTTTGCCATGCAGCGCACGAACAAAGTCTCGCTGATTGTCTGCTCCGCGCTGAAAAAAGCGTACCGCGACATTCTGCGTGAAGGGAACCCGAATCTCTCCTTCGTCTACCTGAAAGGGGATTTCGAGGTGATTGAGAGCCGTCTGAAAGCGCGTAAGGGCCACTTCTTCAAGACCCAGATGCTGGTGACGCAGTTCGAAACCCTGCAAGAACCGGGCGCTGACGAACGCGACGTGCTGGTGGTTGATATCGATCAGCCGCTGGAAGGCGTTATCGACAGCACCATTGAAGTGATTAACAAAGGCCGTATCGCGTGACAACTTTATCGTTAGTTTTAACAGCAGTAGGTTCCGTTTTACTGCTGCTGTTTTTAGTCATGAAGGCGCGTATGCACGCTTTCCTGGCTTTGATGGTGGTTTCTATTGGTGCAGGGCTTTTCTCCGGTATGCCGTTGATTAAAATCGCGGAAACCATGGAGAAAGGGATGGGCGGTACGCTGGGCTTCCTGGCTATCGTGGTCGCGCTGGGCGCGATGTTCGGCAAAATTTTGCATGAGACGGGCGCAGTCGATCAGATTGCGGTCAAAATGCTGAAATCCTTCGGCCACAGCCGCGCGCACTATGCTATCGGTATCGCCGGTCTTATCTGTGCGCTGCCGCTGTTCTTTGAAGTGGCGATCGTGCTGCTGATTAGCGTCGCGTTCTCTATGGCGCGCCACACCGGGACGAACCTGGTGAAGCTGGTGATTCCGTTGTTTGCCGGTGTAGCCGCCGCGGCGGCGTTTCTGCTGCCGGGGCCCGCGCCAATGCTGCTGGCTTCCCAAATGCACGCCGACTTTGGCTGGATGATTCTGATTGGCCTGTGTGCGGCGATTCCGGGGATGATTATTGCCGGCCCGCTGTGGGGCAACTTTATCAGCCGCTACGTTGAGCTGAACATTCCTGATGACATTACCGAGCCGCACCTTGGCGAAGGCAAAATGCCGTCCTTCGGCTTTAGCCTGGCGCTAATTCTGCTGCCGCTGGTGCTGGTAGGCCTGAAAACGATCGCCGCGCGCTTTGTGCCGGTGGAGTCCGAAACCTATCAGTGGTTTGAATTTATCGGTCACCCATTCACCGCGATTCTGATTGCCTGCCTGGTGGCGATTTATGGCCTGGCGTTCCGTCAGGGCATGGCGAAAGACAAAGTGATGGCGATCTGCGGTGCGGCCCTGCAGCCTGCGGGGATTATTCTGCTGGTGATCGGTGCGGGCGGCGTGTTCAAACAGGTGCTGGTGGATTCCGGCGTCGGTCCGGCATTGGGCGAAGCCCTGACCGGGATGGGCCTGCCGATTGCGCTGACCTGCTTCATTCTGGCCGCTGCGGTACGTATTATTCAGGGTTCCGCGACGGTTGCGTGTCTGACTGCGGTGGGCCTGGTGATGCCGGTGATTGAACAGCTGCATTACAGCGGCGCTCAGCTGGCGGCGCTGTCTATCTGTATCGGCGGCGGTTCTATCGTGGTGAGCCACGTGAACGACGCAGGCTTCTGGCTGTTCGGTAAGTTTACCGGCGCGACGGAAGCGCAGACGCTGAAAACCTGGACCATGATGGAAACCATTCTTGGTACGGTAGGCGCGATTGTCGGTATGATTGCGTTTACGCTGTTAAGTTAATGCACCACCCGTTGTAGGCCTGATAAGCGCAGCGCCATCAGGCCGTCCGGCGCATATTGCCGGATGGCGGCGTAAACGCCTTATCCGGCCTACAGACGGTCTTTGGCCGGGCAATTGCCCGGTTTTATCCCTTCATCCACATCCGAATGCCGTCCAGGAACATCTGGGTCGCCATCATCACCAGAATCAATCCCATCAGACGTTCTAACGCGTTAACCCCTTTCTCGCCCAGCAGGCGCAGGAACAGCGACGACTGCAGCAAAATCACCACTGTGCCGCCCCAGGCAATCAGCAGCGCAATCACCAGGTGTGACAGATTATTGGGATACTGATGCGACAGCAGCATCAGCGTTGCCAGCAGCGTCGGCCCGGCAACCAGCGGAATGGCAAGCGGGACAATAAACGGCTCTTCACCCGCCGGCAGCCCCGAGCTGTTTCCCGTCGCGCTGGGGAAAATCATCTTAATGGCAATCAGGAATAAAATGATGCCGCCGGAGATGGAGACCGTCTCGGCGCGCAGGTTTAAAAACGCCAGAATCTTCTCGCCCGCGAAGAGAAAAATCAGCATCAGCAGGAGTGCGATTAAAAGCTCACGTATCATGATCGCTTTGCGGCGCTTGGGTTCCGTGTGTTTTAGCACCGACATAAAAATGGGCAAATTTCCCAGTGGATCCATAATCAGGATCAATAAAACAGCGGCGGAAAAGATTTCACTCATGACTCAAATTCCCTGATAATTGTTGTGGAATTTCTGCTCTACACATCGTCTTCGTTGCGGAGTTCAACGTAGAAAAATGTGACCCCTATAGCAGGGGGAATAAGTTGCATTTCTGATTGCTACGCAATCATTGATTAATTTCACTTGCGACTTTAGCTGCTTTTTGTAATGTGAAGGGATGCCCAGTGGAACTGGTAAGCAATAACAGCACATATCTGCAGGAAAATTCGTTATGAAAAATGTTGGTTTTATCGGCTGGCGCGGGATGGTCGGCTCTGTACTCATGCAACGCATGGTTGAAGAGCGCGACTTTGACGCCATTCGCCCGGTCTTCTTCTCCACCTCTCAGTTAGGTCAAGCTGCGCCGTCGTTCGGCGGCACCACCGGTGGTAAGCTTCAGGACGCCTACGATCTTGAAGCGCTGAAGGCGCTCGACATTATTGTTACCTGTCAGGGCGGCGATTATACCAACGAAATCTATCCTAAGCTGCGTGAAAGCGGCTGGCAGGGTTACTGGATTGACGCAGCCTCCTCGCTGCGCATGAAAGATGACGCCATCATTATTCTCGACCCGGTGAACCAGCAGGTCATCACCGACGGTCTGAACAACGGGATTAAAACCTTTGTCGGCGGCAACTGCACCGTCAGCCTGATGCTGATGTCGCTGGGCGGCCTGTTTGCCAACGATCTGGTTGAGTGGGCCTCGGTCGCTACCTATCAGGCGGCTTCCGGCGGCGGCGCGCGCCATATGCGCGAGCTGCTGACCCAAATGGGTCTGCTGCATAATCACGTCGCCAGCGAACTGGCCGACCCGGCTTCCGCCATCCTCGACATCGAACGCAAAGTCACCACGTTGACCCGCAGCGGCGATCTGCCGGTCGATAACTTTGGCGTCCCGCTGGCGGGCGGCCTGATTCCGTGGATCGACAAGCAGCTCGACAACGGCCAGAGCCGTGAAGAGTGGAAAGGCCAGGCGGAAACCAACAAAATTCTCGCGACCTCCTCGGTTATTCCGGTGGATGGGTTATGCGTACGTATCGGCGCGCTGCGCTGCCACAGCCAGGCATTCACCCTGAAATTGAAAAAAGATATTTCCATAAGTTCTGTGGAGGAATTACTGGCTGCGCACAATCCGTGGGCGAAAGTGGTGCCAAACGATCGTGAAATCACGATGCGCGAACTCACCCCGGCGGCGGTCACCGGTACGCTGACCACGCCAGTTGGGCGTTTGCGCAAACTGAATATGGGGCCGGAATACCTGTCAGCGTTCACCGTTGGCGACCAGCTCCTGTGGGGCGCAGCCGAGCCGCTGCGTCGTATGCTACGTCAATTGGCGTAAACATTTATTCATCGATGAGGGGTGGCAAACCACCCCTTTTTTTTGCGTAATACAAGGGAGTAAACGCAGTTATGTCTATTTTTCTCTCAGGAGTCAGGTAAAGCGTTGACTATGCTTTAATCAAGGTCTGTCACCTTGACTGAAGGTTGAACGGGGCCGAGAGAGGCACACAACTTCGTGCCGCACCGTTCAGGTCACAAATGTCGCCATTTAAATTGGATTGAGGCGATACAAAAACTAAGGATGATGAAGCATGTCTGATCGTGTTGATAGAGACGTGATTAATGCACTGATCGCAGGCCATTTTGCGGATCCTTTTTCCGTACTGGGGATGCACAGAACGGAAGCAGGGCTGGAAGTCCGGGCGTTACTGCCTGACGCGACCGACGTTTGGGTGATTGAACCCAAAACCGGGCGCAAAGTGGGCAAGCTGGAGTGCGTGGACTCACGCGGTTTCTTTTGTGGCATTCTGCCGCGTCGTAAAAATTTCTTCCGCTATCAGTTGGCTGTCGTTTGGCATGGCCAACAGAATCTTATTGATGACCCCTATAGCTTTGGCCCATTGCTCCAGGAAATGGATGCATGGTTGCTGTCCGAAGGTACCCACCTGCGCCCGTATGAAACACTGGGCGCGCATGCGGACACCATGGACGGCGTTACCGGGACACGTTTTGCCGTTTGGGCGCCTAATGCCCAGCGCGTCTCCGTCGTCGGGCAGTTCAACTACTGGGACGGCCGCCGTCACCCGATGCGTCTGCGTCGGGAAACCGGAATTTGGGAGCTGTTCATCCCCGGCGCGCATAACGGTCAGCTGTATAAGTTCGAGATGATCGACGCTCGCGGCGCGCTGCGGATTAAAGCAGACCCTTATGCCTTTGAAGCACAGATGCGCCCGGAAACGGCATCGCTAATCTGCGGGCTACCGCCAAAAGTTGAGCAGAGCGAAGAACGCAAAGAAGCCAACCAGTTCGACGCGCCTATCTCTATCTACGAGGTGCACCTGGGTTCCTGGCGCCGTCATACCGACAACAACTACTGGCTGAGCTACCGCGAGCTGGCCGAGCAGCTGGTGCCGTACGCTAAATGGATGGGCTTTACCCATCTGGAGCTGCTGCCGGTTAACGAGCACCCGTTTGACGGCAGCTGGGGCTATCAGCCAACCGGGCTGTATGCGCCGACCCGCCGCTTCGGTACGCGCGAAGATTTCCGCTACTTTATCAACGCCGCGCACGCCGCCGGTCTGAACGTCATTCTTGACTGGGTTCCGGGGCACTTCCCGTCGGATGACTTCGCGCTGGCCGAGTTTGACGGTACCAACCTGTACGAGCACAGCGACCCGCGTGAAGGCTACCATCAGGACTGGAATACCCTGATTTATAACTATGGCCGCCGTGAAGTGAGTAACTTCCTGACGGGCAACGCCCTGTACTGGGTGGAGCGCTTCGGTATTGATGCGCTGCGCGTCGATGCGGTGGCGTCAATGATTTACCGCGACTACTCTCGTAAAGAGGGCGAGTGGATCCCGAACGAGTTCGGTGGCCGCGAAAACCTTGAAGCGATTGAGTTTCTGCGTCAGACCAACCGCGTGTTGGGCGAGCAGGTTCCCGGCGCGGTGAGTATGGCGGAAGAGTCGACCGACTTTGCCGGCGTCTCACGCCCGTCCGATATGGGTGGCCTGGGCTTCTGGTTTAAGTGGAACCTGGGCTGGATGCACGACACCCTGGACTACATGAAGCTCGATCCGGTTCATCGCCAGTACCATCACGACAAAATGACCTTCGGCATGCTGTACAACTACACGGAAAACTTCGTGTTGCCGTTATCGCATGACGAAGTGGTCCACGGTAAAAAATCCATTCTTGACCGTATGCCGGGCGACGCGTGGCAGAAGTTCGCCAACCTGCGCGCCTACTACGGCTGGATGTTCGCTTTCCCGGGCAAAAAGCTGCTGTTTATGGGCGATGAGTTTGCTCAGGGCCGTGAATGGAACTTTGACGGCAGCCTCGACTGGCATCTGCTGGAGGGCGACGATAACTGGCATCACGGGGTACAGCGTCTGGTGCGCGACCTCAACCATACCTATCGTCACCATAAAGCGATGCACGAGCTGGACTTTGACCCGTACGGGTTCGAGTGGCTGGTGGTTGATGACCACGCGCGTTCGGTATTCGCCTTTGTCCGCCGCGACAAAGCCGGGAACGAAGTGATTGTGGTCAGTAACTTTACGCCGGTACCGCGCCACGACTATCGCTTCGGCATTAATCAGCCGGGCCGCTGGCGTGAAGTGCTGAATACCGATTCCGCCCATTACCACGGTAGCAACGCCGGTAACGGCGGCGTGGTGCACAGCGATAATCTCGAAAGCCACGGTCGCCCGCAGTCGCTGAGCCTGACGCTGCCGCCGCTGTCGACTATCTGGCTGGTACGGGAAGGGGATTAACCACATGGGGCAACTCGCAGCAGGGAAACCCGCGCCGCTCGGCGCCAGCTTTGACGGCGAGGGCGTGAACTTCACGCTTTTTTCGGCGCATGCCCAGCGGGTAGAACTCTGCGTGTTTGACGCGCAGGGCAACGAGTCGCGCTATGACCTTCCCGCCCGGAGCGGCGACGTCTGGCACGGCTATTTGCCTTATGCGGGCCCCGGCTTACGTTACGGTTATCGGGTGTATGGTCCGTGGGATCCGCAGCAGGGCTACCGCTTTAACCCGGCAAAGCTGCTGCTCGACCCGTGCTGTTTTCGCGCCGAGGGCGACCCGGTAGACGACCCGCGTTTTCACGATGGCTACGACGCGCCGGATGAACGCGACAGCGCGCCGGTAGCGCCAAAATCGGTGGTCGTAGACTTAGCCTACGACTGGCAGGACGACGCCGCACCGCGCACCGCGTGGGGCAAAACCGTTATCTACGAAGCGCACGTCAAAGGGCTGACCCTGCGCCACCCGGGGCTGCCGGATGCCATCCGCGGTACCTATAAGGCGCTGGGCCACCCGGTGATGATCGACTACTTCAAGCGGCTTGGCATCACGGCGCTGGAGCTGCTGCCGGTGGCGCATTTTGCCAGCGAACAGCGTCTACTGCGGATGGGGCTGCGCAACTACTGGGGCTACAACCCGCTGGCGATGTTTGCTCTGTCGCCGCGTTACGCCAGCGCGCCCGAGCACGCGCTGGACGAGTTTCGCGATGCGGTAAAAGCGCTGCATCAGGCCGGTATCGAGGTGATCCTCGATGTGGTGCTGAATCACAGCGCCGAGTTGGATCTGCATTGTCAGACCTTCTCGCTGCGGGGGATTGATAACCGCAGCTATTATTGGTTGAGAGAAGATGGCGATTATCACAACTGGACGGGCTGCGGCAACACGCTGAATCTCAGTCACCCGGGCGTCGTGGAGTACGCCCGTCAGTGCCTGCGGTTCTGGGTTGACGTGTGCCACGTTGATGGTTTTCGTTTTGATTTAGCGTCGGTGATTGGCCGTACGCCGGGCTATCGTCAGGATGCGCCGCTGTTTAAGGCTATCCATGACGACCCGGTACTGTCGACGGTGAAGCTGATTGCTGAACCGTGGGATATCGGCGACGGTGGCTACCAGGTGGGGAACTTCCCGCCCGGTTTCAGCGAGTGGAATGACCGTTTCCGTGATGCTATGCGTCGCTTCTGGCTTGAGGAGTCGCTGTCGCTGGGGGAATTTGCCCAGCGCTTCGCCGCCTCTAGCGACGTCTTTCAGCATCAGGAGAGGCAACCGCACGCCGCCATCAACCTGGTCACCGCTCACGATGGCTTCACCCTGCGCGATTGTGTGAGCTTCAACAATAAGCACAACGACGCCAACGGCGAAGAGAATCGTGACGGAACCAGCAATAACCATAGCAATAATCATGGTATCGAAGGATTGGAAGCAAACCTGGATGTAATGGCGCGTCGGCAGGGTAGCGTTCAGGCGCTGCTGACAACGCTGCTGTTATCGCAGGGAACGCCAATGTTGCTGGCCGGTGACGAACACGGTCACAGCCAGCAAGGTAACAACAATGCCTACTGCCAGGACAATTCGTTGACCTGGCTTGATTGGGAAAATGCGGATGATGCGCTGACCGACTTTACCGCCGCTCTAATCCATCTGCGCCAGCAAATTCCGGCTTTAACGGAGGATCGCTGGTGGCAGGAGGGCGACGGCAACGTGCAATGGCTCAATCAGGACGCGCAGCCGCTGTCTGCCGAGGAGTGGCAGCACGGGGCGCGCCGGATGCAGATTCTGCTTTCCGATCGCTGGCTCATTACGCTCAATGCGACGCAGAACGTGGCAAACCTGAAGTTACCCGTGGGGGAATGGCGCGCCGTTCCTCCATTTACCGGCGATGAAGCGCCGGTCGTCATGGCTGTCTGGCATGGGCCTGCGCACGGAGTGTGCGTATTTCAAAGGTCATAGTCTCTGAATTACCCGGAACCCCGCACCTGTGCGGGGACTACCTAATAACCCGGAAGGACGAGCAACAAAAGGAGTTAATCATGGTTAGGCTAGAAAAAAACGATCCCTTAATGCTGGCTCGCCAGTTACCTATCAAATCCGTCGCCCTGATTCTGGCGGGCGGACGCGGAACGCGATTAAAGGATCTCACCAATAAACGGGCAAAACCCGCTGTCCACTTCGGCGGTAAATTCCGCATTATCGACTTTGCATTATCTAACTGCCTGAACTCCGGGATCCGCCGTATCGGCGTGATTACGCAGTACCAGTCCCACACGCTGGTGCAGCACATCCAGCGCGGCTGGTCCTTCTTCAGCGAAGAGATGAACGAATTTGTGGATCTGCTGCCGGCTCAGCAGCGGATGCACGGTGAAAACTGGTATCGCGGTACCGCCGATGCGGTGACCCAGAACCTCGACATTATTCGCCGCTATAAAGCGGAGTATGTGGTGATCCTCGCCGGTGACCACATCTACAAACAAGATTACTCGCGCATGCTGATCGACCACGTCGAAAAAGGCGCGCGTTGCACCGTGGCGTGCATTCCGGTGCCCATTGAAGAGGCATCGGCGTTCGGCGTCATGGCGGTTGACGAAAACGACAAGATTATCGACTTCGTGGAAAAACCGGCTAACCCGCCGGCCATGCCGAGTGACCCAAGCAAATCGCTCGCCAGCATGGGTATCTATGTCTTTGATGCGGATTACCTTTATGAACTGCTGGAGCAGGATGACGTCAACGAAAATTCCAGCCACGACTTCGGCAAAGATTTAATTCCGTTAATTACCAAAGCTGGCGCGGCTTATGCACATCCTTTCCCGCTGTCCTGCGTACAGTCCGACCCGGATGCCGAACCGTACTGGCGCGATGTGGGAACGCTGGAAGCCTACTGGAAAGCGAACCTCGACCTGGCGTCGGTGACCCCTGAGCTGGATATGTACGATCAGCACTGGCCTATCCGTACCCATATGGAGTCCCTGCCTCCGGCGAAGTTCGTCCAGGACCGCTCCGGCAGCCACGGCATGACCCTGAACTCGCTGGTCTCCGGCGGCTGTATTATTTCCGGTTCGGTGGTGGTGCAGTCGGTGCTGTTCCCGCGCGTGCGCGTGAACTCGTTCTGTAACATTGATTCGGCAGTCTTACTGCCAGACGTGTGGGTTGGGCGCTCCTCACGCCTGCGTCGCTGCGTCATCGACCGGGCCTGCGTGATTCCAGAAGGCATGGTGATCGGTGAAGATGCGGAAGAGGATGCGCGTCGCTTCTACCGTTCAGAAGAAGGGATCGTGCTGGTAACGCGCGAGATGTTGCGGCAGCTGGGGTACAAACAGGAGCGATAATGCAGGTTTTACACGTTTGTTCAGAGATGTTCCCGTTATTAAAAACGGGTGGCCTTGCGGATGTGATCGGCGCGCTGCCGGCGGCACAGATTGCCGAAGGGACTGACGCTCGCGTGCTGTTACCCGCGTTTCCGGATATCCGCCGCGGGATTACGGATGCCAAAGTGGTGACGCGTCGTGATACGTTCGCCGGGCGCATTACGCTGCTGTTCGGCCACTATAACGGCGTTGGTATTTACCTGATTGATGCGCCGCATCTCTACGATCGCCCTGGGAGCCCGTATCACGATACGCACCTGAACGCCTATCCCGATAACGTGAAGCGCTTTGCGCTGCTGGGCTGGGTGGGCAGTGAAATGGCCTGCGGCCTGGATCCGTTCTGGCGTCCGGACGTGGTGCATGCCCACGACTGGCACGCGGGCCTGGCCCCGGCCTATCTGGCGGCCCGCGGTCGCCCGGCGAAATCGGTGTTTACGGTACATAATCTGGCGTATCAGGGGCTGTTTTACAGCCACCATATGGATGAAATCCAGCTGCCGGCAGAATACTTCAACATGCACGGGCTGGAATTCCACGGGCAGATTTCGTTCCTGAAAGCGGGGCTGTTCTTCGCGGATCATATTACCGCCGTCAGCCCAACCTACGCCCGGGAGATTACCGAACCGCAGTTTGCCTACGGTATGGAAGGGCTGCTGCGTCAGCGGCATAAAGAAGGCCGTCTGTCGGGGATTCTCAACGGCGTGGATGACAACGTCTGGAGTCCGGAAAAAGACCTGTTGCTGCCAGCAAGCTATAGTCGCGATACGCTAGAGAAGAAAGCGGAGAATAAACGGCAGCTGCAGATTGCGATGGGGCTGAAGGTCAGCGACACCGCGCCGCTGTTTGCCGTGGTCAGCCGCCTCACCAGCCAGAAAGGGCTGGATCTGGTGCTGGAAGCCCTGCCGGGCCTGCTGGAGCAGGGCGGTCAGTTGGCGCTGTTAGGCGCAGGCGATCCGGTATTGCAGGAAGGTTTTCTCGCCGCCGCCGCGGAACATCCGGGGCAGGTGGGGGTACAGATTGGCTACCACGAAGCGTTCTCGCACCGCATTATTGGCGGCGCGGATGTCATCCTGGTGCCGAGCCGCTTTGAGCCATGCGGCTTAACGCAGCTTTACGGTTTGAAGTACGGCACGCTGCCGTTGGTCCGTCGCACCGGCGGTCTGGCGGATACCGTGGCGGATAGCTCGCTGGAAAACCTGGCTGACGGTATCGCCAGCGGTTTTGTCTTTGAAGACAGCAACGCCTGGTCGCTGCTCAGAGCCATCCGCCGTGCTTTCGTATTATGGTCTCGTCCGTCGCTCTGGCGCTATGTACAACGTCAGGCGATGAACATGGATTTTAGCTGGCAGGTTGCTGCACACGCTTATCGTGAGCTTTACCAACGCCTGATCTAACTACGGGGATCTGAGTTATGAATGCACCCTTTACGTATGCATCACCGACCCTCAGCGTTGAGGCACTGAAGCACTCTATTGCCTATAAGCTGATGTTCATCATCGGGAAAGATCCGGCTATCGCTAACAAACACGAATGGCTGAACGCCACCCTGTTTGCCGTTCGCGATCGTCTGGTCGAACGCTGGTTGCGCTCGAACCGCGCTCAGCTTTCCCAGGAAACACGGCAGGTTTACTACCTGTCGATGGAGTTTTTGATTGGCCGCACGCTTTCCAATGCGCTGTTGTCGTTAGGCCTGTATGACGACGTGAAAAACGCGCTGGAAGGCATGTGGTTAGACCTCGAAGAGCTGATCGACGAAGAGAACGACCCGGGCCTTGGCAACGGCGGTTTGGGGCGTCTGGCGGCCTGCTTCCTTGACTCGCTGGCGACGCTGGCGCTGCCGGGGCGCGGCTACGGTATTCGCTATGATTACGGCATGTTTAAGCAGAACATCGTCGACGGTCGTCAGAAAGAGTCGCCGGATTACTGGCTGGAGTACGGTAACCCGTGGGAGTTCCCGCGCCACAACACCCGCTACAGAGTGCGTTTCGGTGGCCGCGTGCAGATGGAAGGCAAAACCAGCCGCTGGCTGGAAACCGAAGAGATTCTGGCGGTCGCCTACGATCAAATTATCCCCGGCTACGACACCGACGCGACCAACACGCTGCGTCTGTGGAACGCCCAGGCCAGTAGCGAAATCAACCTGGGTAAATTTAACCAGGGCGATTACTTCGCCGCGGTGGAGGATAAAAACCACTCGGAGAACGTATCCCGCGTGCTCTACCCGGATGATTCCACCTATTCCGGGCGCGAGCTGCGCCTGCGTCAGGAGTACTTCCTGGTCTCCGCCACGGTGCAGGATATTTTAAACCGCCACTACATGTTGCATAAAACTTATGACAACCTGGCGGATAAAATTGCCATCCACCTCAACGACACCCATCCGGTGCTGTCGATCCCTGAGCTGATGCGCCTGTTGATTGACGAGCACAAGTTCAGCTGGGACGACGCGTTTAACGTCACCTGCCAGGTCTTCTCATACACCAACCACACGCTGATGAGCGAAGCGCTGGAAACCTGGCCGGTGGACATGCTCGGCAAAATTCTGCCGCGTCATTTGCAGATTATCTTCGAGATTAACGACTACTTCCTGAAGACGCTGCAGGAACAGTACCCGAACGACACCGCGCTGCTGAGCCGCACCTCGATCATCGACGAGTCTAACGGCCGCCGCGTACGCATGGCGTGGCTGGCGGTGGTGGTGAGTAAGAAGGTCAACGGCGTTTCCGAACTGCACTCGAACCTGATGGTGCAATCGCTGTTCGCCGACTTCGCCGCTATCTTCCCGACTCGCTTTACCAACGTCACTAACGGCGTGACGCCGCGCCGCTGGCTGGCGTTGGCCAACCCGGCGCTCTCCGGCGTGCTGGACGAAAATATCGGCCAGACGTGGCGTTCGGATCTCAGTCAGTTGAGCGAGCTGGAACAGCACATCGATTATCCGAAGGTGAATCAGGCGGTGCAGCACGCCAAGCTGGAGAACAAAAAGCGCCTCGCGGCGTTTATTGCCCAGAACCTGAACGTGGTGGTGAACCCCCACGCGCTGTTTGACGTGCAGATCAAGCGTATCCACGAATACAAGCGTCAACTGATGAACGTGCTGCACGTGATCGCCCGCTACAACCGCATCAAGGCCGATCCGGATGCGAAGTGGGTGCCGCGGGTGAATATCTTCGCCGGTAAAGCGGCGTCGGCCTACTACATGGCGAAGCACATCATTCACCTGATCAACGACGTGGCGGACGTGATCAACAACGATCCGCAGATTGGCGATAAGCTGAAAGTGGTGTTTATCCCGAACTACAGCGTGAGCCTGGCGCAGATGATCATTCCGGCGGCCGATCTTTCCGAGCAGATTTCGCTGGCGGGGACGGAAGCCTCCGGCACCAGTAACATGAAGTTTGCGCTCAACGGGGCATTAACCATCGGTACGCTGGACGGGGCTAACGTGGAGATGCAGGAACACGTGGGGGCGGATAACTTCTTTATCTTTGGCAACACGGCTGAAGAGGTGGAGGCGCTGCGCCGTAAGGGCTACAGCCCGCGCGACTACTACGAGCAGGATGAAGAGCTGCGCCAGGTGCTGACGCAAATCGCCACCGGCGTGTTCAGCCCGAGCGAGCCGGGGCGTTACCGTGACCTGGTGGATTCGCTGATTAACTTCGGCGACCACTATCAGGTACTGGCCGATTTCCGTAGCTATGTGGACTGTCAGGACAGGGTCGATGAGCTGTATCAGGAGCCGGAGCAGTGGACCACCAAAGCGATGCACAACATCGCCAACATGGGCTACTTCTCCTCTGACCGCACGATCAAAGAGTATGCCGAGCATATCTGGTATATCGAGCCGGTAAGGCTGTAAACGTCAAACGGGGCCAATCGGCCCCGTTTCTTTTTCCCTGATCGCTTACGACGCCAGCGAAAATTCAGGCTTTCCCAGCGTTTTCACCAGCCATGCGCTAATCCGTGACTGCTGTTCGGCGTTCAGCCACATTCCCTGCTTAGTACGACGCCAGATAGCATCGTCGAGGCAACGCACCCATTCGTGTTCGACCAGGTAACGCAGCTCCGCTTCGTAAAACTCATGGCCGAAATCTTCGCCCAGCCCGGCAATATCCTTCGCATCGCCAATAATCAGCTCGCTGTTGCTGCCGTAGGTGCGGGCAAAGTGGCGGGCCAGTGACTCGCTGATAAACGGATAGCGGCGGCGCAGCTTCGCCGCGTAGTCGTCACGATCGCTGCCAATCTCACCGCCCGGCAGCACCGCGCCTTTGGTCCAGGCTGGGCCAATGCCTTGATAGTAAGGGGCCAGTTTCTCGAGCGCGTGTTCTGCCAGCTTACGGTAGGTGGTGAGCTTGCCGCCAAACACCGACAGCAGAGGCGCTTTGCCGTGGTCGTCATGGATATCCAACGTATAGTCGCGGGTGATCGCCTGCGGAGAATCCGACTCGTCGTCACACAGCGGGCGCACGCCGGAGTAGGTCCAGACGATATCTTCACGAGCGAGCTGTTTCTTAAAGTGGCCGTTGTAGACCTTCAGCAGATAGCTAATCTCGCTTTCGTCGATTTCGACGTTTTTCGGATCGCCGTGGTACTCCACGTCGGTGGTGCCAATAATTGAGAACTCGTCCATCCACGGGATCACAAACACGATGCGCTTATCTTCGTTTTGCAGAATGTAGGCCTGCTTCTGGTTGTGCACGCGCGGTACCACAATATGGCTGCCCTTGATCAGGCGGATGCCGTATGGCGAAGGCTGATGCATCCCGTCGTCGAAGAACTGTTTGACCCACGGGCCGGTGGCATTCACCAGGCCGCGCGCCTGCCAGCGGAATTTTTCGCCGCTGTCGATATCTTCCGCTTCCACCACCCACAGGCCGTTTTCACGTTTCGCCGAGATTGCGCGCGTACGGGTTCGGACTTCGCCGCCTTTTTTCACCACCATTTGCGCATTAGCCAGGACCAGGCGAGCATCGTCGACCCAGCAGTCTGAATATTCGAAACCGCGCACGATTTCCGGCTTCAGGACCGACTCTGCGCCAAAACGCAAACCGGTAGACGCAGGCAGGCTGGTACGCTTGCCCAGGTGATCGTACATAAACAGACCGGTACGGATCATCCACGCCGGGCGCAGATGCGGGCGGTGTGGCAGACGAAAACGCATCGGAATGGCGATGTGCGGGGCCATCTTCAGCAGCACTTCACGCTCGGCCAGCGCTTCGCTGACCAGACGGAATTCGTAGTATTCAAGGTAGCGCAGGCCGCCATGGATCAGTTTCGAGCTGGCGCTCGACGTGGCGCAGGCCAGATCTCTGGCTTCCAGCATCAGCACGGATAATCCGCGCCCCGCCGCATCAGCCGCAATGCCCGCACCGTTGATACCGCCACCGATGACAATCAGATCTTTGGTTTCCATTATTGCTACCTCAGGGACTTTCGTTATAGCTCATTAATGTTCGATATCGCTCATAATAGCAAGTAAACGCGCTTTTGGTAACATTGAAAAAACATTTTAGAGTGATGTGCATAACATATTGGCGTTTACGTGGCCTGAAGACGTACACTTGGCGGTAAAATGTCGCCAGCAAGACAATACCTGCCATAACGATAAGAGAGCACCATGGAACAGTTTGAATGTATTAACGTAGAACAGGCGCACCAAAAGCTGCAGCAAAGCACCGCTGTGCTGGTGGATATTCGCGACCCGCAGAGCTTTGCGATGGGGCATACCCCAGGCGCGTTTCATCTGACGAACGATACGCTGGGCGCGTTTATGCGCGATAACGATTTTGAAACGCCGGTGATGGTGATGTGCTACCACGGTAATAGCAGCAAAGGTGCCGCGCAGTACCTGTTGCAGCAGGGTTATGACCAGGTCTACAGCGTTGACGGCGGCTTTGATGCCTGGCACCGTCACTTCCCGGCTGAAGTGGAACACGCCGCTTTCTAAAACGGCTGAGTTTGCCCATTCTTGATACCGCCTGCTGCCAGGCGGTCATTGCGCGCCTTAGCAACGTATCTGTCTGCGTTTGGGTATATACTGTCCTCTTTTGTGTGGAATAGAAGCGACCTGCTGAATGTTGATGATCACCTCTTTTACCAACCCGCGCGTGGCCCAGGCCTTTGTTGACTATATGGCAACGCAGGGGATTATTCTGACTATCCAGCAGCATACGCGCAGCGATGTCTGGCTTTCTGATGAAGCACAGGAGGCCTGTGTGCGCGACGAGCTGGAGCGCTTCCTTGAGAATCCGGCCGACCCGCGCTACCTGGCGGCGAGCTGGCAGTCCGGGCAGACCAACAGCGGCCTGCACTATCGTCGTTTCCCTTTCCTTGCCACGCTGAAAGCCGGTGCCGGCCCGGTGACGATGAGCATCATGGCGGTCTGCATTCTGGTCTTTATTCTGATGAGCGTCATCGGCGATCAGCCGGTCATGATTTGGCTCGCCTGGCCGTACGACGATTCGCTGAAATTTGAAGTCTGGCGCTATTTTACCCACGCATTCATGCATTTCTCGTTCGTCCATATCCTCTTTAACCTGCTATGGTGGTGGTATCTTGGCGGCGCGATAGAGAAACGCATTGGCAGCGGCAAGCTGGTGGTGATTACCGTCATCAGCGCGCTGCTGAGCGGCTTTATTCAGCATCAGTTCAGCGGTCCGTGGTTTGGCGGCCTTTCCGGCGTGGTTTATGCCTTGATGGGCTACGCCTGGCTGCGCGGTGAGCGCGACCCGCAGAGCGGCATCTTCCTGCCGCGCGGGCTGATTATGTTCTCATTGGTCTGGCTGATTGCCGGGTGGTTCAACGTTTTTGGGATGTCGATTGCGAACGGCGCGCACGTCACCGGGCTGGTGATTGGTCTGGCTATGGCCTTCGTCGATACGCTTAATGTGCGAAAGCGAGCATAATTTTCCAGGGATTCATCATGAAACAAACACAACGTCATGACGCGATAATCGAACTGGTCAAACTCCAGGGCTATGTCAGTACGGAAGAGCTGGTGGAGCACTTTTCTGTCAGCCCCCAGACCATTCGTCGCGATTTGAATGACCTTGCGGAACAGAAAAAAATCTTGCGCCACCACGGCGGCGCGGCGCTGCCGTCGAGCTCGGTAAACGCCTCGTGGCACGATAGAAAAGCGACGCAAACGGCCGAGAAAGAGCGTATTGCACAGAAGGTGGCAAGCCAGATCCCGAACGGCTCGGCGCTGTTTATCGACATCGGAACGACGCCGGAAGCGGTGGCCCACGCGCTGCTTAATCACAGCGATCTGCGCATCGTGACCAACAACCTTAACGTGGCCAATACGTTGATGGTGAAAGAAGATTTTCGCATTATTCTGGCTGGCGGTGAGTTGCGAAGCCGCGATGGCGGTATCATCGGCGAGGCGACGCTGGACTTCATCTCCCAGTTCCGTCTCGACTTCGGCATTCTCGGCATCAGCGGTATCGACAGCGACGGTTCGCTGCTGGAGTTTGACTATCACGAGGTGCGCACCAAACGCGCGATTATCGACAACTCCCGCCACGTGATTTTGGTTGTCGACCATTCGAAATTTGGCCGTAACGCTATGGTCAATATGGGCAGTATCAGCATGGTGGATGCGGTATACACCGACGTGCTGCCGCCGCCGGGCGTGATGCAGGTGATTGCCGAAAATGAGGTGCAGCTGGAGCTGTGCTAAGGCCTGATAAGCTTCGCGCTATCAGGCGGTGGTCAGAAAGGAGAAACGTAAAACGTTTCTCCTTTTTTTGATTAAACCCCATACCCCATCATCTTCAGCAACTGCTGTGCGTGCTGCACCGCATCCTGACGATGCGCCACGCCAAGCTTCTGATAAAGGTTACGGATATGGGTTTTGATGGTGGTTGCCGCCACGTCCAGTTCACCGGCAATCTGCTCGTTGCTGTAGCCTGAATAGATAAGCCCCAGCACCTGCCACTCACGCTGGGTGAGCGGGCTGGTACGGATGAGCTCCGGCACTTCCGGGTGGTTCAGCAGGCGCTCGACGAAGCTTTCGTCGAAGTGGGCGAACTTATGACGATGGTGCTGGTTAATTTCACGCAGAATGCGCTGGGCGCGGTGCTGGTCCAGCTCCGGCAGCGTATTCAGCTGAATCAGCTGGCGCAGCTGCTGGGCCATCGCTTCGCCTTCAATCACAAAGTGGCTGATAAACCCGGTGCGGTTGGCGAGCTGGAGCGCTTCCAGCAGCACGCGCTGGGCTTCATTCTTATTACCCGCCTGCCAGTGCAACTGGTTGAGCAGCAGCAGGTTGCGGTTGAGATCGCTCATCAGGCGCAGCCCACGGGCATTCTCATTCAGCTCTTCGAGCACCATTTCAGCCGAGTCGAACTCGCCCAGCAGAATCTGCGCGCGGGCGATGTTACGCCACTGGCCCTGCAGGAAGTGGTTGTTGGCGAACTCCGGTTTCGGCGTGTGGCGCAGCCAGTGAGCCGCCGCTTTTTTATCGCCGACCATCTGCCAGTAGATGACGCGCACCTTATCCGCGTTGGAGACCCAGTCGCTGTGATAGGCGCCGTTGCCGAGCAGATTTTCCAGACGGTTCAGGTGGTTGCGGGCGTTATCCAGGTCGCCGCGCGCCAGCGAGCACTGTACCTGTAACGTCAGGCACTGGAGCTGCTGCTGCGGCTGGAAGCCGCTTAACACTTCAATGCCGGTGCGGGCGGCGGTTTCCGCCTCGTCGAGACGTGCCCACGCCCACAGCAGCTGCGCGCGGATGCGCAGCAGGAATTCATGCATCGGCAGCTGTTCCAGATGCTGGTCGCGAATCAGCTGGAAGCCTTTTTCCTGACACTCCCAGGCGGCCTGTAAGAAGCCCTGGGCAAACAAAATCTCGCTTTGTTGAATCAGACTCCACAGCGCGTAGTGCCAGATATCGTGGCGGCGTGCCATCTGTTCTGTTTGCTGCATCACGGCAATGGACTGGCTGAGTAGCCCCTTGCAGTGCAGCACTTCACCATGCACAGAGGTGGCAACAATACGGCTGTAGAAGTTAGCCAGCGGCAGCTCTTCCAGCGCCACGGTCGACAGACGTTCGGCTTCGTCCTGATCGCCGTCGTTGATCGCCACCTGTGCGCGCAGGGCGTTGAAATCACCGTGCAGCGAGGTGTCCATTTCGGACGTCATCTCCTGTTCGGCGCGGGCCAGCAGGGTGTTCACTTCACTATAACGGTGCTGGCTTTGCATCAGCCAGGCCTGGAGAAGCACCAGACGCGGGTTCTCCAACAGGCTTTTCCACGGCAGCGCAGAGAGCGACTCTTCAAGCAGCGCCAGTTCGCTGTGGTGGAACAAGCCCCAGGCATGGTTCAGCAGAATATCGCGTAACATCGTCGGATCGCCCGCCGCCAGCGCGTGATGGATAGCTTCGCTCGGGAAGCCCTGGGCCATCCAGCTTTCCGCCGCCGCACGGTGGATTTCCGGCAGCTCGGTAGCCAGTTCCCACTGGCAGCGCTGACGCAGGAAGCTACAGAACAGCGGGTGGTAGTTGAACCACTCGCCGGAGTTATCCATGCGCTGAATAAACAGCCCCTGGCGTTCAATTTCTTCAAGGCGCATCTGGCCGTTTTCTTCACCGGTCACACGAGCAATGAGCGCGTCGTTCATTGAACGCAGCAGCGAACTTTTCAGCAGGAAGTTGCGCGTTTGCGAATCGACGTTATCCAGCACTTCATCCACCAGATAATCGGACAGGTGGCTGGCGTTAATCCCCGCCAGACGACGTGCAGAATGTTGGGTGGCGTTATTACGCTGGCGTGCGGAGAGCGCGATAAGCTGGAGCGCAGTGGCCCAACCGGCGACGTCGTCACACAGACGGCTGCTTTCCGCCGCTTCAATCGGCGAGGCTAAGCGGCAGTCGAAGAATTGTTTGGTTTCCGCATGCGTAAAGGAGAGCTGCTGGCTGCCAATCTCCAGCAGCTGATCGCGCACGCGCAGGTTGGCGATACCCAACTGCGGCAGATTGCGCGAGAGCACGACCAGCGTCAGGTTTTCCGGCTGGTGGCGCAGGAAGAAACGCATGGCATCGTGGATCACCGGGTTGTTAATCAGATGGTAGTCATCAATGACCAGATAGAGCGGACGTTGCCACTCGCTGAGCTCAATGAAAAGTTGCGCGAAAAGGGAGCTGAGGCTTGCGTACTGGCGCTTTTGCACCATGTTTTCGCTGGCCTCGCAATGCCCGCCCGTCGCCTGCTGGATAGCCGCGATCAGATAGCTGGCAAAGCGCTCCTGTTGGTTATCGCCCTCATCCAGCGAATACCAGCCAAGATCATTCATTCCTGCCGCCCATTGTGAGACGAGCGTGGTCTTTCCATAGCCAGCCGGACTGGTTATCAGCGCCAGACGATAATTGTTCGCGCCGGAAAGTTTCGCCAACAGCCGATCGCGAATCACCGTGTGTTCGAGACGGACTGGTCGACTGAGTTTTGACGGAATCAACATAGCTAATCACTTCACTGTGAGGATTGGAAAATGAGATTTTTTTTGCGCTTCGTAATTAATCCCTACAAAGGTCGGTCAAATGCCTATGTATTGCAAGTTATGTCCCGTTTTGATGTCCGCTAATTTGCGATATGTCACAATTTCTTTAATTTAATACCATCCACGTAGAACGGCTCGCAGAGCGCGGAAACATGGGGTTTCGTAACCTATTGTGGTTACATGTGAAAATAAACTTTAAGCACTAATGGAATAAAGAACGTTTAAAGATATGTCAGCGCACGTAATTTTCCGTAGAAACAATACGTATTAATTTGTTGCTTATTTCCGTACGGGGATTGTTTCCTTATTTACATATTTACTGCGAAACGGCATTTCATTTTATGACCTGGCGCGAAGATCTCGTGGACATAATCCCCGAGACTGAATTCTGCAAAAAGGACCTACTTGTCTGGCTGAAAAATGCGCAAAACTGCCGTCAGTCGCTAACGTTATAGTGGCGGCGATCACACTTTTCGCTCATCCCTGCGACTCCTCCCCGCCTAATCCAGGACAGGAGGAGGAAGTCGCGCATCCAGCCAGGCAAACTACCGCTAACGTTTATGTAAAAAGGATTCGATTTCACTATGTCACAGCCTACTTTTAATCACGATTCATTCCAGGCTGCCCTGACGCGTCAGTGGCAGCGTTTTGGCCTGCAGGCCGCTTCCGAAATGACGTCTCATCAGTGGTGGCAGGCTGTGAGCGGCGCGCTGGCTGAACAGCTGTCGGCGCAGCCGGTAGCGAAGCCAGCAAAAGATCAGCGCCACGTGAACTACATCTCCATGGAGTTCCTGATTGGCCGCCTGACCGGTAACAACCTGCTCAACCTCGGCTGGTATGAAGGGGTGAGCGAAGCGCTGAAAGCCTACAACATCAACCTGACTGACCTGCTGGAAGAAGAGACTGACCCGGCGCTGGGCAACGGTGGTCTGGGCCGTCTGGCAGCCTGCTTCCTCGACTCAATGGCCACCGTCGGCCAGTCCGCCACCGGCTATGGCCTGAACTACCAGTACGGTCTGTTCCGCCAGTCGTTTGCCGAAGGCCAGCAGATGGAAGCGCCGGACGACTGGCAGCGCGGTAGCTACCCGTGGTTCCGCCACAACGCAGCGCTGGATGTGCAGGTGGGCATCGGCGGTAAAGTGGTGAAAGGCGAATGGCAGCCAGCCTTCACGATTACCGGTGAAGCCTGGGATCTGCCGGTGCTGGGCTATCGTAACGGCGTCGCGCAGCCGCTGCGCCTGTGGCAGGCGAAACATGCGCACCCGTTCAATCTGACCAAATTCAACGACGGCGATTTCCTGCGCGCTGAGCAGCAGGGTATCGACGCCGAAAAACTGACTAAAGTGCTCTACCCGAACGACAACCACACCGCGGGTAAAAAACTGCGCCTGATGCAGCAGTACTTCCAGTGCGCCTGTTCGGTGGCCGATATTCTGCGTCGCCACCATCTGGCGGGCCGTAAGCTGCACGAACTGGCCGATTTCGAAGTTATCCAGTTGAACGATACGCACCCGACCATCGCCATTCCGGAACTGCTGCGCGTGCTGATTGACGAGCACCAGCTGAGCTGGGATGACGCCTGGGCTATCACCAGCAAAACCTTCGCCTACACCAACCACACCCTGATGCCAGAAGCGCTGGAGTGCTGGGATGAGAAGCTGGTGAAAGCGCTGCTGCCGCGTCATATGCAGATCATCAAAGAGATTAACGACCGCTTTAAGAAGCTGGTTGACGCGACCTGGCCGGGCGATGAAGCCGTCTGGGCGAAGCTGGCCGTGGTGCACAGCAAACAGGTACGCATGGCGAACATGTGCGTAGTGAGCGGCTTTGCGGTTAACGGCGTGGCGGCACTGCACTCTGACCTGGTGGTGAAGGATCTGTTCCCGGAATATCATCAGCTGTGGCCGACCCGTTTCCACAACGTCACCAACGGCATCACGCCGCGTCGCTGGATCAAACAGTGCAACCCGGCTCTGGCCGCGCTGCTGGATAAATCGCTGAAAAAAGAGTGGGCTAACGATCTCGACCAGTTGATCAATCTGGAAAAATACGCCGACGATGCGAAGTTCCGTCAGCAGTACCGCGACATCAAGCTGGCGAACAAAGAGCGCCTGGTGAAATTCATCAAGGCCCGTACCGGGATTGAGATTTCAAGCAACGCGATTTTTGATATTCAAATCAAACGTCTGCACGAGTACAAACGCCAGCACCTGAACCTGCTGCACATTCTGGCGCTGTACAAAGAGATTCGCGAAAACCCGCAGGCTGACCGCGTACCGCGCGTGTTCCTGTTCGGTGCGAAAGCGGCGCCGGGCTACTACCTGGCGAAGAATATTATCTTTGCGATCAACAAAGTGGCCGAGGCGATCAATAACGATCCGCAGGTGGGCGATAAGCTGAAAGTGGTCTTCCTGCCGGATTACTGCGTGTCGGCGGCAGAGATGCTGATTCCGGCGGCGGACGTTTCCGAGCAGATTTCCACGGCCGGTAAAGAGGCCTCCGGCACCGGTAACATGAAGCTGGCGCTGAACGGCGCGCTGACCGTCGGTACGCTGGACGGTGCGAACGTAGAAATCGCCGAAAAAGTGGGCGACGAGAACATCTTCATCTTCGGCCATACCGTTGAGCAGGTGAAGGAACTCAAAGCCAAGGGTTACGATCCGCTGAAATGGCGTAAGGCCGATAAGCTGCTGGACGCGGTGCTGAAAGAGCTGGAAAGCGGTAAGTACAGCGACGGCGACAAGCATGCCTTTGACCAGATGCTGCACAGCATCGGCAAAGAGGGTGGCGACCCGTACCTGGTGATGGCCGACTTTGCTGCCTATGTGGAAGCGCAGAAGCAGGTGGACGTGCTCTACCGCGATCAGGAAGCCTGGACGCGTGCGGCCATCCTGAACACCGCGCGCTGCGGCATGTTCAGCTCCGATCGTTCGATTCGCGATTACCAAAAACGTATCTGGCAGGCAAAACGCTAAGGACTGGCCTATGGAAAGCAAACGCCTCGATAATGCCGCGCTGGCGGCAGGCATTAGCCCTGACTATATCAATGCGCACGGCAAGCCGCAGTCTATCGGCGCAGACACCAAGCGGCGCTTGCTTGACGCAATGCATCGTCCCGCGACCGATTCGGTCGCGGCGACGCCGATACCGAACGTGATGGTTCTGACGTACGGTAAGAAAATGGCGCTGCCGGTTTCCGGCAGCGGCGAGTTTAGCTGGATCCTCACCACCGAAGAGGGCCAGCAGCATCACGGCAAGGCGTCGGGCGGGAAAAATCTCAGCCTGCCGACGCGTTTGCCGGAGGGGTATCACTCCTTAACGCTGACTCAGGACGACCAGCGTTGGCACTGCCGGGTGATTATTGCGCCTGAACGCTGCTATGAACCACAGCCGCTGCAAGAGGCGAAAAAGCTGTGGGGCGCCTGCGTGCAGCTCTACACCCTGCGTTCGGAAAAGAACTGGGGCATCGGCGACTTCGGCGATCTGAAGGCGATGCTGCCGGAAGTGGCGAAGCGCGGCGGCGCGTTTATCGGCCTCAACCCGATTCACGCGCTTTATCCGGCTAACCCGGAGAGCGCGAGTCCGTACAGCCCGTCGTCGCGTCGCTGGATGAACGTTATCTATATCGACGTTAATGCGGTAGAGGACTTCAGGCTGAGCGAAGAGGCGCAGGCGTGGTGGAAACTGCCGGCGACTCAGCAGAAGCTGAAGGCCGCGCGTGACGTCGAGCAGGTGGACTACACCGCGGTCACCGAGCTGAAAATGATGGCCCTGCGTATGGCGTGGAAACGCTTTGCCAAACGTCACGATGAGCCGATGGCGGCTTTCCGTTACTTTGTTGATAAAGAGGGCGAGAGTCTGTACTGGCAGGCGGCGTTTGACGCGCTGCACGCCCATCAGGTGAAAGAAGATAAGCTACGCTGGGGCTGGCCGGCCTGGCCGAAGGCGTATCAGAATATCGACAGCCCGGAAGTACACGCATTTTGTCAAAAGCATGCTGACGAAGTCGATTTCTACCTTTGGTTACAGTGGCTGGCCTACACCCAGTTTGCCGAGTGCTGGGAAACCAGCCAGCGTGACGCCATGCCGATTGGCCTCTACCGCGATCTGGCGGTGGGGGTGGCCGAAGGCGGCTCCGAAACCTGGTGCGACCGTGAACTCTACTGCCTGAAGGCTTCCGTCGGCGCGCCGCCGGATATCCTCGGGCCGCTGGGGCAGAACTGGGGCCTGCCGCCGATGGATCCGCATATCATCGCCGCGCGAGCTTATGAACCGTTTATCGAACTGCTGCGCGCCAACATGAAAAACTGCGGCGCGCTGCGTATCGACCACGTGATGTCCGTGCTGCGCCTGTGGTGGATTCCGTACGGCGAAACCGCCGATCACGGTGCCTACGTGCAGTATCCGGTGGATGCGCTGCTGTCGATTCTGGCGCTGGAAAGTAAACGTCATCGCTGTATGGTCATTGGCGAAGATCTGGGGACGGTGCCGGTGGAAATCGTCGGTAAGCTGCGTAAGAGCGGCGTCTACTCGTACAAAGTGCTCTATTTTGAGAACGACAGTGAGAAGACGTTCCGTGCGCCGAAAGCCTATCCGGAGCAGTCAATGGCCGTCGCGACCACCCATGACCTGCCGACGCTGCGCGGTTACTGGGAAAGCGGCGATCTGACGCTGGGCAATGCGCTGGGTCTCTACCCGGACGCAGACGTACTGCGCGGGCTGTATCAGGATCGTGAACTGGCGAAGCAGGGGCTGCTGGACGCGCTGCATAAATACGGCGCGCTGCCTAAACGTGCGGGGCATAAGGCATCGCTGATGTCGATGACTTCAACCCTGAGCCGCGGCATGCAGCGCTATATCGCGGACAGCAATAGCGCGCTGCTGGGCCTACAGCCGGAAGACTGGCTGCAGATGTCCGCACCGGTCAATATTCCCGGTACCAGCTCTGAATACCCGAACTGGCGACGCAAGCTCTCCACTTCGCTGGAAGCGATGTTTGCTGACGACGGCGTGAACAAGCTGATTAAAGATTTAGACAAGCGCCGGAAAGCGGCGAGCAAGAAGAAGTAACTCATAACCCGGCCGAGCAACGCAACGCCGGGTTTTTTGTCGGCGGATAAGGCAACGTCGCCATCCGGCGATGTGCGCCGTAATTGCCTGATGGCGCCACGCTTATCAAGCCTACCAATAAAAATGCCGGGCAAGCCCGGCATGTTGGTTTCTAAAGTGCGTGGCGTTACACCACCATCCCCAGCAGCAGACAACCGACCAGACCACAAACCGAGATAATGGTTTCCAGCATTGACCAGGACTTGATGGTCTCACCGATGGTCAGGTTGAAGTACTCTTTGAACAGCCAGAAGCCCGGATCGTTCACGTGAGAGAAGATAACGGAACCGGAACCTACCGCGATAACCATCAGCTCCGGGCTCACGCCGGTGGTGGCAATCAGCGGAGCGGCAATACCCCCCGCGGTGATGGCGGCAACGGTCGCGGAGCCTAGCGCAATACGCAGAACGGCAGCGATAGACCAGGCCATAAACAGCGGAGAAACGTTGGACTCGTGCATGATAGACGCGATGTACTTATCTACGCCGGAGTCGACCAGTACCTGCTTGAAGGCACCGCCGCCGCCGATGATCAGCAGCATCATGGCAATGATTTTAATGGAGGAGATCAGCGTATCGTTGATGTCGTCCATCGAACGGCCACGGTTCAGACCGAAGGTAAAGATAGCAATCAGCACGGCGATCAGCGTTGCCATCACCGGGTCACCGAAGAACTCAGCGGCAGGCAGCAGCGCGTGGCCTTTCGGCAGCACCATCTCAGCTACGGCGCGCAGCGCCATCAGGATAACCGGTACCAGAGAGGTCCAGACGCTCACGCCAAAGGACGGCATCTCTTCATCGGTGAAGGTTTTCGGGTTGTGCAGACCTTCCGGGATCGGCTTGTCGATGCTTTTCAGGCAGCGTGCGTAAACCGGGCCCGCCAGAATGACGGTCGGAATCGCCAGCAGGGTACCGTACAGCAGGGTTTTACCCATGTCTGCGTGGAAGATGGTCGCGATAGCGGTCGGACCCGGGTGCGGAGGCAGGAAGCCATGGGTTACCGAGAGCGCTGCAGCCATCGGCACACCGACGTACAGCAGCGGAATACGCGCGTTGGCGGCAATGGTGAAGACCAGCGGCAGCAGTAGCACGAAGCCCACTTCGTAGAACAGCGCGAAGCCGACGGTGAAACCGGTCAGTACGACCGCCCACTGAATGTACTTGCGGCCAAATTTGTCGATAAGCGTGGTGGCAATACGCTGCGCGCCGCCGCAGTCGGCCAGCATTTTGCCGAGCATGGCGCCAAAGCCCATAATCAGCGCCAGGCTGCCAAGGGTGCCGCCGACGCCGTTTTTAATCGACACGATCACTTTGTCCAGCGGCATGCCCTGCATTAAGCCGACGGCTAGCGCCACCAGCACCAGAGCGATAAACCCGTTCATTTTGAAACGGATCATCAGCAGTAATAAGAGGATAACCCCGATAGCTACGATGATTAATGGCATAACTTATCCAGCCTTTAATTTGTTATGGGTAACGTCACTGTTGTTGCGACAACTTCCAATTGTCCCTACAGAGGGAATAGGTACTGACTTCTTCACGCCACCGTCTGTTGTATGACTCAGACAAAGGATAGCTGGCTATTTATTTAACGCGGTGGTGTGTGCCGCAATGATACGGGTAACATGCGGAGGTTGAGAATAACCCCATGCATAGAAATGTGAAATCTGCGACGGTAGTCAAATAATTGGTAGGGTTATTGCCGTTTTTCGTGCAGCAATTTGCGAGGAATGTTGCGCGGTAACATGATGTCGTGGGAGTGGACGGTGCATCCCCGGGGTCGGCATAAACGACTCACCCGGGCTACAAACATGGGTAGCCCGGCCAAGCGAAGCGCCTCCGGGGATGAGCAGGGCGCTAACTTAGTAGTAAGAGTGCTCGCCGCGCTGGTGTTCGGTGAGATCGCGTACGCCTTTCAGGTCCGGGAACTCGGCCAGCAGCTGTTTTTCAATGCCGTCTTTCAGGGTGACATCGATCATTGAGCAACCGTTACAGCCGCCGCCAAATTGCAGAATGGCATAGCCATCTTCGGTGATTTCCATCAGCGACACGCGACCACCGTGGCCGGCGAGCTGCGGGTTAACCTGCGACTGCAGCATGTACTCTACGCGCTCCATTAGCGGGGCGTCGTCGGACACTTTACGCATTTTGGCATTCGGTGCCTTCAGCGTCAGCTGAGAGCCGAGCTGGTCGGTGACAAAATCAATTTCCGCATCTTCCAGATACGGAGCGCTCAGCTCGTCGACATAGGCGGTGAGCTGTTCAAATTTCAGGGCTGTATCACTTGCTTCCACCGCATCCGGCGGGCAGTAAGAAACGCCGCATTCTGCGTTAGGCGTACCAGGGTTAATCACAAATACGCGGATTTGTGTCCCTTCTTCCTGATTTTGCAGAAGTTTGGCAAAGTGCGCTTGCGCAGTATCGGAAATACGGATCATAGCTTTGACCTAATAGTTGACTACTTTAGTTGGTTATAATACGCCCATCGCTGGGGGTCTACAAGGTGCGGCACAGACACCATACCTGAACGCTCGCCGCGCCGTTTCGCAAAAGCAGGCGGGAAATTTCAGCCACGGTACTCCCCGTCGTGACCACATCATCCACAATCACCATATGGCGGTCGTGCACCGGTAATTCAAGCTGGAAAGCGTTTTTCAGGTTGTGCTTGCGCAACCGGGCGCTGAGCTGATGCTGGGTCGCCGTTGGGCGAATACGCGTGATGGCTCGGGGCTGATAATCGGCATGTAACCAGCGTGCCAGCGCACGACAGAGCAGTTCGCTTTGATTATAGCCTCGCCGCCAGTGACGGCGTTGCCACAACGGGACGCTGATGAGCTGAACGGGGGCGGGCAGGTCGGTACGTTGACGAACGGCCAGCAACAGCAGACGCGCCAGCGTGGAGGCCAGCTCTGCGTTACCGCTGAACTTGAAGCGGTGGATCAGTTGGCTGAGCGGAGGACGATAGTCGTTAATCGCCACCAGCCGCTGCCATGGCGGCGGTTTTTGCAGGCAGCGGCCGCAGGGGATGCTTTCGTTTTCAGCCGGCAGGCCGCACAGCGGACAATGACACTCTTGCGCAAACAGCGTTTTTGCGCAGCGCGAGCAGATGCCCCATGCGGGGAGCGCCAGCGGCATTTGGCATAGCCAGCACGCGCCGTGGACTGTTAGCATAATCCCTCCTTAAGCGAAGAAATGAGAACGATAGCTGATGAACGACATCTGGTGGCAAACCACGGGCGAAGGAAATTGTCATCTTGTGCTGCTGCACGGGTGGGGGCTGAATGCACAGGTCTGGGATTGCATTACGCCGGAATTGAGCGCGCATTTTACGCTGCATCTTGTTGACCTGCCGGGCTACGGACGTAGCGGTGAATGGGGCGCCATGACGCTGGAAGCGATGGCGGAGAAGGTGCTGGAAAATGCCCCTGAACGGGCCATCTGGCTGGGCTGGAGCCTGGGTGGGCTGGTGGCAAGCCAGATTGCGTTGAACCACCCGACGCGCGTGCAGGCACTGGTTACCGTGGCGTCGTCTCCTTGTTTTAGCGCGCGGGATGAGTGGCCGGGGATTAAGCCGGAAGTGCTCAGCGGCTTTCAGCAGCAGTTGAGCGAAGATTTTCAGCGTACCGTTGAACGCTTCCTGGCGTTGCAAACCTTAGGCACCGAAAGTGCCCGACAGGATGCCCGTGCGCTGAAACAGGCGGTGTTATCGCTGCCTATGCCGTCATCTGAGGCGCTCAACGGTGGCCTTGAGATCCTCAAAACCGCGGATTTACGCGAGCCGCTGACGGCGCTGGATTTACCGTTCCTGCGTCTGTATGGCCGACTTGATGGTCTGGTGCCGCGCAAGATTGTCCCGCAGTTGGATGCGCAGTGGCCGCAGAGCGAATCGTTCATCTTTGACAAAGCGGCCCATGCGCCGTTTATCTCTCATCCGCAGGCATTTTGCGCACCATTGGTGGCGTTGAAAAAGCAAATTGAGAAATAATTCTGTGCGGACGTGGTAAAAAAGATATTCATAGCAATACTTAAGCTGTTGCGGCAGGTGATTATTTCGCGCACCCGCGCACCCGCGCACCCGCGCACCCGCGCAGCGCAAATAACAACCCTAAGGAGAGTAAAGGCTATGAAATTTGTTACAGGTATTGTTGCATCTCTGGTGATTGGCTCCCTGTCGTTTGGTGCGTTTGCTGCTAAAGAGATCCAGAAAGAAGATGTTGCCAAGCTTAAGCTGACGAAAATCGGCAACATCACCACCTCGCGTACCACCTCGCCAATGGATGCGAAGCGCGATCTGTCGAAAAAGGCGGATGAGCTGGGTGGCAAGTATTATGTGATTATTGCGGGTGGGAAAAACGAAAAAACCGTCCACGGTAACGCGGACGTCTACAAATAAGTTTTGCCTTTTACTCCCGACGCTGCTGACAGCGTCGGGGATAACGTCTTAACGTAGTGCCCACCACTCCCGCAGGCACGCTTTGCCTTCCGGGCAGCTTTTGCAGCTACCGCTCAGGCAACCCTCAGCGTCTTCCTGAATTTTCACCACTTTTCCCATCGCTTCTAAGCGGCTCAGCATGGCGTCAACTAACGCTTGCGGCGTATGCAGCTGGGCGCTGAGCTGTGAGGCTTCCATGCGTCCTTGCAGGGCCAGCGTGTCGCGTATTTCGATCAATGACGCCATCATCGCTCCTTAGTGGCAATCGCCAGCCGGGCTGGAGCAGCAGGAAGTCGGCGTTTTGCGCGACGCCAGCAGGGAGACATCCACCCGACTACGGGCGCGGCGCAGCAGACCCAGCACTACAATGTTAAACAGAATCACCGCCAGAATGCACACCAGGCTGTAGCGCGGATGCTGGCTGAAGCTGACCGTCTGGTAATAGAGCGTGGACAGCGAGTAGGCGATATTCAGCCCCCACAGGATGGAGAACGTCATCCAGCCACGGCTCGATTCACGGGCTATCGCCCCCATGACCGAGATGCACGGAATGTAGAGCAGTACGAAAATCAGGTAGCTGTACGCTGCCGCCGCGCTGCCGAATTTGCTGCCCATCACGCCCATTGCGCCGGTTTCCATCTCGCCATCGCCTTTGCTGGCTTCGATGGGGTTAGCCAGTACGCTTAGGCTGAAGGTGTCTTTCAGGCCTTGCCAGGTTTCATCGAGCGCGCCCAGCAGTTCATCGCCGAGATGGAATTCCTGCGGGTTGAACGCTTCGTTCTGGATATCTTCGGCGGTGTAGAGGGTGTTCAGCGTCCCCACCACCACTTCTTTCGCCATCGCCCCGGTAAACAGGCCGACGGTGGCCTGCCAGTTATCTTCATGCACGCCAATCGGTTTAAACACCGGCGTAATCACGCGGCTGACAGAGGCCAGCGCCGAATCATTGATGTTGTCGACGATCTTGCCGCTGAACGAGAAGCTGTTCAGCGCGCTCAGGAAGATGCTGACGATCACGATAACTTTACCGGCGCGCAGCACGAAGCCTTTCAGGCGCTGCCAGGTCTGGATGAACAGGCTTTTGATGTGCGGTACGTGGTAGACCGGCAGTTCCATCACGAACGGCGAGGCTTCGCCGCGCATGATGGTGTATTTGAGCATCAGGCCGGTGAGGATGGCGATAACGATCCCCAGCACATAGAGCGAGAAGACGACCAGCGCGCCGCCCTGGCCGAAGAAGGCTGCGGCGAAGACCGCGAAGATAGCCAGACGCGCGCCGCAGGACATAAACGGCGCCATCATTATGGTCATCAGGCGCTCGCGCGGGGCATCCAGGGTACGGGCACCCATCACCGACGGCACGTTACAGCCGAAGCCGACGATCAGCGGCACAAAGGATTTCCCCGGCAGGCCGAGCGCCTGCATCAGGCGGTCCATGACGAAGGCGGCGCGGGCCATATAGCCGGAGTCCTCAAGGAACGAGAGGAACAGGTACATCATACCGATTTGCGGCACCAGCGGCAGAACGGTGTTGATACCACCACCAAGCCCCTGCGCCAGGAATACGGTCAGCCAGTCCGGGAAGTGCAGGGTATAGCCAATCCACTGAATACCGTGAATAAACAGCGCTACCGAGCCGCCGTCAAAGATGGGCTGTAAGGCGCCGCCGATGTTAATCGCCAGCAGGAACATCAGGTACATCACGAACAGAAAGACCGGCAGCCCCAGCACGCGGTTGAGGACGATTTTATCCAGCGCGGCGGTGAAGCGGCTTGGTTCGGCGGTCAGCGTATTGCTGACGGCGTCGCAGATAGCGGCGATGCTCTGATAGCGAGCGTCGGCGATATGCAGCGCCGGATCGTCCAGCTCTTCGCTCAGGTGCGCCAGCGCAATGTCCAGTTTATGCGCAGCATCGCCGGCGTAGGCGCTGCTGTAGATGTCGCCTTCCAGCATCTGCATACCC